>Ga0182024_10017889_pt1 | contig 13251 bp, 12 predicted proteins | sample P32metaG_FD_120480 | JGI IMG/M metagenome (GOLD analysis project Ga0182024, IMG submission 120480) | Permafrost microbial communities from Stordalen Mire, Sweden - P3-2 metaG (Illumina Assembly) | ecosystem: Environmental > Terrestrial > Soil > Wetlands > Permafrost | place: Sweden: Stordalen...
ATCGCCGCTAAATTGCGACCTGTAGAGCACTTTCATGCTCAGCATCTCGCAATAGAACTCGACTGAACGATCGAGGTTTGCCACCGAGATTCCGACATGATTCAAGTTCACGATTTGCGACTCGAGGTCGATTCCATGCCGCGCGCCGTTCGCACCACTTCGAGTATAACGGCGCCATTCTGGCCCGCACGCATTTCGTCGATGTGACCGTTTGGCTGTGCGAGCAGGTAATCATCCTTGCCGAGCGTTCGGCCCGCGAGCTGTATCTGACCGTCCATGACCATGAGCGTGTGCCAGTCGCTATAGCGATGGGCCGGTGCGGCTTCGCCGGACGACAAGCCGATCACGCGCATCACGCCGCGATCCGGATCAGCGGGCTCGCCGAGATCCCATTGCGAGCCGGCGGTCAGTTTGCCCTTCACGAAACCATCGACCCCCTCGATCGGCAGCACCTGACGTCCCTCATTACGCTTGTTCACGCCCGTTCGCTCGGCGAAATTGAATGGATACGCCCCATCCTGCAGGGTGGGATGGTCGCGATATTCGAGCGAATAGCCGCCGGATTGCAGATGCAGCTTGGCGAAGATCTCGAACATGCGGCAACCATGCGGACCGATCAGCAAGGGGCCGTATTCAATGTCCGCGGCAGCAATCAGCAGATCGCCGGACTGCATCCACCAATCGCCGATCATGCAATCCCCTTCGAGGATCACGATGCCTACCCAGCAACCGTGCCAATGCAGAGGCCAGATCTGATTCGATGGCAGGCGGATGTCGGGTACGGCCAGTTGAAATGGATCGGTCTTTGCATCGCCAACCACCACCAGATCCGACCACACCTGCCCCCCGGGAAAATGTGAGATCACTTCGCGATTCGGGCCAAGCCGTCCGCCCGGATAGAGGCGCTCCAAGTTCACGCCGGGCGCAACCTGTTCCGACGCAAAACGTTTGGAGACGGAGATCGTGCGCGGCATAGATCCTCTCTTACCTGGCCATGGTCGTAGCTCTTTTGCGCATCTTACCCGGCGACACGCCAAAGTAGCTGGTAAATCTGCGGCTGAACGCCGCCTCCGACCGGTAACCGATGCGGGCACTGATTTCCGAGATCTTCAAATCGGTCCGTTCGAGAAACAGAGCCGCGTGCTTCATGCGTTCCTCGGTCAACACGGCGTTCGGCGTCTTGCCCAGCTCCGAAACGAATCGAGCCGCCAGATTGGAGCGGCCCATGCCCACCTTCTTTGCGAGCGATTCGACGGTCCAGCTGCGGAACGGGTGCGTCTCGATGAACTGTACCGCTCGCGCAATACGGTCGTAGGAGCTGGCGTGATTGAAGATCTGTTCGCAGCCCGGATGATCGCGCAGCGCCACAGTCAGGGCCAACATGGAAGCGCGCGTCAGGACCGCCGTTCCGCCGCTGCCTTGCGCGGCGCGTTCGAGCGCCCCAAAGTCCAATCCTCCCTGCGCGCTGTGCAGCCGCAGAATCGAGGGCATGATCGGTGACCGCTTGCCGTTGGGCCAGCGCACTTTGAGCCGGCCACAGATGACGCGCGACAGTGGTTGACCGGATCCAAACGTGACGCTCGGCGGGGCATCTACATACTCGCCGTTGTTGAGGAAATCGAAGACCTTCGTGGCACCGCTCGATTCGCCCCGAAGCGCGTGGGCATCGCCGGACAAGACCATGATGATCTCACCCGCCGACACGCCGGTCGGTTCAGTCGATGCGCAAGCAAACTTCACGCTGCCTTCGACCACAGCATAGAACGCAACCGCGTCGCTGTGCGGCATACTGAAACCGCCCGACGCTGCGATATCAACGAGTGCCCAGCATTGACCGCGCAGCTCGATGAGGTTCAGGAATTCTGATAACGACCATTTCATGGCGATGACTCGTGCCGCGCCGATGATACTCACACGCAGCACCGAAGCCCAGCGCAGCGGTGTACGGCGTCATCCCACACGACGCAACGCCGTCTGGATAAGCGCTGCTTCAGTTGCGTGTGGCGCGCCGGATTCCGGAGGACGACAGAAAATTCTCATCCGCCACGCGCACCAGGTCCCTGCCCTCGTTTTTGGCGACGTACAAGGCCGAATCCGCGCGTGCGATCAGTTCATCCAGCGAGCGCACGATGCGATCGTAAATCGCGACGCCGGCGCTCACGCTGACCCTCATCCCGGCACCGGACGACGGCAGGTGGATGCCGAAGGTAAGCGTGCGCAAGCGTTGCAGGGTGGCAAGCGCCACATCCAGCGATGCCTCCGGCATGATCAGTAGAAACTCTTCGCCGCCCCAGCGGCCGAGAACGTCATTGGGCCGCAGCGCGCTGCGGCCGACGTGGGCAAAGCCCTTCAACACGTAGTCCCCCGTCGCATGTCCGCAGCGGTCGTTGATGATCTTGAAGTGATCCATGTCGATGATGGCGATCGCCAGCGGCGTGCCCGCCTCGCCGGCCGCCATCAGGGCGGCATTCGCGAGCTCGGCCGTGCGGCGCCGGTTCGGCAGCCCGGTGAGGCCGTCCTGGCTCGCGAGGCGCACCAATTCCTGTCGATAGCGGTAGTTGGTGATCAGGAAATACACCAACATGGCGATCACCAAGACGGCCGATACGGCGGCGATCGCACTCGAGCGCAGCTGTAGTGCCTGGCGCTGCGTGCGTTCCTGCGACTCCGCCAATTCACGCTTCAACGAGGCATTGCGCTCGATTTCCCGATCGGTCTCGAAGCGCGCGCGTAAAGCCCCGGCCTTGCGGCTGCGCTCCGCGTCGTTGATCGTGGTGTAGCGCGTGACGTATTCGCTCAAGTCAAGGTAAGCATCCCGATAATTGCGCAGCGCCGCGTTGGTGCGAGCGCGCCACTCGTACAGCTCGGCGACCCGGGTGGGCAATAGATCGGCGCCTTGATGATCGAGCACTCCGTTGAGAATCGTCAGGGCTTTTTCGGGGTTGCTCTGCGCCAGATCGATGCGCGCCAACAAGGCTTGGGTGTCCTTGGCCTGATCCCAGTACTTGGTGGCGGTGAAGGTTTTCAACGCGCTGTTGCATGCCGACCGCGCCCGGTTCAATTGCCCCAACGCAAGCAGCGCTTCGCAGACGCGCACATCGACGAAGGCCACGCCCTGCGTGTCGCCGAACTGCGCGCTGAGGCGGCCGGACTCATTGAATTCGTCGATGGCCTCTTGGTACTTGCCCATGAGCAACAAGATGCGGCCGCGCAAAAATCGATCGACCGAGAGCGACAACGGCGCCTTTTGCTTGGTATCCCAATCTATGGCCTCCTGATTGAGCGTGAGCGCCTGGCCGTAATCGCCCATGCCGCGCAACACCGTCGATAAGGTGCCGGCCGCCAGAATGCGTGGTTCGGCAAATCCGGGACGGGCGCTGTCGTGGTAGGCCTGCGTCAGGCTGGCGATGGCCAAGTCCTCGCGATTCTCGCGAAACTGCAGCAACCCGCGGCCGATGAGCAGGCAGGTATCGGCCAGCGATCCTTTGGTCTGCAGCTTGTGGGCCGACTCGATCAATTGGTCGGCCCGGTCGATTTCGGCCTGGTCGTAGACGTTCTCCGCCAGGGTCGCCAGCAAGTCGAGACGAATGGGGTCCTGCGGCGCGGTCGCGAACTGCAGGCCCTTCGCCACCGACTCGCGCGCGTCGGCCTCGAGTTCCAAAATGCTGTATGCCTGAGCTTGAACATCGTAGAGCGACGCCAGCCGCTGCGCGTTGGGGTGCGCCGCCACCGTCTCGTGGTCCAACAACGTCTGGACCTTGGCGAGCGCGGATTTGGCGTCCTGATTCACCAGCGTTTGCAGATCGCGAATCACCGCATCGGCGCTGGGCAGGCAGGCCGCGTACGCGTGGCCCTGCAGGAAGCCCCATGCCGCGAGCAGCAAGGGCAACAGCAACAGCCTCAGCGCCCGGGGAGCGCGCCGGCGTGTGAACGTGGATTCGCACATTGGGATGCCGAACCTACGGGTTTTCGGCCGACTCTTCGCTTGCTGATGTCACGGTTTTGGACACCGGATGTTGCGGCGCGCGGCGGCTAAATTGCGCCACACTCGACCCGTCCAGACTGTGACCGATTTCGCAGCGGCATGACCGGCCCGCGGACTTCCGTCAGGAATTGAACCCACCGCTATCGGACAGGTTTTGTAGCAGCCGGCCTACAGAATGTCGTGAAATCATTCCGTTAGACTCACTGCCCCTTTAGCGAGTGCCATGATGAATATCAACCTAAGCCTTGCCCCGCTGGTCGCCTTGATTGCAGGCATTCTGATTCTGGTGATGCCCAAGCTGCTGAACTACATCATCGCGCTTTACTTGATCGTCGTCGGCCTGCTCGGCTTGTTCGGCGCCGGCGGCTCGTTTCACTCGATGCACTTCAGGTAATCACTCCCGGCAATTTTGCGCCGTTGGGGCTGCCTAGACCCGTGCAGGCATCCCAGCCCACCGCCGCCGCGAAGTCGCCGTTGTTGCCCTGGATTATGTCGCGAAATGCCTGTGGAGCTTTATAGATCTGGGGGTTGAGATACCCGGCAGCCTCGCCCGAGGTTTGATTGATACGCGCGATCAGGGCGGCCCACAGCGGTGCGACTGCGCTGGTGCCGCCTATCACCGTGTCCGTGCCGTCGATGCGCACATCGTAGCCGCTTTCGGGATCGGCGTTGCCCGCGACGTCCGGCACGCCGCGCATCTTGAGCGGCGTGTCCTGACCTTGAGTGCCGAGCGCCTTCAATCCCGCCTGCCACGCCGCGGCCGGAAACACGCTGCTGATACCGCCGCCGGTCGCACCGTTGTTGGCGCCTTCGTTCCATACCACTTCCTGCGCGATGCTGCTGCCTTGAGCCGTGAGTCGGGTGCCGCCGCAGGCCAGTGCATACGGACTCGATGCCGGAAAATCAACGTGATCGCCGCTCGCGACGCCATCGCTCGAGCCGCTGTCTCCCGCGGCAACGCAAACCGTGATGCCCATTGCGGCGGCCGCCTGAAACGCCGAGTCCATGGCAGTCATCGCCTGCGAGGTCCAAGAGGATTCCGGCCCGCCCCAGCTGATGGAGATCACCGAAGGCTTGTTGGTTGTATCGTGAATCGCCGTGGTGATCGCATCGAGAAAGCCGGCATCCGTGTTCGGCGAGAAATACACCGCGATGTGCGACTGCGGCGCGATGGCACCCACCACCTCCACATCCAGCATCACCTCCCCGTCCGGTCCATCGGCGGATCCTGTGGGCGCGTTCTTACCATGGTCGACGGATACGGCCGTGACGCTCGGAGAGTTGACCCCCAGCCCTGCGAAATACGTCTTCAGATCCGCGGGACGATATCCCCCGCCCAACTCGATCAACCCCACGCACTGCCCTTCGCCGCTGCCGCTCGGATAGCCGTATAACGCGGCCACTTGCAGCGGCGTAAACGATGCCGCCGTGCTCGATGCGGGACGAATTCTGAAATGCGGCCGCGCCTGAGGACGATTGTCCAAACCCAGCACCGCCTCGACGACGTTCTGCAGTTCGACGGGCACCTCGATGAGGCCGGTGCGCCCACGATAGCTGCCGCCGTCATGTTCGTATTCATGCAGTGCGACGTGAAAAGCGCTGCAAAACTGCGCCGCCGTCCCCGACAAGATCACCGTGCGCCTGGCGGCATGTTCTTGCACTACCGCCAGCTTGTGGGCGGCCGAGAAGCTGCGCACTGCTGCGAGGTCGGCCTCTGCGGCGCCGTGACGCCGCGCGAATTCCTCACGGCTCAAATGCTGCGCGGGTTTTCCGTCGCACAGTCCCTTGATCCGTGCGGAGAGTTCCTCGCGCGCCTGGCGCCGTACCAACACCGTCACTTCGAACCGCTCGGAGGGATCCACCGGGGCGATTTTTCGCGCTCCGGGAATTGCACGCCGCTCACTGCCCTTAAGAGAGATGTTCGCCATGGTCGACTCCCGCGGGTTGATCGAGATGCGCAGTGTACCTAAGGCCGCATAGCGGCAGCCATGTCGTGCGTTGGCGACGTGCGCTAGCGACGCGTGCGTTGGGGACCGCGTTGGCGGGGCGCGGGCGTGCGCGGCGCTTAAAGGGCGGCCACCGGCCGCCGCGCAAACCAGCCGAAGATCAAAATCCCGAAATAACACGCCGCCGGCACGATCAGGGCCTGCTTCAGCCCCCAAACATCCGCCGCATGGCCGGTAATCAGCGGCACCACCGCACCGCCGACGATGGCCATGCAGATGACGCCCGAGCCTTCCGCGGCGCGTTTGCCCAGACCCTCGTTGGCGAGTGAGAAAATCGTGGGAAACATGATGGAATTGAACAAGCCGATCGCCAGCAAGGACCAGCCGGAAACCGCACCGCTCGAGTTGGCCGAGATCAGCAGCAAGGTGATCACCGCGCCGGCGACGCACATCAGCACTTTGCCCGGCGAGAATACGCGCAGCACGTAGGCACCGATGAAGCGCCCAAGCATCGCCCCGCCCCAGTAGAACGGCACGTGCTTGCCCGCCTCTTCGGCAGCCGCGCCCAGCGTGCTCGGCTGCATCAGATAATTGACGATCATCGAGCCGATGGCGACCTCGCCGCCGACGTACAAGAAGATGCACAAGGTGCCGAATGCGAATCGCGGCCGGGTGAGCAGATTGAACGCGCGCAGGATCGGCGTGTTCACCGCCGCCGCTTCCACCAATCGCTTGCGTTCCAGCCATACCAAGGCGGCGAGTGCCACCAGGGCGATCGCCAGACCCTCATAGGTATGCACCACGACGCGCGTTTCCGCGCCGCGAAAGCTCGCCAACGCCGCGCCCGAGAGCGTCGCAGGATCCACCTTGGCCAGCGACCCCAGGATCAAAATGGAGCCGACGTAAGGGAATATCGTCGTACCCAGCGAGTTGAATGCCTGTGCAAAGGTCAATCGGCTGCTGGTGGTCGCCGCCGGCCCCAACAAGGAAATCAGCGGATTCGCCACCACCTGCACGGTGGTAATACCTGCGGCCAACACGAACAGCGCCAGCAGAAACAGCCCGAACAGTCCGTACGCGGACGCCGGTATGAACAACGCGCAGCCCGCCGTCATGGTGAGCAGCCCCGCCACCGCGGAACGCATGTAGCCGATGCGCCGCACCAGAGCCGCCGCCGGAATCGAGATGACGAAATAGGCGGCGAAGAATGCGGATTGCACCAGCATCACCTCGCCGTAGCTCAGCGTGAAGAGCGCCTTGAGCTTGGGAATGATGACGTCGTTCAGACTGGTGATGCCGCCGAAGGCGAAGAACAGTACGAATACGAAGGCTTGCAAATGCGGCGAATACTGCACGTTACCGCCCGCGCCGGGCTCTTGCGAAACCGAAGGGGCAGCTGCAAATTCCATCTTCTTACCTGCGACTTTTTATAATCAGGCGAACGGATTTTGGCGCATGATAGTCTGATCCCGATCCGGACCGGTTGAAATGATGGAAATAGGCACTCCCACCAGCGCCTCCAGCCGCCCTAGGTAGCTCTTGGCATTCTCGGGCAGATGCTCGTATTTGGTGATGCCAACACTGCTCTCCTTCCAGCCCGGCAGTTCCTCGTACACCGCTTGGCAGTCCCCAAAATGCTCCGCCAGCAGCGGCGGCGTTGCAATGACCTGGCCGTCGATTTCGTAGCCCACGCACACGCGGATCGTGTCCAGCCCGTCAAGCACATCGAGCTTGGTGACGCACAGCAGGGAGCAGCTGTTGTGCACGATCGAGCGGCGCAATGCAACCGCGTCGAACCAGCCGCAGCGCCGCCGCCGGCCCGTGACCGACCCGAACTCATGGCCGACGCGCGATAAATGCTCGCCGCATTCGTCGAACAGTTCGGTGGGAAACGGGCCCGCACCCACCCGGGTGGCGTATGCCTTGACGATGCCGAGAACCTCATGCAGCCGGCGCGGCCCCAGACCCGAGCCGGCCGCCGCGCCGCCCGCGGTGGTGGTCGAGGAGGTCACGAATGGATAGGTGCCAAGATCGACATCGAGCATCGCGCCCTGTGCACCCTCGAACAGCACGTTGCGCCCCTCGATGCTCAGCTGCTCCAAAATGCCGGTGACATCCGCGACCAACGGCTTCAGACGCTCGCCCAACTCCAAACTGGATTCCAGCACCTGCTGGAAATCGATGGCCGTGGTCTGAAAATACCGCTGCAGCACGAAGTTGTGATAGTCCAAGATTTCGCCGAGTTTGGCGGCGAAATGTTCGCGATGGAACAGATCCGATACGCGCAGCGCGCGCCGCGCGACCTTGTCCTCGTACGCCGGCCCGATGCCGCGGCCCGTGGTACCGATGGCGTTCGGCCCTTGCGCTTTCTCGCGCGCCCGGTCGAGCGCCACATGCGAAGCCAGGATCAGCGGACATGCGGGACTCACACGCAGACGTTCGAACACCGGCACGCCCTGTCCGATCAGCAGGTCCGCCTCCTTGAAGAGTGCCTCGAGCGACAGCACCACGCCATTGCCGATCAGGCACTGCACCTGCGGGTGCAATATCCCGGAAGGTAGCAACGACAGAATGGTTTTTTTGCCGCCGATCACCAGGGTGTGGCCGGCGTTGTGGCCGCCCTGAAACCTGACCACCGCCTGTGCCTGATCAGTGAGCAGATCGACGACCTTGCCCTTGCCCTCGTCGCCCCATTGTAGGCCGATTACGACCAGGTTCTTACCCATTGCGCGCCACCCATAGCAGTGCCAGACCCGCCACCATGCTGATCAAGCCACCCCAACGCAATTGCGCCGGCTCGGTCTTCGCAAGCTTCGCCATGAGACGCTGCGCGGCCGTTGGGTTGACGAAAGGTAGGACGCCCTCGAGCACCAGGTACAAGGCGAACGCTCCGCCCAAATAGCGCGCAAGTTCAGTCCATCCGATATCCATCATGGCGAGCAGAACTAGCGCTGCGGCGGCTGCGGGGGCGATTTATTGAAGTACTTGAAATAGGCGTTGTCCGGCGCTATCACCAGAATATCCCCCTGGGTACCAATGGCCTCGCGGTAGGATTGCATGCTGCGATAGAAGCTGTAGAACTCGGCATTCTTGGAATAGGACTTGGCGAAAATTTCGCTCGCCGAGGCATCGCCCTGGCCGCGTATCTCGCCCGCCTGGCGCGCAGCGTTGGCCAATATCTCGGTCTGTTGCTTGTTGGCGTCGGCGCGCGTGCGCTCGGAGGTCTCGATGCCCTCCGCGCGCAGCTTGGCAGCCTGCGCCTTGAAGGAGGAACGCATGCGGTCGAACACGGAATCCTGGACCTGGGGTGGCAGTTCGATCTTGGTGATGCGCACATCCACCAGATTCACGCCCAGCTTGTCGGCCGCCGGCCGCGAGTTCTTCATCATCGCGTCGGTGAACTCGGCGCGCTCCGCAGTCACCACCTGCTGCAACGTGCGCTGCGTCACCACGCTCTTGATGCTGTCCTTGATGGTTTCGCCCAGGCGATCGTTGGCCGCATCCTCCGATCCGCCGGTGGACTCGTAGAATTGCCGCAAGTTGCTGATGCGCCACTTGACGTAGAAATCCACGCGCAACTGCTCCTGCTCGCGCGTCAGGAAACGTTCCTGGCGATACAGTTGAGTGATGACGCGTTTGTCGAAACGGCTCACCTCATGCACCAGCGGAATGCGGAAATGCAATCCGGGCTTCAGCTCGTACTCGACGATTTCTCCGCCGATGGATTTGATCGCCAATTGTCCCTCGCTCACGGTGAACACACTGGCGCGCACCACCAGGATGCAGGCAACGATGCCGATCAATATGTACAGAACTCTGGTTTGCATCAGAGTTTCCCGCGCGATCGCGCCGGATCCTCGGGCGGCGATACCTGTATGTCGGGCACCCGAGAGGGGGGTACCGTCATGGTGTCGTTGGGCATGGTGATCGACTGTGGGGTGGCCGATATCAGCTTGTCCAAGGGCAAATAAATCATGCTGTTGCCGTTCTTGGTATCGACCAGCACCTTGCGGCCGTTCTTATAGACATTCTCCATGGTTTCCAAATACATGCGCTCACGGGTGACGGCGGGCGCGCGCTCGTACTGCGCAAGCACCTGATCGAAGCGCGCCGTTTCGCCCTGCGACAAGGCCACGACCTGCAGTTGGTACGCTTCAGCATCGAGCACATCCTTCGACGCCTTGCCGCGCGCACGCGGCAGCACGTCGTTGCGGTACGCCTCCGCGTCCTGCTGGTAGCGTTGCCGATCTTTGTCGGCCTTGATGGCGTCGCGCTGCGCGTCCTGTACCGCATCCGGCACGTTGACGTCGGTCAAATTGACGCTGAGTATTTGAATTCCCAGGTCGTACTTGTCGAGCGTTTCCTTCAGCAAGGCCTTCGCGTGCTCGGTGATGGCCGGATCGAACGCCAGCGCACGATCGAGCGAAGCCTGGCCGATGGCCTCGCGCATCGCGCTCTCGCTCACCTGCTCCAAGGTCTCGCGCGGATCGCGCACGGCAAACAGAAACTTGACCGCGTCGGGTTGGATGTACTGGACCGCGGACTTGACCTCCACCAGATTGGTGTCCGCCGTCAACATGGTGGCATCGTCGGTGATGCTGTTCTGTTTCGAAACGTTGACGATGATCTTGCTTTCGATGGGCCACGGTAGATGCCAGTTATACCCGGGCCCAGTGGTTTGCAGATACTTGCCGAAGCGCAGCACCACCGCGCGTTCCTGCGCATCGACGCGGTACACGCCACTGCCGATCCAGACAGCAAAGATCAGGGCGATGACGCTGCCGAAGTTTCTGTTGAAACTGTTGTATGCCTGGCCGCCGCCGATTCCACCGCTGCGGCCGAATAATGAAGACAGACGGCGCGAGAGATTCCGCAGCACATCGTCCAAGTCGTTCTGCGCCTGATAGGGGCGATTCCAAGCCATGGTTTGCCTAGTTATAACTTTAGCGTTATTGCGTTGATGGTGAACCAGCCGCGCATTCTAACAGCCGGCTTGAGCCTTGGACGAGGATTAGGCGACGCGCTGCTCGAGGGGCTTTAAGGTCGCCAGCGCCCGGACGCCCTTGACACCGAGCAATTTGGCAAGCTCGCCCGCATCGAGTTCCACCTCCAGGTCCCAGCTGCCGTCCTCGCATTGCCGCTCATGGCGCACGGCATTGCGCGTATATAAGTCCGAGCGGACCGCGGCGGCCGCGAGTTCCAGGTGCAGCGTGCGCCTTACCTGGTTCGGACGAACCGCATGTGCCAGTGCTTCACGCAACTCCGGCAACCCCGAACCGCCGGCGGCCGAGGCCCAGACCTGCGTGGCGACGCCGTCCGCGCCTTGCACCGCCCGCGGCGCATCGCCGCTCAAATCGATTTTGTTGAACACCAGCAGCTCGCGGATCTCACCGGCGCCTATGCCGCGCAGCACCTCGCGCACCTGCTCGATGCGCTCGTCCCGCAAAGGATCACTGGCGTCGATCACATGCAGCAATAGGTCTGCATCGCGGGCCTCCTGCAGCGTCGAGCGAAACGCGGCCACCAACTCGTGCGGCAGCGCGCGCACGAAGCCGACGGTGTCGGCCAGGACGACTTCGCCCACGCCCGCAAGCTTGACGCGCCGGACCGTCGGATCCAAGGTCGCGAACAATTGATCGGCCACGTAGGTGTCCGAGCCCGTGAGCGCATTGAACAGCGTCGATTTACCCGCGTTCGTGTAACCCACCAGCGCCACGGTGGGCACCGGCACTTCACGTCGCACATGGCGGCCGGTGTCGCGCTGCCGGCCGAGCTTTTCCAAGCGCGACTTCAAGGTGCGGATGCGCTTGGCGACCAAGCGGCGGTCGGTTTCCAGCTGAGTCTCGCCGGGGCCGCGCAGGCCGATTCCGCCCTTTTGCCGCTCGAGGTGAGTCCAACCGCGCACCAGGCGTGTGCTCAAATGCGACAGCTGCGCCAGTTCGACTTGCAGTTTGCCCTCGAAACTGCGCGCGCGTTGGGCAAAGATGTCCAAAATCAGACCGTTGCGGTCCAATACTCGACGATTCGTAAGTTTCTCGAGATTGCGCTCCTGGCTGGGGCTCAAAGTTTGGTCCACCAGGATCAGCTCGGCATCGTTGGCCTCCGCGCACAAGCGGATTTCATCCGCCTTGCCGGAACCGACGAAGAATTTCGGGTCCGGCCGCGCCCGTGAGGCAAGGACAGTCCCTACGCCGACAGTACCCGCGGAAGCAGCGAGCGCCGCAAACTCAGCCGTATCGTTCGGGTCGACCGGATGTCCGATGGCCACACCCACCAAGATGGCGCGCTCGCCACCCTGCGGTCGTTCAAACAATTGCAGAGCGACACCCCATCATTCAACGATTGCCGGCTCGGTAACCTCGCCGTCTTCACCCGTCGGCAAGCGCACGTTGCGCGCCGGTACGACAGTGGAGATCGCGTGTTTGTAAACCATCTGACTGACGCTATTTCTCAATAGCACCACGAACTGATCGAACGAATCGATCTGACCTTGGAGTTTGATGCCGTTCACAAGATAAATTGAGACGGGCACTCGTTCTTTGCGCAGGGCGTTTAAAAAAGGGTCCTGCAGAGACTGGCCACGGGCCATGGGTAAAGCTCCTTGTTTTTTAGTGTCATTTGTAATGCCGTGTCACTTCCCTGCGGCACGAAGCACATGCTCAATCAATGCTAGCACAGCACGGCTTCAGACGTTAACGCACGAGTTCCACGCATGTTGTATCTACACACAATCGCACTTCGACAGTGCATCAAAAATCTTCGATGCGGCTTCAGGATGCATGGAATCGAACCACTGTGCATGCTCGCGCCGTCGCAGCCACGTGAACTGTCTCTTCGCAAGTTGCCGCGTCGCGACAACCGCAAGTTCCTGGGCCTCGTGCAACGAACATAATCCTGACAAATGCCGCCATAGTTGCCGATATCCGACCGCGCGCATTGCAGGATGTTCCGCAGTTACTTTTCCACTATCGCGAATCTGGCGCACTTCCTCGAGGAGACCGGCACTCAGCATCGCCCTGAATCTCTTTTCTATCCTGGTGTGTAATTCACGGCGTTCAAGGGGCGCAATGGCAAATTCTATGACGTTCGCGTCGGCGAACGCTGACACGCGCGATTGTTGTAGGCTCGTGATGCTCTGCCTGGTCAGTTCATAGACCTCGAGCGCGCGTTGGATTCGCTGCGGGTCATTCGCGTGAATGCGCGCGGCGGCGGCGGCATCCACTTGCGCGAGCCGCCGGTGCATTTCCTGCCAGCCCAGCCGCCGAGCGTCGGCGTCGATCGCGGCGCGGAGCGCGTTGTCGGCCTGTGGCAGCTTCGCTA
>Ga0182024_10017890_pt1 | contig 13251 bp, 9 predicted proteins | sample P32metaG_FD_120480 | JGI IMG/M metagenome (GOLD analysis project Ga0182024, IMG submission 120480) | Permafrost microbial communities from Stordalen Mire, Sweden - P3-2 metaG (Illumina Assembly) | ecosystem: Environmental > Terrestrial > Soil > Wetlands > Permafrost | place: Sweden: Stordalen...
GAGGCAGGCAATGACGCGGCGCGGTCGGGGAAGCTGGGATCCACGCTGGAGCGGATATTGAGTGACATCAAACCCGAAGCCGTCTATTTCGCGGAAGACAACGGCCAGCGCACTGGTTACATCTTCTTCGACATGCAGGACTCGTCCCAGCTGCCTGCCATCGCGGAGCCCTTCTTTCTGGCGTTCAAGGCACAAATCACCGTCCGGCCGGCCATGACAGTGCAAGACCTGGCCAAAGCTGGCCCCAGCATTGAAAAGGCAGTCAAGCAGTACGGCTGACACGCCTGCTCTGCTGGCGGATCCACCGCCTTTCTGAGTCACCGTCGCGTCGTGTCGGCATCGCGTGCCAGCGACGCGGGCTGATCTCCAGACGACCGTCAATCGGGTCGCCTGGTTACGGCGGCTCGGACCGGCGCCAGCAATTAGTGGCCCGTAGGCGCCCCTAACGCGGGCTGCGGGATAGCGCCGGGTTATATACGGTTTCATCGCGTTACTCCGAGCATCAGCGCGTTGTGCCCACACGTGTTGCGGTTCCAGCAACCAGTGGTCAAGCGGATGGGAGCCGATTCTATCGCGTTCGCGCGGTGTCATGCGCACAGGATGCAGCGTCACTGGCTGCCGAGAGCTACATCGACATGCCCGTCGGTATTCACCGTGCGCACCGAGGTCACCCGCACCCCGGCCGACGCAATGCGGTGAGAGCGTCCCGGCGCATGCATGCGGGCGCAGCCGGATCCCATGTCCACACGAGTCGCCCAGGATCGCTCGATCGCGAACGGCACGGACGCAGCTTACCCGACGCATCTGACAGCGGCATGGGGATTGGTCTTTGCGTTCGTGGTGACAATAGTCACGCTGTGGCTGCGGCTCGCAATGGGCGGCCCGTTGGGGCCGACACCGATGCTGGTGATCTTTATCGTGCCGATCGCACTCAGCGCCTACGTCGGCGGTCTCCGCCCGGGGCTGCTCGCGACGGTGCTGTCGTGCGGTCTCTCCGCCTACTTCTTGCTGCCCCCGTTCCACAGTTTCCAAGTCGTTCCGGGCACTCAGCAATGGCACGTGTTTTTCGTGGCGCTCGCGGGTGTCACAATCAGCGTACTGACCGAGGCGCTGCATCGGGCGCGCGGTCGTACCGCCGTGGCCACCAGCAAGCAGCGGCAGGCGGAAGGCGCCTTGATCACTGCGGGCGCGCTGCAAAGCGCGATCTTCAATAGCGCCAACTTCTCCAGCATCGCGACCGACGCCAGCGGAGTGATCCAGATCTTCAACGTTGGCGCCGAGCGGATGCTCGGTTACGCCGCGGCCGACGTCGTCAATCGGATCAACCCGGCCGATCTGTCGGACTCGCCCGAACTCGTGGCGCGCGCGGCTGCGTTGAGCGCCGAGTTTGGTGTTGCGATCGCTCCCGGCTTTGAAGCACTGGTCTTCAAGGCATCGCGCGGGATCGAGGACATCTACGAACTGACGTACATCCGCAAGGACAAGAGCCGCTTCCCCGCAGTGGTGTCGGTCACCGCGCTTCGCGACGCACATGACTTCATCATCGGCTATCTATTGATCGGCACCGACAACACTGCTCGCAAGCAGGCGGAAGAGGAGCTCCTCAAGTCGGGGGCGCTACAGCAGGCCATCTTCAACAGCGCCACCTTTTCGTGCATTGCGACCGACGCGATGGGAATCATTCAGATTTTCAACGTCGGCGCCGAGCGAATGCTGGGATACGCGGCCGCCGATGTCGTCAACAAGATCACGCCGGCCGACCTTCACGATCCGCAGGAAGTGGTCGAGCGTGCCGCGGCATTGAGCCTCGAGTTCAATGTGCCGATCGCCCCTGGCTTCGCGGCGATAGTGTTCAAGGCGAAGCGTGGGATCGAGGACATTTACGAGCTGACCAAGGTTCGCCGGGACGGAAGCCGGTTGCCAGCAACCGTGTCCGTGACTGCGCTTCGCGATCCGCGAGACGTCATCATCGGCTACCTGCTCATCGGTACGGATAATACCGCCCGGCTGCAGGTCGAAGAGGAACGGCAACGCGCGGAAAACGCGCGGAGCGAGGGCCAGGCCTTGTACCGCACACTCTTCGAGTGCGCGCCGGACGGCATCTTCGTCGTAGACGCCAACAGCTACTATCTCGATGTGAACAGTGGCGCGTGCCGAATGCTGGGATATTCCCGGGACGAGCTGATTGGGATGCATACCTCGGCTGTCGTCCCCGACGTGGAGATCCCGAACATTGGGAAGGCATTCATTATCGCCGCGGGGGGCGCAGACTACCACCGAGAGTGGCAGTTCCTGCGTAAGGACCGATCCGTCTTCGATGCGGATGTGATTGCCACGCGGATGCCGGACGGCAATCTGCTCGCGATGATCCGCGACATTACCGAGCGGAAGCGATTCGAAGGAGCACTCAAGCAACACAACGTCGAGTTGGAAGGGGCGAGCCGCATGAAGTCCGAATTCCTCGCCAACATGTCGCACGAGTTGCGGACGCCGTTGAATTCCATTATTGGATTCTCCGAGGTGCTGCGGGACGGCCTGCTTGGCGAGATGACCGATCAGCAGCGCGGGTTCATCGGGGACATCTCCAGCAGCGGCAATCACCTGCTCTCGTTGATCAACGACATCCTCGACTTGTCCAAGGTGGAAGCTGGCAAGATGGAGCTCGACCTGGAGCCGGTCGAGATCTCCACGCTCTTTCTGAACAGCCTGTCGATCCTCGGGGAGAAGGCCGCAAAGAACCATATCCACGTGGAGCTCGACGTGAGCGACGCGGTGGGATCGATCGAGGCGGACCCGCGCAAGGTCAAACAGATTGCGTACAACCTGCTGTCCAACGCGATCAAATTCAGCTCCTCGGAAGGCCGCGTCCTGCTCCGCGCCAGACGCGTCCCGCGGGCCGATGTCGCCAAGCTGGCGGGGTCCTGGCCACGCCGGATCTTTCCACTGGCCGCCAACGACTTCGAGCATTTCATTGAGATCGTCGTCTGCGACGACGGCATCGGGATCTCGCCGGAGGGACTGACCCAGCTGTTCACACCGTTCAGTCAGATCGACAGCGGTCTCGCGCGCAAGTTCGAGGGCACGGGACTCGGATTGGCGATGGTGAAACTCCTCACCGAGCTGCACGGCGGTACGATGGCCGTGGAGAGTATCGTGGGAGAGGGCTCCTCATTCACGGTCTGGCTACCCGTTCGGGGATCCGAGGAACGAGCGGCCACCGTGGCCGGTGTGTCAGTCGTGCCGCGATTCGGAGCATTGGCCGGAGGACGGGTCGCGCTGGTGGTCGAAGGCGATCCCAAGTCCGCCGAGCTGATTCGCGTGCAGTTGGTGGCGGAGGGCTTCGAAGTGCTACACGCCGCGTCCGCGGAGGCTGCGCTGGTCCTCGCCGTGCAACAGCCGCTGTCGCTCATCACTCTGGATATCATGTTGCCGCGGATGGACGGCTGGGAGTTTCTCAGCCGTATCCGGCGAGTGCCCGCGCTGCGGCGGGTCCCGGTGGTGATCATTTCGATCGTGGCTGACCGTACCCGTGGCTTCGCGCTCGGCGCCGCCGCCGTCATGGAGAAGCCGATCTCGCGGCAGCAGTTGTTCGAGGCACTGGCCGATCTCGGCGTGATTCCGCAGTCGGCGGGCAAGACGCTCAAGGTGCTGGTGGTCGATGACGATCCCAAGGCGGTCGAGTTGATCGCCCGCCGTGTCGAGCGGTTCGCGGCGACGGTGCTGCGCGCATACGGGGGCCGGCAGGCGATCGATCTCGCCCGGCAGGAACTCCCGGACGTGATCGTCCTCGATCTCATGATGCCGGAGATCAGCGGCTTCGGCGTCGTGGAAGCGCTCAGGGAACAGCCCGGCACGGCGTGCATTCCAATACTTGTGATCACCGCCAAGGTAATCACGACCGAGGATCGCGGCAGGCTGAACGGGTATGTCAGCACGATCATGGCGAAGACGGAGTTCGGCCTCGAGCACTTTCCATCTGAAGTCCGGCGCGCGATGTCCGGACGCCACGTGGAGATCTGACGTGGCCACGATACTGATCGTCGAGGACAATCCGGCCAACATGAAACTCGCGACGTTCGTGCTGCAGTCGGCGGGTCATACCGTGGTGAGCGCCACGGATGCGGAAACCGGCATGGCGCGCGCGCATGACGCGGCGCCCGCGTTGATCCTCATGGACATCCAGCTTCCCGGGATCGACGGCCTCACGGCCACAACGCTGCTCAAGCAGGCCGCCGAGACCCGTGATATACCGGTGATCGCCCTCACCGCACTGGCGATGAAGGGTGATGAAGACCGTATCAGGTCGGCGGGTTGCGATGGCTACATCGCGAAGCCGATACGCTACCCGGAGCTTCTCGCGATGGTCGCCGGCTATCTGGCGGCCACATGAGCATCGGACTGGAGTTCGCCACGCGGTCGCCCCACGTATTGATCGTGGACGATGATCGCCGCAGCCGGCAACTGCTCGAGGCCATGCTCACCTCGGAAGGGTTGGTTCTCCAGACCGCGGAAGGTGGCGAGCAAGCAGTGGCGATGGTAGAGCGGGAGGCGCCCGATCTGATCCTGCTCGACGTCATGATGCCGGGAATGGACGGGTATCAGCTCGCGGCCCTCATCAAAGGAGACGCGGGCACTCAGAACATCCCCGTCATCATCATCACGGCGCTGGATGATCGCGATGCCAAAGTGAGAGGGCTGCAAGCCGGCGCCGAGGATTTTCTTACCAAACCGGTCGACCGTTCCGAGCTCTGCATGCGGGTCAGGAACCTGTTGCGCCTCAAGGCATATGGCGACTACTACGACGATTATAGCCAGCGGCTCGAGGGCGCGGTGGCCTCACGAACGGCCGATCTGGCGGAACGGACGCAGCAGGCTGCCGGCCTCGCCGACCAGGCGCGGTTCAAGGACGAGTTCCTGTCACATGTCTCGCACGAGCTCCGATCGCCACTCACCGCGATCAAGCAGTTCACCACGATTCTCCTGGGGGGATTGGCCGGCGATTTGACCAAGGAACAGCGTGAATACCAGCTCATCGTGCTGAAAAACATCCGGCAACTGCAAGCGATGATCGATGACCTGCTGGAGGTCACGCGTCTCGAGACCGGCAAACTGACGGTCGAGCCGGCAAGCGTTTCCATATCGGATGCCGTGGCCGACACGTTCGAGACCCTGCAGGGAACCGCCAGCGCCAAAGGGATCACGCTCACGCGCGACCTGCCGCTCGACCTTCCCTCGGCGCACGCCGATCAGACCCGGCTTCGCCAGATCCTGATCATCCTCCTCGAGAACGCCATCAAGTTCACACCGGTCGCCGGAGCTGTGAGCGTGCGGGTTCGGCATCTCCAGGACGATCCCCGGTTCCTGGCCGTCGAGGTGTCGGATACCGGCTGCGGCATTCCTGCCGAGAACCGCGATCGTATCTTCGAGCGCCTGTATCAAGCCGCCGCGCACGTTCAGGAGAGCCGCAAGGGACTCGGACTGGGGCTCTACATCTGTAAAGAGCTCGTGACGCGACAGGGCGGTCAGATCTCGGTCACTCCGCGGCAGCCGGCGGGGACCACCTTTTTGTTTACGCTCCCCGTCTTCTCGCTCGACAGCTCAATGGCCCCGCTCCTCAAGAACGACCGGTGGCCGGCAGAGACGCTTGCGCTCGTGACGGCCGAGCTGTGTCCGCTCAATGAATGGCCATCCCCCGAATGCCAGGACGAGTGGTCTCAGGACGCTCGCGCCCTCATCGAACGCTGTTTGCTGCCCGACCTCGATGTGCTCCTGCCGACCATGAGCTTCGGCGCGGAGGCGCGGCGCCTGCGCTTCTTCGTGGCCGCATTTGCCGACGCCCGAGGCGCGGCCATCCTTGCGGCGCGCATCGGCGTGCAGTTCGCCCGTCTTCCCGATCTCAAGACAGCGGGCCGCTCGCTCGGCGTGTCCCACCGGATGCTGCAACCCGTGACCCGGGATGATGCAGAGTCCGCAGGACAAATCGTATCCCGTATGGCACGGCATCTCGAAGAATCGATCAAATCTCAAACCCTCTCGGAGACGGTGTGACCATGACCAAAAAGAAAATCCTCGTTGTGGAGGACGACGCCGATGTGCGCCTCGGCTATCAAGTCCTGCTCAGGGCCAACCACTACGACGCGATGTTTGCCGGTGATTCGTCATCCGCGATCAGCGAAGCGCTCAAGCATTTGCCGAAGCTGACGATTCTCGATCTTGGATTGCCCGCCGGCGACGGCTTCAAGGTCCTGGAGCGGTTTCGCGTGAACTTGAACCTCATGCACATACCCGTGATCGTCGTCTCTGGCCGCCAGGTGGCCGGTAACAAGGAACGCGCGCTCGCGGCCGGGGCCCGGGCATACTTGCAGAAACCCTGGAACGACCACGAGCTGATCGCGACCATACGGCAACTCCTCGGCGAGACGGATTCGTCGCTCGCGGAGCTGAGTAACGGGCCGGTTCGTGCACCGATCGAATTGTAGCGACCCACAAGTGCTCGCCGAGACGACACGAGTACCGTGACCTCCCTCACGGGGACACTCGCCGGCCCTGTGCCCAAGGTCGAGGCCAGGTTTCAGGATTTCGAGACTGTCGAGACAGCTCTCAAACTCGCCAATCGGGAGCTCGAGGTGTTCAGCTATTCCGTCGCCCACGATCTGCGCGCACCCCTCCGGGGCATGACCGGCTTCGCCAGGATATTGCTCGATGAGTACCGGGACAAACTGGACACCTTTGCCGTAGACAGTCTCCAGGAGATTCATCAGAACGCGGTGCGGATGGGCGCGCTCATCGATGCTCTCCTGTCACTCTCGCGAGTGACGCGGGGCGACGTCAAACCCCAACCGACGAACCTCACGAACCTGGCCGGCGAGATCGCCCTCGATCTCAAAGCGACCGACCCGGCGCGCGACGTGGACTTCGCCATTGCGGACCGGCTCGAGGCACGCATGGACCCGCAGTTGGCCCGAACGCTCATGGAGAACCTGTTCGGCAACGCCTGGAAATTCACCGGAAAGGTAGAATCGGCTCGGATCGAGTTCGGCGCGACGGAGCAGAATGGCCGATGCGTGTTCTTCGTGCGAGACAATGGCACCGGCTTCGACATGGTACACGCGGACAAGCTGTTCACTCCCTTCCAGCGCCTGCATTCTATCAGTGAGTTTCCCGGGACAGGTATCGGGCTCGCGACAACCCAACGCATCGTCGCCCGCCATGGCGGGCGCATCTGGGCCAACGGCACGGTCAACGGCGGCGCGACGTTCTATTTCACGATCGCAGGCACCGTTGCGACGGCAGCGGCATGAAGAACGTCATCCTGCTCGTCGAGGACGACACATCCGACGAGAAGTTGACGCTCCTGGCGTTCCGGAAATGCCGTATTTCCGCCGAGGTGGTGGTCGTCCGTGACGGCGCCGAGGCACTCGGCTACCTCGTCGGGCTGGGACAGCCGGTTGCGCAGAGCCTGCCGGGTTTGCCGGTGGTCGTCCTCCTCGACCTGAAGGTCCCCCGCATCGACGGCCTGGAGGTGCTGCGGCGCATCCGTGCCCACGAGCGGACGAAGCTGCTCCCGGTCGTGGTCCGCAGTGCGTCGGATGACGACGAGGACATGATCCGCAGCTACGCGCTCGGCGCGAACGCCTACGTCCGTAAGTCGGCCCATTTCGAGGAGTCCGTGGCGGCGGCCAATGCGATCGGTGTCTTCTGGCTGGCGTTGAACGAGCCGCCGCCTAAGCGACGAGTCCGATGAGCGAGCCGCTACACGTCCTGGTCGTCGAGGATTCGCCAACCGACGCCCGCCTGATGATTCATGCCCTCGAACGCGAGGACCGCACCCTGGAATCGCAGCGCGTCGAGGATCCGGCAGCCATGCGCGCCGCCCTCGAGCGGCGCCACTGGGATGTCATCATCGCCGACTGGACGATGCCGAAGTTCAGCGCGACGGCGGCCCTGGCCATGGTCCAACAGATGAAGCTCGACATTCCCTTCATCATCGTATCTGGGACGGTTGGTGAGGACTTGGCGGTCGATGCCATGCGGGCCGGAGCACACGACTACGTCCTCAAGGACAATATGGCGCGGCTGGCGCCAGCGGTGGATCGGGAAGTGCGCGACGCGAATGCGCGCGATGCGTCGCGCCGCGCGAATGCGCAGCTCCAACTCAGCGAAGCACGATTCGCGCGGCTGGCCGAATCAGGGATTATCGGAATCGTCGTCGCCGACGTGGCCGGCAATGTGCTCGAAGCCAATGATGCGTACCTGACGATGATCGGCTACTCCCGCGACGAGGTGCTGTCCGGTGCCGCACGGTGGTCGGACATGACACCGGCCGAGTGGAAAGCCACCGACGACGTCGCCGTCGCGAGGCTGCAGACCCACGGGGTCGCGCACGCGTGGGAAAAAGAACTGATTCGGAAGGATGGCTCGCGCGTGCCCGTGCTCATTGGCGTGGCCATGCTGGATTACCCGAACTGTATATGCTTCATCGCCGACCTGACGGAACGCAAGCGAGTCGAGGGCGCGCTTCACCGAACCGAAGGGTTTCTTCGCCAGTCGCAAAAGATGGAGGCGATCGGGAGCCTCGCCGGCGGCGTCGCGCACGACTTCAACAACCTTCTCACCGTCATCCTCAGCTACTGCAGCCTGTTGATCGCAGACTTGAAGCCGGCTGATGCCATGCGCGCGGATCTCGAAGAGGTGCAGGCAGCCGCCAGGCGAGCTGCCGACCTGACACGGCAACTGTTGGTGTTCAGCCGGAAGCAGATCCTTCAACCGGTTCTCGTCGATCTGACGGAGAGTGCGCTGCAGGTCGAGCGAATGCTCAACCGGCTGATCGGCGAGGATATCGAGCTGACGACCGTAGGAGCGCCCGCACTCGGCAAGGTCATGGCCGACCCGAGTCAGATCGAGCAGATCATCATGAACCTCGCCGTGAACGCCCGCGATGCGATGCCTGAAGGCGGCTCACTCCTGATCGAGACAGCGGACGTCGTTCTCGATGAGGCGTACGCCGCGGAGCATGCCGGGGTGACGCCCGGGCGGCACGTCATGCTTGGGGTGACCGACACGGGCGCAGGGATGGACAAGGCATTGCAAGCCCGCATATTCGAGCCATTCTTCACCACCAAAGAGAAAGGCCGGGGGACAGGTCTCGGCCTGTCGATCGTGTTCGGGATCGTGGAACAGAGCGGCGGTTCGATCGCGGTCGACAGCGAGCCGGGTCATGGGACCACGTTCCGGATCTATTTCCCCCGGGCGGACGACGCGGTCGCCTCCGCTTGCGAGACTGTGAATCCCGACGCGGTCGCGCAACACGGGGTCGAGACGATCTTACTGGTGGAAGACGACGAGCAGGTGCGAAACGTGGCGCGGATGATCCTTCGCCGTAGTGGGTACCGCGTCCTCGAAGCGCAGAGCGGAGGCGACGCGCTGCTCATTTGCGAGCAACATCCGGCCGCGATTGACCTGCTCCTCGCGGACGTCGTGATGCCGCGCATGAGTGGTTGCCAGCTTGCCGCTCGGCTCAAATGCATCCGCCCCGAGATGCGGGTCTTGTACATGTCCGGGTACGCCGACAATTCGATCATGGAACCCGGGATTCTGGATGCGGATATCGCCTTGCTCCAGAAACCGCTGACGCTCGAGTCGTTGACGCGAAAGGTGCGTCTGGTCCTGGCCCAGCCCGCACCCCCATCCACCGCTGACGTGAAGACCGCGCGTCCGGCGTGACACCCTGCTCGGCGCTATGCGGACGACTGGACGACCGGACGACCCGTCAGTCGCTTCGACGGGCTACGGCGCCTCGGACCGGCCAGCGACCCGGAGTGCGACCCGCAGATCGGCGAGACTCTCGATCACGTGAATGCCCGCGCGTCGCAACTCCGGCGCGAGTGCCCGCGCGCCCGCACCGCCCACGAGCAACGGCACGCGCGCGGACAGCCGGAGCCGTAGCGCGCGCAGCTCCTCGAGCAGGAGATCGCGGCCCCCCACTCGTGGCACGGTCACACCGACCGCTCGCGCCGATGCATTGACAGCCGCCGCGGCGATCTCGCTCGCGGGCACGCCCGGGCCCAAGTACGTCACACACCAGCCTTCCACCGCTGCGGTGGCGGCCGCCATGACCGCCTCGATCTCGTGACGATCACCGGCGGGCGTTGCGAGCAACAGGTTCGGCGCTTCGCTCGAGACGTGCAGCACGGGGATGATCCCTTCCAGTACACGGCGCAGCGTCACCGCCACGAGATGCTCCGCACCGGCCGCGAGCCGGCCCGCCTTCCGATCCTCGCCGATATGTCGCACGAGCGCCATCGCCACCGCCTCGAGAAACGACGGGACGCCCATCAGCGCCAGCGATCGCCGCAACGCGCGCTCGAGCCCCGGTGCGTCGAGTGAGCGTGCCAGCGCACGCGCTTCGCCAACATCGTCCGCCACGCCTGCCCGGTTCGCAGCCGGTCCATCCAATATCCCCACACGCTGCCGCGCTTCCTCATCTTCGCGTACGAGGCGAGCGAGTTCGTCCGCCGGAAGGCGGGCCACCAGCGAAATGCTGCGCTTCGCGGCAGTGACCAGGGAGAGGAGCCGCAGGCGCTCGATATCGGCGTCCGAGTACAGCCGCTGGCCGCCGTCCGTCCGGATGGGCTCGACTGCGCCATAGCGGCGCTCCCAGACCCGTAACACGTGTGGCGACAAGCCGGTTCGTTCGCCAGCCACACCAATTGGATGGTGCCCGACCCGAATGCTCGGCTCGCTTGGCATAGACAAATGTGCATTGCTGTCTAACGATTGTCAATGTCTTTACCGAGCTGTACCTTGACAGCGATTAGACACGATGGTACTGTTGCGTACAGGCCGGGAACTCTGACGAGCATCCCGCGCCTGGAGAGTCTGGACTGGCGGCGTGTCGCGACTAGGACATCAGCGGACACGCCGTCCCGCCTCCCCACTCTCGTCGGGACCGCCCGCAGCCCATTTGTCGCAGGGCCGTGCTCGGATCCCGTACGCGGAGTGGCGACAAAAGTTATGCCCACGGCGACGTATCCTGGTGCTCCATCGAGTGACGCCGTGAGTCGGGTAGCCCTTAGAGGTACGACGAGTGGCGTTACCAGCTAGCGCAGCCGCACGGGAGCTGGCGATTCGGCTCCTCACTCCGGAAGCCTCGGGGCCGTCACGCTCCGACGCGGAGATCGCGCCCGATCGCGTGTGCGCCGCTGTGTCCGACGGGCTTTCCCGTTGGATCGGGCGAGAGGGATGCCGAGCCCTGTTTGCACGCGCGCTCGCAACTGCGCAAGCGGACGGCGACCATCCGGTATTGGACCTGGTGCGCGTGAGCACCGGATCGGTATCCTGCCTGGACGGCCTCGCCGAAGGGGCCGCGCGCTGCGGCGCCGAAGCGGCAGCCGCCGGGGCCACGGCCATTCTCTCGGAACTCATCTCGCTCCTCGGCCGCCTCATCGGCGATGACATGGCGCTCAGCCTGCTCAGGCACAATGCGCCGGGTCCTCGCGGCGCGCATGTCAGTCCGCGCCGCAGTCGAGGTGCGACATGATCCACCTCATGCCCACTGATGGCACGACCACGGCCCGGCCGCTGATCGGATCGCTGCGCAGCGGCGTCCCTGGCCTCGACGCGGTACTTGGCGGCGGACTCCCGGAATTCTCGTTCAACCTCTTGGCCGGCGGCCCGGGCGCGGGAAAGACCACGCTGGCACAGCAGATCGTCTTCAGCAACGCCACGGTCGCGCGTCCCGCGCTGTATTTCACGGTGCTCGGCGAGCCGACACTCAAGATGATCCGCTATCAGCGGCAGTTCGGCTTTTTCCGGCCGGATCTCGTGGGGTCTGCCGTGCGCTTCATCAATTTGACCGAGGAAGTGCTGCGGGAGGATCTCGTCGCCGTGCTCCAGCGGATCGTCGATGAAGTCGAGCGGACGGCGCCAGGGATCGTCGTGGTCGACTCGTTCCGGACCCTCGGGCTGCAGGGCCGGGATCGCGATGCCGGCGGCGCGCTGGGACTGGAGCAGTTCACCCAACGGCTGGCCCTCCACTTGACAACGTGGGAAGTGACGTCGTTCCTGATCGGTGAATACGTCGAACCGGAACTACAGAACCCGATCTTCACCGTGGCCGACGGCATCATCTGGCTCTCGCAGCCGTCAGATCGCAACTCGGTCGTTCGCAAGTTGCAGGTGGTCAAGGTCCGTGGCCGCTCCCACGTGCCTGGTCTCCACACGTTTCGCATGACCGAGGGCGGTGTCAGGGTTTTTCCGCGCATTCCGCAGCCCCCGGAACCACGCCGGCCGCGGAGCGCCGAGCGCCTCTCGACCGGAGTGCCCGGTCTCGACGCCATGACAGGCGGCGGCTATCCTGCTGGCGACGCGGTCTTGATCACCGGGCCGGCCGGCAGCGGCAAGACGACCTTCGCCGCGCAGTTCCTCGCGGAGGGGCTCGCCCAGGATGAGGCTGGCGTCGCCGTCGTATTCGAGGAATACCCGGAGGCGTACATCGCGCGCGCCAAGACGCTGGGCCTCGACTTGGCAGAGTACATCGAGCGGGCCAAACTCGCGATCCTCTATCTCCGGCCACTCGACCTGTCCGTCGACGAAACCCTCGGTGCCATCTTGGGTGAGGTCGACCGCCTCGGAGCGACGCGGGTCGTCGTCGATTCGCTATCCGGGTTCGAGGTCGCGCTCGCGCCGGCATTCCGCGAGGACTTCCGTGAGTCGCTGTACCGGCTCGTCGGGGCGCTCACGGCCGCCGGTGTCACCGTCGTCATGACTGCCGAAACACCGGCGTTGTCCACGACGAGTGCGACCCTCGAGCGCGTGTCGTTCATTACGGACGACATCATCGTGCAGCGATACGTGGAGATCGTGGGGGAGCTGCGACCGGTGTTGGCCGTGGTCAAGATGCGGGGAAGCCAGCACAGCCGCGATTATCGCGCCTACGAGATCACGCCGCGCGGTGCCGTCGTAGGCAAACGGCTCGACGACTACCATGGCATCACGACGGGCGTGCCGGACCGGCAGCGCCGTCTCCGGAGTACAGGGTATCCCGGACTCACGGATCGCGAGGCGACGATTCTCGACGTCCTGATCGGTCTCCGTGAGTCATCGCCGGACCGGCTAGCCGCAGAGGCCGGCGTCGCGCGCGGTGACATTGCCGGCGTGCTCGAGAGACTGATCGCGCTCGACTACGCGATTGGAGCCGGTGAGTCGCACGACCGGACGTACCGGGCCGTGGCACGCGTCGATAACGAGCCC
>Ga0182024_10017891_pt1 | contig 13251 bp, 10 predicted proteins | sample P32metaG_FD_120480 | JGI IMG/M metagenome (GOLD analysis project Ga0182024, IMG submission 120480) | Permafrost microbial communities from Stordalen Mire, Sweden - P3-2 metaG (Illumina Assembly) | ecosystem: Environmental > Terrestrial > Soil > Wetlands > Permafrost | place: Sweden: Stordalen...
AAATGCCCTCACAAACATCCAATACTACACAACAACAATCTGGTTAAAATACGTCGTTGACACTAAAGACTAGGAAACTTTTAGGGGCACGCGACGCGGCTTCGCCGGTTGTATCAACAGCAGAACAAGTGCGCTTCCTATACCCTGCAAGTCGCCTTTCACAATTCTCCACCATCACCGAAGATTATTTGAAAAAATGAACATTCGCCTGCAAGCCGAGACCGCCCGCCCTGCACAAATCCTCACCGCCTAATTCAAGGTGCATCCGGGTGCATAAAGTTGAGGGCATGTTCGTAGGTCTGCAATGCGTTCGCCTGTACGGTTGAATTTGCAATCGTTGCCGGGTCGGTTGGATTGTCGCTATTTTGCCGGATAGCGGAGGCGATCAAACTCTTCTGCAATCCATTCAACGGCGTTTGCAACGACTTGTCGTCATCACCGATGGTGCAGGTCGCAGTGATGTGCGGCCAGTTGGTATTTTTGTTGGTGTCATCCAGCGTCAGGACACAATCCAAAGTTGGGGCACTCTTTATGCGCGGGCTGGTCAGGAACGGGTTCTTGGGATCGGCATCCAGATTCAACCAGTCGCGTAAAGTCGCCAGCAATGAAGCATGGTCGAACGGAGTTTGTCTCGGCGGCGCGCGGAACACCGTTCCCGGTCGCAGATATGACGAAACCAGAATGGTGGGAACCCGCACGCCAAACCGGCTGAAATCAAAATTTCCATCATTCGATATTGGTTTGGGATCGGGTGGGGCTGCGCCGGTCGGCGGCGGCACATGGTCATAGCATCCGCCGTGCTCGTCAAACGTGATCACCAGCAAAATCTTGTCACGATACGGACTGGCTTGCACGGCCTGATAAACGTCCGCCAAAAACTGCTCGCCACGACAGATATTGTGCGGCGGATGATAATCAGCCGGATAATCGATCTCGAACAATCCCAGTTCTGGCGTGAAGCGCGGTTCGACAAACGAATACTGCGGCAACTTTTGCGCCGGTGCGGCAGTCGCAGCGGCACCGCACAGTTGTTTGAAAATATCATATTTGTGAAAGCAGTCGTCGTGCAGGGTCAAGCGCGAGAAAAACTGTGACAACGTCAGCGATGGAATCAATGTCGTGTCGTGAAACACGCCCCACGATTTCCCCTGTTCTTCCAATACATTAAAAATCGTGGGAATGTCATAGAGTTCGTAATCATCGTTGTTGAGGTGGCCGTCAGAGGAACCGGTGTGGACAAACGCCCGGTTCGGCCACGTCTGCGAGGGAATGGAAGCATACCAATGGTCGCACACGGCAAAATTCCGCGCCAAATCGTTGAGGACATTGGCATCCGCCGGTCCAAATGTTTGCATGATCTGCGCCGCGTTGGCTCCGCCCGCATCCGATGCTGAATAATCCAGCAGGAAACCGCTCATGTCCGCTTGGGCACCGGCAGCGGGATTGGCCGTGCCAAAAAGCTGCGACGTGACGAATTGAAATTCCTCGTGTGGATCGGGCGTTGGCACCACATTGGGATTGCTGGCCGGTGGCCATGCCGTGGGCGGATGACTGGCATAAACCTGGTTTCCGTTCAATTCATTGAAATAAGTGTTGGGCTTCAACCCCTCACACGTCGGCGACGGCTGGGCTGGGATGTTGAACGGTGGCGGGTTGGACTGATTATCGTAGAGCCAGCCCAAAAGATTATCGAAGGAGCGGTTCTCCATCATCACCACCACAATGTGTTCAATGTCTTTCAGTGCCATATCATTATCCTCAGAATAAACATGTCGTTTCTCCGCGCCATCCAGCCTGACTTTCCTCGTGCATGATGTCACGCGCGGATTTCAGGAGCACCCTGAGTGAGACGGGTGAGTGTTCGACTTGACGTGCAGTCTTCGCACCGGGAAACTCGAACGTCATTTGAAAAGCAACCGCGATCTCGTATGTCCACGGTGCGCACTGTCATCACGTGCCGGCCATTCGTCTGGGTTGAAGAATGAACACGAGTCCAGATCCATCACCCACGCCGTGCGAAGGCTTTTCAATAATCTTGTTGCCGTCGCCCGAGTTCGTCGTTTGATGACCGGACTGGTGCTGCTGCTCCCGGCTTTGGATACGGGCTGCGGCACCTTTGTGGCCCACCGAATGACCCAAGCGCCCAATACCTATCCGACCTGGCTGGCTCCTTCAGCGCCCGTAATAGTCTCATTCAACGATAGCCTCCTCACCAATTCCCCCGTGCGGTTTGCAGACGTGGGGCCGCCGCCGGCTTGTTTGCGTTACCGCGTTGTCGAGCCTGCGGAATATCATCTGAAAGTTATCTCGACCAACTGGATCGAGCAAGGCAACGTGCAATACAAGTTCACGTTTCGCACCGAGGTGCCTCGGACCAACACATGGACGGCGGCACCACGCGGCACCGTGGTCTTGCTGCACGGCTATGGGCTCGCCGAATTTTCGATGGTACCGTGGGCGTTGCGTCTCGCCCAAGAGGGTTGGCGTTGCGTGCTGGTGGATTTGCGCGGACACGGCAAGTCCACTGGAAAAAAGATTTACTTCGGACTCGTCGAGTCGCGGGATATGAGTCAACTGCTTGATGTGCTGACCAACCAAGGTCAACTTGCTCCGCCCGTGGCAGTCATCGGCGAATCCTACGGCGCGGCGCTGGCCTTGCGTTGGAAGACAATGGATCCGCGTGTGGACCGAGTGGTGGCCATTGCACCTTATGGAGTGTTGTCCAACGCCGTGCTGAATATTTGCCACGATTACGCCAGCTTCCTGCCACGCGCGGTCATCAGGGCTGGCCTCAAACAACTGCCTGTTGTATTGGGTGTTCCAAGCGACGATCTAAATACAACAACTGTTTTGGCGCGACATCCCGTGACCGTTTTATTCGTTGCTGGAACTAAGGACGACATCGCTCCGTTAGCCGACGTGCGAAGTCTATTCAAGGAGGCCCTGCCGGGCAGCGAATTGATCGTGGTGCCCGGGGCCACGCACGAAACCGTTACCTACCGTTTCAGTGAACTTGTCCCGCCGGTGCTTGCATGGCTAAACACAAATGACACGAGCCGCCGATAACCAGACGCATACTATGCATCGGCGCAATATCCGACTTACAATTTTTTCTTGCCCGCGGCCTTGGCTTTCGCCCATCTCGCCTTGGCCATTGCGGAAAGTTTCTTTTTGGCAGCGGCACTCATCTTGCCTTTGGCTTTGGATGCCTGTTTAACTGCAACCTTCCTCCCATTTACCTTTGCCCACCTTGCCTTGGCAGCAGCAGAAATCCTGGCTCTGGCTGCCGCACTCATCTTAAACTTTTTCTTCGGAGCAGCGGCGATCGCAGATTTTGTTGAAGAGCCAAAAATCCGACTAAACTCATTTTCGAGCGATTGAATTTGTTCCTTGATCGCAGCAGCACGCCGCAATTGTTGCGCTGATAGACTTGTAATTAAACTCATACCGTCCAATTAAAAGATTTTGAATTGAAAAGTCAACAATCAGTTGTTCACCAAAGCAGCGTTGATTTCCGCCGTGTTCAACTCCATCACAAGTTTAACTGGCATGACTCTTCATATATTACGGCCAGGAATACTCGGAGTATTGCAATTGAGTAAGAAGGCATTTCTGAGTAGGCCATGACAAGGCTGCCTAACACTGCGGGGGAGCCAACGGCCACTATCCTTTGAGTTGCTCAAGCCGTTATCGAAACTGAGCCATGCCGGAATCATGTTGTCAAGCCGTGACTACAATTCGCGCAGCGAACGTCTCTTGGGGGGAACAAAATCGTGGCGGCGTTAGGAACGCAAACTGCGACGGCCAACCGGCGTTGGCTCCTGTGTCTGGTTAGGCCACATTCATACGATACGACGGCTCACCAGCGACAGCCCGCCAATGTTGAAAAACAAAATCCCGCTCCAGTTTTCCAGAGCGGGGCAATTGAAAACAAACCGGCTCACTTCCGCTGGCGACGGAACAGCAGCAGCGACAACCCGCTTAAACCCGCCAAAGCCAGCGTGGTGGGTTCGGGAACTGGCACCTGTTCGAATGATTGTTCAACTTGGGAAATAGTAATGAACCCCCCGTTTACGACTCCAAAACCAATGTCTTTAGTTACATTCAGTATGGGTTGAGCGGGTGTCAAAACAGCGCCTGTGGCTGTAAAGGGAGTGCTATCAACCATTTGGTTTAGATAGCTGCTAGCGACGGCAACCACATTCCCTGGAACAAAAGCATTTTCCGTAACCGAAATGAATGATCCCCCTGATGGATCGGCACTGCCCGTATAGTTTTGGTCAATTGCAAAGATTTTCCCATCGTTCGCTGTAACGCTGTAGTTGAGCAAAAGATCTGCACTAGCAGTTCCGCTAGATACGAGACTGATGTTTCCTCCCCACGTCAGTAAATAACTATTACCTACTTGGGACGCTGTAACCTGAATGTTGGAAGCATTAAAACTAGTCAACCCGGAATCTCCAAAGGTAAATCCGCTAAACGTTTTATCGCCAATGGTGAGAGTTCCGCCGTTAGCAGCCAAATCAGCCAAATTATCCGTATAACTCTGAGCGAACAGTGAACTGGCCCCGATTACCGACGTAAAACCACATACCAGCATTGTTTTCAACAAGCTTTTTATCTGTTTCTCAATAAGATTCATAACGTTGCTCAGGTTGATTTTTTACTGAATCGCCGAATTTGAAGACGGTTTTCTGACGCTTCCAAACAAACGCACCAAGCAACAAAACCGCCCTACATCGACTTCTGATTTTTCTGATTATTTCGACTATGAGTGTTTACCGGTAAAATGCAACAAAAACTTATTCACATTCCACAAGGCGAGCGATGCTTTTACTTTGAGTGTGTCGAGAGAAGCCTAATGACCAAAACTGAGCCACGCCGGAACTGCGATGTCAAATCCGAAACTGCAACGGCCAACCGGCGTTGTATCCAGTGACTGGTTAGGCATTGTATGATGAATATCGTTTTGTCCACCAGCGTCTCGCAAGCCGACCAATGCCAGCAGGAACAATGTAAATCAGTGACGCGACACCGTAGAAAATCGTCTCAAACGGCCACAGATTATGACCGCCGCCACACGCCAGCCATCAATCATCGACCGAATCGGAAAAGGCGAGGACGACGGCTGAGCCAACAAGCCATATTGGCCCTCGTCCAAAAATACCAAGCGCGAGACCGACCGCCAACGCAAGTCCGAACGACAACTCTTGAAGGGAAGAAGGCATCCCGGCTGCTTCACCAACTAAGCGCCGCCCGTTGTAGACCGCTGCACAGTGGAATGAAACGTAAAATCATGGAAAGACTGTGGCAGAATTCTTGCTGACTGAACAGTTGGCAAAATATTAACACAATAACTAATTAACATGCAAAACGACCCTATAGCCCACTTTTTGGACTTGCTGGTCCTCTCGTTGCCAGTTGTTTTCGTCGTCGGGATAATCTGGATTTTTGTCGATGAGCTTATCGACAAATACTTGAAACGTAAACGAAGCGAGCACCAAAAAAAGTAACCGTTTTTAAGGCGACCCTCTGGCATCGTGGCAGGTTTTGTCATACGCGCTAACGATCATGCCTAACGTCCAAAACTGAGCCACCGCCGGAACGGTAATCTGAACGACGCGGCCGCGCGACCCCCCGCCCTCTCCTGCGTCTCATTTTGTTGTTGCAGTGTTGTTACACTTTTGCACGTATTGGTGCGTTTTGGTGCGCGAAACGCTCTCTTGACTGTTACTTGGAAAACGTGCGTAATCGTGAATGTTTATGCGGGTGTGACGCATGTTTTCGCACCATCACGAAAGCGTGTTTTTTAGCTTCGACCCCCTCCGTCGGCACCATCTTTTTCACCGGTTGTAAATGTTGTGACCACCACCATATATTGGCCACTTTATGCCTGCTAAAATAGGGGCGACCAATTTATCGTGGCAGTCAGTTCGGATTCAAGAACCCACCCCACCCTTAAAAGTTAAGGATTTCGTGCGTTTTTGGCCAGAAACAGATTCTTCTAACAGACAATGGCCACCTTGGCAGCTCGGTTCCACATGGATTCTTCCATGTAGAAGAAACACTGCCCGGAGAACATAAGGTAAGTGCCACGACGGAATGGACGCATAAAATATGCACCGTGGCGAGCAACTATTTGTTAACAACTTGTGAATATGTTTTTCTTGTATTGTCCGAACGTCACAGTCAGTATTTACCTAATCAGAAGTCAGAGTCAGATAATCAGAAGAAGATTTTGTTCGCAACGAATGTGTAAAAAGGGCGAACAAAACCCAAAACCCGAGCAAAGTTTAGTCTTTTTTGATATGCAACAGGCGGCCAGAACGCAAAAATTCGTTTTTTCCCGATGAACTGGTTGTTTAACATAATCATTTGCCTGATGGGTCTGATCGTCAGTGGTTGTCTCGTCCAGATCATACTTCAATATTCCGACCAATGGATTCCGGCAGGCCGGATTCAGGATTTTCACCATTCCCGCGAGAAGCCTGTGCCCCGCTACGGTGGAATAGTTCTTGCCGGTCCGTTCCTGCTGGTTTTCTTGCTGATTGCCTTTGGGTGTACCAGAGTGTCTTTGAGGCATGACCAAACCATTGTGGTGGCCGGAGCAATGGCCATGTTTCTGTTAGGTTTGACCGATGACTTTCGGCCCTTGGGAGCAAAACGAAAGTTGTTGGTGCAGTTGCTGATCGCGACTGCTGTATATTCTTTCGGGCTCAGCATCCAGACGTTCATGGTTCCATTTAAAGGCACGGTTATTCATCTGGGTTTGTGGAGCCTGCCGATAACGGTGTTCTGGTTGGTGGCCATTACCAATATCATCAACTTGGTCGATGGCGTGGACGGATTGGCGGGAGGAATCTGCCTCATGCTCTTGGTGCTTCTGGTTTTTGTTGGTGGGGCAACCTCGAGCCTGCAACTGATTTGCTATGGTTTGATCGGCGCTTTGCTGGGGTTTTTGTGGTTTAATTTTCCGCCCGCCAGAATTTACATGGGCGACGGTGGGGCCTACTTTCTCGGGTTCTTCATTGCCGCCACAACCATCGTCAATTCGCAAAAAGGAACGATCACAGCCGCTTTGGCCGCTCCGATGTTCGGATTGGCACTCCCCATTCTTGACACGTCGTTCGCCATCTTGAGGCGTGGTTTGCGCGGTTTGCCGATTTTCCGCCCGGATCGCCGCCACATCCATCACCATCTCTTAAGGATGGGGCTCTCGCGGCGAAAAGTGGTCTTATGGCTTTATGGTTTCACTTTGATATTCTTGATCTTGGGATTCGTGGCCTTTTTGCTGCGCGGCCAATGGATACCGATTCTCGTAGGTCTCGGTGCTCTCGTTGTGCTAGTCGTTGCCGGGAAATTGAATTTCAGCAGGGAATGGTTTGCCGTCGGTCGGGTCTTGAGCAATTCACTGTCAATGCGGGCCGATATTCAATATGCCCTCACACAAACGCGCTGGCTATTGCTGGAGAGTCGGCGGTCACATTCCGTGGAAAGTCTATGGGAAGATTTAGTCTTTATCGGTCAAAAGCTCGGATTTACCTGTATCCAGCTCAAGCTTGAGGACAACACCCGGGTCTGGGTAAAGCCCAACAACTGCGCAAACTTTTATCAAGCCAGCTACCCAATTCATGTGGCGGATTCCGGCGACTTGAAACTGAAAGGCTGCCTTTGTTTCCACAAGGATTGTCATTTTGACTATGGCACCTGCGCGAACGGGCGTTGCCAATATTCATCCTTGAGCGCACATGACAAAAAAGTCTTCGAAATAATGGGGGAAATTTTGACGGAAAGCTGGGAACAATGCTTGAAAACCTGGACGCACATCAACCGGCTCCCGGCACGGTTCGATTCCAGGAGAATTGGAACGGTGGATACCGGAATCAAGAGATGGAGCGAGGCGCCCATTATCCTCTCAAAGCCCAGATTTGGTGGGACAGAAATAGAACTTAATGAAATGTGAAATGCAGATCAAAACTAATAAAACCCATGAAAAAAAACCGACCGACTCCCAGCGGTTGTCAACGCTGGCGGGAGTGTCTGGAAGCAGGCCGCGAACGCGATGATTTTTTAGATGTCTGTCGTCAATGAAAATATCAAAAGGAAATTCAACATATGAAAACAATTAATCTCTTAAAAGCCGGTGCCGGTGCCCTCATGCTCGCTACCGCCCAACTCCAGGCACAGAGCCTTGCATATAATTATCCCGCAGCTTTGACGGCAAACGAGTCGGCGGGACAAATCTCAGGAGGGCCATACGACGCGGCGAACGTTTTTACGGTCAACTCCTCCATCTACGTGAATGAACTCGGTCTTTTCTCCACCGGGGCGAATCCGAATCCGTTCGGCGTCGGGCAAAGCGCTCAAGTAAGTATTTACTCGGTTACGATTTCCTTAAACGAACTTGACACGGCCACACTGGCGGTCGGGCCTGTCAGTTTTTCCCAGTCAAGCCCGGGGACGCTCGTTGCGGGGACATCAACCTTGGCACAGGGGATATCGAGTGTATTGCTGACTCCAGGTTTATATATGGTCGCGGTCAACAATTTCGGCGGCCCGGGACTTCTGCCCTATTATGACAACGATTTGGCCCCCGTCAACTCGGCGACCGCCAACACCACCGGAGGATATTTGAGTTTTGGCGGAAGCTTTCTTAACGACGATAATGTCGCTCTCGGTAACATTCCGCCTTCCAATTTGCCTGACTGGGGCTTCTGGTCGTTGGGTTTGAATAACGCCCCCAGGTTTGCCGACGCCAATTTCGGATTCGTTCCGGTGCCCGAGCCTGGCGTGCTTGAAATCGGCACCGTTGGTTTTGTTCTTGTTCTGTTTGCCTGCGTTAGCCGATGCAAAAATCGGTCAAAAAAAAGCTTGACATTCACCACTTTTAGCATAAAAAATGCTAAATAATTTTAACTTTAAAATTATCAGAAAGGAAAAATTGTGAGAAAAATAAATATTGTAAAGTTGATCACAGCCGCTGTCATGTTGGTTGCGATTCAAGCCCAGGCAACTATTGCATACAACTATCCTGGGGGCTTGGTGGCGAATGGCGGAAGCGGGCCCTACACCATTGGGAACTATTTCACCGTAAATAGTGCCATTAATGTGGATCAATTGGGAATATACGACAGCGGTTATTTGAACGGCGGAACCGTCTCGGTTGCAATTTATGCCGTAAGTGAGTTGGATAATCAATTGACTAGCGCCAGCCTTGCGGTTGCACCAGTCAGCTTTTCCGCCGCGAATCCTGGAACTAAAGTCGTGGGGACATCCACATTTATGAAAACAGTGGGGAATAATGTGTTGAATCCGGGAACTTACATGGTTGTCGCCAACAACTATGGGAATAGTGGAGCTTTGCCTTATTACGACAATGCGGGAAGCTCACCGGGCCAAATCTCAGCCAATACCGGCGGTGGAGCGTTGACTTTTGAAGGCAGTTATCGTGAAGATGGAAACGTCGCTCTTGGTAGCTCTTTGACCGACCTTTCCGATTGGGGATTTTTTGATCACACGATTCCCCGTATGGCAGCCGGTAATTTTGGGTTTTTTGCCATTGTGCCGGAAGCGAGTGTATTTGGAGGTGTAGCCATAGCTTTGTTGGGGTTGATTTATGTCGGGCGGAGTGCCTGGTTGAAAAACAACGTTGCCTGACAAAGCCTTCCTAATAAAGGCAGTCAAAGTGTAGCCGGCTTTCGCCTAGAAGGTGAAAGAAGGTTATTTAAGTGCGTCATTTCCTACCGAGATAATCCACATTCTTGAATTTCAAAATTAGGCCTTATGAAAGGATTTACCGCGCACACACTTTTGATGGCAGGGATGCTGGTGTCGCTCCGGGTAAATGGAGGGATCATTTTTACCCCCTTGGTTGCGTTCAATTATACCAATGGCGCAGGATCGCAGGCTGGACTGGTATTGGGCAACGATGGGAATTTTTATGGCACGACGACTGACGGCGGCACGAACAGCTCAAGTTATGGCACAATTTTTCAGATGACGACCAATGGCATCCTGACGAGCTTGGTTTCTTTCGACAACACAAACGGCGCTTATCCGATAGCGGGGCTGGCCTTGGGGCAGGACGGCAATTTTTATGGCACAACATACACCGGTGGGAGTTCGAACGCGGGCACGATATTCAAGATGGCTGCGGATGGCACGCTGACGACCTTGGTCTCTTTCGCCGGCACGAATGGCGCCGAACCTCAAGCCCCGCTGACGCAAGGACCCGGTGGCAATTTTTATGGCACGACACAGGTCGGTGGCATAAATCTGGGTATAAGCGACGGGACGGTATTGCAAGTTACGACAAATGGCTTGCTCACGGTCTTGGTTTCGTTCAATGGCACGAATGGCGCTTTTCCGGTCAGCGGGCTGGTCTTGGGGCGGGACGGCAATTTTTATGGCACAACGGCCGGTGGGGGCACCAATGGCAGCGGTTACGGCACGATATTCAAGATGACCACCGATGGCGTGCTGACCACCCTCATCTCTTTCAGTGGAACCAATGGCGCCTTTCCGGGAAATAATCCTTCCGCCGGACTGGTCCAAGGCGTGGATGGCAATCTCTATGGCACAACATACACCGGTGGCAGTTCGAACGCGGGCACGGTATTCAAAATGACGACCAATGGCGCGTTTGCCAATCTGTATACCTTCACGAGTGGCGCCGATGGTGCCAATCCACAAAGTGGAATGCTGCAAGGCGGAGATGGCCGGCTATATGGAACCACAGAAGCAGGCGGCTCGAATTCTCTTAACAAAGGCACAATATTTCAAATAACGACCAATGGCGCGTTTGCCAGCCTTTACTCGTTCACCGGTGGCAATGACGGCGCCGTCATTGATGGCGGATTGGTGCTGGGTGCCGATGGCGATTTCTACGGCACCGCTTATACCGCCGGCGCCAACCACTATGGGACCGTTTTCCGGTTGAGCGTTCCTATGCCGCCGGTGTTCAAAACAGTGTCGAAAACGGGCGGTGCCACCCTGGCATCCACCTGGACCTCGGTGGCAGGTCAGATGTATCAAGTGCAGTACACCACCAATTTAATTCAAACCAACTGGAACAACCTAGGTGGCACCCTCAGCCCGGCCGGCGGAACGACGACCACGATTGATTCAATCGGGCCGGATCCACGGCGATTTTACCGCATCGTTCTGTTGCCGTAGGCACCCACCATCTTCATTCCTGCGACCCTCTCCTCGGCACAAATTTTTCCGGAAGGGCGTCCGGAAACGGCACGAACACAAATGCGGCTGAATTTCCACGATGACGATCCCCTTCGGTCAGCAAGATGTTTCAGGAGCGACCGACACGGGTGTTGCCCTGATTGAGTCTTACAATTACAATGAACATCAGTTCAAATGAAAATCACCCCAAGCCCGACGCCCAAGCCGGATGAGTCTGTCGCAAAACCTGGCACCGATGGAAAAGTTCCGCCGCCAATGGGTTGGCCCGCCATCGGGGTGTTACTGGTTGCGTGGAGTTATGTCGTGTATCGCCTGGGTCCCTTGTGGCACGTCAATCCAGATTATAATTACGGCTGGTTTGTGCCTTTGCTTTCCCTGTGTCTGTTCCGCGAACGCTGGAAGTGCCGGCCCCCGGCCAACCCGGTGGCCGCTTCGAGAGGCATCCTGATTTTGTTTGTCCTGCTCGCGTTCACGCTTCTGCCGGACAGCCTGGGTTTGGAAGTCAATTCAGACTGGCGTCTGTTGGGATGGGCATTTGCCGGGGCCGTTGTCGGCATCACTTTTTGCGTGTTATATCTGCTGGGCGGACGAAGTTGGCCCCGGCATTTTTCCTTCCCCATCCTCTTTTTTTTGGTTGCCGTGCCGTGGCACCCGCGCTTGGAGCAACCCCTGATAGACCATCTATCGCGCTTGAATGCGGCGGCCAGCACCGGCATCGCCAATCTTTTGGGGTCACCGGCCATCCAACATGGTGTGTCGATTGAAACCGCTGGCGGAGTCGTGGGTATTGACGACGCCTGCAGTGGAATCCGCTCGCTCCAGGCCACGGTCATGGTAGCGCTTTTTTTTGGAGAACTCTTCCGATATACGCTGCCCCGCCGGATTTTCTTTTTGCTCGGTGGCATTTTGCTGGCGTTCACCTGCAATGTCGTCCGCACCACCTATCTGGTCCGCATTAGCGACCTGAAAGGTAACGCGGCGGTGACGACGCATCATGATTCCGCCGCGATCATCATTTTGGCAGCAACTTTCGTGGGGCTTCTCGGGCTGGCCTGGATACTTCGGCCTCGAAAAATACATTCTTCCACGGAGTCGCCGGCAATAGTTTCTTCCCCTCCCGTGATCGGGCAACGTCAGCCCGGCGACCAAGCAAACTCCGCGCCCGCCTTTCTGCCACGGCGCAGCCTTTGTTTGCAACTCTTGTTCGCCGGCCTGCTTTTGTGGGTGCTCCTAGTCGAACTGGGGATTCAGGCGTGGTTCCATTCCGTAGAAAAGCGGGCGATGTCGCAGAACCGCTGGTCGCTGCAAATGCCGACCGAACAACCGGGGTTTTCGGAGCGGCCAGTTCCGGAAAGCCTCCGCGAAAAGTTGCGTTTCGACGAAGGAAATTTTGCCGAATGGCGGCAGATGAACGGGGCGCAATGGCAGTTGTATTATCTACGCTGGCGCACGCCGCGCGGAAGGTATCGTGCCATTGAAAGCGCCCACCAAGCGAGGGGACATTCGACCGACCTCTGCCTTCAACTGGCGGGGATGGAACTACAGAAGAATTTTGGAAGTCAATTGCGGGACATCAACGGGGTCGCCGTGCTGACCCGGATGGAGCGGTTTCTGGATCAGGGCCAGGTGATGTACGTTCTCTCGTGCTACTGGGAACCCCAGGTCGCCGTGCTTCGAAGCGGGGTCACCCTCGATTCCTCCGCGCGCAGCCCCATCGTCAGCGCATTGCGTGAGATCAAAATCGGGGACCGTGGAGGGAATGAAAAGCGGGTATTGAAAATTGCCGTGAGCGGGCTGGAAACGGACGCTGAAGCTGCGACTGAGTTCGATGAATATTTGCATCGGATCATTCAGGCCGAAGGAGGCCATTGAGATTGCAACGGGGCCGGAGTCACCAGAACCGCAACCAGTCGCTTTCCATCGGAACCCGCCTTACTCTCCCGGAAGCGCGTGTTTTGCCGACCTGACCAAAGCCATCTCTTCCGGGAGCAGAAAGGCATCGGCCGACCTGGCAAAACAGTCCTTTGCAGCCTGAACCTGTCCATCGGCGGCCAG
>Ga0182024_10017892_pt1 | contig 13250 bp, 9 predicted proteins | sample P32metaG_FD_120480 | JGI IMG/M metagenome (GOLD analysis project Ga0182024, IMG submission 120480) | Permafrost microbial communities from Stordalen Mire, Sweden - P3-2 metaG (Illumina Assembly) | ecosystem: Environmental > Terrestrial > Soil > Wetlands > Permafrost | place: Sweden: Stordalen...
ACTGATCGTGCAAGGTGTGGTATCCATGGTTTTGGTGCTCGTGAATTCGTTCGGCTCCGGAGTGCAGGAAACATTTCAGCGCTTGCTGTCGCTGGCGGTGGTGCTGCAACTGATCCCGTTCCTCTATATGTTCGGCGCGCTGCTGAAAATCGCCGCGAATCCGGATTCGGGCAAGGGACTATACAGCAAGACGACATTGTTTCTAGCCGGTGGCAGCGGCTTGGTGACGACCACCCTCGGCATCATCCTGGCATTTTTCCCGGCGCAGCAGATTAGCTCGCTGTGGTCGTACGAGAAATGGATGTGCGGCGGCACCGCATTTTTCATCGGCCTAGCCGTGTTTTTCTTCTACGTGTACGGCCGCCGCAAAGTGGCACCGTCTACCGCGACCGGAATCTGATTTAGAATGGCACCAGTGGGGAGGCTCCGTGGCAAGCAAGGCTAAAGCGATCGCAGCGAAGGGCGCGAAATCAAAATCAGCCCCGCGCAAGTACAAGATGTACATCAATGGCGAATTTGTCGAAGCACACAGCCGCGGCGTTTTCCCCGTTTATAATCCTTCCACCGAAGAAATCATCGCCGAAGTTCCGGAAGCCGATGAAAAAGACGTCGACCGGGCCGTCGCTGCAGCGAAAACAGCCTTTAATTCCGGGACGTGGCCGCAAACTACAGCGCAAGATCGCGGCCGCATTCTATTCCGCCTCGCCGAACGCATTCGCAAGGAAGCCGCGCACCTCGCCGATCTCGAATGCCGCAATTCCGGCAAGCCCATCGTCGAAGCCGAGTACGACATCGCCGATGCCGCCACCTGTTTTGAATATTACGGCGGCATGGCCACCAAAGTTTTGGGCCACGTGAACCCCGTGCCGGACAACGCGCTGAGCCTCTCGTTGCGTGAACCCATCGGCGTCGCAGCTCAAATCATTCCGTGGAATTATCCGCTGCTGATGGCCGCGTGGAAGCTCGCGCCAGCCATCGCCGCTGGCTGCACCTGCATTTTGAAACCAGCCGAACAAACTCCGCTCACGGCCCTCGAATTCGCCGGATATCTCACCGACGCCGGATTGGCCCCGGGAGTCGTCAACATCATCACCGGCTTCGGCGAAGGTGCAGGCGCGCCGTTAGTAAAGCATCCTGACGTAAACAAAGTCGCCTTCACCGGCAGCGGCGCCGTAGGCAAAGCAATCGTAAAACTGGCAGCGGACACGCTAAAGCGCGTCACGCTGGAATTAGGCGGAAAATCGCCCAACATATTCTTCGCGGACGCCGATTTCGAAGCCGCGATTGACGGTGCGCTCTTCGGAGTCTTCATCAATCAAGGTGAAGTTTGTTCCGCAGGCAGCCGCATCCTGGTAGAGAAGCCAATCTATTCGAAATTCGTCGAAGCCATGGCGTCCAAAGCCAAAAAGATCCGCCTGGGCCCGCCGCTCGAGCGCGAAACAAAAATGGGCCCGCTCGTCAGCAAAGAGCAATTCGACCGCGTCAGCGCCTACCAGGAAATCGGCAAGAAGGAAGCCAAGCTCGCCGCGGGAGGCGGTCGCCCGTCGTCCATGAAGCATGGGTACTATGTCGAGCCAACAATTTTCTACGACGTGGATAATTCCGCACGCATCGCCCGTGAAGAAATCTTCGGCCCTGTCGCGACGGTAATTCCGTTCACGAACGAAGCCGACGCCATCAAAATTGCAAACGACACGCCTTACGGCCTGGCCGCCGCCGTCTGGTCGCGCGATATTTTCAAAGCCTTCCGCGTAGTGAAAGCTCTGCGCGCCGGAATCGTGTGGGTGAATCACATGCAGCCCACATACGTCGAAGCTCCCTGGGGCGGTTACAAACAGTCCGGTTTCGGTCGCGAGCTCGGCCCCTGGGGCATCGAAGAATATCTCGAGACCAAGCAAGTGCACATCAACCTGAATGAACAGCCCATCGGATGGTACTGACATGCCCACAATCCAATTGCGCACCGCGATACCCGGCCCCAAATCTCTGGAACTAATGCGCCGCCGAGAAGCCGCAGTGCCGCGCGGCGTCGCTCACGCCACGCCGATTTTCGCGGCGCGGGCGGAAGGCGCCGTCCTGGAAGACGTGGACGGCAATCGCTTCCTCGATTTTGCCGGAGGCATCGGCGTGCAGAATGCCGGTCATCGCCCGCCGCGCGTGGTCGCCGCCATTCGCGAGCAGCTCGACGCTTTCGTCCACACCTGCTTCAGTGTCGCGCCTTACGAAAAATATATTGCGCTGGCGGAAAAACTGAATGCGCTGGTGCCTGGCAATTTCGCCAAGAAAACCATTTTGTTGAATAGCGGCGCCGAAGCGATCGAAAACGCCGTGAAAATCGCGCGCGCTTACACGCATCGTCCGGCCATCATTTGCTTTGAAGATGCTTTCCACGGCCGCACCATGCTCACCATGTCGCTCACCAGCAAGACGCATCCTTACAAAGCGGGCTTCGAGCCTTTCGCCACGGACATTTACCGCATTCCCTACGCTTACTGCTACCGCTGCTCGTATTCGCTGCAATATCCCAGCTGCAATGTTTTCTGCGCCCATCACTTGGAAGACACTTTCAAACGCATGGTGGCATCCGAAGCGGTCGCGGCTGTAGTGGTCGAGCCGGTGCTCGGTGAAGGTGGGTTCGTCGCGCCGCCGCCGGAATTTTTCCCCGTAATCCAGCAAATCTGCAAGCGCCACGAAATTCTTTTCATCGCCGACGAAGTGCAAACTGGATTTGGCCGCACCGGCGCGATGTTCGCCTCGCAGCGTTGCGGTATCACTCCAGACATTCTGGTCAGCGCAAAATCCCTCGCCTCCGGCATGCCGCTCGCAGCGGTCACAGGCCGCGCGGAAATTATGGACGCGCCAGGTCTTGGCGGTCTGGGTGGCACCTACGGTGGTAATCCGCTGGCGTGCGCAGCAGCACTGGCGGCAATTGAGACACTGGAAAGCGAAAATCTCTCCGCGCGCGCAGAACAACTAGGCGCGCGTTTCGAAACGCGTGCCAAAGAATGGAAGAAGCGCTGGCCGTTGATAGGCGACGTACGCGGCCTGGGCGCGATGCGCGCGCTGGAACTCGTGCGTTCAGTGGACCAGCGCGAGCCCGCCAAAGAAGAAACCGAGCAGGTGCTGCGCCATTGCCGCGAACGCGGGCTGATCTTGCTCTCCTCCGGAACCTACGGCAACGTATTGCGCCTGCTGGTGCCGCTGGTGGTTACCACGGAGCAGTTCGAGGAAGGCCTGACCGTCCTCGAGTCAGCGCTAGCGCTCGTGGCCGAATCGCAAGTCGAAACCGTGCCGCGCCACGCATAATTCGAGGACCACTCATGGGCACGACAACAAAAACACCAGTGAAGACCTGGGGCTTTTATCTCGACGGAAAATGGATCTCCGAAGGCGAGGGCTTCGCAGTTCTAGCTCCGTACGACCGCGCCGTAGTTGGCGCATCGTATCGAGCCAGCGCCGCCCACGCCGAAGCAGCCGTCCGCGCCGCCCAGCGCGCATTTCAGGTCACGCGCAAGATGCCCGGATACGAACGACAAGCCATTCTCCGCGCGATTTCCGACGGCATCGGCAAGCGCCGCGAAGATTTTGCGCAACTAATCGCCCTGGAAGCAGGGAAACCCATCCGCACCGGGCGCGCCGAGGTGGATCGCGCGATTTTCACCTTCGCCGTTGCAGCGGAAGAAGCCACCCGGATCGGCGGTGAGTGGCTGCCCCTGGATTGGCAGGCCTCTACCGCGGGCCGCGCCGGAATCGTGCGTCGTTTCGCGCTCGGCCCCATTCTCGCCATCACACCCTTTAATTTTCCGCTGAATCTCGTCGCGCACAAAGTCGCGCCAGCGATCGCCGCAGGCTGTACCGCAGTGCTGAAGCCTGCGCCGCAAACTCCGCTCACGTCGCTGCTGCTCGCCGAAGTTATCGAGCAAGCCGGACTACCCGCGGGCGCCCTGAATGTGCTGCCGCTCGCAAATCAAGAAGCCGAAAAATTGGTTGGCGATGATCGGCTGAAAATGCTCACTTTCACCGGAAGCGTCCCGGTTGGCTGGGCGCTGAAAGGGAAGTCCGGAAAGAAAAAAGTGACGCTGGAATTGGGTGGCAATGCCGGAGTCATTGTCCACTCCGATGCAGACGTGGACGTCGCCGCGGATCGTTGCGTCGTTGGCGGATTTTCCTATGCCGGGCAAAGCTGCATTTCCGTGCAGCGCATCTACGTACAGCGCAGCATTGAACAGAAATTCCTCGCGCGCCTGCTCGCGGGCGTGAAAAAACTGCACGTCGGCGATCCGCTGGATGAAGCCACCGACGTCGGCCCTATGATCAGCGAAGACGCTGCGCGCCGCGCAGCTTCGTGGATTGAAGAAGCGGTTGCAGGCGGCGCAAAGCTACACGCAGGTGGTGCGACGCGCCAAGGTGCGGTATTGCAACCCACAGTGCTGACCAACGTTCGCGCGGACATGAAAGTCAGCTGCCAGGAAGTCTTTGCGCCGGTGGTGATTGTCGAGTCGTACGACGATTTCGCCGATGCCATCCGCCGCGTTAACGATTCGCCCTTCGGCCTACAGGCCGGCGTCTTCACGCGTGATTCCAAGCTGCTATTTTCCGCGTTTGAGAATCTGGAAGTCGGCGGCGTCATCGCCGGCGATATGTCCGCCTTCCGGATTGATCATATGCCCTACGGCGGCGTGAAGGATTCCGGGATCGGTCGCGAAGGCTTGCGCTACGCCATCGAAGAGATGACCGAGCCGCGCATCCTCGTCCTTAACCTGGGATAGCGCGCGAAGTCCGCCTCACGCTGCTTTTTCGCCCGACGCCGGAAACAGCAACGACGCAGCCACAGTTACAGCCAGGATTCCCACAATCACGCCCAGAGAAACAGGTGCGGATACCGGCGCCCATTCGCTCAGCGACATCTTCGCACCCACAAAGACCAGAATCCCTGCCAGCCCCTGATGCAAGAACCGGAATCGCGGCAGCAAATCAGCCAACGCAAAATAAAGCGCCCGCAAACCCAAAATCGCGAACACGTTTGATGAATAAACAATAAACGCATTGCGCGTAATAGCCAGCACGGCCGGCACCGAATCCACTGCAAAAATAATATCCATAGCCTCCACGGCCACCAGCGCCAAAAAAAGCGGCGTCGCAATCCATTTCCCAGCCTGCTTCACAAAAAAACGCTCGCCCTCGAACTGATCGGTCACCGGAATGATTCGCCGCGCCATCCGCACCAACGGATTGCGATCGGGCCGCATCACACGCTTGCCGGGAAAAAACATCCGTAACCCCGCCAACAACAGCAGCGCTCCAAAAACATACAGCACCGCGTGAAACGATTGCAGCAACTCCACACCCGCCAGCACGAAAATCGCGCGCATCACCAGCGCCCCAAGCACTCCAAGGAATAAAACTTTGTGCTGCGATTGCGCCGGCACGTGGAACGACTGAAAAATCAGCAGAAAAACAAAAATATTGTCGACGCTCAGCGATTTCTCAACCAAATAACCGGTAAGAAATTCCACGCCCACCTGCGGCCCCTGCGAATAGTAGAGCCACAGGTTGAAAAGCAGCGACACAGAGATCCACGCCGCACTCTCCAGCAATGCTTCGCGCAGGCCGATGGTATGGTTTTTGCGGTGGAACACGCCCAGATCAATCACCAGGGCCGCGGCCGTCGTGATGGCGAAGACTATCCAGACATGTATGGGCGTTCCCAACATAGGCTATTGGCGCTCAAAAGCTCGAAAAACGGCGCTCGCAAGTGGTGCACCAGTCTAACCGCCCGGGCGCCGCGAACGAAGGCCGATATTGCACATTTGCGCCACTTAATGGTTGCAGCCCATCCAAGGATGCACGATAATTTGCCATTGTAGTCCCCGGTTTGGGGCCATCCTGGCGGCTTTCTCGTGATTAATTGTCCTCACTGCAGCACGGTGAATCCGGACTTCGCTGAGTCCTGCTCACGTTGCGGGACTCCCATGCCATTGGGCGAGTCCGAAACGATCCAGATGGTAGACGCCACCGTCATCGCTCCCGGCAGCGATTTCGGTCCGCGCTATCGCATCGAAGCGCTTCTCGGCCAGGGCGGCATGGGCCGCGTTTATAAGGCCTATGACAAAGACCTCGACCGCACCGTCGCCATCAAAGTTGTCCGCGATGGCGCCATCGGCGAATCCGACGCCCTCAAACGCTTCAAACAGGAATTAGTACTCGCCAGTAAAATTTCCCACAAGAATATTCTCCGCATTCACGACATGGGCGACGTCGGCGGCCTCCGCTTCATTTCCATGGCCTTCGTCGAGGGCAAGGACCTGCAGCACATCATCCGCGAAAACCCCAAGATGCCGCTGGAACGCATTCTGAATTTTTCCCGGCAGATTGCGGAAGCGCTAGCCGCGGCGCATGCCGAAGGTGTCGTGCATCGCGACCTGAAACCGCAAAACCTGCTCGTAGATAAGAACGATCAGATTTTCGTCTGCGATTTCGGCCTCGCGAAATCCTTCGAAGAGGGCGCCATCGGCATGACGCGCACCGGCGCATTTCTCGGTACGCCGCGTTATATGTCGCCCGAACAGGTGGAAGGGAAGCCGGCGGACGGCCGCGCCGACCTCTATGCTTTCGGCCTGATCCTGTACGAAATGGTGATCGGCGATGTCCCCTTCACCGGCGAATCCACGCTGAAAGTGATGTACCAACGCATCCAGGAAAAGCCCAAGAGCCCGAAGCTTCTGCGGCCAGACCTCCCGAACTGGCTCGTGAAAATTATTATGCGTTGCCTGGAACGCGATCCCAATGATCGTTACCAGAATGCCTACGAAATTCTCGCGGACCTGCAAGGCGGGGCTTCCGGCGGCAGCATGTCTCGTGTCGGCATGTCGCGCATCGGTTCCGGCTCGCAGAGCGTAATCATCCAAATCCCTGAATTCGCCAACCATCGCTGGGTGTGGATCGTCGCCGGCGTTGTGGCGCTCCTCCTCATTGCGTTCGCGATTCCGCCGGTGCGGCATTTGATTCCGGGATTTCATGTGGAGCAGACCGGGCCCGCCGGCTCCGCGGCTTCGGGCATTCCACCACTTTCCAGCGGACGCTACGTCGCCATTCTGCCGCTGCAAGTTCTGGGTGATCAATCTCAGCTCGGCTACCTGGCGCAAGGCATCCAGGAAGCGCTCGCAGCGAAACTTTTTCAACTGAAAGGCGTGCACGTCACTTCATCCGACGCGGCCTCCAAGGCCGATCCCAAGCAACCTGTGGAGAAAATCGCCCGCAGTTTGGGCGCGAACACTCTAGTACAGGGCATGGTGCAGGGCAACGGCGACAAAATCCGCATCATCCTGAATATGGAGGATGTGGTGAACGGCAAGCGCATCTGGAGCCAGCAATTCGACGGCGTTCCCGCGGACCTGTTCACACTCGAGGATCATATCTACGCGCAGGTGGTCTCCGCGATGGATGTGAATCCTACGAACGAAGAGAATGCCAACGCCGAAGCGCGCCCAACCGATAACGTCGCGTCGTACGATTTTTATCTTCGCGGTCGTAACGCGCTCCGCGTCAACGACGCCAAAAGCATTCAGACCGCGCTCGATTATTTCAATCAAGCGGTAAAACAGGATCCCAAATTTGCGCTGGCCTACACCGGTGTGGCCCAGGCCAGCTTGCGCATGTTCGGATTGACGAATGACGGCTTTTGGACCCAGAAAGCGCTCGCAGCCGCGCAACAAGCTCTGCAGTTGAACGACAAACTTCCCGAAGTCCACTCCACTCTAGGCAGCGTCTACCGCGCCACGGGTAAATATTCCGAAGCAATCGCAGAGCTGAATCGCGCGCAGGCTTTGGCGCCCAATTCCGATGAAGTCTATTACCGCCTGGGCAACGTGTACATGTCGAAAGGCGATATGCCCCACGCCATCGAAGCGTTCCAAAAAGCCGTGCAGCTGAATCCTTATTACTGGATCAACGAGAATTCTCTCGGCGTCGCTTACTTCCAGGTCGGCGAATACGATAAAGCCCTCGATGTGTTCAAGCAGGTTTCCACGCTCGAGCCGGATGTGAACGCAGGTTACGAAAATGCCGGGAACGTGCTGGTGCAGCAGGCTAAGTACGCCGAAGCGATTCCGTATTTGCAAAAGGCACTGGCAATTGAACCCAACGCCGGCGCTTACTCAAATATCGCCAACGCGTATTTTTTCCTGAAGCAATATTCCGAGGCCGCTCAGGCATTCGAGAAAGCCGTCGCGCTAAACGCCAACGACACACAACTGGCCGTGAACCTGGGCGACTCTTATCGCGCTTTGGGCCAGACCGACAAGGCTCACGCCGCCTATCAGCAGGCAATCTCCGCCGGCTACAAGGAATTGCAGACGAACCCCCAGGACACCACCGTGCTGACGGAGGTTGCGCTCTCCTACGCCAGCCTCGGAAAGGCTCAGGATGCGGACACCTTCATAGCTCGCGCTCGCGCACAGAACAAGAAAGACGTCAACCTCGCCTACGCCGAAGTCCAGATTAATGCTCTGACTGGAAGGCCGAGCCAAGCGATGACCTTACTCGCGGCCGCGCTTGAAAATCACTTCCCCGCGGAGTTCGCCGCCGTTGATCCGGATCTGGAAAGCCTCCACAGCAACCCTGAATTCGACAAGCTGATCAAAAAATACTCAAAGAAGCCCTAACAACGCTTGCCCCAATCAGTCGTAACAATTGGACAGCAGCCGTAACACTCTCTGGTTATCTCGCGCGACCACCCCGGTTTTAGTAGCGCCGACGCCTCGCCGGCCATTCTGTCGTTGTTTTTTGAACTTGTAGCGGGCATCCGCGCGTGGGCGCGAGAGCTTTCGGGGATATTGCGGGTCCAAAAAGCGTTCTGCCCACCACGACGCTTGTCGGGGCGGGCAGAACCAAATGAGACGGTATGGCCGACGACTAATAGCTAACTTCAGCAGGCAGCCAGATTCCCTTGGTTGACCCGGCTGAGTTCGACGGCCTGCCGGCGCTTCCAACCACAAAATCCAACCAAGCCGAGTCCAATCCCGAGCAACGACAGCTCGCCAGGTTCCGGTGCAATTTCCGCCGAGCCCTCTTCGCCAGGTAGCAGCCCAGTGCAGGCACTGACCTGCGTGTTGCACTCCAACTCGATCAATTCCAGACCATTACCGTTAATTCCTACCGCAGCAGGGCAGACGTTGAACGAGGCCGTCAGGCCAGAAGCTGACCCAAGGCTGCAAGTGTAAATCGCGTTCTGGATCGTCGGAGTGATGGCGATCCACAAGTCCTGCAGGGTATCCGACGCCGGGCAAACATCGCCGACGCAATCGGTCGGTTCATAAATGAAGTTCGTGAGCAGGTCGAACGTGCCGTTGAGCTGCGCCAGGGTCGGCCCAGCTACAGCTACCGGATTCTGAAACGAATTCGACGTGAAGCATTCCACGCCTTCCTGAACCTGACTGCAAGGCTCAATGGTCGGATCCGTGGGGATAATCAACTTCACCCGGGGATCGACAGCGCCGTCAGCCTTAGCCACGTTCGCTCCAACCATCGCCAAAGCCACTGCAGCTACGATCACCAACGTTTTACAGAATCTCATCAACCCACCTCCGCGCAATTTCCTTCCACGGTGACACCAGCACGTTAGCCGCCAAGCGATAATTCAGACGCCAAACATAACCCCTTTGTACTGAATCACATCCCGAACCCCAATCCCTCCGCCCTTTTCTCAATATGCAACACTTTGCACAAACCGGGACTTGTCCTATCTCTATGTCGCACTTGGTGTTGTCCCCACTTTTCTGCCCCATTCCGACACATGCATGTGCCTATATCGCATCCATCCGCTATCAGTCCATAATCCCACCCGGCGCAAGCGCCATAAAACATGACCACCTCCTCGGCGAATTTTCGCCTCGCCATCAAGACGGCTCTCGCTGGCTGCCTGGGCATGTATTTTGCCTCGCTCCTGCGCATGCCCCAGCCCTATTGGGCCGCGATCAGCGCCATGATCGTGATGCAGATAAATCTCGGCGCTGCGGTTAAGCAATCCTGGATTCGCTTCGCTGCCACGGCCGTTGGCGCCGCCGTCTCCATTCCGTTTATGGCAGTCCCGGGACAAAAGCTTTTGGTCTTTGGCGTGGCCGTCTTTGTCACTATCGTTCTGTGCACGATTTTGCACCTTGAGGACGGAATACGCCTCGCCGCCGTCACCATCGCGATCATCATGCTCGTCCCGAACACCGGACGTCCGTGGGTACCCGCGCTCAACCGCTTCCTGGAAGTTTGTTTCGGAATTCTCATCGCGCTGGCGGTGGCGGAGTTCGTCTTGCCTTCCACGGCCATGGAAAGTCTCCGGCATGCGCTTGCCGAAAAATTCTTGCAGCTCGACACCTTCCTCTCGGCGCTGCTGCTGCGGTTTCGCGGCGAAAATGCGGTTGACGTCGAAGCGTTGCGCGCGAGCCTGGCAACTTTGGGGCGTCAAAACACGGACTTCTACGCGCACGGCCGCTATGAACCGGCGCGTTGGTCCACACGCCGCATTACTCTCGTAAAATTGCTCCAGCACGAAGAACGCATGTCGCAAGCCGTGGAAACTCTCGACGCCGCTTGCGACGGAGCTTTTTGTGGAGGCATTGACCTGCAGTGGGAACCGGAGTTCAGCGAGCTATGCGCTGGAATTTCTGAAGCTCTGCAGCGAATCGCGGAAGGAATCTTGACCGGAAAATTCTGGACGCCCGAATATGATTTCGCAGCCGCGATTCAGGCGCTGGACGCGAGAGCAAACGCAGCGGGCATCTCCGTCGCACCCGCCGCATTCAGCGCGCCCAATGTTGACGCCACACCTGCCACGCCAACATTGGAAGGCGTTCTGCGCTCGCACACGATCTACTTCGCGTTGAAATCCCTGGCCCGTGAACTCGCCGCCGCGCAAGTCACCGCACGAGAAATAACCTCCGAAGGCTCGACTCAATCCAGCGCGAAGTAGTGGACCGCAGCGCAAACGGATGCCGAACCAGCCAGTAATCTCCGCTCGAGTGGCCCGCGATTCGCTCCGTGCTGCACTGCGGCGTTTGTCAGAGGAGGTGTCCATGCGGCGGCTGCTACAATGCTCCGCTTTGCCCTTAACAACTTTGATCCTTGCGTTCGCCTGCCCCAATGCCAATGCGCAAACGCAGCTCCCGATCGAGATACAGCAGAGGATTGATAAGGTTGCCCACGACGCGCTCGCCAAGACGGGTGTTCCTAGCGCTTCCGTCGCAATCGTAAAGGACGGGCAGATCGCTTATCTGCGTGCCTACGGGAATGCTCGGCTCGATCCTGAAACTCCCGCAAAGCCGGAGATGCGTTACAGCATTGGTTCGGTCAGCAAGCAGTTCACGGCTGCCGCCATCTTGCTCCTGCAGGAACAAGGCAAGCTTTCGCTTGACGACAAAGTCAGCAAATTTATTCCGGGCCTCACCCGCGCGGATGAAGTAACGATTCGCCAGCTTCTTTCGCATACGTCCGGCTATCAGGACTACTGGCCGCAGGACGATGTGATGCCCATGATGTTGCAGCCGGTTGATGCGCGGAAGATTCTGGACATTGGGGCGCGCAAGCCACTCGATTTCGATGATGGAACGAAATGGCAGTACAGCAATACGAACTATGTCATCGCTGGACTGATCGTTCAGAAGGTCAGCGGCGAACCACTCCTGCGATTTCTGCAGCAACATATATTTGCTCCCTTGAACATGAAGAGCGTCGCGGACACTGATAAGGCGAAGCTTGGCGACATTGATCCCACCGGCTACATGCGTTATGCCCTCGGACCGCCGCGGCCGGCGCCCAAAGGAGGGAGCGGCTGGCTCTTCGCCGCAGGTGAACTAGCCATGCCTGCAGAAGACCTGGCGAAGTGGGACATTTCGATAATCAATCAGCAATTGCTGAAACCCGCTTCCTATCAGGATTTTGAAACCGAGGTTCTGCTCAAGAATGGTCTGGGGACGCAATATGCACTCGGCGTGGATGTCAGCGCCAAGCTTGGCCATCGTTCGTTGTCGCACGGCGGCGAGGTTTCGGGCTTCACGTCGGAAAATCTGGTATTTCCGGACGAACGCGCTGCGGTGGTTGTGCTCACAAACCAAGACGCCTCCGATGTTTCGGGCGCGATTGCCTCGGGCATTGCGCCGTTGCTGCTCGCCAGTGATGATCCGGCGACTCCAGAAAAGCTTGCGCAAGCACGCAAAATGTTCGAAGGTTTACAGCACGGAACCATAGATCGTTCTCTTTTCACCGACAACGCCAATTTCTATTTTAATGAACAGGCATTAAAAGACTTCGCTGGCAGCTTGGATCCGCTGGGAACACCGGAAGAATTCGTCCAGACTCGCCAGGCGTTGCGCGGAGGCATGAAGCTGCACGAGTACACCATCAAATTTCCAAAAACGACTTTACAAGCTTGGACCTTCGAAATGCCGGATGGCAAGCTGGAACAGTTCCAGATCGCGGCTCAGAATTAGCTGAGGTCTGCAGTCTCTTCGTTCTTACGGACGCGCAGGATCTTTGCAGGTCGTGGCTTCATTTCATTCTGAGAAACTGCCCGCGGCCCTCGCCAGGGGCCTGTTGCCTTCCAGAACTGCGCGCCCCGCTGCACTTACTCTCACGACGCTGCTCCCGTCCGCGTCATGTATGTCCACAAGTCCGCGCTCGTTGGCCTCTTCCCAAACCGGAAGCTTCGGGCACGAAGTTCGCCACGCTTCCATGGCCTCTTCATAGCTGCGCTCCCGCACCGCTAGCCATTCGAGCAGGTCCAGGATCAGCGCGTCCACTACGATGTCAGCCATGAACCGTCCCTTCGGTCAATAATAGCCGAATGTCGCGCGCCGTTTCAGTGATTTGCTCGCCGCGCTTCCTGCTCCTGCTGCTAAACTCCAAACTGATTAAGTTTCCGCTTTTCAGATCGGACAGGCCTCACGCCACGACACGAGAATCTCTGTAGGTCGTCGCGTCAGAGTCTGCATTAGAACAAGACAATCTTTGGATGGCGTGGCTTCGGCCACGACATATATTTAGCGAACAAGGTGCGGCTTCGGCCGCTGAAGTACAGATTTTGCGGCTGCGGCAAAGACTCGAAACCACAAAAGGGAATTCTCCATGGGCGAACTATTAGACTTGGCTGTGAAGGCGCACGGCGGCCTCGCGCGCTGGAACGAAGTGGAAACGATCAAGGTCGCCGCATCCATCACCGGCGCCATCTGGTACGTCAAAGGGAAGCCAGACATTCTCAAGAA
>Ga0182024_10017893_pt1 | contig 13250 bp, 7 predicted proteins | sample P32metaG_FD_120480 | JGI IMG/M metagenome (GOLD analysis project Ga0182024, IMG submission 120480) | Permafrost microbial communities from Stordalen Mire, Sweden - P3-2 metaG (Illumina Assembly) | ecosystem: Environmental > Terrestrial > Soil > Wetlands > Permafrost | place: Sweden: Stordalen...
AAAATGCATTCGTAATGGCTTCTAAAGGGTTGTTGATTTCATGGGCGATGATGCCCGCAACACGGCCCATGGCCGCCAGTCTTTCGGTTTGACGCAATGCCTCCTCAGCCCGTATTTGCGCGGTAATGTCGCGGTTGATTTCGAGAATGGTTTCCACTTCTTTCTTGAATACCTGGCGACTTGCAACGATGACTTCTCGTCCTTCCCGTGTTTTCTGAATCAGATTTCCATCCCATCTTCCGCGATCGATGAGCGTCGATTCGCTGCCTGCCGACTCCGCAGGGAATTCGGTTCCCAGAATCTCCTGAACAGGTCTCCCGAGAACCTCGCTGCGGTCCCAGCCATACAGAGCTTCAGCTCCCGCATTCCAATAAGTAAGCACTCCAGCCAGATTTCTCACCAGAATTGCTTCGGATGCCAGCTCCAGCAGATCCGCACGCTCTCGAAGCAGGTTTTCGCTCTCCTGCAATTGACGGGTGCGCTGCTCGACACGAGTTTCCAGTTCTCGGTTGAGGTTTTCAAGCTCTCTGGTCTTGCGATGCAAATCGACGAAGACAGCTACTTTGGCCCGTAACACCTCCGGGACCACTGGGACAGAGAGGTAGTCCACTGCTCCGCTTTGGTAGCCTTTGATCCTGTCCAGATCGCTCATCCTGACAGCGGATATGAATAGGATTGCCGTCTTCTGAAAGCGCGGATGCTGGCGCATCATATCCGCCATCTCAAATCCGTTGATCTCCGGCATACTCACATCGAGTAAAACCACGGCAACATCATGCTTGAGAAGTAACTCCAGGCCCTCTCGACCTGACCGGGCCTTGATCAGGTTGGCATCCAGATTAGCGAGGATCACCTCGTAACTCAAAAGCTTGCCCTGTTGGTCGTCGACCATCAAAATGTTTACTTTTTGCGTTTCGCTCACCAGTCCCCCTGACTTATCCCTCTCCTGGTTGCAATGCGGACACGCACCGACGAGTGGAATGGCCTTCTGTCATCTGTGTAACCACATGCGCAACGCAGCTAGCAACTGTTCCGTGTTGACCGGCTTCGCCAAGTACTCAGAAGCCCCAGCCTCAAGGCACTTTTCGCGGTCACCCTTCATGGCCTTTGCGGTTAGCGCAATGATGGGCAAACGCTGGAACCTGGGATTCTGCCGAATCACCTGCATGGTCTCGTAACCATCCATTTCCGGCATCATGATATCCATCAGCACGATTGCCAGCTCCGGTGTCCTTTCGATGGTTTCGATAGCCTCACGTCCCGTTCCGGCTGTCAATACCGTCATCCCGCGTCGCTCGAGAACGCTGCTGAGCGCAAAGATGTTGCGCACATCGTCATCGACAATCAGCACCTGCTTGCCCACCAGTGCTTCATCGGATCGGTGCAGACGATCGAGCATATCCTGTTTTTCCGCGGGCAAATCGGCGACTACGCGGTGAAGGAAGAGCGCGGTTTCATCCAGTAACCGCTCCGGAGATTCAACGTCCTTGACGATCACGCTGCGAGCGAGCGAATGAAGCCTGCTGTCCTCCTCCGGGGACAGGTCCTTACCGGTAAAGACGACAACCGGCAACTCGCTTAACGAAGGAGTATCGCGCAGACGTTCCATAACTTCGAAGCCGCTCATGTCCGGCAACCGCAAATCGAGGACCAGGCAATCAAATGCTTCATTCTTGACCGCCGCCAGAGCTTCCGCGCCGGTATCGGCGAAGGTTACGTTGATGTCATCGTATCCCAGGAGCGCTTCGATGCTTACCTGTTGCGCCTTATCGTCTTCTACTACCAGGAGCCGCTTCCGGCGCGGAGCTGCATAGGCCTTGATGCGCGTAATGGCCGCATTGAGCCCTTCCGTCGATGTTGGCTTGGTCACGAAGGCGAAAGCGCCGCGCGACAGGCCATGGTGCCAATCGTCGTCGCATGTAAGCATCTGAACCGGAATGTGGCGAGTGCTGGGATCCTGCTTGAGATGGTTCAGTACTGTCCAACCCAACATGTCAGGTAAGAATACATCCAGTGAAATGGCAGTTGGGTGGAATTCCCGGACAAGCGTCAGGGCCTCGGCGCCAGTGCCGGCATGAAGAACCTTGAATCCCTTGTCTCTCGAAAGGTCACAGATCAAACGGGCATAGTGCACATCGTCTTCGACGATCAGCAATACTTGGTCCCCTGCCTCCAACCGGTCACGATCGTCATCGATCCGTTCTGGTTGGTGTTCAGCCACGCTCACGCTCGAAACAGGGGCGAATAAGACAGGCCGGGGATGAACCTCGCCGCGCACTGTATTTGAGGCAGTTGCAGGCTCGACATAGATTTGCGGCAAATACAATGTGAATGTGCTGCCTTGTCCCGGCATGCTTCTAAGTTGAATCTCCCCGCCCAGCAAGCTTGCTAACTCACGGCTGATTGCCAGCCCAAGGCCTGTGCCTCCGTACTTGCGGCTGGTGCCCGCATCGGCCTGCTGGAATGCCTCGAAGATGATTCGTTGCTTATCGACGGGAATGCCGATTCCGGTGTCCGTTACGGAAAATGCGATTACCGTTCCGCCGGCACTTAAGATTGGATGATTCTGCGCCCACCCTCCGTTGGCGACTGAAACAGAGAGCTGCACTTTGCCTTGTTCGGTAAACTTGAATGCGTTTGAAAGCAGATTCTTGAGCACTTGCTGCAAGCGCTTCGAGTCGGTGACAAGGCTCCGTGTCAGGCGTGGGTCCGTATTGATTTCAAATGCCAGCTTCCGGTTGTCGGCTTCGTGCCTGAAAGGCCGCGCCACCATTTCGATCAGGCTGTTGAAAAACACCTCTTCTGCCTCCACGGATACCGTGCCGGACTCGATCTTCGACAGGTCGAGAATATCGCTGATAAGGTTCAGCAGATCTGTCCCGGCGCCGTGGATGGTACGAGCGAACTCGACCTGCTTGCCGCTCAGGTTGCCATCGTGATTCTCGGCCAACTGCTGGCCCAGAACCAGAATACTGTTAAGCGGAGTACGTAACTCATGCGACATATTTGCCAGGAACTCGGACTTATACTTTGAAGTAAGTGCCAGTTCCTTGGCTTTTTCTTCCAGCGCCCCGCGCGCCTGTTCGATCTCCTGGTTCTTGCGTTCCACCTCAGCGTTCTGCTCGGCAAGCTGTTGCGCCTTCTGTGCCAGCTGTTCGTTCGTCTGTTGCAATTCTTTCTGCTGAGTTTGCAATTCGGTGGCCAGCTGTTGAGACTGCTTGAGCAATCCTTCAGTCTGCATCGTTGCCTCAATGCTGTTCAACACGATACCGATGCTGGAAGTGAGCTGCTCCAGAAACGCCAGGTGAGAGGCGGTGAAAGTACTCAAAGTAGCTAACTCGATCACCGCCTTGACCCGGTCTTCAAAGAGCACCGGCAATACGATTACATTTCTTGGGACAGCCTCGAAGAGCCCCGACCTGATTGGAGCGCTATGCAGGGGCAGTTCGGTGATCAGCATGCGCCGCTTCTCGGCTGCGCATTGTCCGATGAGCCCTTCGCCAATCTTGATTGTCTCCAGATGGCCATCGTCTGTACTTGCATAGGCCGACAGCAGGTGCATGCTGCTCGACTCCTCAGACTCCATCTGGTAGAGAACGCCCTGTTGTGCATTCACCAGCGGGGCAAGCTCGGAGAGCAACATCCTGCCGACAGTGGTAAGTTCTCGTTGACCTTGAAGCATCGCGGTAAATCGAGCCAGGTTCGTCTTCAGCCAGTCCTGCTCCGTGTTTCGGTCTGTCGTAAGCCTCAGGTTGTCGATCATGGTGTTGATGTTGTCTTTCAGGTCGGCAACCTCGCCGCTTGCCTCCACCTGGATGGAGCGGGTCAAGTCGCCCTTGGTTACGGCCGTTGCTACTTCGGCGATCGCGCGCACCTGATTGGTCAGGTTGTCGGCCAGCAGGTTCACGTTGCCCGTCAAATCCTTCCAGGTGCCGGAGGCGCCGGGGACGTTGGCTTGTCCACCAAGGCGGCCTTCCACTCCCACTTCGCGCGCCACCGTAGTTACCTGGTCGGCAAACGTTGCCAGCGTGTTTGTCATGTTATTGATGGTTTCGGCCAGAGCGGCCACTTCGCCCTTGGCGTTCACAGTCAGCTTCTTGGTAAGTTCTCCGTTTGCGACTGCAGTAACCACCTTGACGATTCCACGCACCTGCTCGGTGAGGTTGGCGGCCATCACGTTGACATTGTCAGTGAGATCCTTCCACGTGCCTGCAACCCCGGGCACCTGTGCCTGGCCCCCCAACTTACCCTCCGTGCCCACTTCGCGCGCCACGCGAGTTACTTCGGCAGCAAACGCGTTGAGCTGGTCCACCATGGTGTTGATGGTGTTCTTCAACTCCAGGATCTCGCCTTTTACATCCACCGTAATCTTTCGCGACAAGTCGCCACGAGCCACCGCGGTTGTCACTTCCGCAATGTTGCGAACCTGCGCTGTCAGGTTACCGGCCATGGCATTCACTGAGTCGGTAAGATCCTTCCAGGTACCTGCAACACCCGGCACGTTCGCTTGTCCACCCAGCCTGCCTTCGCTTCCCACTTCGCGTGCAACGCGTGTTACTTCTGCGGCGAAAGAGCGCAACTGCTCGACCATGGTGTTCAAAGTTTCTTTCAACTGCAGAATCTCTCCGCGCACGTCTACGGTGATCTTCTTCGAAAGGTCGCCGTTGGCAATTGCGGTTGCCACCTCGGCAATGTTTCTCACCTGACCCGTGAGGTTGCTGGCCATGAAATTAACGTTGTCGGTCAAGTCTTTCCAGGTACCGGCCACACCAGGCACCTGTGCCTGGCCTCCGAGCTTGCCGTCAGTTCCCACTTCGCGCGCCACGCGAGTTACTTCACCCGCAAAGGCATTCAATTGGTCGACCATCGTGTTGATGGTATTTTTCAGCTCCAGGATTTCACCCTTGACATCCACCGTGATCTTGCGCGATAAGTCGCCGCGCGCAACAGCCGTTGTTACCTCGGCGATGTTTCTCACCTGGCCGGTCAGGTTTCCTGCCATCGAGTTCACTGAGTCGGTCAAGTCTTTCCATGTGCCCGCGACTCCCGGCACATTCGCTTGCCCGCCCAAGCGTCCCTCGGTGCCCACTTCGCGGGCTACGCGTGTGACTTCCCCGGCGAATGCGTTGAGTTGGTCAACCATGGTGTTGATAGTTTCCTTGAGGAGCAGGATTTCCCCGCTCACGTTGACCGTGATCTTTTTCGATAAGTCGCCGCTGGCAATGGCGGTTGAGACTTCGGCGATGTTTCTCACCTGGCCGGTCAGGTTACTGGCCATGGAGTTCACTGAATCGGTGAGGTCCTTCCATGTTCCTGCAATCCCAGGCACCTGTGCCTGTCCGCCGAGTTTGCCGTCGGTGCCAACCTCTCGAGCCACGCGTGTTACTTCGGCTGCAAACGCTCGTAACTGGTCCACCATTGTGTTGATGGTGTCTTTGAGCTCCAGGATCTCACCTCTGACATCGACTGTGATTTTCCGGGATAAGTCGCCGCGAGCCACTGCCGTCGCCACCTCGGCAATGTTTCTTACCTGCGCGGTGAGGTTGCCGGCCATAAAGTTGACGGAGTCTGTCAGATCTTTCCAGGTGCCGGCAACTCCCGATACTTGTGCCTGGCCCCCGAGTTTGCCTTCGGTGCCGACTTCTCGCGCCACACGCGTCACTTCGCCGGCGAACGCATTCAGTTGATCGACCATCGTGTTGATGGTGTTCTTAAGTTCCAGAATTTCGCCCTTCACATCGACAGTGATCTTACGGGACAAGTCGCCGCGGGCGACGGCCGTTGTGACCTCGGCGATGTTGCGGACCTGGCCGGTAAGATTACCTGCCATGGAGTTGACGGAGTCCGTCAGATCCTTCCATGTGCCTGCTACACCCGGCACGTTTGCTTGTCCGCCAAGTTTTCCTTCCGTGCCGACTTCTCGCGCGACGCGTGTAACTTCACCCGCGAAGCGGTTAAGCTGGTCAACCATTGTGTTCAGGGTTTCTTTGAGTTGGAGAATCTCGCCGCGCACATCTACCGTGATCTTCCGCGACAAGTCTCCGTTGGCGATTGCGGTAGCGACCTCGGCGATGTTTCTCACCTGGCCGGTGAGGTTGCTGGCCATGAAATTTACGTTGTCGGTTAGATCCTTCCAGGTTCCACCTACGCCTGGAACCTGCGCCTGGCCGCCCAATTTGCCCTCGGTGCCAACTTCACGCGCAACGCGCGTCACTTCACCCGCAAACGCATTCAACTGATCCACCATTGTGTTAATGGTGTCCTTCAATTCCAAAATTTCACCCTTTACATCGACGGTGATCTTGCGTGAAAGATCGCCGCGGGCTACGGCTGTGGTTACCTCGGCGATGTTTCTCACCTGGGCCGTCAGGTTGCCCGCCATCGCGTTCACTGAGTCGGTCAGATCTTTCCACGTGCCGGCAACGCCTGGAACGACGGCCTGGCCGCCGAGTTTACCGTCTGTGCCAACTTCGCGAGCCACGCGTGTTACTTCCGAGGCGAACGATCGCAGCTGATCGACCATCGTGTTGATGGCTTCCTTGAGCTGGAGAATCTCGCCGCGAACGTCCACTGTGATTTTGCGAGAAAGGTCGCCGCTGGCAACCGCTGTGGCGACTTCGGCAATGTTACGCACCTGTCCGGTCAAGTTACTTGCCATGGAGTTGACAGAGTCAGTCAAGTCCTTCCACGTACCGGCCACGCCGGGTACTTGCGCCTGCCCTCCGAGCTTGCCGTCGGTGCCCACCTCGCGCGCAACGCGCGTTACCTCGGCGGTGAAGACGCCCAACTGCTGAATCATCGTATTAACAATCGTTGCCGAACGCAGGAATTCGCCTTCAAGGGGTCTCCCGTCGACATCCAGCCTCACGGTTTGAGTCAGGTTGCCTTGGGCAACAGCCGCAATCGCGCGCGTGACTTCCGTCGTTGGCCTCAACAGGTCTTCGACCAGGGTATTCACGGAGACTTCCATCCCTCCCCACGCACCTCGAAGTTGTTGGAAGCGGGTCCGCTCGCGCGTCCTTCCTTCTTTTCCGACGGCCAATCCCACTCGGTTCAACTCTCGCGCCATCTGCTCATTGGCGGCGATGATGTCGTTGAATGTGTCTGCGATCTTTCCCTCTAAACCTGTCCAGGCGACGGGAAGGCGAACAGAGAAGTCGCCATCCCGCATGGTTTGTAACGCGGCAAGAATGGTTCCGAGTGCGGGCGCGACTTGTTCGGGGAGAGATTCGTTGGGAGGTGCGGCAACAAGGCCATTGCCGCCAGCAGGGTTTGCGATGGCGATGCCGCCTTCGCGAGGGCCTTTCTTCATCGTAGTCTCCTTGAAGTCTCACTAAACTGCTTGGATGGCGGAGCAGTACGCGCCAAGATTCAGCGAGCCTTTCGATCTGGGGGTTGTTGTCAGGGTGCGGTCTGGGTGTAGACGGGATGTGGGATGCGGCTTCTCGGCAAAAGGGTTGCCCAACGGACGGCTAGTCTCGTGACTTTTGTAATGCCAACCAAAGGGACACAGGGTGGGCAGGATTAAGGTTGATTCCTGGTGGCGCCTGTCGTCTTATTCCCTTGCTGCGGTGTTGCGGGCGAAATCCGGCCCCAAGCACATCCAGATTCATCGCCATTATTAAGCTAGTAAATAACAGAAAATAAAAGAGATATTCCGTTGCCTGCAGGGTGCGTCTGTGGCCGACCGGACAACCCGGAATCCCAGTCACTGTCTTGCCGCATGTATTTCAAGAACAGTCCATCGTCAGGATTTGTGCAAGCACGCCTTCGCGATTCCATACAAAATGCACGCCGGACCGACTCACCTGGTAGGGCGTGCCATGTCCGGCGCTTATCAATAATCAAAACGCAGGCTCAGTCAGCGCAGATCGGAAGTGGCTTCCTCCTTCACAATTGCCGATTCGATATGGTCCCAAAGAGCGTCCGGAGGTTCTTCAACTGGGAACAATTGGCGGGCGGCTTGAGCAATGGCATCCAAGTCAGCCAAGAGAGCGCGGCATAGTCTGCAGCTTCGGAGATGCGGATGATTGCCGATCTGTTCTCCGGAACCAATGAGTTCCGGTATTTGGGCCTGGAACTCTGTGCAGGTCAGATTGTTGGCGGATTCCCTCATTTGTGTCCCTCCTGCTGCGGATGGTTGCGCAGGGACGCTCGCAGCTTCAGCCGCGCTTTGTGCAGCTGGGACTTGCTGTTGCCGATCGAGCAATCGAGAAGGGAAGCGATTTCGTTGTGATCGAACCCTTCTATATCATGAAGAACGAAGACGAGCCTGTAGCCGGCCGGCAGTTCTTTGATGGCGCGTTGCAATGCCAACCGGTCGATGGCCCCGGATAGTGTCAGATCGCGGGCGCCAAAGCTTCGCCCGGGCCGTTGGTCAGAAGCGGGCTGCATGATTTCATCCAATGAATTCAATTGCAGGCCCTTCTTGCGCAAGTGCATCAGTACGACATTAATGGTCAATCTGTGAAGCCAGGTGGAGAGAGCCGACTCGGCCCGAAAAGTATCGATCTTGCGGTGGAACTGAAGAAAGGCTTCCTGGGTGAGATCTTCCGCTTCCGCTATACTGCCCACCATGCGCAGACAGATAGAATACACATGCTTCTTGTGTATCGAGTAAAGCTGTGCGAACGCCTGGTGGTCGCCAGCCTGGGCGCGGGCCAATATTTCGGCCTGGTCGTGATTGGTTGCGGAAATGGATGCAACACGCTCGGTGGGTGCATACGCCGCCTCCGCTGTGGATGACTTTGGAGTCTCACTGGGCAACTGTGTTGACGAGGTGTAGTAGGGCATACGTATCCTTCGAAAATCAGGGAATTGACCATCTCTTCACCGGGCGTTATCCTCTTTGCCGGGACTTCTTCGTACGTCTGAACTGGTCTCTGACCGCGTGATTTCGGACCCTGGGGGTTCGTGGTTTCCCACCCTTTCACCGGAAAAACGGCGAAAGGGTGGGGGCACGAAACAGATACAAAAACCAGCGGTCAAAGACCGAGAGGAACATTTCCCTCCGTAAAACCTTGACAATCGAAACTCTTAGCAAGTTCGTACACACTGGTGTGATGCGTCTTTCCTTCGCAACACATTGCGATTTTCAAGTTTTTTTGCGAGAGATATAACGCGGCGCCAAAGAAAAGCCAGTTCAAGTTCTTTTCTACGTGCCTCAAGGAAACCATGTAGGATAGGGAAGCCCGCCGTCAGGACGGATCATTCGAGGAACGGCCACGAAGCGGCCGCCCCTGTCCTTTCTGACTCCGGCAAGTTTGAATCCAGAAAGCCCGGGCCCGAATAGCCTGCTGCTCGCCGGTCAATCTGCAAGAACAAAGACCTCGCAAAATTGGTCACTATGTTTCACGTATGCGATTCGATGGTCGGGATTGAAGAGAGAGGAGCATTGATGCCTGAACAACGCAAGCTTCCCCGCGTTTTTGTCGTCGATGACGAGCCTGTCATCGCAACCAGTCTCGCAATAATCTTGCGCCAGGTTGGCTTTGAGGCAAAATCCTTTACTGAGCCTCTCGAGGCATTGAGCGCAGCTAATTCAGAGGCTCCCGACCTTCTGATTTCCGACGTAGTGATGCCGGTACTGTCCGGTATCGACCTGGCGATTCAGATGCAAGAGCGCTGCCCGAATTGCAAAGTGCTTTTGTTTTCCGGACAGGCATCCACGGCCGGTATGCTCGAGACGGCTCGTGCTAACGGGCATAATTTTGAACTGCTCTTGAAGCCTGTACACCCCAAAGACCTGCTGAGAGAAATTCAAAGAGTAACAGGGGAAAGCCAGTCATCGTCTTAGCCCGTCAAGGTCTTGGCCGATCGAGCCTGCGTCTTCCCCTTTCGTCTCGACACTGGACTTCTGCTCAGGCAAGCCGAGCTTTGGAACCCATCCGCTGAGTCCAGTCTGCCCGTTGATGTCCAGAAAGACGATCGTTCGCTATCTACGAATTTGCCCGCGATAATCGCGTGCCCATTCCGTGGTTAACCAGCGTCGTGTCCGCATGGCCAGGCTCAAGATTGATTACGGTTCAGACTTCCCGTGGTCGAATCCCGCGCCATTGTCGCAGAACCGAGCCCGCCCATAGGTATCTTATACAAGACTCCATTTCATCAAGAGAGCGATCGGCAGCATCCGTGCTATAGGTCAAGTGCGAAAACTATCGTGGACGGGCGCAATTCGTCCACAAGTGACCGCACACAGCCTGACGGATATTAGTTGCATAAGTTTGCATATTGGTTTGCTGGTCTTGACTACGAATTGTCATGAGCAAACGGTATCGCAAATCTTTCTTGGTACAAACAACCTGCGGTCCACGATCTGGCGTCAAATGGTTTGTTGTATCGATAATGGTGGTGGAATAGGGGGCGTAGCCTCTGGAGGTAAGCGCATGCTTTGGACAATCTTTGTAATCCTTCTGGTTCTGTGGTTGCTGGGAGTCGTCAGTTCCTACACGCTGGGTGGATTCATCCACATCTTGCTTGTGATTGCGGTCGTCGTACTTCTCCTGCAATTGCTTTCGGGCCGCAGGCCTGTTGTTTGATGTGTGCTACACGGGCCGGTTCGCATTGAATGTGAACTCCACCGAAGAATGGGCACAATTCCGTGCCAAATAACCGCAGCAAAGTACGAAAGATCCACGGAGGTGGCAAAGATGGACAAGGACAGAGTAAAAGGCGCAGTCGACGATGCGGCAGGACGTGTCAAACGCCAGGTAGGTGAATGGACCGGAGATACCAGCACCCAGGTTGAGGGTGCCGCGCAACAGGTGAAAGGTAAAGCCGAGAAAGCCTGGGGCAATGTGAAGGATGCGGCGCGCGATGCCAAAAAGGATAGCGAGCGGCACGACGATAGGAAGTCGATGCCTCAGGATCAACATGTAGGCAGCCGCCACTAGAATTGTGGCGATCCGGAAATCGGCGGGGTGGCCAAAGATGTGCGGTTCCCTTGACCTGGAGGGGCCGCGATCCCTTCCTGCATGCCATTGAACTACGCATGGAAGCACCTCGCCGATTGTCCCGCGAATGAAACAAATTGCTGACCGTCGTGGGGCGTCGAGGGGCAGCTCCGCAGAGACTATAGCCCGCGATCAGCTGGCGATCCGCCCGCTCAGTAGCGGTACCGCTGAAGCAGTATCCTTTCAAAACCCGGTTATGACTTAGTTATAATCCAGCTTCTAGCGTGGTTCTTGGAGTCGGCTTGGCGCCTCCTGACTCCAAGCTGAAGCTACTTCCGCACTATGGTGCCCCAACATTAAAAAGCTGAAACTCGCGGATCGACGCGGCATCGGTGCTGGAGAGAATGTTGAGGCGGACGCGGGCAGCGGTGACGGCGGGGAACGCATCGATCTTCTTGTGGCCGATGGCTTGCGCAGCGGCGACGGTCTTCCACGCGGCACCGGTCCAGATGTCGATGGAATACTTCTGAATCCGCTGGCCGTTGTTGAGCCACTCCATGGTGAGGGCGCGGTTGAAAGTGATGGGCGCGGGGAAGCTGACTTCAATTGTGGAATGATGCGAGCCCGCCGGCGCAGTCCAGAAAGTGTCCGGGTTGCCATCGAGCGCGGCGGAGACTTCAGCGGAAACCGGCGCATGTTGCAAGGCAAGGTTGTGGCCGTAGCGGGCGCGCAGGGCCTGGCCGAACTCCTCAAGGCGGGCGACGTCGCTGTCCGGTAACAGGCCGCGGCGGTCCGGAGCCAGGCCGAGCATCAACTGCGCCCCGCGGCCCACGGTGTCATCGTAGGTGGTGAGCAATTCGTTCAGGCTCTTGAGAGAGGCTTCGTCGTTGGGGTGCCAGAACCAGTGGTTCTGGCGCAAGGGTGTGTCGGCTTCGACGGGACGCCAGCGAAGATAGCCGTGGCGGTCGATGACGTTCCAGTTTTCGTACGGGACACGGCCGCTTTCGTTGCCCACCCAGCGCGCGTCGCCATATTCAAAAAGGCCGCTGTCGGCGAAGACGATGGTGTTGGGTTGATAAGTGCGCAGGGTCTCAATGATCTTGGGGAAGTTATAGACATGGCCGGCGCTGCCTGCTCCGTCGAGCCAGAACTCGACTAAGTCGCCATAGTTAGAAGCTAGCTCGGATAACTCCGCCTGGTAGTAGTCGTCGTAGGCGGCGGAGTCTTTGTATTTCGGTTCGTGACGGTCCCAGGGAGAAAGATAGACCCCGAATTGCAGGCCGTACTTGCGCGCGGCGCGAGCCACATCGCCCACCACATCGCCTTTTCCGTTCTTCCACGGGCTGGATTTGACGCTGTACGCGGTCTGTTCCGTGGGCCACAGGCAGAAGCCGTCATGATGTTTGGCCACCAGTACCACGTATTTTGCGCCGGAATCGCGAATGGCCTTCATCCATTGGTAGGGATCGAATGCGGTGGGGCTGAAGACGGATGGGTCGGCAGTTCCGTCGCCCCACTCGCGGTCGAGAAAGGTGTTCGTGGAGAAGTGAATGATGACGCCGAACTCCAGGTCCTGCCACGCGGTTTGTTGAGCCGAAGGTTTTATCTCGGAAAAATTTTGCGCGGGAGCTACGTAGACGAGGAGGGCGAGTTCGAGAACAGAGGCTGCAAGTTGGGAGCGGAGAATGTTCATCTGGTCCTTTCCCTCCCGGCGCGAGCAGGTCGCGCTTTGGAAAATTTACCGGGGCAACAACGAAGAGCAGATGCAGATCCTTCGACTCCGCTGAAGTGCGCTCCGCTCAGGATGACAGTCAGTTATTAGGCGCCCAGAATGACAGTTTGTTATGAGGCACTCAGAATGACAGATATGTGGGGGTTTCATGTCTTCGGGCCTCAGCAATATTGCTTCAAGCTGTGGCTTTGCCCTCGAAGTGGGCTTCGATTTCTTCCAGCGTTTTGCCTTTGGTCTCGGGCAGGAAGAAGACGATGGTGATGAAGTAGACGACGGTGAAGGAGGCGAAGAGAAAGAACATGGATGAGTAGCCGTACTTCGAGACGAATGGAAGAAAGATTCCGGCCAGAATGGTGGAAACGAGTTGATTGACGACCAGCGTGATGCTCATTCCGTTGGAGCGGATGCGCGTGGGCATCAGTTCAGACAACGCGAGCCAGACGCAAACCCCGGGCCCCATGGCATAGAAGGCCATGAAGCAATAAAGGCCGAAGGCGACCAGCCAGCCGTGTTGTGCGTCGGGCACCTGGCCGATAACGGCTTTCTGAATTTTGAGCGGCGCGGTCCGGGCGGCGTCGAGGTCGGCAAATGGATTTTTGAAGAAGGCCTCAACCTTGTTGGCCGGA
>Ga0182024_10017894_pt1 | contig 13250 bp, 12 predicted proteins | sample P32metaG_FD_120480 | JGI IMG/M metagenome (GOLD analysis project Ga0182024, IMG submission 120480) | Permafrost microbial communities from Stordalen Mire, Sweden - P3-2 metaG (Illumina Assembly) | ecosystem: Environmental > Terrestrial > Soil > Wetlands > Permafrost | place: Sweden: Stordalen...
AGGGATACGGCGCCGAGCGACATATCGAGAATCCCGGCGATCTCCCGATAGCGCAAACCTTCGGCCCGCAGAAAAAGACACCGGCGATCCTGTTCCGGCAGGGCTTGGATAACTGCCAGCAGACGCCGTTGGGTTTGACTTCTCACCATCTGATCTTCCGGGTTAGGGCCCGGCTCTATGGCTAAATCGCCGACACCGGGCTCGGCCCGTGCCTCCAAATCCCGCCGCGTCCGGTGGCGCCGCTTCAACGCCAAATTGTGAGCTACTCGAAACAGCCACCCGCGGAGGTTCTCGCGGGATTTGCCGCGATCGAGGTGCTGAAACAGCGAGAGGAAAACCTCCTGGAGAACCTCCTCGCCGTCCGGAAGCGCAAGCCCGAAGCTCGCGAGATAGCGAAGCAAAGGCTCCCTGAGCTCGTCGAAGAGCGCGACTACTTCCTTCTGCAGCCGCTCCCGGCTATTGCTCGCCTCCGCCGCGGTTGTGGCTCGCAAAACCGGCAATATGGTCGAGTCTTGAGACGACATGCGATGAATCCACTATATTGCATATTCCGCGATCCGTCCTCTTGTTCAGGCTTTCTTGCCGTAAGGGCGCTTGATAGGTCAGTTGCAACTCACTTGCTGATTTTCCTTGATATAGGACCAAAGCAGTCGTATATTCATACAATCCCGGCAACCCGGCCCTGTGTCTCGAACTCAGCAATCCGGCCAATTTGGCTCCTGGGCAAACTCCGTGCGGACCGTTCAGCGAAGGCAATGTTTTCACCACAGCATCGGACCGGGTGATCAACGGGACCCGAGGGCCTCTGGGACCAAATTTTGGAAGCGATACCCTGGAGACCACCATCGGCAACTCCAACTACAACTCCCTGCAAGTGACATTCCGCCACTCGAGCGGACCGCTGCAGTTGTTGGCCGCATATACGTTCAGCAAATCGCTCGATCAATCCTCCAGTCTGGGCGAAGAGGTGAATCCGCTGAATCCGTCCCTGAGCAGGGCGTTGTCCGCGTTCGATATTACTCACAATTTCGTCGTCAGCTACAGCTACCAGCTCCCCATTGGATCGATTCTTCCACGCCAAAAACCGCTGGATCGAGGGATGGGAACTTTCTGGGATCACGCGCTTCAGCAGCGGCCTTCCCGTAACGCTCATCAATTACGGCGACAACTCTTTATTGGGCGCGGAGCCAAACGGGATCAACAACTACGGCATCGATGAACCGGACGTCGCGGCCGGGTCCCTCAATCTGAATCGCAATCCCCGAAACGGGACGTCGTATTTCAATGCCGGACTTTTCAGCGAGAATGCACTGGGCACTCCGGGCAACGCGTCACGGCGTTATTTCCATGGTCCCGGAATGGAGAACTTCGATATCGCGCTGCTCAAAAACCTGCGCCTTGCCGAATCGAAATCGCTCCAGTTTCGTATCGAGGCCTTTAACGTCTTCAACCATGCCCAATTCTTTGGACCACAAGCCGTGGACGGGAACATCAGCAGTTCAACTTTCGGCCAGGTCGTCAGGGCCACGGCTCCGGTTGCTTCAGGCCGGGGCGAAATTCATATTCTGAGCAGCCCCGCGCGCAAGGGTTACCGAACCGCGACCGTGAGGGAGTCGGTGCCTGCGCCGATTTTTTCACAGACCCGTAAGCAAGGGACCTTCGTTAAACTCAATTATGATCCACGAGATCCTACCGGTCGGCTTATTGCAATGCAACTGCTCAATCTTTGGCGACGAGCAAACCCGCGAAGCCGTTGTCATCGATCCGGGAGATGAGATAGGCCAAATCCTGGCCGTTCTGGCGAAGCATAAGTTGCGCGTGAAGGCCATCATTATTACGCACGCGCACATCGATCATATCGGCGGCGCTCAAAAGCTGAAAGCCGCTACCGGCGCGCCCGTGTACATGAACGCCAAGGATCAGGAGCTTTACGATCAACTGGAAATGCAAGCCGGATGGCTGGGGATGCCGGCGCCGGAGCGGACCGAAATCGACGTTGCGGCACGCGAGGGCGATACCGTCAAGCTCGGACCCGCGGAGTTCCACATTCTGGACACTCCCGGCCACACGCAAGGCAGCATCAGTCTATGGATTCCGGCCGAGGGCAAACTGATCGCGGGCGACACGTTGTTTATGGATAGCATCGGCCGCACGGATCTGCCGGGCGGCGACTATGAGCAGATTCTGCGGTCGATTCACGCGAAGCTGTTGCCGCTGGATGACGGAACGGTGGTTATTCCGGGTCACGGCCCGAACACGACCATCGGGCGCGAGCGGGCGAGAAATCCTTTTCTGAAAGGGCTTTTAGCGGAAAAATCTAGGGCGCCACATTGCTTCTGGTCCGAACCCTATGGCACACTGAAGTGGGACATCAATGCCAACAAGAAGAGCACACGTCGTTTTACCTGAGGATCTTGTGATGCAGATCGACAAAATAGTCGGCTCCCGAGGCCGAAGTGCGTTTCTCGCAGACTTGGCCCGTCGCGAGATCAAACGCCGGCACTTGCTCGAAGTCTTCAAGACCGAGGAGCCAATTTGGAAGGACGAGGATCACCCTGAACTGAAAGATGGCGCCGCCGAATGGGTGCGCAAGATGCGGTCAGAGTCGGAGGCGCGCTTCGAAAGTATCCAACAGCACCGGGATCGTGACTGATGGCGATTTATCTACTCGACACCTCCGTTGTCATTGACGCTCTTAATCGGAAGCGTGGCCGATGGCAGTTGCTCAGGGCGTTGGTCGAATCTGGCGAGACGCTGGCTTGCACCGCAATGACGGTTATGGAAATCTACGCCGGGCTAAGGCCGCAGGAATCCATCACGACTCAGGCCTTCCTGGACGGACTCGAGCACTATACGGTGGACCGTGAACTGGGCCGCTACGCCGGTTTGCTCAAGAATGAATGGGCGAAGCGGGGCCGAACCCTGTCGGCTCCGGATGTCGTCATTGCGGCGACGGCGCTGTTACACAAACTCGTCCTGATGACAGACAACCGCAAAGATTTCCGAATGCCCCAGTTGGCGTTGTATCCTTTGTCTGAGTTTTGATGAGCCCCATGGGTTCCGAAAGCCAATCTCAAGCCGACCAACCAGTGCCAGCCCCCAGTCCCGAACCCCCAGCTCCCGGCTACCAACCCACCACCGGCCGTAAAGTCTTCATGTTTCTGCTGTGCCTGGTCGCGCTCATCGCGGTCTGGGTCTTCTATTGGTTCGCGAGCAAATAGAATCCCGCTTAGGCGCTTTCACTCGCGGCCTTTTTGCGCTTGATCTCCTCCATCACATTGGCCACGAGTTCCTTAGCGTCACTCAAGCACTTCGAGATCATCTGGATGTCCATGGCGGGTTTGCCAGCCTGGCGCGAGCTCTGGCAATAGACCCCGTGCTGACCCACCAGGACTAAGGCGTCGGTCAGCAGGTCGAGGGTGACAGCCAGACGTCCGCGCTCAGCTCCCATCATTAACTCGTGCTTTTCCAACTCCTCGCGCCGGTCATCATATATGGACATGTTGAATTCATTGTAAAGTCACGCGCCTGCTAAAGTCGGGGAGTAATGTTGCCGATGGTACCCACAAGGAGAGGTACTAGATGTCCATCCGCCAGTTTATTATTCCCACGATCGCATTAGCGATCCTTCCCATCGCGGTTCTTCGCGCTGCAGACACCGCCGAGTATCTCGGTGGGACGGTGAAGTCCATTCCGATGAACTCCACCGGCTTCCTCAATCTGGACGACACCAAGGTGTTGAAGTTTAACTATGGCCAGGCGATATACAAACTGCCTTACGACCAGATTACTGGCACCGAAGTCACCAAGGGCGACACACGCAAGGTTCTCAAAAAGCTGCCCGTTCCGTCGCTGTTCGGCGGGAAGAAGGAGACACTGACCATCAGCTATAAGGACACGGCAGGAGTGACCGGGAAGCTGAGCTTCGAAGTCGCCGCCAGATTGGCCGCCAGCGTCCAGGCCGGAATTGCAGAAGTGAAGGCCCTTCCCGATGCCGCTACCGTCGCGGCCGAATCAAAAGAATGGTGGGGCGACAAATACTGGAAGACCCAGAGCAACAAGTCGACCTGGGATGCCAGCACCGCCAGCGCCGCGCAACCCGCCCCGGCCGCAGCTCCGCCCAGCACCAAGAACTGAAAAACTCCCGTCCCCTTGCTTACGCGCGGGGCTACATTTCCGGGGCACCTGGCTCCGACCGACCGCACGGGTGAACAGCGCCGAATCGTAGCCACACGCGAGTGAGGGGACGTCTCCTATTCGCAGAAAAACGTTAGCCGGGGCGCCTCAGCCGATACGTAACGATGAGGCCGGCCCTCGATTTCTAGCTCGTGTCCCTCTTCGATGCAGAGTTGGACCTGAAGTATCCGGCAGCCACGCCGGCCAAGAGCCCGATAATTACCCCTACCAGCATGTAGTCAAAAGATTGTTCGGCCGTCTGCACCAGAAGTTGGTCGACCCCGCGAAGGTTCGCGCCCCTCAGTAGGACAACATCCAAAGGAAGCCTCCCGACGAACGGCACAGAGGGGCGGAGCAGGAATCCAATGAGCGCTCCAATGAGCGTCCCAACAAGACCACCAATTGCGGCAGGAGGAACGGCACCGAAACTGTCATCGCGCGTCAATGTCGCGCCGGCATGCCGCGACCCGCGCAGTCCGTAATAGACGATATACAGATAGCAAACCGCGGGAAGAATGAACGCCAGGTGAATACCGATCCGGTCCGCTAGCGCTCCTTGCACGAGCGGGATGATGGCCCCTCCGACGATGGCCATCACTAAAATCCCCGATCCTTGTCCGGTCAGCTTTCCCAGACCATCGATCGCCAGAGTGAAGATGGTGGGAAACATCACGGAATTGAACAGGCCTACCAGAATGATGCTCCACATGGCGACATGTCCAGTACTGAGAATGGAGGCCGTCACTAAAAGGCAGGCCACCATGGCAGCACCTCCCAGGACTTTTCCCGGTTTGAGTTTCTGCATCAACGCCGATCCGGCAAAGCGTCCCACCATCGCCCCGCCCCAATAGAACGACACCATCGCCGCCGCGTCCTTGGGGGTCAATCCGCCGATGTCAGGTTGTGAAAAATAATTGACCAGAAAACTGCCGATGGATACTTCCGCGCCCACATAAATAAAGATTCCGAGCGCGCCCAACACCAGGTGACGATGCTTCCACGCGCTATCACCGGTGGCGGCGGCATCGTGTGTGCGGCCTTCCTCAATATTGGCGAGAACCGGCAGCTTGAAACGCGAGATCGCAAAAGAGAGCAAGAAAAGCAGCGCTGCGATACCAATGTAGGGCAGTTTCACAGACGACGCTTCAAGCGCGCGATGAGCCTGCAGTTGATCCGGCGACATCGCATTGAGCTCCGAGGTGGCTGTCCGGACCGCCGATAGAATCAATGCGCCGCCCAAGTACGGTCCGATGGTGGTGCCCAGTGAGTTGAAAGCTTGCGCCAGGTTCAATCGGCTGGAAGCACTCTCCGGCGGACCCAGCACCGCGACGTACGGATTGGCAGCCACCTGCAGGATCGTCATGCCGGAAGCCAGCACGTAGAGCGCGCCCAAAAAGAGCGCGTATGAGGCAAAGGATGCCGCCGGGACAAACAGCAGCGCTCCCAGGCCCATCACCGCCAGCCCGAGTACAATCGATCCCTTGTAACCCAACCACGAAATGACTTTCGCGGACGGCATCGACATCAGAAAATAGGCCGAAAAAAACGTGAACTGAATCAGCATGATCTGCGTGTAGTTCAGATCGAAGATGCCCTTGAGATGAGGAACCAGAATGTCGTTGAGTACGGTAACGAATCCCCACATGAAAAAAACGGTGGTGATTACGGCCAACGCTGGTCCGTAGTTCCCGGTCGGGCCCGTCGAATGGGCGGTTTTTTGTGCAGGCTGGATCATACTTTGTCCAGGGACAATGATACCCCGAAGCCTTGGGCGATTTGGGAAGAGGAAATGCTAACCGTTTTTCTTGGGCATAATCCAGGCTGCGCCTGGAGTCTCATGCCGCATGAAGTGGATAACAAGTGCAACCGCGCAGCCTAGGACGATGGCTGCAGGAAATACATACCGAAGCACAGGAATGCCGAGCAGAAAGATCAGCATGCTGCCGATGGCGAAAATTGCTCCCGCGATGCCGCCGCCCACCGGTATCTTCGCCAGGTTGATTTGCGGACGTGACGTATCTTCTCGCATGCTCCACCGCCTAAATCCATGATAGCTTACTCACGCTTCGATCGCGGATCGGTTGGAGTTGACGCACTGTGCGGATCGCGGCACGCGTAAGCAAGGATGCTGGCTGAGATTGTCTCTCAGCCAGCCCAGTAATACGTTCGCGGAACTAGAACAAGAGCTTCACGGCCAACTGCACGTTGCGGGGAGCACCAGGGCCGATGCCCGGCGCGCCGAACGATACATCGTAGGTCGAGCCGACTTGTCCTAAATTGCTGCCTTGCACGTTGTTAGCCGGCCCGGAATAGTTTGTAAAGTTGAAGATGTTGAATATTTCAGCACGAAACTGAAGTCTAGCGTGCTCAGTGATCGAGAAATTCTTGAACACCGAGAAGTCGATCTGGTGAGTGGGCGGCCCATAGAACTGGTTCCGCTTCTCATTCCCGTAAGTGCCTGCGGCGGGCGCCGCGAAGGCTGCTGGATTGAACCAGTAATAGGTGCTGGTGGCTCGATCCGAGGCGGGCACTCCCGAGAACGGGTTCCCTATCACATTTGCCCGGTCAGTAAACTCGCCCGTGCCGCTGGAATCGTTGCCGGAATAGACGGTGAAGGGCGTGCCGGTGAAGAAGGAGAACAAGGTGTTGAACTGCCAGCCGCCTAGAAGCGCCTTGTATTTAACTGGCTGAGGGGTGGCATAAGTCAGAAACATGGAAAACGAATTACGGATGTCGAAATCCGAGTTGCCGTAATCGCACTTCAGGCAGTAGCTGTTCTGAGGAATGATGCCGCGGGCGTAGGACAAATCGTCCATGGAATGCCCGAGCGTATAGCTCAACCTGCTGCTAAAGCCGTGGAAACTGGTGGTCCGCAGAGACGCGAGCAGACCGTTAAAATGACCGTTACCGACGGATTGTACTTCATTGATGGCGGCGAGATTGGGAAATTGGCTATAGTAGGGCCGCGAAGTGATCAACTCCGGCGAACCGATCGGAATCTGATTGATGTCCAAGGTGTCCGGCAAGTGGCGGCTCAAGCTACCCGAATAGCCAACCTCCACCACCGAATCCTTGGCAAGTTCATACTGAACGTTGAGGTTGGTATTCATGCTGTAAGCGGTGACGAAGTGTTGGCTCACCGAGAAAGCGCCAAAAGGTCCGGTGGCCGAACTGGTGGCGAAGATAGGAACACCGGACGCAAGAGTGATTGGCGCTTGATTCACCAGCGACAGAACCGGCGCGGGGCCGCCGATGTTCACGTTAATTCCCGTCGCGGCTCCATTGGCCGAGTTACTGTTGCCGAAGTAAGAGATGTTGGGGACCTGATAGAACATGCCCCAGCCGCCACGGATCACTAGCTTGCCGCCGGCTTTGGGTTGGTAAGCGAACCCGAAGCGGGGAGCGAAATCGTGAAGATCTCGCGGCCACAGAGAATTCAGGCCGTGAGTGCCGACATAAGTGATGCCGCCGTCAGCAGGGATGAAAGTGGAAATAAGATTCTTCGGATTATCGATCGGGCCTTGATACACCCAGTTCAAGCCATAGTTCAAAGTCAGCTTTGGAGTTATCTTCCAACTGTCCTGAGCAAAAACTGAACCTCCATTGAGATTGTAAATGCGCTGCTGGTTACCGTAGGCGATCCTGGCGTTGCCGGTAGCTACGCGGCCAGCCAGGAAATCCGCGAGTGCGTTGAGCGACCCCATGTTGGGGCCAAAGCCCCAGGTGTCGCTCGGATTTGCAAGCGGCCCTTGCGTGCCATTAAACGAGAACACGCCGGGTGCATTCGCATCATAAAACACGTCCAGCCGTGAATAGCGATAATCGCCGCCAAAACGGAACTGGTGGGAGCCCACGGTGTAGGTGAAGGTTTGATCGATGTGACCGGTGGTGTCGATTCGTCCCAGCTGCGGCGTCTCCCCGGTGGAATCGAATCCTGAAATGTTGATGTTCGGGGACCCGAAATCCGTGGGGTTCGTTACGCCGTCGTTCAATCCGATTGCCGGCATGTTAAAGCCATGGTTAGCGTCACCGAACACTTGTTTGAAGTAATTCACGCCTACCAGCGTCTGCGCGACGAAGCGAGGCGTAATCACCGTGTTGTACACCAACGAGAAGTTATGCATCCGGCTGGGAGCTGCCTGGAAGTAATAGGGCATGGCGGAACCAACGTATTCCGTCTGATTGCCGGTCCCTCCGAAGTAGCGGATGGCCAGGCTGTTCCTCTCATTAAACTGATGATCCAGTTTGATCACGCCGTTGTAGCTGTTGGAAAGGTTAATACCGGCGCCCGCGTAGTTATGCACGACGGCGGGTCCGGTCAGGCTGTTGGCCGGCCAGAGGTTGCTGATCAGCGCCAGCGAGAGGGGGTTAACCGCCACGCCATCTTTGGCCATAACCGCGGAAGCCTGGGCAACCCAATCGGCTGACGGAGTGGTTCCGGGGGCGGTGAGAGCCTGTCGATAATTCTGCTGCTCGTAGTTCATGAAGAAAAATGTGTGGTTCTTCACGATGGGGCCGCCAACGGAGAAACCTTCCTGGTTGTTGCGGAGTTCCGTTTTTGGCGAACCGGGAGGCGTGAACCAGTCACTCGCCGCCAGCGCCTCGTTCCGGTTGAAGTAATACACGGAACCATGGAAACTGTTGGTTCCTGATTTGACCACCACATTCAGCACGCCACCCGAGTTGCGGTTCTCTTCGGCGCTGCTGCTGCTCTGCAGGGAGAATTCGTCGATAGAGTCGATCGGGAGCAGCACGCCGCCGATGCCCGACACACCGCCCTGATTGACGGCGTTTACGTTGTGCCAAAGGTCATTGTTGTCGGCGCCGTCGATCTTCCAATCGACGCCGTTAAACCTGGATCCGTTGAGGGAACCGTTGGCGTTGGCGCCGGGGTTGAACTTCAACAACTGTGTGAAATCGCGGCCATTCAAAGGAAGGTCCAGGATCTCCGCAGTGTTGATTAGGCTGGTTTCCGCCGAAGAACTAGTCTCAATCGCCACGACAGAGGCCGCAACTTCGACGGTGGTCGCTTGTTTTGCCACTTCCAGCTTCAGTGCCAAGGTTGCAATCTTGCCGGCATCCACCACAACACCCGACACGTGAACAGTATCAAAGCCGGACTGGGTGACCGTAATATCATACTTGCCGAGCGGGAGATCCTGAAAAACGAACTCACCTGTTGAAGTAGTTGTGCCTTCACGCGTCAGGCCTGTATCCGGACTCACAAGCCTGACGGCTGCACCCGCCACGGCTGCGCCTGTGGCATCGTTTACGGTACCCGAAACGCCTCCTCGAAAGGTCTGCGCGATGAGTGATGCCGACGCAAGCAATGTTACCAATAATGCAACGGGAAGAATTCTTCGAATCATGAGCAACTCCTTTTTGTGTTGATGCCTTGTATATGTGCGCAACGGAGCGCGGGAAACTGCCCGGGGTGCTCTGCAGCACGAATACAACTTTCACAGCTTCGTAATTGGAAACGACTAGAGACCCGAAACTCGAACTTCGGCCACTTGGCTTGTCGAAGCTATAATTTACGAAAGTGTAACATAGGCAGAATGCGGGTACAAGCCCTTTACAAGGGTGGTGGCTATCTACATGACCCAATAAGAACATCAGCATTATTTATGCTGATACCCCCTTGCATTTGCCGGACTGCTACGGTACTCTAGACTCAATGACAAGATCCGAGAGTCAGCTTGGCGCCGCGTCCACCCTACCGGGTGGCACTGTGTCAGCTCTCCTTCGGATCGGTCAGGTTCCGAGGCTACTTCCGATTATTATTCAGGTCGCCGTACCCGGCCCCGCCTGAAGGCTTCGGAGAAAAATCTCAAAGAGGCCATTGGCGGGGGATACAAACCCAGCCAATGGCCTTTTTCATTTTTGGAGGAAACGAACCCAATGTCGACGACAACCAGCGCCCATCGGGCAAGTGGAGCGCCAGAAGCGAAACTGATGTCCGGCGCCCAGATTTTACTGGAATGCCTGGTTCGCGAAAACGTGGACTGCATTTTCGGCTATCCAGGCGGTGTAACGCTGCCGCTGTACGACGCCTTCTACGATCACCCCATCCGGCATGTTCTGGTCCGTCACGAACAAAATGCCGCGTTCGCCGCGGAAGGCTTCGCGCGTTCCACCGGACGCGTGGGAGTCTGCTGCGCCACCTCCGGTCCAGGCGCAACCAACTTGGTAACCGGCCTGGTGGATTCCATGATGGACTCCATTCCCGTGGTCGCGCTCACCGGCCAAGTCTCCACCAAGCTGATCGGCAGCGATGCATTCCAGGAAGCTGACACCTTCGGCATCACGCGCTCCTGCACCAAACACAACTTCCTGGTCAAGACCGTCGCTGAGCTACCTCAAGCAATCCACGAGGCGTTCTATATTGCATCCAGCGGCCGTCCCGGACCAGTGCTAGTGGATATTCCGAAGGACGTCTTCCAGGCCCAAGCTCATTACACGCCCGTCTCCTCCATTCATCTTCCCGGTTACAAGGTCTACACCGAAGGCCACACCGGCCAGATCCGGCGCGCTGGACAGATGATCTGGGATGCTCAGCGGCCGATGGTGTACGCGGGCGGCGGCATCATCGCTGCCAACGCCTCGGCCGAATTGCTCGAGCTTGTCGAATTGCTGGATGCTCCGACTGTAAACACCCTAATGGGCTTGGGCGCGCTACCGGCGGAACATCGCAATTTCATCAGCATGCCTGGGATGCACGGCAGCTACGCCGCCAACATGGGCATGAGCAACACCGATCTTCTGATTGCCCTGGGTGTCCGCTTCGACGACCGCGTCACGGGCCGTTTAGCAGCCTTCGCTCCGCACGCCAAGGTGATTCACGTCGACATCGATCCCGCCGAGATTGGCAAGAATCGCGTAGCCGATCTGCCGATCGTGGGCGACGTGAAGCGTGTTTTGCAGAAACTAAATAAAGTGGTCCGCGAGCTGGCGCCGACCAATCAGAAGCGAAATGCCGCGGCGCGCGAGGCATGGTGGACCCAGATTCGTGACTGGCAGGCGGAGCATCCGCTGGTGCCCGAAGTCTCGACCACCGAAATCAAACCCCAACATGTCATGCGCGAGATCGACCGGCTTTCCGGAGGCCAGGCCATTGTCAGTTCCGACGTCGGCCAGCATCAGATGTGGGCCGCGCAGTTTATCCGCTTCAATGAGCCGCGTCTGTGGCTCAACTCGGGCGGGCTTGGCTCCATGGGCTTCGGGCTGCCGGCAGCCATCGGCGCACAGTTCGCGCGGCCCGACAAGCTGGTTTTCGCGATTGTCGGTGACGGCGGATTCCAGATGTCGATTCCGGAACTAGCCACAATCGCGAATCATGGGCTGCCGATCAAGATCGTGGTGGTGAACAATGGTTATCTCGGCATGGTCCGGCAATGGCAGGAACTGTTTTACAACAATCGCCTCTCCCAGGTGGAGTTGAACACGTTCCCGGATGCCGAGAAGCTGGCTGGCGCTTACGGGTTCAAAGGCCGCACCGTAGAAGATCCGCTTCAACTGGTGGCGGCGCTGGATGAGGCCATCCGCGAGAACGGCCCGTACCTGTTGAACGTGCGCGTTTCCCCGTTCGAAAACGTGTATCCGATGGTACCTGCGGGCGGCGCGATCAACGAAATGGTTTTGGGGCCGCCGCAACCGGTGGAGGCATGAAAATTTCCAACATGCCCCCTGAACTGGTAGTGCAAGTGGGGCGGACCCCCTGGTCCGCAGCCGACGCCCACGTCGGCTTGGCGGGAGCTAACTCAAAATGCTGCAAGTAATTTCACTTCTGGTCGAGAACAAACCCGGCGCTCTGATGCGCATCACGGGCCTGCTGAGCGCGCGCGGTTACAACATTGAAAGCCTGACCGTGGCTCGAACGCTGGACCCGACGTTATCGCGCATGAGCATCGTGGTGGACATTGAGCCGCAACTGCGTGCCCAGGTGATCAAACAAATGAACAAGCTGGTCAACGTGCTGCAAGCGTCGGACCTGACCGAAGCAGCGGCGGTCCGCAGAGAGATGGTCCTGTTGCGCGTCCGACCCACGCTAAACAGCCGTCCGAACATCTTGAAGGAAGCGGAGATTTTTGGCGCTCGCGTGGTGGACTCCTCCACCGAAGGGTTCGCGCTCGAAGTAACCGGCGATCCTGAAAAGCTGGACGTTTTCATCGACCTGATGCGCAGCTACGGTGAAATCGAAGTCACGCGCTCCGGCACTGTCGTTGTTGCGTTGGAGGCTAAGAAACTACGCCTGTCCCCACCCGTACCAAAAACGACTATATCCGGGGACGCAAACGAGAAACGAGAAACGAGAAACGAGAACACGATTCATGGCTAAGCGATTTTACGAAACAGACGGCAATCCAGCCTTACTGAAGAACAAGACGGTAGCGATCATCGGCTACGGCAGCCAAGGCCACGCCCACTCGCTCAATCTCCGCGACAGCGGCGTGAACGTAGTAGTGGGGCTGCATAAAGGAAGCAAGAGCGCGGCCAAGGCGGAAGCGGCCGGCCTCAAGGTTCTTTCGACAAGCGATGCCGCGAAGGCTGCCGACGTGGTGATGATCCTGGTTCCGGATCACATCCAGGGCGATTTATACGCGGCTGAGATCGGGCCGCATATGACCAAGGGCAAGGCTCTCATGTTCGCCCACGGCTTTAACATTCACTTCGGCCAGATCCAAGCGCCGGCGGACGTGGATGTTTCCATGATCGCGCCCAAAGCACCCGGCCATCGCGTGCGAGAGCTGTTCACGGAAGGCGTCGGAGTGCCGGCGCTAATCGCAGTACATCAGAATCCTTCTGGTAAGGCGACGGAGAACGCACTGGCGTACGCTCTTGCTCTGGGTTGCCTCAAGGCGGGCGTGATTGAGACCACGTTCAAGGAAGAAACTGAAAGCGATCTCTTCGGCGAGCAGTCCGTGCTGTGCGGAGGCGCCAGTGAGCTGGTCCGCGCGGGCTTTGAAACGCTGGTTGCGGCCGGTTATGCGCCTGAAATCGCGTATTTTGAGTGCCTACACGAATTGAAGCTGATTGTCGATCTTATTTACGAAGGCGGCCTCAGTTATATGCGC
>Ga0182024_10017896_pt1 | contig 13249 bp, 12 predicted proteins | sample P32metaG_FD_120480 | JGI IMG/M metagenome (GOLD analysis project Ga0182024, IMG submission 120480) | Permafrost microbial communities from Stordalen Mire, Sweden - P3-2 metaG (Illumina Assembly) | ecosystem: Environmental > Terrestrial > Soil > Wetlands > Permafrost | place: Sweden: Stordalen...
AGCTTTCTGACATTCGCGGCGATCTGCATATGCACACCACCGAGACCGACGGCCGCGCCACGCTCGAAGAGATGGCGGAAGCGGCTCGAGCGCTGGGTTACGAATATATCGCCATCACGGATCATTCGAAAGCGCTGGCCATGGCCAATGGCCTGGATGAAAAAAGAGCGGTGGATTTCGCCAGGCGAGTGCGCGAGCTGAACCAGGACGCTCTCGGCATCCGGATTTTTTCAGGCCTGGAGTGCGACATCCGACGCGACGGCGCCATGGATCTCGACGAAGACGCGCTGGCCGAGCTCGACATCGTGATTGGCAGCGTTCATAGCCATATGAATCTGGAAGCGGCCGAGATGACGGACCGCCTGATGCGCGCGCTGGAATCGCCCAACCTCCGGATTCTGGGCCATCCAACCGGCCGCATTCTGCTCAACCGCGATCCGTTCCCGTTCGATTTCGAACGCGTGGCTACGGAGGCTGCGCGCCGCGGAGTGTTTCTGGAAATCAACGGAAGCCCCGAGCGGATGGATCTGGGAAGCTCCCTGGTGCGCACGGCCAAAGGCCTGGGCGCCAAGTTCGCGATTTCCACCGATGCGCATCAGACCAAACATTTGGGCAACAATATGCCGTTCGGCATTTTGACCGCGCGGCGGGGCTGGCTGGAAGCCTCGGACGTATTAAACACCCTGCCGCTCGAAAAATTCGAAAAGGCCATTCAAAAATCATGAAAGTTATTTCGTCGAAAGAAAAGTATCGCTGTGAATTGTTTTGGGTCGCCGAAGAACGTGCGGTGGACCCGAGCGGGTTTGAGATCAAGCGATCCATTGTGCATCACCCCGGGTCGGCCGTGATGCTGGCGGTGGACGATCGCAAGCGAATCCTGCTGGTTCGGCAGTTCCGCTTACCCGCCGCGCGCTACATGTGGGAGCTTCCAGCCGGCCGTCTCGATCCAGGAGAAAAACCGCTTCAAACCGCCAAGCGCGAATTAGTGGAAGAGACCGGCTATCGAGCCAGGCAATGGAAGAAGCTGGTGACTTTTTACGCCAGCCCCGGCTACGTGGCCGAGAAAATGACTATCTTCGTCGCCACCGGCCTCACCGCAGGCAAAGCCACGCCCATGGAAGACGAGCGCATCGAAACGCGCTGGTTCACGGCGCGCGAGATCGAGGACGCAATTAGCACGGGCAAAATCCTGGACGCCAAAACCATGGTCGGTTTTTTCAACTGGCAGCGCGCCAGCCGCCGCAAGTGAACGCGAGTTAATTCCGATCGGTTCTCTTAGTACTAAAGTTCCTACGCGTCCCGCGCCTCTATCACTCGAATAGAAAGTTTTGATTGGATTCGGCGGCGCGCCCCGCTTAAGATGAAATCACGAGTTGGTCCGCTGTTCAACGCCTGACCCGCTCATCTTGATCCCCGCAGTCGATCCATCACAGGCTCCGTTTAAGCCGATTTTGCGTCTCTGAAATCGCGAACCGGAGGAATCGCATGAAAAAACATTACTTGCTACTCGTGTTTTTTGTTGGTGTGGGGGTTTGCCGGGGACAATGGCTGGGCAACGATCCTTTTTCGAATTTTCCTCTCATCCCCCCTGCCGGCGGCGATGCTCCCTTCGGCCAAACGGTCTCGGTCACCGAACTGCGCCACAAAGTACCGGGCAAAGCGCGGGCCGCGTTTCTGCGGGCGCTCAAATTCGCCAGCCATTATGAATGGAGTAAAGGAGCCAAGGAACTGGAGGCTTCCGTGGCGATCGATCCGCAGTACTCCGACGCTCACGGGAACTTGGGCATCCATTACATCGAACTTGGCCGCCTGGATGATGCGGTGCATGAGCTGCGGCGCGCCATCGAGCTGGACTCGGGCTGCAGCACCCATCATTCGAATCTCGCTGCGGCATATATGCTGCGGCATGATCGCAGCGAGGCCAAAGCGGAGGCCGAAACGGCGGTAGCACTGGATTCGACCAACATCAAAGCGCAATATATGCTGGGCGTTATATTGGCGCAGCGTCCCGGCGACGTGGCTGACGCTGAAAAGCGCCTGAGCTTTGCGGCGCGCGAAATTCCAGAGGCGCATCTGGTTCTGAGCGCGCTATACCGGAAGAGCGGAGACGAGGCGCTAGCCACGCGCGAACTGGAGCGATATCAGAAGGCGCTCTCAACCAACAAAAAAGAGGAGTAAAAAAGATAGCCCGGAGCGGCGCGGATGCGTTAAGCGCCGCGTACCACCTGGAGCCGTCCGTATGACGAACCTCTACCGGTGATGCGCGAGCCGGATTCTTCCGCTAGGACAGAGAATCCAAACACCGCGGTCGCGTCTCCTTTAGCGCAGCGCCGTATACTCCAGTGCCCGCGCACATAGCGGATCTCGGGCTTGCCCGCCAGATTCAGAAGAGCGGAATACAAGCCGCAGTAAGATCGGGTCGGAAACGTCAGCAGCGGCGTAGTCCCCCAATCGACTTTATCGGAGGAGCCCCAGATAGAAACCATTAAGCCATCCTGTTCGGTCACGCTGTGAATCTGCAGTGTGATGATAAGCAACTTGCCGCAGTTCGACCCCAGTTCGACCACCGGCGAAGTGCCGTCGCGATAGACGACGCATTCCCGCACCAGATAGCAGAGCGCAGCACTGCGTTCCCGCGACCGCAACGGAACAGGTTCAGCATGAGACATACAGGATTTCCTCGGAATTGGTTCACTTATGTTGCGCGGGCTCGTGAGAAGGGGGAGCATTCCCAGCCGCTGAACTGACCCGCAAGAACGATTCGACCGGGAATTCCGACAGCTCCGACAAACTGAGTACGGAGTCATAAATAAAGTGTACAATAGCCGCACCGTGCTAGGAAAGAAAAATCAACCAATAATTGAGGTGATAAAAATTTTCGATTAGACTGCCATGTCAAGATCGTTCGTACAGCGCCGTGAGATCGCGCAAACGCTCCGCGATTTCCGGTTTGAGCGTGCTCGCGCGATAGCGCCAGCGCCAATTCCCTCCGATTGTGGCGGGCTGATTCATGCGCGCTTCCGTTCCCAGACCGAGCACATCTTGCAGCGGGACCAGAACCGTATCGGCGACCGACGCCAGCAGCGCGCGGATAAATACCCAGTGAATTTCCCGGCCGTCGGTGTTTAGATATTGTTTCGCGAATTCGCGCTCGGCGCGAATGTCCTCCTCCGAGCGCGTGCTTTCGCCGCGACCCTGGCTGGTCCACCATCCTACCGTGGTATCGCAATCATGCGTGCCGGTATAGGCGACCAGACTGCGTGGATAATTATGAGGCCGGAACGTGGGCGCCTGCGGGTCGCTCCCAAAAGCGAATTGAAGGATGCTCATTCCGGGAAAGCCAAACTCATTTCGTAGCGCCTCCACTTCGGGGGTGATCACACCCAGGTTCTCCGCCACTAACGGCAATTCTCCCAGAGCTTGCTGCGCGGCGTGGAAAAGCGCGCGGCCGGGACCTTTTACCCAGCGCCCATCGACGGCCGTCGGCTCCGCCGCGGGTACTTCCCAGTAAGCTTCGAAGCCCCGAAAATGATCCAGACGGATCATATCCAGCGCGTCCAACGCGGCGCGAAACCGTTCGGTCCACCACGCGAAACCGTCCTGCGCCAGAGCGTCCCAGCGATAGATCGGATTGCCCCAAAGCTGGCCGGTGGCGCTGAAATAATCGGGAGGAACGCCGGCCACCACCGTGGGATTACCCTGATCGTCCAGCTCAAAGTACTGTGGATTGGCCCAGACATCGGCGCTATCGTGAGCGACGTAAATTGGCAGGTCGCCCATGATGCCCACGCCGCGCGCTCGCGCATATTGGCGGAGCTCCGCCCACTGGGTGAAGAAGACGAACTGGAGGAACTTGTGTAGCGCCATCGGCTCAGCCAGACGCATCGTCCAACTAGCCAGCGCTTCCGGCTCGCGTTGGCGCGCCGCCGGATCCCAGCGGTTCCAGGAAGCTCCGTTATGAACATCCTTTAAAGCGATAAACAAGGCGAAATCATCCAGCCATTTCTTGTTCAGATCAATAAAGGCGTCCAGCCGTTCGCGATCGTGCGCCGAGGCGCGGGCGGAAAAGCCACGATAAGCGGCCTGGAGCAGCGGCAGCTTCCAGCCGATGACACGCGCGAAATCGACCTCGTCTTCCGGGAAATCCGGCGCGCTTTCGATAGCCTCGGAATCCAGCCAGCCCCGCTCGACCAAAAACCGGGGGCTGATCAGTAGCGGATTCCCCGCGAACGCGGAAAAACACTGGTAGGGTGAATTGCCGAAGCCGGTGGGACCGAGCGGCAGCACCTGCCAAAGCGTCTGGCCGGCGGCCGCCAGGAAATCCACGAAATGTCTGGCGTCTGGCCCCAGATCGCCGATGCCGAACGGGCCGGCGAGGGAAGTGGGGTGCAACAAAATACCGCTCGATCGCGGGAAGCGCATAGACATAGGACGGCCGATGGAGCATTCTCGCTACAGACGCAAGCGCTTCTTTCCTAATGAGTTTATGCCCCGTTGCCGATCAAAAGAGTGGAACTTTTCTGGCTCGATGATCATCACGCGCACACCCCTTAGGATATCGATCGGCGGCGGCGGCACCGATCTACCGTCCTACTATGCCGGTCATGGCGGGTTCGTCATCTCGGCCGCCATCAACAAGCATATCTACGTTGGAATCAACGAGACATTCAGCGGCGGCTATTTCCTGAAGTATTCCGCGCAGGAGCACGCGCTCACGCTGGACGATATCCGTCATCCGTTGATTCGTGAGGTGTTGCGCCTGCACGAAGTTCCTCCACCGCTCGAGGTTGTCAGCATGGCGGACATTCCGGCCGGCACCGGGCTGGGATCATCGGGGGCCTTCACGGTGGGGCTGCTTCGCGCCGTACACGCCTTAAAACGCAAGTATGTCGATCCCGGACTGGTGGCCGAGGAAGCCTGCCGCATCGAAATCGAGCTCCTGCAGCAGCCGGTGGGCAAGCAGGACCAGTACATCGCGGCATTTGGAGGCTTGGCCTGTTTTGAATTTCAGGAAGACGGGCAGGTCGAGGTAAGCCCGCTGAATGTGAGCAACAGCACGCTGTACGACCTGGAAGAGCATCTTCTGATGTTCTTCACCGGTTTCTCGCGGAACGCATCTCTGGTATTGGACGACCAGAAGGTTCGCTCGGAGCTGGGGGATGCCGCAATGCTCGAGAATCTGCATTTCACCAAACAGCTGGGCCTATGCATCAAGCAAGCGCTGGAACGCGGGGATGCGCGGCGGTTCGGCGAGTTAATGCACGAGCACTGGCTCCACAAGAAAAACCGGTCGCCGGGAACCACCAACGAGCGTATTAACCGGTGGTACGACGTAGGCAAGGAAAATGGGGCGATCGGCGGCAAGCTGGTGGGTGCGGGCGGGGGCGGCTTCTTGTTGTTCTATGCCGAAGACCGGGATGCCCTGCGGCGCGCCATGAACGGCGAAGGCCTGCGCGAAATTCGATTCGGCTTCGATCATGAAGGCTCCAAGCTTTTAGTTCGGGATTAATCCATGCAATGCGTGATCCTGGCGGGCGGATTAGGAACGCGCATGCGTCCGCTCACTTATACCTGCCCCAAAACGCTGCTGCCGGTTCTCGGCCGTCCATTTGCCTATTACCAATTGCACTGGCTGGCGGCGCAGAGGATCACCGAGGTGGTCTACGCGATCGGTCATCATGGCGATATGATCCGGCGCTATTGGGACCAGGAACGTGCGCCGGTTCAGTCGTTGCGCTATGTCGATGAAGGCGAGCGGTTGCGTGGGACCGGCGGCGCTTTGCGCTTGGCCTGCGAACAAGGCGTGCTTGAGGACCGGTTTTTCGTAATTTACGGCGATTCGTTCCTGCCCATTGCTTTCGCGCCGGTTTGGCAAGCTTTTCAATCGAGCGGACTCCCGGCCTTGATGACCGTGCTTCACAATCGGGGCGAATGGGAGCGCAGCAATGCGAAATACGAAGCCGGCCGCGTGCTCACTTACGACAAGCAGGGTGGCGGGGATCTGGAATTCGTCGACTACGGTTTGTCCGCTTTCGAGCGCCGCCTGTTCGAGGCCGATTCGAGAGAAATATTCGATCTTGCAACTCTGTTACAGGACTTGAGCCTGCGAGATAGTTTGGCTGGGTTCGAGGTCCAAGAACGCTTCTATGAAATTGGCTCGCCGGAGGGCCTAGCGGGGTTCCAACGGTACCTGGAACGTGAAGAATCGGCTGTAACTTCTTGACTACTCCGGTAAAGCCCTTTATAATCAAGGAGTAGGACCCCTGGCGTTCCCATTTCCTAACATGACTGCCCGCGAACAAGAAGTTCTGTATGCCATCGTGGAGTCCTATATCCAGACCGGCGAACCTGTAGCCTCGCGTACAATTTCGCGGCGATGGAAAGAGAACTTAAGCGCGGCCACGATTCGGAACGTGATGGCAGACCTGGTAGATTCAGGTTATCTGGCTCAGCCACACACTTCGGCGGGCCGGGTTCCCACCGAAAAGGCCTATCGCAGTTATGTGCAATCGCTCGCGCAACGCAAGCTGCTTACCAACGAATTGCAGCGCCTGCGGCATGAACTGAGCCAGGTGAGCAGCATGGAGGCGCGCGTGGAATGCTCGTCGCACATGCTGACCGAAATGACGCGCAGCATCGGGATCACCGCCGCAATTCCAGCGTTTCGCCAGACACTGGATTGCGTGGAGCTGATCAGTATGGCCGATCGCCGTGTTCTGATGATCGTGGTCATGCGCGATGGAACCGTGAACAACCGCGTAGTCGCGTTGGACGAATTGATCTCTCAACAGGATCTGCACTCGATCCGGAACTATGTGAACCAAAAGTTCGGCGGCTGGACGCTTTCTGAAATCCATTCGGATCTGAAGCGGCGTCTGGAGCAGCAGAGCGCGGCTTACGACGTGTTGTTGAAGAAGCTCACGCTGCTGTACTCCAAAGGCTTGTTGGACGTCGAGTTCACGCCTGAGATTCACATGGAGGGAACCAGCAATCTGGTGGGTTTGGATTTGCGCCTGACTCGGGAAAAACTGCGGGAGCTGTTCCATGCGCTCGAGGAAAAGAAGCGGATTTTTGAGCTGTTAGACCGTTTTTTGGAGCAGCCGGCCGGCGAGCTGGCAGTGCAAGTCGGTCTGGCTGACATTCACCCCAGCATGCGGGAGCTGTCTTTAATCGGAATCTCTATTCCTCTGAGCGGCGGCTCGTCGGCGAAGCTGGCGGTGCTCGGGCCCATGCGGATGAATTACGGAAAAGCGATTTCGGCCGTCTATCACGTCGGACAAGCCTTCGGAAGCCTTCCGGTATAGGCGCGATTTTCTTGGCTGTCACGCCTCTTAACCGATAAACTGGAGATATGGATACCAGAGAACCGAGTGTCAGTACCGGCGCAGGCCCGGTTGCTTCTGACGCTGACGCGCCATTGGATCCCCCTTCCTCGCCCAGTGCTTCCGGTCCAGCCGCGGCATTAGAGGCGGTCACGGCCGAACGGGATCATCTGATCGAAGAGAAGAACGATCTGACGGACCGCCTATTGCGGCGGCAAGCCGAGTTTGACAATTTTCGAAGGCGGGCCGAGCGCGAGCGGGCCGATATTCTGGAGTACGCTCACACCGAAAGCGTGCGCGCTATTTTACCGATTCTCGACGATTTCGAGCGTGCGCTGAAGACCGAAACGGCGGACCGGGAGTATGCGCGCGGCATGGAGCTCATCTACCAGCGGCTTGCAGACTCACTAAAGAAGTTAGGGTTGGAGCCGATTAGTGCGAAGGGGCAGAAATTTGATCCCCACGTCCATCATGCCGTCGATATGGTGGAGACAGACGAGGTGGAGGATCACCTGATCCTGGATGAGTATCAGCACGGATATAATTTCCGCGGACGCCTGCTCCGGCCGGCCATGGTGAAGGTAGCGGTAACCAAGAAATGAACGTGACCAAGCGCGATTACTACGAGGTCTTGGGAGTCGCCCGCGAGACCGACGACCCGGGTCTGAAGAGCGCCTATCGGAAGTTGGCGCTGCAATACCATCCTGACCGGAATCCTAACAATCAGGACGCCGAGGAGAAGTTTAAAGAAGCGGCGGAGGCCTATAGCGTCTTGAGCGATCCGCAAAAACGAGCGGCCTATGACCGCTATGGGCATTCAGGTTTGCAGGGCTTAGGCGGCGCACCGGGCTTCGATCCCTCGGCCTTCGCCGACTTCAGCGACATCCTGGGTGACCTGTTCGGTTTCGGCGACATTTTCGGAGGCGGAGCACGGCGGGGCGGCCGCAATCGCGCGCAACGCGGCGAGGATCTGCGCTACGACCTGGAAATCACGCTCGAGGATTCCATTCGCGGACTGAGCGTCGAGATCCAGGTTCCGCGCCTGGACCTCTGCTCGCGCTGCCAAGGAACCGGAGCGGAAAAAAACGACGGCCTGGTCAGTTGTCCGATGTGTCATGGACGCGGCGAGGTGATTTATCAGCAGAGTTTCTTGCAGATTCGCCGCACCTGTAATCAGTGCGGAGGGCGCGGGCAGATCGTGCGGCGGCCTTGCACGCAGTGCCGCGGCGAACGGCAGGTTCGTACCGAACGCAAACTGAAAGTCAGTATTCCCTCGGGCGTCGACACCAGCACGCACCTGAAGCTGGCCAATGAAGGGCAAGGCGGCCTCAACGGCGGTCCGCCGGGCGATCTGTACGTCGTGATCAAAGTGAAAGAGCATCCGATTTTCGAGCGTCAGGGCGACGATCTGCATTGCACGGTTCCGATCAACGTGGCTCAGGCGGCGCTGGGGGCCGAAGTCAGCTTGCTCACCTTCGATGGCCTGGAAACGGTCAAGATTCCCGAGGGCGTTCAAACCGGATCGCGCATCCGAGTGAAGAATTTCGGCATTCCCCGTCTGCAAGGAAGCGGACGCGGAGATCTTTTCGTGCACGTGGACGTTCGCGTTCCGGGCAAGCTGACGCGCGAACAGCGCAAGCTCTTCGAGCAGCTCCGGGAAACATTGCCCGCTGAAAACGAACCGCACGACAAGAGCATTCTCGATAAAGTCAAAGATTATTTCATGTAGTTACCGGAAGTTTTTGGGGCTCGGGCTGGGGAACGTTCAGACGGCCGGTGCGCTCCAGCCACGACCGGAACATGCCGGTGAAGGCTTCCACTTCGGGCGACGTCCAGAGATCTTCTACCGCCGCCCGCATTTTGCGCTGCCAGTTGGGATATTGGGCCGTGCTGGCGGGCAGATTTTGTTGCTCAGTCTCCTTCAGCAAATCCTCCTGATTCAAGAGCATGAATTTGGAGGGAGTGGAGGCGAGAAAACCCACGATGGCATTGTGCAGCTCGCCGGTGAGTTCCGGAACCTCGGCGGCCTGGCGCGGAAACCAATCCGGCAACAGCTTCAGCGCGATGAGCAGATCCAGCAGTTTCTGCTTTTGGCGCTCCCGGTCAGACCGCATGTTGCCGTAGCTGGCTTCGTCAGGCAACAGGCCTGCGTCACGCCGTGCCTCGATATCGCGGCCGATCCAAAATCCGGCGAGCGTGGGCAGGTCGTGAGTGGTGGCCGAGACCAGCGCGTTGCGCGGATATTCGTCGGGTCTGCGGAAACTCCCGTCGCGATTCTGCTCGAAGTACAGCAGCCGGTAGCTGAGAATTCCAAACCGCGCCAGCGCCTCGCGCACTTCATCGGGCACCGTGCCCAGATCTTCGCCGATCAGCACGACCTTTTGACGGACGCTTTCGAGCGCCAGGATTCCCAGCAAGTCCTCGTACCGATCGCGAACGTAGGTGCCCTCGGTCGCGTCCAATCCATCGGGAATCCAGTACAGCCGGAAGAAACGCATGACGTGGTCCATGCGCAGCGCACCGCCGTGCCGGCAATTTCGTCGCACCGATTCGGCGAACAAGCGATAGCCGTCCTGAAAGTGGCGTTCTGAGTTGGGAGGTGGAAAGGCCCAGTCCTGTCCTTTCGGCGAGAAGTCGTCCGGGGGCGCGCCCACGCGGCAGCCGGAGATGAAGAAATCGCGATGAGCCCAGAGATCGGAACCGAACCGGTCCGTGGCTAGCGCCAGATCATGATAGATACCGATGGCCAGGCCACGCTCGCGGGCGTGCTGCTGGACGGCTTGGAATTGCAGATCCAGCTGCCACTGCAGGTATTTATGAAACAGAACACTGCGCCAGTGTTTGCGCGCAAATTCGCGCACCGCGGGCGAGTCCGGGTCCTGGTAGGGTTCGGGCCAAGAGCGCCAGTTCCAGACCTCGGGACAACGGCGATGAATCGCGTGTTCCAGGGCTGCATGGATGGCAAAGCGATCCAGGAGGTCGCCTTCACGGTCAATATAGGCCTGCAGCTCGTGAGCGCGCTCCGTGTTCTGATTCCACTCATTCAAGAAGGAGCGAAACAGCAGCTTTAGAAAGCGCAACTTTAACCGGTACACGCGCTCGTAGTGGACCAACTCGGAAGCGCGGAGCGCGACCAGCTCCGCCTGCACCGCTGGCGATTGAAGCAATGACTGCGCGCGCGGGGAAGAGCGTGAATCGGCGATCTGTTCGAGGTCCAGGTAAATGGGATTGCGATAAAAAATCGAATTGGGCAGGTACGGGCTGGTATTGAAAGGCTCCCGGTTGGGAATGTCGTGCAGCGGATTGAGCGCGATGAAGCTGGCTCCCGCCCGGGATGCTACCCAGTCGATGAGCGCCTTCAGATCGCTGGTATCGCCGCATCCCCAATTGCGCTCCGAGCGCAGTCCGTATAAGCTGACGGCCAGTCCCGCGGCGCGGCCCGCCTCGAGCCAGGATGGTTGGTAAGCGCGGCCGGGGCAAACAATCAAGCGCGCGCGGGCAGCAGGCTCTTCGCCCAGCTGGAGCGAGAGATCGTGGTAACCGAGCGGAAGATCGCCGGGAAGACGGACTCGTTTCCGGACAAATCGCTGGCCATCGACGCTGGCCTCCTCTGAAACCGGAATCTCGCGAAACTCGATAGGCAGGCGCTTCGAGCTTCCGTCTTCGAACTCAATGGTCAGAACCGCGGTGGCATCGGCATGCTCGCCAGGAAGGGAAACTGGAACTTCTTCGTCGCCGTGATCGCTGACAATGCGCACCGTGGGTCCGAGCGGCGAAAGCCAAGCTTTGCGCCGGCGCTTCTCAGTCGTTTCGGCGAGCGATGTTTTGGTGCTGGCATCTACTCCGAGGGATTGCAGAATGCTGACCAGGGCGGAAGGCAAGGCGCGGTGCTCGCGGTTCCAAATATCCCAATATTTCGTCTCGATGCCCCAAGCGCTGGCAGCTTGTTCGAGCTGGCCTTGATCCGGCGGATCGCTGGTCGGAGAGCCGGTTACGAGCTGCGACATGTGATAATAGGATCGTGAACGGTGACGTTAAGTTTCAACCGAGTCTTCCCAGTGAGTTGTTCGCCCGCATCGACAACGAAGATGTGGTCGACGCTTCCGAGAGCATTATAACAACCACGCTCGACAAGGCGATCAATTGGGGGCGAAAAAATTCGATCTGGCCCATGTCGTTCGGCTTGGCGTGCTGCGCCATCGAGATGATGTCGATGATCGGGTCGCGCTACGATATCTCGCGCTTTGGCGCCGAGGTGATGCGCGGTTCGCCGCGGCAATCGGACTTGATGATTATCGCCGGACGAGTATCGAACAAGATGGCGCCGGTGATTCGCCGGTTGTATGAGCAGATGCCGGAGCCTAAGTGGGTGATCTCGATGGGAGCGTGCGCCACGTCCACGGGCGTTTTTAGCAATTACGCGCTGATCCCGGTGAATCAGGTGATTCCAGTGGATGTTTACGTGCCGGGATGCCCGCCGCGGCCCGAACAGCTGATTTACGCAATCATGCTGCTGCAAAAGAAGATTGAGCAAGAAAAGGGCACCCTCATGAAAGTTCTGAATCTGGCCTGAGAAAGTCCAGAATCCGGCCTGATTTAAGGGGACGCTGGTTCACCGGCCGAGCCCCCGCTCAAACTTATCCCAGCGACGCCGATGAGTCTCAACAAAGGCTCTTGTGCCTTTAAGGAAGGTTTGAGATGGAATTATTAGTAGGTCCGTAGAATCATGGACATACTGATTTTGGCTGCTCATATTGAGCATAGTGCGCGTAGAAATCAGCCGTTTTGTACACGGTTTGTACAGGGCTACTTCGCTGCTGCGCGCCGCTTGCGCCAGTAAGCTTTCATCCGCTTGAACTGTGCTGCGCGTGCGACAGCCACGCACGCACGCCGCCTCCGGGCTACCAGTGCGGCGAACCTTTGCGCTTGAATACCATCGCAGTGATTATGCCATGACAAGACGAACCTGAACATGGTACTTCGTCCATCCAGCCTCGAAGACTGATTCGTGGCGTTCCGCATACTCTTGTGATAGCCCAGGCGAACACATGAGGACGATCAGAGTCAGTTTCAACCGACGCATTAGACAGCCCAATCCCGCGGGTCAACCAGTTAGGAAAGTTGGGGTCTTTCGGTTGTGGCAGGTATTTGGCAAGTAAACCTTGACGCCGGGCGCATCGTGGCGCATCAGAGGCTTTACATGCAGGCAGGTATCCAATGCCCGCGGTCGGATTACGATAGATGAAAGCGTGCGGTCATGAGCCATTCCATCAAGGAGCATCGTCGGCGCGGCTCCACACGACCCGCCGAAGTAGATACGTGTCGTATTGGTCCGATTGACACGGAGCGAATGAAGAAGGTACTCGCGCTAACGTATGAGCGATTCTGTCTAGCCGCTGAGGGAGAATCATCGACCAATAGCGATGAGGACCTTATAGAGGCCCTGGAGAACTGCTCGACAAGATCGCCGTCTTCGCGTCGCTTGACGGAATTAGAAACACTCCGGCGTTTATGCGGAGCCTGCTATTTCCGCTTACAGTCCGGCAAGCAAATTGAAGTTCCCGACGATCTGGCGTACCTGGACGCTCTACAAGACGCCGTAAGTTACGAATGGCCGTGGGAGTGGAAGATCGCGAAAGACCTGGAGTTCATTTTTACCTAGCGTCCCAGCACTGGGCGACGCACCGTAGGTCTCCGCTGCGCGATTGCGATGGGTAAACTGCTCGGTAGCTACCATGTCTAACCGACATCTACATGGGTGAATCCTCCTTTCACTGGTGATCTGCGCCGTTGGGGCGCACAAGTAGTGGATGGATAGCGCGTAAGAACTAAGCCGCAGACGGCGGACGCTTCGCGTGGTAATATTTGGCAGGGCAACTGCCATGCGGTCGACAAACAGTTGTGTCGCGACTCTGCCTGTAGCAACC
>Ga0182024_10017897_pt1 | contig 13248 bp, 10 predicted proteins | sample P32metaG_FD_120480 | JGI IMG/M metagenome (GOLD analysis project Ga0182024, IMG submission 120480) | Permafrost microbial communities from Stordalen Mire, Sweden - P3-2 metaG (Illumina Assembly) | ecosystem: Environmental > Terrestrial > Soil > Wetlands > Permafrost | place: Sweden: Stordalen...
GGTGGCGGTGGCGCCCGTGCTGGTGGCGGTAGCGGTGGGGCGCCACGGATGCAAGCACCGCGAGCAGCGGCCCCACGGATGCAAGCACCTCGTGCGGCGGCTCCACGTGCGGCAGCACCACGTTTCGAAGCTCGGGCAGCGGCTCCTCGGATGGGAGGACCTCGTGCAGCCACTCCTCGGTTCGAGGGATCACGCATGGCGGCAGGATCGCGCTCCGGTGTTTCTCGCACGGAGCCCGGGCGAACATCCGTCGCGCAGAGATCTGAGTCAGCACGGATGGGAATGCAAAATTCTGGACGTCCTGAACAGCGACTATCTGGCACCAGCTCAAGATTTGGCGAGGCGCCTCGTAGAATGCTCGGTATGGCTGTGCCTGGCGTTTCTGCAGCCCGCACTGCTGGAATGAACCCTGAGCGGGTCGCTCAACAGTATCGCGGTCTCACCCCCGGACAGCGCAATGCGTCCATGGAGAGGCTGAATCCACAAGGTCGCGCTGAAGCGCTCTCGCGGATGAACGGTTCCCAACGCGCTGAAGCGATGTACAAAATGACACCCGACCAACGTGCCCAAACTCTCGGGCGCATGAATCCGCAAATACGCAATTCGTTGCTCGCACCGCAAGCTCGGATGGGGCAACAATCCGAACAATTTAGATCTTCTCCATCTCGAGGTGAGCAATTGTCTTCGCGACTAGCTCCCGCGCTTGGATTTAGAGGCGGTAACCGGGATATTCCCCGGGCCGGCAACGCGCGTACGGGAAACCCGGGTCCACTGGATCCAGGCGGATTCATCAGAAGAGCTTCAGCGCCATCGCGCAATATCAATCCTGAATTTGCGCGAAGAGATTTCGCTCAAAACATGCCTAATTTCAACGCCGTCGCCGCCCATAACAATGCAAATCTGATTGCAGACCGAGGCGCGTGGCCCTGGCATCTGCCGGCCTATGCTCCTGGCTGGTTCAACAACTGGCATGGCGATTGGCAGTACAACAACAGCGGCTGGCAAGGTCCTGGTTTCTGGAACAACTATCGTGGTTCGCTGCCGTGGTGGGGTGCCTTGGCCGGACTATGGCCCGGGGGCGTCAATTCGGATCTCGGTTGGGTTCCTTACGTGAACTACTACAACGGCTATAACTGGGACGGAAACAACTATCCCTGCGACTATATGGCAGACGATGGCTACTGCCCGACGCCGTACGTGTTCAGCGTGCCTAATGGCCAGTATTGGCAAGTCGGTCGAGGCTATTCAAATTATTTGCCGGCGGCCTACCATGCACCAATTACGGTGGCGATGCAGGAGAGTGTGCCCGAATACGACCTGGGCGGACAAATAGTCGGTTACCGCTTGCAGACGTTCTATTACAACGCCTTCTGGGATCAACAAGCGCAAACCTACGGCTATTACGACTATCGGCAGCAGTTCCACTGGGTGAATGCGCCGTCTCTCAACACGCAAGCACGGTACTCGTATTGATCTGTAAGCCCCTGGGAGCGCCGGCTTCCAGCCGGCATCTGTACAACCCGGACTCGATCGAATTGAGCCAAATGCCGCCAGGATGGCGGCGCTCCCAGGCAGCCATTGCTCGGCTGAACGATTTGGCTAGCTTGGCCAAAAGGTAGGCTTCTATTTCAGGACTTAGTGTTTATTGGCGCGTAAGCGGCGGTCTTGCCGCCGAGAGTTTGGCGCAGGAAGCCCAGCGCCCAGTCGTGCAGCTGGTTCCAGCCGACCACGCGGCGCATTGAGGTCATGCGGCGGCGTTTCTCTTCTGGTTCCATAGTTAGAGCTTGTTGCAGGGCATGGGCGAATTCTTTCGCATCGGATGGATTGACTAACAATGCGCCCTGCGCCAATTCTGCTGCGCATCCGGCGTTGCGACTGAGAACCAGCGCGCCCTGTTCGTCCAGCCTGGAGGCCACGTATTCTTTGGCGATCAAATTGAGACCGTCTCGGATCGGATTGACCGCCAGCACATCGGCGGCTTGATACCACGCAGCCAGTTCGCTCTGGTCGATATGCCCGGAAATGAAGATAATCGGTTCCCAGCCGTCTCTGCCAAACTTGGCGTTAATTTCCGCGACGCGCTCTTTCACCTTTTCCACGTAATCGAGAGACAGAGGTTCGTTTGATTGCGGTTCTTGCGCCAGCTGCACATAGTGCATGCGCCTTTGCCATGCCGGCGAATTTTCCAGAAATGCTTCGATGCCATCGAGTTTTTCCAGCACGCCCTTGGTGTAGTCGAGCCTGTCGACTCCGAGGACGATTTGATTAGCCAGGCGGTATTTAACCCCGATCGCTTCGGCAACGGGTCGTGCCGATTTTGCCAGACGCTGCCAGAGACCGAAGTCGATGCCCATGGGCATGACGACAATCTTCGTTGTTTGCCGCCGACGCCGCACTTCCATCTTCAGCATATCGACTTGCGCGTTTGGCACGAGCTCCTGCACTGTATTGAGGAAGTTGGTAGCGTATTCAGTTGTATGGAATCCCAGGACGCGGTTGCACAGAAGTGCATCCACCAATTCTTTGCCGACCGGCGACTGGCTGATCAACTGCGGTGAAGGCCACGGCACATGCCAGAACTGGCACAGCAACATGCCTGCCTGCATAGAAATCAACGGTGCGACCAAAGACAGATGATAATCATGCAACCAGATCAAAGTAGGGAAGCTCTGCGATGAAACGGAGAGGCACTCGGACGCGAGCACTTCATTTAATTGACGGAACGATTTCCAATTCTCGAAATCAAACACCGCTTTCTCCGGCATGCCATGCATCAGCGGCCAGAGATAGCCGGTGGCGATTTTTTGATGCCGTTCGATCAATGAGGCCGGCACTTGCGGATTGTAGAAGGCGAATCCGGCAGGCTGATTTTCCGGATCGGTGGGAACACCGGACAGCGCAAACCAATGAATCTTCGTGCCCAGTCGCGTGACGATCGGCGCGAGGCTAGTGGGAACTCCACCACTCTCGCCGGGACCCCGATATGACACCACCTTTAGCGTTGGCAGATGAAGCTGAAGTTGTCCCAGTTCGTCGGTCGAAACCGGTGACAGTAGTGGTGGCATTTGGGTGGCGGTTGGCATGAATAGTCCCCTAACTGTTTATTTGTGCAAACGGATTCAACTCACGGGCAATATGAGCTTTTCGGTCGGATACCGGACGATCTTGTTCAGAGCGAAAGGGCGCTCAAAAAGAAACGGATATTCGTTATATATGCAACCGCTATCTTGGCTGCTTGGCGGCTTGCCCCAAACTGCTGGCAAGGACCGTCACTTTTTGAAAAACGCCGCGCCGGGTCGCGCCATATGGCCTACTGAGAGACAGGTTGGAGACCAGGTGATCGCACTAACAAACTAAAGATAAGGTATATATGACGAGTAATCAAGCTGTTCTTTTCCAAATTTATAACAACTTAATACCGCACAAAACTTCACGCGCCCGTGGGCGCTCCGACCGCACCAGTTCTGCTACCGCTGGTAATACGCAATTAGTGAGTGAACCCCGGTATTGATATCGCATGTGGTATCAATACCGGGGTTCGTAGGCCCAATCGTCGTTTGTGAACGTTTTGTTGATGGGACAGTGTGCGGATGAAAACATGGATGAAGGCATTCCGTGCGACTGAGAGCTTGCAAGCGCTTTCGGAGAGATTTCTCCACTGCGTTCGCTAACGCTCACTGCGTTCGCTAACGCTCACTCCGGTCGAAATGACATGTGCTAGTCGAGCAATCCAGGCAGAGGTGTGATTTCAACGCGCCGCCTGGCGATGTCTACGACCGGCACCAGCGCCTTGACGAATGGCACCAGCTTGGTATCGGATTCGGTGCCGCCGATTTTCATGATTTCCAATAGTTCGCTGCTTCCGGTGATGACATCGAATACGGTGCCGACATGCTCGCCGTCTGTCGTGTAGACATCAAGTCCGACAAGATCCTTGATCCACCATTCGTCTTGCTCCAGCTCCGCCAGCTGCTCTTTGTCTGTCCATACTTCTGCGCCGATCAGCGTTTCCGTCGAATTGCGGTCCGGATATTCTTCCAGCTGCATGAGCAGGTTGCCCTTGTCCACTTTCAGTGAATCGACGTGACAGATCTCCTCGGGGGCTTTAAGTGGTGCCAGTATCACTGTTTCAATGTCCAGCAGCATGGCGAAGTTGTTGGTGTTGGGGCGCACTTTGATGCCGCCGTTCAGTGCGTGAAAGCCAACCACAACGCCTACTTTGAAGCGCTGTTCGTCAGTCTCTGGGCTGTCTTTATTCACGGCTATGGCTAACTTCGCTGATCGAGTTCAGTGCCCTTTTTTGATGTTCGGAACCGGCAAAGGCGCGGATTCTTGCTTCCAGCGCTTGAACAAATTGTTGTCGAAACCGAACTGATCGAGCACTCGCCCGACGACAAAGTCTACCTGATCCGCGACGGTTTGTGGGCGATGATAAAATCCCGGCGAAGCGCAAGCGACGATGCCGCCTGCCTCTGACAGAGCCAGCATGTTTTTCAATTGAATCTGCCCGAAAGGCATTTCGCGAATGACGATCATCAATGGCCGCCGTTCCTTCAACGCGACTGCGGCAGCTCTGTGGATCAGATTTTCCGTCATGCCGTTGGCAACTGCGCCGAGCGTTCCCAAACTGCAAGGAACGATCGCCATGCCTTTCGTTTTGAAAGAACCGCTGGCCACCGACGCCCCGTAGTCATTCAATCTGTGCAAGTTGAGCGGCAGATCTTGAGACAGGTTTAAGTATTCGCACAGACCCTGTTTGATGTCGTCTCCCAAAACGATGTCGTTTTCCTCGCGCATCACCTGATGCGCGGCGCGTGAAACGATCAGCTCGACCGACTGTCCCATTTCGAGCAGGTATTGCAACAGGCGCAGTCCGTAAATGGCGCCTGAGGCACCGGAAATTGCCAGAACAAACGGAGGTTCACTGGGCATTGTGGTCCTTTCTCAAAATGTGCTTCCCGGGGCCTGTTGTGGCTGGGGTTGCCCCTGCTGTTGCGGCGGCACCGTCACAGGATAGCCTTGTCCCGGCACCGCTCCTGGTATCATGCCGCCGGCCGGCATGCCTGGTATCGCTCCCGGTGCAGCGCCGTGAGGCACCATCGATGGTGCCTGGTATCCCGGCTGCAAGAAGGGCAGCGGGCTGTTGTTCTGTATCGGTGCAGCGGCAGGGACACCAGGTGCCGGTGCGGTTGTCGGCTCTGAAGAATAACCTTCGGGGGCGAAGCGTCTGCCACCGGTATTGGTGTGGACGGCATGTTCCCTGGCCGCCGTGTAGGCGCTGTCGGCACCGGGCGCGTTGCTGACTCCGATCTTCAGCGGTCCGTCGAGCTTGATCGTCACGGGTGAGCCCTGAAAGATGCAGATCTCATGACCCTTCTTCATCAATGAGCGAATCTGACCGCCACGGTCATTTTGATCTTGCTGTTGATCCTTGCCGTACAGTGGATCTCTCTGCAAGTCTTGCTTCGTCACCACTTGCGGGCCGCGTCCGCTGTTGCCATTGCGGTTGCTCATGCCGGGCGCCACCGCGTCGAAACTGGCTTGCGAGCCGACATAACCGACGCCGCCGCCGAGATTATTGCGCTTCTTGGTGTTTCCCTGAATCGATTCTTCATTAGCAAGAGATGCCACCATCGGGTAAGTCATGCCGTCGGGAGTACGCAGCCCGGTCAGTTGCACACGCAGCTTGCCGGTCGGTTTGACATAACCTTTTTTGTGCGGCAGATGTTCTGAGGAAATAGCCTCCACCACTTCACCCATGACTTGCGAACCGGCGGGGATGATCACTTCCGTTCCATTAGCCAACACCGGAGCGGAAACTGCGATCAGAAAGGTCTGCCCCTGGTGACTGACGTGCGACCCGATCGTAGTATCCAGTCGACCTTCGAAGCAGGTGCCGGCCGGCAAGAACACTGTCTTACCTGAAAGCGCACTGGCGTTGGCGCCATGATAGTAGTCTTCTTGTTGCCTCTGTTGGGCGAGCGCCGGCGTTGAACTCAGCCAAACAGTGAATGCCAGCACCAGTGGTGCCAATGGCAACGCACTATGGAGACTGGAGTTCTGCCAAATGCCGCCAGGATGGCGGCGCTCCCAGGCAGTTGTGCGATTCATTTGCTTCCGTCCTTGGGCTGCTCGCGGCAGCGCCGATCAAGTTTCAGTTTCCGTCGGTTGGGCGCTGTCGGCTGCCGTCTTTTTCGCGCCAAACAGCTTGTGGCGCCCAAGCACAACAGTCAAGGCAATTGCCAGGGCGATAAATACCATGATCAAAACTCTGCCAATACGCGAGATGTAGTCGATCCATCCCGGCGTCATCAATATGAAGGCTGTAGCAACGATCAGTCCGCCCCCGATCAGTTTTAACATCTCGATGCGTGACTTGTCGGCCATGGCATTAATCTTCGGGATTCAAATGGCTATCGAAGCGCGCGATCATGCTCGGTCCGACGATCTTGGTTCCTACCCACCAGGAGCCGACGATCACGAGCGGCAATGCGATCACTCGAATTTGCTGGGGCATGAACCAGTACCAGGCACTCATCGTGATGATCGCCGTGCCGACGGTGATAATCTGCGAGACGCGAGTGATTAGCTCTTCTTGCTGCCGGCGATCCATCCGCCTGAAGGCAGTTTTGAGCGTGTTGATGTAGTTACCCCAGAAACGCTGAACGCCTCCGATCGACTCTTTCCACGCCTTGGTCTCTTGAATGTTTTTCGGTCCACCGGTCTTTTTGCCGTTGCCGAAACGAGAGGCGGTGTCGCTGACCGCCGGAAGGTCGCTATTGGGCGAGGCGTCGAAGCCGTCGTCTAATTGCCTCGCTCCTCTGAAAGAAGACTTCGAGCCTGGTTTGCCCTTTCCTTTATCGACCATTTCTTTCTCCTCAGGGGATTTCTTCAAGCTAAGTCTTTTGTCTATGCGCTGGGGCGGCTTCGTCGCTCGCCTGCTGCGCTCTGATTACCGCTCGGCTGCGACGGCACCCCACCGCCTTGCCTCGCTCACTAGCTTTTTCTATTAATCGGTTCTTCGACCATTTATCTTCGTTCCTACCCACCTCGAGACTAGAATTACCGCATTTACCGCGATCCGTTGTGCAAAAGTAGTCGGTCGGTGTCCATTTGTATGCTCGGCTTTAGTAAATAACAGATCCGGGTTGCCTGTGTCGATTCTACTTTCCTTTTGCCTTTGGACCAACACGTTTTTTCAGTTTGAGCAAATTCGATTCCACCTCGCGGCGAAGCGGGTTAGAATCGTCCGCTGCTTCCAGAAAGCAGACGCCGTTATCTATAGCTCGGTCGGGCTCGCTGCGCTGGTAGAGAGAATAAAGCCCGTAGTAAGCGCCAGGATATTGTGGGTCGGCAATTAGTGCCTGGTTGTAATTGTCGATTGCTACATCTGGAATCTTATACGTGGCATCGCCCAGTCGCGTATAGCGAGCGGCTTCGCTGCGTTGCTGGGCGATTTTGCCGATGCCCTGCTCGGCGCGAGGCGCCACCTCCGGTATCTCTTTGGCGTAGGTATAAGCCTGCTCGGCAGATCTCAAATCACCGTCGCTTAAGGCTTGCTCCGCCAGAGTCAGCAGTTGGTAAGGATCGTCGCGGTGCTGATTGATTACACCGGTGAACTTTTGCCGCGCGTCACGGAACCGTTTCTGTGAAAGCGCTTGCTCCGCCTCGGACAGCGAGATGTTTTCTTGCAGCGCCTTGGTGCCTTCCTTTACCACTCCGTGCACGGACTTCTCGCTGACCACGTTCTCCAGCTGGTCCTTCAGCTTCTGCCAGTCAGGCGGATATTGCCCGTCGCGCCGCGCCTTGCGGTAATAGACCCGAGACAGTCCGAGGATGGCGCTGGCGTCATCGGCGTTGGCGGCGAGGATGGTGCGATACTCGGCCTCGGAAACGTCGAGTTTGTCTTGCCGGAGAGCCAGTTCCGCCAGTTGGCTGCGCAGCGCCATGTCGTTGGGCAAAATTTCCAACGCATTGTGCATCTCGCCGATGGCCAACTCGCCATCGCCGCGCATCGCATAATATTCGGCCAGATGGCGATAAGGGTCGGGAGCGTGCGGATCGCGGCGAATCGCTTCGTGCCAGGAGGCAATCGCGGCCGGTCCATCGCCTTGCCTCTTATAAATGTCGCCTTCGGCGCCATACCAATCAGCATTGCGCTCGGCGTCGGGAATGTTGTGCAATTCAGAGAAAGCGTCTTCTTGCTTGCCCTGAGTCGCCAGGATTAATGCCTTTTGCATGCGTGCTGGTGAGTAGTCTGTCTTCAGCGCCAGTGCTTTTTTGATCAGATCGGCTGGCTCGTCGGTGTCTTTCGGATTCGAGCGCAACAGTGCTTGCGCCAAAAGCGTTAGATTGATGGCATTCTCGGCGATACCATCGGCTTTGCGCAGCGGATCAACAGCGCCGTCGACGTCGTCTTGCGCCAGCTTGACCATGCCCAATGTTTGCTGGGCGATCAAAATATCCGGATTGGCTTTGATGGCACGCTCGCATAAAGTTTCCGCCGCTTCCAGATAAAGGTCACGGCTGGCAGGCGAAGCCACCGTTTTCGAGTGCACGTAGGAGACATAACCGCCGGCTGCCAGCACGTTTGAGTTGTCGGGAAACTTGTCGCGCGCTTGCTTCAAAATCCGTTCGGCGTCTTGCACCTTTATGGGCGTCTGCTGTTTTGCCAGTGCTACAGCCAATCCGGCATAGGCATCGCCGGTATCGTCCCCTTCCAATAATCCACGATAAGCATCTTCAGCTTGTTTGAACTGGTTCTTGATCAAGAGCTGGTCTGCCATTGCCAGCCCGGCTTCGTCTGCCGGGGACGGGGGCGTACAGGTTAGCACCAAAAGAATCGCACCGGCAACGACAGCAACGGCGCGGTTCGCTCGCCGTCCATTCAGCTTGGTTGTGAGGGTGTTCTTTTTTTCGGTCACGTGGATTTTTAGAACGGATTTGCTTTTTTGGATTCTGCCTTTGCGGTTGGATTGAGTAGCCTGTTCAATGTATTGGTCTCTGACTCGACATCTTTGGCGTTGCCGAGTTGTTTCAAAACATCGAGCAATTTGCGGTGGGCGTCGACAACATCGGGCCCGACGCTTGTCGCCTGGATAAACGCATCTTTTGCGCCGACCAGGTTTTTGGCTGAAAGCTGTTTATCGCCTTCTTGCATGTACGGCTGGGCGCGCGACACCTCGATGCGCATGGATGACGACGCTACATCTGCATCATCTTTGAGCAGGTAGCTGGCCTGGCGGTAGGAAACTGACGCATCGTCAAGCTCGCCTTTCTTCTCCTGCAACGTGCCAAGCATCTTCCAAGCCTGGCCGTTTCTGGGATCGGTGTCGAGCAAGGCCAGCAAGTCTTTCTGAGCACCGGTGCTGTCGCCGCTGTTGAGTTTGCTTTGAATCTGGGCGGTTGCGGTAGCACTCTGATTCGCCGCTGCCTGAGCCGCTATGGCTGCTGCCGTTGGTGCACCTGCCGGCGGTCCGCCTCCGGTGGGCGGGCCTGTGCCAGGTACGGTTCCGGGCGCCAAGCCGTTGGCAGCAAACGGCGATGCTCCAGCTGGACTAACAGCGGACGCCAGTTTGCCTGGAGCAACGGCGGGGCCTGCGGCACCAGGAGCCGGTTGCTGCGTCTGGCCGGGAACCTGCATACCGAGCCGCTTGGGCAAATCGGCGTTTATATATGGATTGATTTTGGCCGCTTCCTGGTAAGCAGCCATCGCTACTTCATGATCGCCCAGAGCGTCTTTGCCTCTGCCGTAAATGTACATCAGCTCAGCATCGCGGGGATTTTGCCTGAGCATGTCTTCGACCTTTTGCACGCTCGCTGCCACGATCATTGGTGAAACGGCAGCAGAAGTGACGACCGTATAGTGGAAGCTACGGCGCGCTTGCGCCAGCTTAGGGCTGGTCGGCGCAATTTGCCAGCAAGCCTCATATTCTTTTTTCGCCCGCTCGAAATCACCGAGCAGCTGATAGCCACCGGCGAGCATGATATGGTTGTCGAATGATTTGGGATTGATCGCCACCGCTTCGCGAGCGACTTCAACCAGTCCACGCGCGCCTTCCAGGTTGGTCGTGTTCATCAGCGTAGCGGCACGGCGGTACTCGATGCCGGCGTTGGCCAGGCGCTTGAGCGCAGTCTGCGAGCGCCCGTCGTCGCGAGCCTTGAAGGCCAGCTCTTTCAATTCTTCTGCTAATTCAAGGTGAGCGCGCCCCAATTCCATCAATTGATCTTTGGGCCAATCCTTGCTGACCGCTATCTTCAGTTCTTGAAACCCTTCCACTTTACGTGCGGCTACCGATTGACCCTGTTTGCACAAAGCGCGACCGAGAGCGGCATGAGCGGCGCCGCTGTCAACGATGCGAACATAGGTGCGATACTCGGCGATCGCTTCGGGATAGTTTCCTTCAGTCTCATATTTTTCGCCCAGCTCTTTGCGGACGTCCGGATTATCGGGATCTTTGCCGAGTTTCCTCCAACACTGATTGAGGCAGTCGACTGAAGCCATGTTATTGGCGTCGACATACAAAGCCATGTGGAAACGAGAAATTGCCTGTGGCCATGCGCCTTTTGACATGAGAGATTGTCCGTATCGCAGATAAGCGCCGGAGAGGTTCATGCGGAACGTTTGATTATATGGATCGCCATTGAGAGCAGTCTCGTGCTCTTTCACGGCTTGATCCCACATGCCGCGGCGGCCTAAGCCTACTGCTCTGTTGTTGTGATCTAATGGCGAGGCGCCCGGACCTAATGGGGCGATGTCGGCATTCTGGTTGTATCGCACTGCTGGTGCGGCGCTGTGATGCTTAGTGGCGGCGCCGGCAGCGCTGATAGCGGTGGCACAAACGGCCGGCAATAAGCTAATAGATAGCGCGGCCGCAATCGATCTTGTTGAAAGCGAAAGCAATTTCGCGTACTCCGATAAAAGGTTTGATTAGTGACAACTCATTAAAAGCGTTTGAACTCAAAAGCGAAACGTGGATATCCCTAGATAAAAATTTAGTAAAGCCATTTATCCATAATTCTACTGACGTTCGCCGATTTCGCAGCAAAAAGTTTTCAAGAGAACGCAGCAGAAGGCGGTTTTCTGGCAAATATGTAAGCTGCACAACATTTTTGACCTGTGCAACACAATCTCTTATTGACAAGCCTTCCCAAAATCATTAAAAATTAGTCACCATCATCGGGTTTGCCAAAATCCCAGTGTGTTCCCCAGGAGATTAGATGGCATAAATTTGTTAGAGTTAAGAAAAGCTTCTTCTAGCTTATTTTTCTTATGGCGTTTTTTTACTAAGTAAAACAGAGCGAACTTTGCCGAGGCTAAGTCCCCGCTTACCAAAATATCCTCCAGGAGGGATATTCGTGAACAAAATCATGATGCCGGTCGCGGCAGTTGTTGCTCTTTTTGCCTCCAACGCTTCCCAGCCGTGTCTGGCTCAGTCGGCGGGATTGCCACAAACGGTGATGGGTAAGTTTGTGCACATGCCCGGAGACAATCAATATTCGAACCAGACGCAATCGACGCGTCATGGTCCGCCGCCGCAAGTTTTTGTGCCTCAGGCGCACGTAGCCAACGCCGGTTATACAGCCCCGGCATGGGTGCCGACGCCCAGACCGTTCCGTCCCGATCCGTCGATCGAGCCGATCGCCGCCGATGAGCCGGTTTCTGCTCCAGGCTTCCCACCACTGCCCGATCGACTCGAGCTGCCGGTGGCGCTCAACTGGTCCGCAGGTCCTGGTGGTGGTGCCGGCGGTGGTGGCTATGGTGGCGGCAGTTATGGTGGCGGTGGCACCGGAGGACCCGGCGGTGGTGGCGGCAGTGTCGACTCCAGCCCTCAGGGTATGCACCAGCATTATCAGCATTATCAACCGGGCGCCTTTATCCCACCCAGCCAACAGCCGGGTGCCGGCTCATCGGCCGCACAACAAGCTCCCCACTCGGGCTATTACAAGTGCACGACGCCGGAGCAATTTTCTTCCGGCGGCGCTCCGGCTGCCGCTCATGCTGCACCAGACCCGAATATGCAGGCGCTGCGCGGACTGGGAAAAGAGCCCAAGCTGAACGACCGCAACGAACAACAAGCCGCCGCGCCGGAAGCGCCGCAGGCTGTTGTCGTCAACCAGGCAACCACACAAGATCTGTCTTTGCCTGAAGACGAGTTTCAACAAAAGAGCCCACCAAGCCGCAACTCGGGCTCCAATGTGATGAAACGCACCGGACAGATGATCATGCAACGAGGCATGGGCATGGGACAGCAAATGATGAGCAGAGGAATGGCGTTCTGATTAATCCACCCTGGCGTTAAGGGGCATTCGGAAAAGGAGATATTGTGATGGACCGGATCAAGATTCTAAAACTGACACTCGCGACACTGGCCGTGTCCGGTATGGGCATGCTTACTATCGCCTCTCCCGGTCTGGCTCAAGGCCGGCTCAATAAGAATGCGCTGGAAAAGACGAAGTTCTATGAGGCGCCGCGCGAAGTGCAGATCATCGACGACAGACCGGTGGTGCGCGACTTCCGTGAAGCGCCCCAGGACGCAGGCTCGATTGAATTGCCTCCGGGACCGCAAGGTGCGGGCGGGCAGGCGGGTGGTGGCGGCGCCGGTGCGCTCGGCGGCGGTGCACCAAGTTCGATACCAGCAGGCGGCATGCAAATGGGCGGGCCGAACCAGGGCTACCGCACGCCGGCCGGTGAAAGAGTGCCGTTGGCCAAGTCCGGCTTCAACGGACCGAGCAACATTCCCGCCCGCGGCATGGGTCCGCGCGGTGCGCTGCCCGATGCTTCGAGCACTAACAGATTGATGGGCAAAATGCTCAATCCCGGCGTGGCTAAAGGCGTGATGGCAGGACCATCCCGCGGCATGGCCCCGACACCGGCGAGAACCAACGGTAACTATAATGCACCCAAGGCTCAGACCTACTCTGGTGGCTACGGGGAAGGACAGGGATCTGGATACGGCGGTAGCGCCAGCCAGACTCAATCAAACGTGCGTGGCTCGTTGCTGCGTCACTAAACGAAGTGGAGAATATGCGCTATAGCCTGATTGGTTTACTAGCAATCACCGCCTTGACACTCACCGGATGCTCGCATGGAGCAGCCGGTGGTAGCGCGTCAATCAACTCAGGCGTAGCAGCCGCCAACGCTCCCACTGGTATTCTCGGGCAACTGCGTCCGCACGCCGATCCGTCGGTGGTGGAGCGCATGCACGAAGAAGACCGGCAACGGGCGCTGGCCGCTCAGCAGCAACA
>Ga0182024_10017898_pt1 | contig 13248 bp, 6 predicted proteins | sample P32metaG_FD_120480 | JGI IMG/M metagenome (GOLD analysis project Ga0182024, IMG submission 120480) | Permafrost microbial communities from Stordalen Mire, Sweden - P3-2 metaG (Illumina Assembly) | ecosystem: Environmental > Terrestrial > Soil > Wetlands > Permafrost | place: Sweden: Stordalen...
GCGGATCACATCGAGGGAATCCCGCTGCGTCTTGGCGTCGATCCCCGGCGGGTTCGAGAGGTAAAGGACGGGGTCTCCGGTGTTGCGCAGGAGGACGCCCTGGTAGACCGAGGGCAGGAAGCCCGGTCCCCAGTTGCTCGACCCACCGCTTGTCCCCTTTGCCCCGGTGCTGAGGACGACGAAGGCCGGCAGGTCGCGGGTTTCGCAGCCGAGGCCGTAGGTGACCCAGGCGCCGATGCTCGGCCGTCCGAACTGGGTCGAGCCCGTGTTCATGAAGATCTGCGCCGGGGCGTGGTTGAAGGCGTCGGTGTGCATGGCCTTCAGGAAGCAGAGGTCGTCGGCCATCGTCCCGAGATGAGGCAGGAGCTCCGAGAGCTCGATCCCGCTGCGGCCGTAGCGCGAGAACTTGAACTTCGGGCCGAGGAGGGCCGAGTTCGGGTTGATGAAGGCGGCCCGGTAGCCCTTGAGGAGATCGGCCGGCGGCAGCCTTCCGTCCCATTTCGAAAGCTCGGGCTTGTTGTCGAAGAGCTCGAGGTGGCTTGGGGCCCCGGCCATGAAGAGATAGATGACCCGCTTGACCTTGGCAGGGAAGTGCGGGGCCTTGGGCGCCATCGGATCGGCGGGAGCCACCTCGGCGCCGGCCACGCTCGGGCCGAGGATCGAGCCGAGGGCGATGGAGGCGAGGCCGAGTCCGCATTCGCGGAAAAACCACCGACGGGTGAAATACTGCTGGGCCTCGTCGGTGACGGCGCTGGGGAGATCGATTGTTTTCATTCTTTGGAGATGGTCTCGTCGAGATCGAGGATGGTGCGGGCGACAACCGCGAGCGACGCCCATTCGGCGTAGGAGACGCCGATCGGCGGCGGGAGGTTATTCGAGAGGAGCGCGGTCGGGTCGAGTTCGCCCCGGGCGTAGCGCTGGCGCTGCCTTCTCAGGAGGGAAACCAGGGCCGCGCGCTCGTCGCGCTCCGGGGGGCGGCTGACGGCGAACCGGAACGCCTGGGCGACGTGGGCGTCGTCGTCCCCCCCGGCCTCCTCCAGGGTGCGGCGCGCCAGCGCGATCGCGCAGTCCATGAAGACCGGCTCGTTCAGGAGCGTCAGGGCCTGCAGGGGCGTGTTGGACCGGAAGCGGCGGACGCAGGAGGTCTCGCCCGAGGGCGTGTCGAACACCTGGAGCATGGGGTAGGGCGTCGAGCGGCGCCGAAACGTGTAGAGGGCCCGCCGGTACTTTCCGTCGCCCTCCTCGACCGTCCAGGCGAACGGCTCATAGCTGGCCGGCGGCTGGAAAAGGTCCTCCGGGGCCGGCGGCATGACGCTCCGGCCGCCGATCTTCGGGTTGAGTAGCCCGCTCGCGGAAAGGGCGATGTCGCGGACGATCTCGCCGTCGACCCGGAAGCGGGGCCCCCGGGCGAGGAGCCGGTTCTCGGGGTCGAGCGCCAGCAGGGCCGGGGTGACCCGGCTGCTCTGCCGATAGGCGGCGCTGGTGGCGATCAGGCGCTGCAGGTGCTTGATGCTCCACGGGGCCACGCCGGGTTCGCCCGGCCGCATGAACTCGCAGGCCAGCCAATCGAGGAGCTCGGGGTTCGAGGGCGGCGGGCTCTGCAGCCCGAAATCCTCCGCCGTGGAAACCAGCCCCACGCCGAAATAGGCCTGCCAGACCCGGTTCACGAAGACGCGCGCCGTAAGGGGCGCCTTCGGGTCGGTGATCCAGCGCGCCAGCTCGAGCCGCGTTCCGTCGCCGTCCGGGAGGGGCGGATTGAGAAAATGGGGAACGCCCGCCTTGACCTCGCGCGTCGGCTTGAGCCAGTCGCCGCGCTCGAGGACGTGGGTCGCCCGGGGCACGTCGCGCCTCTGGAGGGCGTAGGTCGTGATGTGCTCCGGCCAGCGCCGCCAGAGCTCGGCCAGCCGCGCGTTCTCCTCCTTCCACTCGGGCACCGTCGCCGACCAGGCGCGGAAGATCGCCTCCTGCTGCTCGGCAGTGCGCCGTGCCCGCGGCACCGCCAGGGCCTGGATGACGGCCCGGGTCAGGGCGACCTCGGGAAGGGCTCCCGCGTCCGTGACCTGGAGGCGGAAGCGCCCTAGGTCCTGGGAATCGGAACCCCGGTGCATCGTCTGGTCGAGGGTGATGAAGACCTCGCCGCTGGCCGGGACGACGAGGGGATCGGCCGGCCGGAAGACGGCGGCCCGCTCCTCGTTGCGGAGCCCTGGACCGATGTCGCTGCTCCACGCGGTCTTCGAATCGCCGTCGATCGCGAAGGCGGCCGGCCCGACCCCACCGTCGGAGGGGAGCCCAAAGGCCTGGAAGAACGCGGACGGCGAGAGACCGAGGTCGTCGACGGCGGACGCCAGCTTCACGTGGCGGTGCGGGGGCGACGCCTTCTCCCCGGTCGCCGGCGTCGTGGCGGCCGGTGTCGGGGAGGCCGGCGCCGGAGGGTTTCCGCCGGGATCGGCAGGACCGTCCGAAGCGACCTCGACCCCGAACTCCGAAAGGGCGAACAGGCCCTGGTAGCTCCGGCCCGGGCCTCCTTCGGGAAGGTCCGGATGGTTCAGCATCTCGAGGCGCAGGGCGGTGATCCGGCCCAGGGGCGAGCGGAACTTGAATTTCGCGGCCAGCGTCGGCGGCGACCACCCGCCGGCGAGGAGCGACCCGTCGGGCAGCCGCTCGTAGCGCTGGGAGTTGTCGCCGATATTATCCAGGCTGACCGTCTGCCAGGCGGGCTCGGCCGCCCGGCGCCCGTCCTCCCACTTGGCCAGCCGCCCCTCCCAGCCGGGGAGCATGGCCCGCATGGCGGCCCCCACCGCCGCGATGTCGCCGCGCAGGTCCGCGACCGCCCGCCGCTGGTCCTGCGTGTAGTACGCAGGATTGGCGTCGTAGTCGTTGTTTAGGAACGCGAACAGGCGATAGTAGTCCTCCTGGGGAAGCGGGTCGTACTTGTGGTTGTGGCACTGCGCGCAGTTGATCGTGAGCCCGAGGACCGATTTTCCGAGAGCGTCCATCCGGTCGAACATGCCCACCATCCGGTACTCCTCCGGATCGATGGCGCCCTCCTCGTTGAGCATCGAAAGGCGGATGAACCCGGTCGCGGCAATCTGGTCCGGGGTCGGGTTCGGCAACAGGTCGCCGGCCAGCTGCTCAACAATGAACTGATCGTAGGGAAGGTCCCGGTTGAAGGCGTCGATGACGTAGTCGCGGTAGGGCCAGACGGTTCGCTGGCGGTCCTTCTCGTAACCGTTGCTGTCCGCGTAGCGGGCGGCGTCGAGCCATGGGCGCGCCCACTTCTCGCCGTAGTGGGGCGAGGCGAGAAGGTCCCCTACCAGGCGGCCGACCGCCTCGTCGGGGGCGCGGGCGTAGAGGGCGGCGAACCGGTCGGCCTCGAGAGGGGAGGGCGGCAGGCCCACGAGGTCGAGATATAGCCGCCGGCAGAGCGTCATTCCGTCGGCCGCCGGCGACGGGGACAGCTTTTCCTTCTCGAGCCTGGCGAGGACGAAGCGGTCGATGGGGTTGCGCGGCCACCGGGCGTTGCGGACCTTCGGAAGCGCCGGCCGAACGGGCGGCACGAAGGCCCAGTGCGGGCGGTAGACCGCGCCGGTCTTGATCCAGCGGCTCAGGAGGTCGATCTGCGCCGCGGACAGCGTCTTGTGCGAATCGGGAGGCGGCATCTGCTCGTCTTCGTCCGTCGAGGTGATGCGCTCGATCATTTCGCTGTCCTCCGGCTTGCCGGGGACGATCGCCGGCAGGCCCGACTTGCCCCCCTTAAGGGCGGCGTCGCGCAGGTCGAGGCGCAGCCGGTGCTCGGACTTGTCCATCCCGTGGCATTTGAAGCAGTTCTCGGCCAGGACGGGCCGTACCTCGCCCTGGAAATCGGGCGGCGGCGGGGCCGCGGCGCCCCGGAGTGCGCCGGCAGGCAGCGCGCTCAACGCGAAGAAGGCTAGGGGCCAGCGCATCATGGGGAGCGCCCGGGGGGACCCAGCGAGCGCATAGAATGCGCCATGGATCGTCAAGCGCCTGGAGCGAAGGGCGGCCTGAGGCGCGCCTTCCGTTTCAATCGACATTTCCCATTTGGTTTCTTGTCCACAACCAGCGCGGCCCTTTTTTGTCATTTTTTCCCTCTCCACAGGTTTGCCGGTCCTGTTTCCAGTGCGCCCTCGGTTCTTCTCTGGCACCGGGGACGCATCGTCGCCTTTTGCGCCTTTCCACACGCTTTTCCACCCCGCGTGAAGACGCGTCGGGTTCCTAATCGTTATCGGGTTGCCTGATTGATGCCCAAGAAGCTGATTTTTCCTTCACATTGTCGAACCGAAGAAACTGAAGTCTGGTTCAAATGGACAGCGGCCAAGACAACCCAATCACCAAGGCAGGGGACGGTCGCGCAACTCGGTTTGCCACAATTGACGCATAGCCTCTACCGTGGCCATTGGAAGTGGTTCGTTCGCCGCCGCGACATTGGCACGCAATTGCCCAACGTCCTTGGCTCCGGGTATGACTGTCGAAATTTCGGGGTGGGCCAGCACAAATCCTAAAGCAGCCTGTGGCAGGGACACATTTGCCGGAAGAAGCGCGCGCACCTGTTCCACGAGGCTCGCCCTGCGCTCAACGACGTCGCGTGACCAGCGACCCCTAATGCCCCCAAACACGCTGGCACCGTTATACTTTCCCGAAAGCCATCCTGAATCGAGGGGGACTTTCGCAATAATGCCGATGCCGCGCGCCGCGGCATCGGCGAAAGCGGTTCGAGGCTCCTGATGGAAAACGTTGAACAGCACCTCGGCGGCCTGGCTTGAGGTCGTTTCCGACAGTGTGCGAAGTTCTCGACTCCAGTCCAGCGAGGCGCCGAAGGCGCGGAGCTTACCCTCCCTGCGCAAGGCCATGAGCTCTGAGTACAAGGCGGTCGCTTTGGCGCCGTCCAGGAGCTCGGACGGCGGATTGTGCAGCAACACGACATCGATGAAATCGGTCTGCAGCCGCCCGAGGCTTGCCTCAACGGCGGGGCGGAGCGCTGCGACGGAAAATTCAGTCGTTCCGTCCGCCGTGTGGCCAAACTTGCTGCAAAGGACCGCCTTTTCGCGCCGACCGCGCAAAGCCTTTCCCAACAGGGCCTCGCTGCGGCCTTCGGCATAGCCCGGCGCCGTATCGAAGAAATTACATCCGGCGTCCAGTGCCGCATGTACAATTTCCAGCGCGTTGCCCTCGTCGCCGCCACCCCAAAGGACATTGCCCAATTGCCAGGCGCCGAGGCCGATTTCGCTCACCCGGAGGCCGCTTTGTCCCAAAGGTCTAATATTCAAATCATTTTTCGCGTTCGGGTGGACCCTATGAAGCGAGGTTGGAGCGGCAAGGTGTTTATCGCCACCGACGGGCCGCCGGAACCGGCACCGGGTGTGGCCCGTGCGCTGAGCCAAGGAGGAGATTTTGGTGCCATGTGCAACATTCGATGCATGAGCGAATAGGCGCTGCGAGCAGCGCGCGGTTGCAACGTTTGCCAATCGGTGCTGTGGCGGCGCGGCCAATCTTTTGAATTTCTTTGCCGCACCCCGCCGAGCCCCTACCCGATAGGATTGCGAATTTTGCCTGTCTTTTCCGGCGGCCCTCCGCCGTTCACCCCGCCAATAAGGTCTCCTCGACGACGTTTTTGATCATGAACTCTACGTCTCCGCTACCCCTGCTTCGTTCGCGCCTTCGTTTTGGGGCGCTTGTCCTTACCGGTCTTTTCTCCTGCGCCTTCGCTTCCACTGTCCGCGCGCAAACCCCCGTGGTCCAGATCAACGCCGGAGGCGGCGCGGTCTCGCCGTTCGTGGCCGACAAGGATTTCAGCGCCGGCAATGAATTCAGCAGTACGGCCACGATCAACCTGTCCGGGGTGACCAACCCGGCGCCCGCGGCGGTCTACCAAACCGTCCGCTGGAACGCGTCGTTCAATTACACGATTCCAGGCCTGACCGCCGGGCAATCGTACCTGGTGCGGCTCCATTTCGTCGAACTCAGCTTCACGGCGGCCGGCCAGCGCGTCTTTAACGTCGCAATCAACGGCACGTCCGTCCTCTCGAATTTCGACATCTACGCCCAGGTGGGGGAGAACCACGCGCTGGTGGAGCAGTTCAACGCCACCGCCAACGGTTCCGGCCAGATCGTGATCGCGTTCACCCAGGGCTCGGCCGACAACCCCAGCATCGCCGGCATTGAAATCGATACGCCGGCTTCCATTCCGCCGACGCCGACGGGCGTGACCGCCACCGCCGGCGCGGGCAAGGTGATGCTAAGCTGGGGCGCGAGCTCAGGCGCCACGAGCTACAACGTGTACCGCAGCACCAGCTCCGGCGGCGAGGGCACCACCGCCTACGCCTCGGGCATATCGACCACCAGTTACACGGATACGGGCGTCACCGCCGGCACGGCCTATTACTACAAGGTTGCCGCGGTGAACAGCGCCGGCACCTCTGGGCAGTCCACCGAGGTGAGCGCCACGCCAACCGGCATCGGGCCTAATTCGCCGGTACTTCAGATCGACGCGGGCGGCGGCGCGGTGTCGCCGTTCGTAGCCGATGAGTATTTCAGTGCAGGCAACGAATTCAGCAGCACGGCGACCATCAACACCAGCGGCGTCACCAATGCGGCGCCCGCGGCCGTCTATCAAACCGTGCGCTGGAACGCCTCGTTCAATTACACGCTTCCCGGCCTGACCGCGGGCGCGAGCTACGTCGTTCGGCTGCATTTCGTCGAGCTCTCGTTCACGGCCTCTGGCCAGCGTGTATTCAACGTTGCGATCAACGGCACGGCCGTCCTCTCGAACTTCGACATCTACGCCCAAGTAGGGGAGAACCACGCCCTGGAGGAGCAGTTCAACGCCACCGCCAACAGTTCCGGCCAGATCGTCGTCGCGTTCACGCAAGGCTCGGCCGACAACCCCAGCATCGCCGGCATCGAGGTCTGGACGCCGCCCAGCGGGCCAACGCCGACCCCCACTCCGACGCCGACCCACACACCGACGCCCACACCGACCCCCACTCCGACTCCGACCCATACACCAACGCCCACGCCGACACCGACAGGGACGCCGACGCCGACCCCGACCCACACACCGACGCCTACGCCGACTCCCACTGCGACGCCCACGCCGACACATACTCCGACGCCCACACCCACGCCGACACCGACGCCCACGCCGACCGGCGGCGGATTGCCGCCCAATACGGCGGTCCTGCAGATCAACGCTGGCGGCGGCGCGGTGTCGCCTTTCGTGGCCAACGAGGATTACAGCAGCGCGGGCAACGAATTCAGCAGCACGGCGACGATCAGCACGGCCGGCCAGACCCACGCCGCGCCCATGGCCGTTTACCAGGACGTGCGCTGGAACTCATCGTTCACTTACACCCTTCCCGGTCTGACCGCGGGCGACAGCTACGTGGTGTACCTGCATTTTGTCGAACTCTCGTTTACGGCGGCCGGCGATCGCATCTTCAACGTCGCGATCAACGGCACGAGCGTCCTCGCGAACTTCGACATCTATGCCCATGTGGGAGAGAACGCCGCGCTGGTGGAGCAGTTCATCGCCACGGCCAGCAGCTCCGGCCAGATCGTCATCGCCTTCACCCAGGGCTCGGCCGACAATCCGAGCATCGCCGGCATCGAAATTTGGACGCCGGCGGCTATTGCGCCCGCCCCCACCGGCCTGACCGCCACCGGCGGCAACGGTCAGGTGCCGCTTAGCTGGAACGCCAGCACGGGCGCGGTCACTTATAACGTCTATCGCGGTACATCCTCTGGCGGCGAAAGCGGCACGCCGATCGCGACGGGCGTCACCGGAACCACCTACACGGACAGCACCGTCACCAATGGCACCACGTACTACTACAGGGTTGCCGCGGTGAATACCGGCGGCACGTCGGGATACTCCAATGAAGCTTCGGCATTGCCCCATGTTGTTCCACCCCCCGCTCCGGCGAGCCCGGGGGCCGAGGCCGGCTTCGGCGATATTTTGCTCTCCTGGAGCGCCAGCCAAGGAGCGTCCAGCTATAACGTCTACCGGAGCACCACGTCCGGCGGCGAGGGCACCACGGCCTATGCGACGGGCATCACGGGCACCACGTACACCGACAGCAACGTGACCGCGGGCACGACCTATTACTACACAATCGAAGCGGTTGACTCGGCCGGCAATTCGCCCGCATCCGCCGAGGTCAACGCCACTCCGCTCTCGGCCACCGGCCAGGGCGCGTCGTTCCCCTATACCCGCTACCGGGCGGCGGACTCGACGGTCGCCACCTACGGCGGCGGAGCCACGCTGGTGACCGACCCGACCTTCAACGAGCAGAACCTGGCCGCGCAGGCCTCCAACCAAGCCTATGTGCAGTTGTCGAGCTCGGGCTCCTACGTCCAATGGACCGTGGCCCAGAGCAACCAGGCTGGCGTGACCATGCGTTTCACTCTCCCCGATGCCACCAATGGTTACGGCCAGAACGGCACGGTGTCCTGCTACGTCAACGGCACCCTGGCGCAGACGATCAACCTGACGTCGTACTACGCCTGGCAATACTTCGATGCCGGTGGCGATCCCAGCGACACACCGGAATCGGGCAGTACCGTGTCGCCCGCATTCGCCTTCGACGAAGTCCACTGGCTGCTCTCCACCCCGCTGAAGTCCGGCGACGTCATCAAGATCCAGAGCACGGGCGGCCCCGTGGTCGGCGTCGACTTCATCGAGATTGAAGCGGTTACCGCTGCCATCGCGCAGCCGGCCGGCTCGGTTTCGGTCGCCTCCTACGGCGCGGTTGCGTACGGAAACAACTCCGCCGCGTATTCCGAGATCGCCGGGTTCCAGTCAGCCGGAGGCTATGGAAGCACCACGACCGCGCCGGGGGTGACCGACTCCACCGCCGCGTTCAACTCGGCTATCACGGCGGCGTTGGCCTCGTCCAGCAAGACCCTGTATATCCCCGCGGGCACCTACTACATCTCCTCCAAGTTGGCGATCGGCACCGCCAGCAGCGGGGTCCCCCAACTGACGGTCACGGGCGCCGGCATCTGGTACACCAACATCCAGTTCACCAACCCGAACGTAAGCGGCGGCGGCTTTTCGATCATGTGCGCGCCGACCGGCTCAATGAACTTCAGCAACATGTACCTGAACTCGATGCTCCGGTCGCGCTACGACGAGAACGCCATCTACAAGTGTTTCGAGGACGACTTCGGGGCGAATTCCAACTTCCACGACCTGTGGGAGGAACACTTCGAGTGCGGGTATTGGGTGGCCGACTACGCCCACAACCCATGCCAGATAGCCTATGGCCTGACCATCCAGAACAACCGCATCCGCAACAACCTGGCGGATGGCGTCAACTTCTGCAACGGCACGTACAACTCGACGGTGACAAACTGCAACATCCGCAACGGTGGCGACGACGGGCTGGCGGTCTGGCCCAACAACTTCAATGGCGCCCCGATGGCGTACAGCGACACGTTCACCCACAACACCATCGAGTTCGAGTGGCGCTCCTCCGGCATGGCCCTCTATGGCGGCTCCGGTCACTCGATTACGTACAACGTGGTCCAGGACCTGTACATGTCTGCCGGCTTCCGCGTCACCACCGGCTTCTCCGGTTACCAGTTCCAGAACAATACCGGCATCACCCTGAGCAACAACACGTTCATCTGCTGCGGCACCTACTATGACGCCTGGGGCGGCGAACTGGGCGCAATCGACCTGGAAGCGAGCAACAGCTCGGTCCAGAACTTCACGTTCACCAACATCCAGGTCATCGATGCCTTGCACGACGGCTACTCCTTCGGCTTCTCTGGAGGCATCGGGCCGGGCCTCGTGTTCAACAGCTGTGTGGCAGACGGAACCGGGCTGGATGGCGTCACCGCCAGCAAGTACACCGAGGCGCACTTGGGTGCGGGCATCGAATCATATACTGGCAACGGCTCGGTGACGTTTACCAACTTCTCCTACAGCGACTGCGCCGGTGGAGAAACGTTCCTCGCGAGCGGGTTCGTGTTGACGTTCTAAAACCCGACGAATTGTTGGGCAAGCAAACTTCAAGGGCGGACGTGCAAACGTCCGCCCTTTTTGGTTAGCTGGGCATGACATGTTCCGATACCTGACGTCATATAGGTATTATACCTTGGCCAAGGTCGGATTCGGCCTGGCTTACCTTTGGTATGTCTCGGATTTTTTCAGGATCCATGTCGCCATCTGGAATCAGCTGTCACTCCTGCTTCCCGATCCCCGGAACATCGTCTTGTCGGGAAATCCACAGCTGGATGTCGTATTGCGCGGTATAGCCACGCTCCTAAGCGGAAGGGCGATGGTATGGGCATTCACCTTGAGCTCACCCGTGGCTGCCGGGCTGTTTCTCTGGGGACGGCACAAATGGCTCCAATTGGCCGTGGGATGGTGGATCAGCTTCAGCATGATTTCCCTGAACAGCCTAGTGGGTGTCTTCTCATCAACGGTGGATGTATGGGTCAACCTTGTCTTTGTCATTTACGGCCTGGTCGCCTTGGTCAGCCCGGCGGATGAGTGGGAAAAATCCGAGGCCGGCCTGAGTCTGGCCCGATGGCGTGACAATCCTCCGCTAGCCAGCGTCTTCGCGTGGCTCGTGGTCTGGCTTCAGTTCCTCGTCTATTTCTTCGCCGGTGTTAACAAGCTTGTCCTTGGGTGGATCCCATGGACGACCGGGGTTGCCCTTCAAAACCTGGCGATCGACAGTTCCATTCATGACTTTGCCCGGGGAACGTACGTTCCCTACTGGATTTCCCTGGTCCTGTGTTACGTCACCCTGATTCAGAGGCTGGTTGTTCCGTTCGGTTTCTTTTTCATGCGATATCGGTTCTGGTCGGTGCTCATTTTGGGGACGATGCATGTCGGATATGCCATATTGATGAATGTGAATTTATTTCCACTCATTGGCATAGCATCGCTGCTGATGATCTTGCCGCCCCGGATGTCGACCTTGCCTCGGCCTTCTTCAGGGGCCTATCCAGCGGGCGGGAAAACGATTCCTCCGCAACGCCAAACCGTCGCGCCCAAAGCCGCCTGGGTCGAAAACACGGCGATTTGCCTTTTCGCCCTCGCGCTCGCTGTGGAATCCGCCCGCCTCACGAGTTTCGACGCCGTGCCGTGGGAGAACAAGCTTATGATTACGCCCGGCTGGAGGATGTTTGCTGACGGGGGCGTTGTCGCCGGCGGGGAGTGGCGGATCATCTTGGCCACGCCACGCGAAAGAATCGATGCCACCGCCATCGCCCTGCAGGAGCTTCCCCACTTATGGCGTGATCGTTTTTATATAAATATCATTTTCAGCGATCTCTTGAACAAGAATATGGGGCCGGGTTCGCTCGTGGACAGACTCGCTCGATCCACAAAGAGAATGTATCGCGAACGCCAGCTCCGGTTGCATCTAAGCCCCACTATCGTAAACGTCGGTTTTGAACTTTACCAGTGGAAGCCGAGCCCCGCTGTCGTCAGCCCTGCGGCACCCTGAACGGGCTTTGTCATTGCCCGGGAAGGCGATTCCCTTGTCCCACGACCAAATGCCGGCTTCGACTTCCCTTCGCCGCTGCCCCTGGCCCACCAAACCGCTCGACATCGAATACCACGACAGGGAGTGGGGAAGGCCACACCATGACGACCGGGCTCTGTTCGAGCTCTTGATTCTGGAGGGGGCTCAGGCCGGGCTCAGTTGGACGACAATTCTCGCCAAGCGGGAGAATTACCGGAAGGCGTTCGACGGTTTCGATGCGAAAAGAATCGCGAGATACGGCGCCAGGAAAACGGCGGGCCTCCTGGCCGACTCGGGCATCGTGCGCAACCGGCTGAAGATCGCGGCGACCATCCAGAACGCGAAGTCGTTTCTGGCTGTGCAGAAGGAATTCGGGACCTTTGACCGGTACCTGTGGTCGTTTGTCGGCGGAGCGCCCAGGGTCAACCGCCGCCGCGGCCGCGGCGACGTGCCGGTGCGCACGCAGGTATCCGACGCGATGAGCAAGGACCTGAAGGCGAGGGGATTCAAGTTCGTGGGAACGACGATCTGCTACGCCTTCATGCAGGCGACCGGAATGGTGAACGACCACGTGGGGACCTGCTTCTGTCACGCGGAGTGCGCAAAGCTCAGGTGAACGCCGGTGGGGCCTTCGCCTTAGGCTCGGTCCGAACTCTCCGATGCAAGCGCGCCGTGCCGGCCGATATCACGGAGCCCCTGGTTTCCCGAGCGCCCAAGCGACTCCGTTGACGAGGAGGCGGCGGAAATCCGGGTTCTGGAAGTCATTGGGTGCCCCGAGCTGGGTGTAGAAGATCCGCGCCCGATTGGGTCCGTAGGCATGCGTCCATGCGACAGCCTCGGTGGGATGGCCGGGAACCGTGGTGTTTAGCAGCGCCGAGGCGTCGCTCGCCAATGGGCTCACGGCGTAGAGCGTGGTCTGGCCGCCGAGCGCGGCGGCCGAAACGCCTTTCAGGATGGGATGGCTCTCGGCCCCGGGGGCGACCGCGACTGTCACCATCGGCGCATCGTTGTAATGTCTCGTATAATGGCTGCCGAGGACCTCGGGGCCGAATTCCGGCCAGTCTTCAAGCTTCGGATCGGCGGGCCTGGCGCCCTGGACAATGAAGGCGTGGCAGGCGGTGCGGATGCCGGCAAGCGGCCGACCCGAGGCGAGGTAGGCGCGCACGGCGTCGAGTTGGGCGACGGGCGGCGTGCGGCGGCGCACGCTGAGAAAAAGCAGATCCGCGTCGCGCAATGCGTCTATGAGGCCGGGGAAGTTGTTTTTGTCCGCTGCATCGGCCTGGATGAGCGTGATGCGGTAGCCCAGGGGCTCGAGGTCCGCCTTCGCGAATTCGGGAAGCGTCTCCCACGTGTGGTATTCCTCCTCGCCGATCATGAAGACTATGCGCGGCGCGGCCGCACGGGCCGCGAGGGGCATCAGGGCAAGGGCCAGGGCGGCGAGGAGGAGGCGTTTCGTCATGGCATCGGGGGACGCGAGGTTTGGCCCAGGGGCGGGCTTCCGACCGCAAGTAATCGATCGGTTATTTATGAAACGCCGTGCTTGAGTCCTTGTCGACCAGGATTACCCAGGGAACTGCCGGAGACTTCATCGTGGGGAGGAAGCCAAAAGCTTGGGTTGTGCCCGCCCGCTTTTTCCCCTGAATATCGCCGGAGCGAAGACACCCCGATCCGGCGCCGTCCTCCCTCAGACCCAGGATTTCATGCCTGGCCAGCCAGGTTTTTTCGCAAACCCCACAGCCCCGCACCTCTA
>Ga0182024_10017899_pt1 | contig 13248 bp, 8 predicted proteins | sample P32metaG_FD_120480 | JGI IMG/M metagenome (GOLD analysis project Ga0182024, IMG submission 120480) | Permafrost microbial communities from Stordalen Mire, Sweden - P3-2 metaG (Illumina Assembly) | ecosystem: Environmental > Terrestrial > Soil > Wetlands > Permafrost | place: Sweden: Stordalen...
CGAACAGAATGCGCTCGTGCGCGACGTGTTGGTCGATGATCGCCAGCCCCTCGTCGTCTGCGGCAATGATGAACGTGCTCCGGAACTGGCCGAGCGGAACCATCGGCCGGACCAACGCCGCCACGGTCTCACGGCCAGCGGTGGTCTGGACGGCGTTCTCGGTCGACTGACTCGCCGGGGCGTCACCCGCCGCGGCAGTCGCCGGATCGAAGGCCGAGGTCGCTCGATCGAGAACGGCGGCCGCCGCCGCGTCGCGCGAGCCAGGCCACACCCACGGCAGCACGCCAGTCCGCGCCAAGCGGTCCGTCACGGACGCCGGCACCAGCACCAACTCGGGCGCGGGTGTGGCGCCAAGGGCGTCCACGACCGCACGCCGAATGATCTCGTGCACCAGCCCTTGGTCGAGGAAGCGCACCTCGGCCTTCGTCGGATGGACGTTGACGTCGACGCGATCGGACGGCACCGCGATGAACAGGTGCACCTCGGGACTTCGCTCCTTGATGGTCGCGACGCTATACGCCTGCTGGATCGCGTGCGTGATCGTCCGGTCGCGGACGATGCGACCGTTCACGAACACGTGTTGCGGTCCGCGTGCGGGCCCCTCGTCGGCTAGCGCCGCGACAAAGCCGCGGACCGTCATACGCGCCGCCGTCTTGTCGACCGCGACCAGGTCAGGCCGGTCGCCGTACACCTGCTGGAAACGCTCTTCGAAGGACCGCGCCGGCGCCAGCTCGACGACCGTCCGCCCGCCACTCGTCAGGGTGAAGCCGATGTGATGGGCCACCAACGCGAGCTGGGTGACGAGTCGTGAGACCTGCGCCGACTCGGCCGTGTCGGCCTTGAGGAACTTGCGACGCGCCGGGAGGTTGAAAAAGAGGTCAGCGACCTCGACCAGCGTACCTTCGGGTGCGCCCGCGTCACGGGTCGCGCGCGTGACGCCGCCGTCGACGAGGACTTCGGTGCCGGCGAGGCTCCCGCGAGCGCGCGTGCGCAGGCGGAAGCGCGACACGGAGGCGATCGAGGGCAGGGCCTCGCCGCGGAATCCGAGCGTCCGAATCGCCGCCAGGTCGGCTGCGCTGTCGATCTTGCTGGTCGCGTGCCGTTCGATCGCGAGTTCGGCATCCTCGCGGGCCATCCCGACGCCATCGTCCTCCACGGTGATGAGCGCCTTGCCGCCAAAGGCGATGGCCACGCGGACGCGCGTGGCATCGGCGTCGATCGCGTTCTCAATCAGTTCCTTGACCACCGACGCCGGGCGCTCGACGACCTCGCCCGCGGCGATCTGGTTTGCCAGATCCGGCGGCAGTCGGTGGACGCGGCTCACGCCTGCCTAACTGGCCGCCTTCTGCAGCAACGCTGCCTGCGCCGCCGCCATCCGCGCGACCGGGACGCGGAACGGCGAACAACTGACGTAGTCGAAGCCGACTTTGTGGAAGAAATGGATCGAGGCCGGGTCGCCTCCGTGCTCGCCGCAGATGCCGATCTTGAGGTTGGGCTTGGTCGAGCGCCCTTTCTTGGTGCCCATCTCGACGAGCGCGCCGACGCCGACGGTATCGAGAGAGGCGAACGGGTCGCGACCGAGGATCTTCCGTTCCTGATAGGCGCCCAGAAACTTGCCGATGTCGTCGCGCGAGAAGCCATAGGTCAACTGCGTGAGGTCGTTGGTGCCGAAGGAGAAGAAGTCCGCCTCGCGGGCGATCTCGTCAGCCATGATGGCGCCCCGTGGCACTTCAATCATCGTCCCGACGAGGTACTTCACCTTGACCCCGCGTTCCTTGATCACGGCTTCGGCGACACGGACGACGATCTTCTTCTGGTCCGCGAGCTCGAGCACGTCGCCGACGAGCGGGATCATGATCTCGGGAACGGCCTTCCCTCCTTCTTTCGTCAGCTGGCAGGCGGCTTCCATGATCGCGCGGGCCTGCATCTCGGTGATCTCGGGATACGTGATCCCGAGCCGGACGCCGCGATGCCCGAGCATCGGGTTGAACTCGTGGAGCTGCTCGACTCGATACAGCAGGCGCTTCTTTTCCTCGAGCGCGGCTCCCTGCTGATGTCCCGCCTCCATCTTCGCGATGTCCACCATCAGGTCTTCGCGTTTCGGGAGGAATTCGTGGAGCGGGGGGTCGATCGTCCGGATCGTGACCGGTGACCCGCGCATGGCCTTGAACACGCCGTAGAAGTCGTCGCGCTGCATGGGGAGCAGCTCGTCGAGGGCCGCGCGGCGATCCGACTCGTTGTCGGCCAGGATCATGCGCTGCACGATCGGGATCCGGCCCTCGCCGAAGAACATGTGCTCCGTGCGGCAGAGGCCGATGCCGTGCGCCCCGAACCCATACGCGATCTCGGCCTGGTCGGGCTGGTCGGCGTTGGCCCGAATGCCCAGGGTGCGAAACGAATCCGCCCAGGTGAGCACCTGATTGAATCTCCGGAAAATCTCGGACGCGTCGCCCTTCATCTCGCCGTTGACGACCTGGATAATCTCGCTCGGCTTGGTCGCGACTTTCCCGACTTTGACCTCGCCGGTGAGCCCGTCGAACGACAGCCAGTCTCCCTCCTTGAGCGTCTGCGATCCGACCTTCACGGTCCTGGCGTGCTCGTCGACGACCAGCGCACCGGCGCCGACGACCGACGGCTTGCCCATCTGGCGGCCGACGACCGCCGCGTGCGACGTCATGCCGCCGGTCGCGGTGAGAATGCCCTGCGCGACGAACATCCCGTGAATGTCGTCTGGCACCGTCTCCTTGCGTACGAGCAACACGCGCTTCCCCTGCTTCGTCCACTCGACGGCGTGATCGGCCGAAAAGACGACTTGCCCGGACGCTGCACCTGGCGAGGCTGGCAGTCCCCTGGTCGCGACTTCGAGGCGCTTCCATTCCTTCGGATCGAAGATCGGCGAGAGGAGCTGCGACAGTGCCTCCGGTTCGACCATCAGCACGGCGTCCTTCGGTGTGATGAGCTTCTCGGCGACGAGGTCCGTTGCGATCACAACGGCGGCATAGCCGGTCCGCTTGCCGTTACGCGTCTGGAGCATGTACAGGTTGTCGTCCTGGATCGTGAACTCGAAGTCCTGAACGTCCTTGTAATGCTTCTCGAGGCGCGACGTAATCGAGCGGAGCTCGGCGTAGGCGCGCGGCATGACTGTCTCGAGATCGCGAATCGGCCTCGGCGTGCGGATGCCGGCGACGACGTCCTCGCCCTGGGCGTTGATGAGGAATTCGCCGTAGAACTCCTTCGCGCCGGTCGCCGGGTTGCGCGTGAAGCCAACGCCGGTGCCCGACCGGTCGCCCGTATTGCCGAACACCATCATCTGCACGTTCACCGCCGTGCCGATGTGATCCGGGATGGCGTAGATGCGTCGGTACTCCTTAGCGCGCGGATTCTGCCACGACCGGAACACCGCGTCACGTGACAGACGCAACTGCTCCAATGGATCCTGGGGGAAGTCCCGCTTCGCGTGTTTCCGGACGACCTTCTTATAGCGATCGACGACCTCGCGCAGGGCGCCCTCGTCGAGATCGGGATCAAGGGCCACGCCGTGCGCCTGTTTCACAGCCGAGAGCTCGTGCTCGAATTCGTCCTTGCCGATCTCGAGGACGACATTGCCGAACATCTGGATGAAGCGGCGATAGCTGTCGTAGGCAAAGCGGCCGTTCGCGGTCCGCGCCTTGAGGCCCTCGACGGTCGTGTCGTTCAAGCCCAGGTTGAGAATCGTGTCCATCATGCCGGGCATCGAGAACTTCGCGCCCGACCGCACGGAGACAAGCAAAGGATTGGTCCCCGAGCCGAACGTGGTCTTGGCCGTCGACTCAAGCTTCCTCAGGTTCGTCAACATCTCTTGATCAATCTTCGGGGGAATCTTCCCCTTGTGCTCGTCGTAGATCGTGCAGACGGCCGTAGACATCGTGAATCCGGGCGGCACGGGCAAGCCCGCGTTGGTCATCTCGGCCAGGCCGGCGCCCTTGCCGCCGAGCACATCGCGCATGCCGCGATGGCCATCGGCCTTTCCGCGACCGAAGAAATACACGTAGCGTTTGGCGCCTGCGGATCGTGCGGCTTTCGAGGGGGCCTTTCTGGACGAGGACTTCACGCGCGCGAGGGACTTCCGGGCGGTCTTGACGGTCTTGGCCATGAACTTATGACTCCGTTGCGACGATCTCCGAGATATCACCGAGCTGTAAAATCAGCTGCTCGAGCTGCTTCATGAGGCGCAAGCGCGCGTGCCTCAGCGCAGGGTCATCGCTCATGACGAACACGTCGTCGAAGAACCGCGCAATGGCCGGTTCGAATTGTGACGCTTCCGCGTAGGCCTCGCGATACCCCTGGCCAGTCTCGACCGCCCGCTCGATGATTAGGCGCCGACGGTCGATCTCCGCGAGCAGGGCGACTTCGGCCGGGTCCTTGAGGACGCTGGCGAGTGCCGGCCCGGTGGCGGCGGAGCCGGCGTCGAGTTCCTTCGCCATGTTGCGGACGCGTTTGAAGGCCGTTGCGAGCTTGCGGAAGGCGTCTGATCCGGTGAACTCCGGCAAGGCTTTGAGATTTGCCGCGATGTCGAGCACCGGCACGTCCAGGCTGGCGTTCGCGCTGCTGACGACGGTCCGGACGTTCCGTGCGTCGGCCCCTCTCGCTTCGAGCGCGAACTTGAGGCGCTCGAAGAGGAAGGGCGCGATCGCCGCCAGGTTGTCCTGTCTCGACGGCTCGTCCTTGCCGGCGAGTCCCGCGTAGCCGTCGATCGTTCGATTCAGGAGATCGCGAAGGCTGGGTCTCACGCGGACACCCGTCAGCGCTTCGACGTCGAGCAGGATCCGCAACACGCCGTGCGCGGCACGCCGCAGTCCGAAGGGGTCGCGCGACCCGGTCGGCCGTTCACCCACGAGGAACAGTCCGACGAGCGTGTCGAGCTTGTCGGCGAGCGACAGGCAGGCCCACGTGACCCGCGCCGCGCCGAGCGTTGCCGCGCTCGGCGCGGCGTCGGCTTCGATCGCGATCGGCAGGTAGTGGTGGTAGATCGCCTTCCAGACGGCCTCCGGCTCGCCGGCCTCTCGGGCATAGACGCCACCCATCGTGCCCTGGAGCTCTGTGAACTCACGGACCATGTCGGTTGCGAGGTCCGCTTTCGAGAGCCTCGCCGCCCGCGCTGTCGCCGGGGCGTCCTCCGGTCGCAGAAGGACGGTCTCGGCCAGCCAGGTGGCGAGCGCTTCCACGCGCGCCGTCTTATCGCGGTACGAGCCGAGCTGTTTGTGCACGAGCACGGTAGCCAGGCGCTCGAGCCGGCTCTCCAGTCCGGCCTGGCGATCCGCGTTCCAGAAGAACCTCGCGTCTCGCAGGCGCGCCGTCACGACGCGCTCGGCGTTGGTCGCGATGGCGCGGTCGTTGACGGCCTGCGTATTCGTCACGGCGAGGAACGCCGGCATGAGCGCGCCGTTGGCGCCGACGACGGGGAAGAAATGCTGATGGTGAATCAGCGTGGTCGTGAGCACTTCCTCGGGCAGGGAGAGGAATTCCGCGCTGAAGGCGCCGGCCACCACGCAGGGGAACTCGACGAGGTCCGGGACCTCGGCGAGGAGCGTGCTCGCCTGGGGGTGATTCACCATCGCGCGACCGCCGATCTTCCGGGCATGGGCTTCGAGGTCGCGCATGATCCGGTCACGCCGCTCGATGCGGGACAGCAGCACGAAGTTCTCGGTCAGTCGCTTGCAATACTCGTCAAACGTGCGGACCTTAATCGCGCGTCCCGCCCGTCCGGTGCTGGCGAGAAACCGGTGACCGTAGGTCACGGCGCCAGACGAGATGTCCTGCACGCGAGGGCTCGACGCGCCGGCCGAGCGGCCAATGGTAAACGGCACGACGCGGCCGCCGTACAGGAAGACCAGCCAGCGGATGGGCCGGCCGAAGGCGAACTCGCCGCGCCCGTCTTCCAACTGCGCGTCCCACCGCATCAGCTTCGGAAACGTCAGGTCGCGCAGGACGAGGGCGAGCACGTCCGGCAGCACGTCGACCGTCGCCCGGCCACGCGTGTGCTTCTGGTACGCGAGGTACTTCCCTTTCGGCGTCTCAAGCTGGATGAGCGCGTCGAAGTCTGCATTCTGCTTGCGTGCGAAGCCGAGTGCGGCGTTGGTCGGGTGGCCCTCGGCGTCGAAGGACGCGGCGACGGGAGGCCCCGTGACGGTCTCGTCGCGATCCTCCTGCCGGTCGACCAGTTCGGCCACGCACGCCGTGAGTCGGCGCGGCGTCGCGTGCGTCTCGACGGACGTGTTCGGAAACCCAAGCTCGCGAAGGCGCGTCTTCAACTGCTCGCCGAGCGCCGTCGTGAGTGCCGGCAGCCATCCGGCTGGAAGTTCCTCGACACCGATTTCGAGGAGCAGCTCACGATCCATGGGCGACCTCCACGTTCTCTCCGGTGGGCGCCACGTGCAGCCACGCATCGGCGATCGCGACCGCGAGCTGCCGGACGCGCAGGATATACGCGGTCCGCTCGGTCACGCCGATACTCCCGCTCGCATCCAGCACGTTGAAGATGTGCGAGCACTTCAGGCAGTAGTCGAGGGTGGGTAGGACGAGACCAGCGGCGATGAGCTCCTTCGCAAAAGCGTAGCAACGCTCGAACTGGTCGCGGTGGAACGTCGCGAAGCTCTCCTTGGGGAGGTCCGTCGCAAATACGTACTTCGACTGCTCCACCTCGTCTCGCAGACGGACCTCGCGATAGGTCACCCCCGGCGCCCACAGCAGGTCGTAGACGTTATCCACGCCCTGGAGGGACATCGCAAAACGCTCGAGCCCATAGGTCAACTCTACGGAGATGGGCGACAAATCCCGGCCGCCGGCCTGTTGGAAGTACGTGAATTGCGTGATCTCGAGGCCGTCGTACATGACCTGCCACCCAATTCCCCACGCGCCGAGGGTCGGCGCCTCCCAGTTGTCTTCCTCGAATCGGATGTCATGCGCGCGCAGGTCGATTCCGCAGGCTTCCAAGCTCTGCAGGTAGAGGTCCTGAATGTCGTCCGGGGCTGGCTTGAGGACGACCTGGAACTGATGGTGTTTGAACAGCCGATTGGGATTCTCGCCGAAGCGGCCATCCGCGGGGCGCCGGGCTGGCTGGACGTAAGCCACGTTCCACGGCTGGGTCCCGAGCACCCGCAAGAAGGTCTCCGGGTGCATGGTGCCGGCGCCGATTTCGAGATCGAGGGGCTGTTGAATGAGGCAGCCCTGCGCAGCCCAGTAGTCCGATAGTTTTGAGATGAGTTCCTGAAAGGTCACACCCGTGGCCTCAATTCGCTGACGACGCGAGCCGACCGCAATTCCTTCTCGAGATGCAAGGCAATCAACTGCCGATGCGCCTGTTCGATCTCGTGAAGCACCCGCGCCGGCGTCGAGTCGGCGGCGACTTCGTCAGGGCGCCGTTTGGTCAGGCTGCGCAGAAACCGCAGCGCTTCCGGCGATACCGACGGGCTGGCGTGCGCGCAAGGACCGCAGACAAACGCCCGCTCGCGGTCGTCGAGCACGGCGCCGGCGTCGAGCGAGCGGTCGCAGTGCGCGCAACGGTCGAGGTCGGGATAGACGCCCTCCAGGCGCAACAACCAATACTCGAAGTAGCGCGCAACGGCGTCGACCGAACCCGCCTGGCCAAGGCGCTCGCTCATGGCCGCGCCCAGCCGGAACAGGCGCTCATTGGCCGCGTGATCCGGCGCCCATTCGTCGACGAGCTCCGCGAAATACGCCGCGTGACCCAGCGCGTGGGCCGCCTCGTCCGGCGACCGACCTGTGGTCGATCGCCATGGCGACTCGCGAAGTTCAATGCGGTCCAGGCGCACCAGGTCCCGGTTCTCCCGTTCGACGTAGGTGACGCGGCCCCGAGTCATCGGCTCGAGCGCCGCGCCAAAGCGACGCCGGGACGTCGTCGCATTCTTGGCCACGCCCCGCCTCTTGCCTCGGTCCTCGGTGAGAAAGACGACGATGCGGTCGGCCTCGCCGTAACGGTAGGTGCGAAGGATCAGCGCATCAGCCGAGTGAACTCGCATGGATGACCCGAGGCGAACGCCCGTCGAGCGCGCGGCCCAGGGACGGCAACAATCATACCAAGAAGTTACGGGCCGCTTTTGGCCGACGAGCCGGGCGGCGCGTTTCAGAACTCGTCCAGGCGGGTCCTGCCGCCGAACAGCCCCACCCGGTGCTCACCGCAAACCGCCCGTTACGGGGTCGGCTCCGCGACGGGCGGGGCGGCCTCGTTCGGGGGCACCCGTCTGGACGAGCCCTGAAAACGCGCTCTAAGTTAAGGGGTCAGGCTCGGCTTACGCCAAGCGGGGCCAGATCCCACGCCCAGCTCATCGAGCAGGCGTTCATTGTCGCGCCAGTCTTCACGAACCTTGACGTGGAGGTCGAGGAAGACGGGCCCCCCGAGCATCGCCTCGAGGTCGCGCCGGGCCTCGCTGCCAATCCGCTTGATCATGTCGCCGCCCTTCCCGATGACGATCGGCTTTTGGGAGTCGGCGTCAACCAGAATCGACGCAAAAATCCGTGTCGTTGGGCTCCCGTCCGACGGCTCCTCGAATTGATCGATCGCCACGGCGACCGAGTACGGCAGCTCGTCACGGGTGTTCAAGAGCACCTTCTCGCGGATCAGCTCGGACGTGAGGATCCGTTCGGTCTGGTCGGTGATGTACTCCTCCGGGAACAGGGGCGCGCCCTCGGGAAGCGCGGCCGCGATCTCGGCTTCGAGCGACGGCAGGCCGTCGACCGTGCGGGCGGAAATCGGGACCACCGCGTGGAAGGTCATCTGCGTCGAGAAGTGCTCGATGATCGGCAAGAGCCTCGGTTTGTGGATCAGGTCGATCTTGTTGATCGCCAAGATGACGGGTGTGTTGGCCCGCCGCAGGCGGTCGAGCACGAACGCATCGCCAGCACCGGGGCGCGCCGAGGCATCGACCACCCACACGATGACGTCGGCGTCGCGCAGTGCGTCGTAGGTCGCGTCGACCATGCGCTGATTCATCCGGTGCACTGGCTTGTGGATGCCAGGCGTGTCGAGGAAGACCATCTGGGCGGCGCCCGTCGTGCGCACGCCGACGATCCGGTGACGAGTCGTTTGCGGTTTGTCAGAGACGATCGCGACCTTCTGCCCGACGAAGTAGTTCACGAGCGTGGACTTCCCCGCATTCGGCCGGCCGACGACGGCCACGTGTCCGACCTTCACGCCGTGGCCTCGGCCGGAGGCGTCCGTCGAATGCGCACCTTGTGGATGCGCCGACGTTCGGCTTCCAGGATCTCGATCTCGAGCCCGTCCGTGGTGAACCGCTCGCCGACGACGGGCACACGACCGACGCGGGCCAGCACGTATCCCCCCACGGTCTCGAAGCCATCGCCCTCGATTTCGACGCCGAGGCGGTCCGTCATGTCGCTCGTCGCCACCTTCCCGCTGAACACGTACGCCTCGTCGGCCTCGCGCACGATGGGATCGGCCTCGCTGTCGTACTCATCGCGAATCTCGCCGACGAGCTCTTCAACGACGTCTTCGACCGTCACGAGGCCGGCGGTGCCGCCGTACTCGTCGACGACGATCGCGAGCTGGAAGCGCTTGCGTTGGAACTCGCGCAGCACGTCCGCCACGCGTTTGGTCTCGGGCACGAACGCGGCGGGGCGCATGATCTCGGTGACCTTGGCGGTTCCGGGCACGACATCCGTCTTTTGAATGAGGTCCTTGACGACCACGAGGCCGACGATGTTGTCGAGGTTCTCCGTGTAGACCGGGAGCCGCGAGTACTCTTGTTCCTGCACGAGCTTGCGCAGCTCATCGACGCTCGCGGCCGACTGGATGGCGACGATGTCCGGCCGCGGCGTCATGACCTCACGGACGAGGGTCTCGCCGAAATCGACCACCGACCGCAGCAGCCGCCGCTCTTCAGCGCGGGGCGTCGCTGGATCGGCGGCATCGACGGCCGCCGGCGCGGTCGCGGGCGCCGACGTGGCCTCCCCCATGCGTTCGACGGGCCCCAGCCACGCGATGATGAGCGACGTTAGCGGCGCCACGATGTTGGCAATCGCGGTGAACGACGGCAGGAAGAAGTCGAGGACGCGCTCGGGCGAGCGCCGCACGAGGATCGCCGGAAGGACCTGACCGACGCCGACGTACAAGGCCAGTCCGCAGCCAAACAGCACGAGGGCCGGGACGAGTCCGGTGCCGATCGGCTGCGCCAGAAAAGTCACGGCCGCGATGAGCAACGCGCCGCGCATCAAGCGCGCGGGCACGAAGAAGGTAATGGGGTCGTTCAGATACGAGCCGAGCGCGTCGTGCTCGCGCTCTCGCTCCGCTTCGAGCCGGCGCGGGAGCCGCATCAGGAGGCCGAAGGCCGTTTCGACAACGGCGAAGTACAGCAGACCGGCCGCGGCGACGAAGACCAGCAGGGGAATCATCGGGCGGATTTGGACGAGGCGCGCTTGGCAGCCCGTGGTGCACGCCGGCCTGCACGGGTGACGAGTCCATTGGGCAGCCGGGCACGCCGGCGCAGGCGTTCTTCGAGGCGTCGCATGGTTCCGGAGTCGGTCTCATGATCGTAGCCTAGAAGGTGCAGCAGGCCATGGAGGGCCAGGACTCGGAGTTCGACCCCGAGAGGATGCCCGTACTGCCGGGCCTGTCGAGCCGCCACCCCGCGGGCGATAGCCAGATCGCCGAGCCACGCGGCCCGCGCCGCGAGCAGGGGGCCTTTCTGATGAGTGGAAGCCGGCAGACCGAAGACGGGCAGCGCGGGCGGACGTTCGCCGTCTGCCGGAAATGACAGGACGTCGGTCACGCAATTTTGGCCCCGATAGACCGCGTTCAGCTGGCGCATGACGGCGTCGCTGACCAGCGCAATCGACACGCCGCCGCGGGCTCGGGGCGGCGCGGCTCGTTCGAGCCACCGCGCCAGCCCGGCCTCACCGAGCGGCCGGCCACGCGCGTCGGTCACCGTGACGTTCAGGCGCCGCGCGGTTCGCGCGGACTCTCCCGTCACTTGGTCTTGCGTCCCGCATGCGCGTCATACGCGCGCACGATTTGCTGAACGAGGCCATGGCGGACGACGTCCCGGTCATCGAAGTACGTCGTCGCGATGCCGTCGATCGATCCGACGATCGCCAGGGCTTCGATCAAACCGGACGTCTTGCCCGGGGGCAGATCGATTTGCGTGATGTCCCCGGTCACCACGGCCTTCGAGCCGAAGCCCAACCGCGTAAGAAACATCTTCATCTGCTCGGAGGTGGTGTTTTGGGCCTCGTCGAGGATCACGAACGCGTCATTGAGCGTGCGGCCCCGCATGAACGCGAGCGGCGCGACCTCGATGACGTTGCGTTCGATCAGGCGCTCGACTCGCTCGACGTCGAGCATGTCATACAGCGCGTCGTACAACGGACGCAGGTAGGGGTTCACTTTCTCCTGCAGGTCGCCGGGGAGGAAGCCGAGCTTCTCGCCCGCCTCCACGGCCGGCCGCGCGAGGATAATCCGCGTGACGCGCTTGGCCAGCAGCGCCGCGACCGCCTGGGCCATGGCCAGGTAGGTCTTGCCGGTGCCCGCGGGCCCGACGCCGAACACGATGTCGCAGCGTTCGATCGCATCGAGATACTTCCGCTGCGTCACGGTCTTCGGCATCACCTGCCGACGGCCGATCGGCTTGCCGTTGCTCTTCAGGAAGAACTCCTGCAACTCGACGTCGGGGTTCTGCGCAATGAGTTGGGCCGCCGTCTTCACGTCGCCCCGAGAAAATCGATAGCCATCCCGGAGCAGGGCGGCCAACTGGGTGATCACGCGCTCGGCCCGCGGCACGCCGTCGGCGGCACCTTCGATGACGACGTCGCTCCCGCTCGTCTTGAGGCGTACGCCGAGGACCGACTCGAGCTGTCGCAGGTTTTCGTCGAAGGATCCGAACAGCGTCTCGAGCCCCTCGGCGGGCAGGGGGACGCGACGCATCGAAGGGGCGGGCATGCGGCCTGCCGTCGAGGGTAGCATGGAACGCTCGTGTTACCATTCGACACGCCGCCCATGAATCGGCGCACGCATGACTGACGAGAGTCCCGCCTCGGGCCCGGCCTCGATCGGTCGGTATCAGGTGATCCGCACCCTCGGCGAAGGCGGGATGGGCGCGGTCTTCCTCGCGACCGATCCGGCCATCGATCGGCAGATTGCCCTGAAACTGATGCGGGCCGGCTTCAATAGCGGCTCCTTGCGCGAACGGTTTGCGCGCGAGGCGCGAGCCGTTGGCCGGCTCCATCACCCCAACATCGTCACGATCTTCGAATTCGGCGAACACCAGGGCGAGCCGTTCATCGCGATGGAGTACGTCGAGGGCGAGACGCTGTCGAGCCTCATCGGCCGGCCGGGCGTCAGCCCGTCAGAAATCGTGGGGCTCATGGATGGCCTGTGCGCCGGTCTCCACTACGCGCATCGCGCCGGCATTATCCACCGCGACATCAAACCGGTGAACGTGATGGTCGACACCGAGGGCATCGTCAAGATCCTCGACTTCGGCATCGCGCGCGCCGCGGCCCTGAGCCTGACGCAGAGCGGCACCCAGCCGGGCACCGTGCTTGGCACATTGAACTACATGTCGCCCGAGCAGCTGGCGGGCAAGGCCATTGACCAGCGGACCGACATCTTCGCGGTCGGCGCGGTGTTCTACGAGCTCCTCGCGGGGCGACAGGCCTTCCCTGGCGACATCGACAGCGGCATCCTGCAGTTGATTCTCCTGACGGGTCCCGCGCCGCTCGCCGAGCTTCGACCCGATCTCGATCCGGCACTTGTCGCTATCGTCAACCGGTGCCTCGAGCGCGACGTCGAGCGTCGATATCCCGATCTCGGCGTCATGCGGAAGGACCTCGCCGCGTTCCAGCGCGCCGACGCGGCGCCTCGATCCGCGGGCGCCACCGTGATCATGACGCCGGGCGGAAGTCCCTCGGCCATCATGCCCGCGGACATCCGAACGCCCGGCCCCGATACGCGGGCCGCCGTCGAAAGCGCCAGACGGGCCCAGCTCGACGCGCAGGTCACCGACGCCCGCGCGGCCCTCGACCGCGAGGAATACACGCGGGCGACCGAAGCGTGTCACCAGGTTCTCAGCGTGGAGCCATCGCACTCGGGTGCGCTGGCACTCCAGGCGCAGCTCAACACGGTCCTGCAGGCCCGCGCGTGGCTCGCCGATGGCCAGACGGAATTCAACCGCGGCGCGATGACCTCCGCCACCGCGCTGGTCGACCGCGCGCTCGCCGTTCGGCCGGCCATGCCCG
>Ga0182024_10017900_pt1 | contig 13247 bp, 11 predicted proteins | sample P32metaG_FD_120480 | JGI IMG/M metagenome (GOLD analysis project Ga0182024, IMG submission 120480) | Permafrost microbial communities from Stordalen Mire, Sweden - P3-2 metaG (Illumina Assembly) | ecosystem: Environmental > Terrestrial > Soil > Wetlands > Permafrost | place: Sweden: Stordalen...
GACGTCATCATCGAGTGCACCGGGGTCGCCACGCTCGTGTTCGACGCCATCGACCACGTTGCCTCGGGTGGTGTGGTCTGTTTGACCGGCGTGTCGTCAGCCGGCCGCACCATGATGATCGATGCCGGTATGGTCAATCGCGACATGGTGCTCCAGAACGAGGGCATCATCGGCTCTGTGAACGCCAATCGTCGTCATTACGAAGCGGCGGCCGATGCGCTGGCGAAAGCGGATGCTGCGTGGCTGCAGCAGCTCATCACGCGGAAGGTGCCGATCGAGGAGTTCGCGAGCGCCCTCCAGCGCGAGCCGGCGGACGTGAAAGTCGTCATCGAGATCGGGACCGTTTCCTGATGCGCCCTGTCATCCCCCCGGTGAAGGGTCCCCGTGACCGCTTCCAGCGGCGCTACGACGAGATGAAACGGCTTGGCACGGACCTCGCCCGCCAGGACTTCGAAGCGCGCTCTCCCGGGCTCGAGCTCGCACCGGTGCTCGTGCTGATCGCCTCGTACTTCGAGGCCGACAACATCGGGGCAGTCCTGAAGGCCGTGCCGGCCGACCTCGACGGCCTCGCGACCTCGACGCTCGTTGTGATTGATGGCGGTGACGACGGAACCGAGGACATCTGCGCGGAGAACGGTGCGCTCTGGGCGAAGCTCCCGGTCAACCTCGGTCACGGTGTCGCCCTTCGCCTCGGGTACGAGCTCGCCATCTCGAAGGGTGCGAAGTACGTCGTGACTCTGGATGCCGATGGCCAGAATGACCCGGGCGAGATCCCGGCGCTGCTCGGGCCGGTCATCGCCGACGAGTTCGACTTCGTCATCGCAAGCCGGCGCCTCGGCGTGGACGAGACGAGCGACCAACTGCGCAAGACGGGCGTCCTCGTGTTCGCGACCGTGATCAACCGGTTGACCGGGCAGAACCTGACGGACACCTCGAACGGCTTCCGAGCGCTGCGCATCGACGTGCTGAAGGACGTGCTCCTCGAGCAGGACCAGTACCAGACCGCCGAGCTCATCATCAGCGCGGCCAAACGAGGCTGGCGGATCGGTGAGCGCCCCACCGTCTGGCATCCACGCGCCTCCGGCGAGTCGAAGAAAGGGAGCAACCTGCTCTACGGCCCGCGCTACGCGACAGTGATCGCCCGCACATGGTTGCGGGAGCGGTCGTAGCGGCGCCGTGACGACGCGCCTCGCCCCGGGCGTCCTCGAGATCGACACCCTGCTCGGGGGCTGGGACCGCATGACGGCGGGCTACCTCATCGAGGGTGAGCGACCGGTCCTCGTGGAGACCGGGAGTCAGAGCTCGATCGGCACATTGCTCGGCGCCCTCGGTGATTTGGGGGTTGGCGCGTCGGATCTCGCCGGTGTTGCGGTCACCCACATCCATCTCGACCATGCGGGCGGCGTCGGTGATGTGGCACGGGCCTTTCCGAACGCGACCGTCTACGTGCACGCCAAGGGCGCCCGCCACCTCGCCGACCCGTCCCGGCTCGTGGACTCTGCCGCCCGCGTGTACGGCCCGTTGCTCGACTCGCTCTACGGACGGCTCGACCCGACGCCGCCCGAGCGCATCGTGGTGCTCGACGACGGCGAAGAGATCGATTTGGGCGGCGGTCGGACGCTGCGTGCGATCGACTCGCCCGGGCACGCCAAGCACCACCTCGGGTTACTCGACAGCTCCACCGGCTACCTGTTCGCCGGTGACGCCGTCGGCGTTCGCCTCCCGGACGGTGGGATCCTGCGACCGGCTACGCCACCTCCGGACTTCGACCTCGACCAGGCCCTCGCGTCGTTGCAGCGCTTCGCCGACCACTCGCCGTCCGGGATTGCCCTCGCCCACTACGGTCTCGTCCCGACACCACCGGCCGAGCTCTTGGCGGAGGCGGCAGACACGCTTCGCGCCTGGGCCGGCGAGGCCGAGCGGGCGTGGAGGGCCGGCGAGGACATCGCCGCGGCGCTCGAAGCGCGCTTCGGTACCGATACCGGAGATCTGGACGGCGTCACTCGCGAGAAGCTGGAGACGCTCAACGGCTTCCACTCGAACGCCGCCGGCCTGCGTCGCTGGCTCGAACAGCGGGCCTCGGCGACCTCGCGACTACGAGAGGACCCGCTTGCGGAAGTTTGACAGCCCGAGCGACAGGAACAACACGCAGAAACCCACCAGCACCGGATAGATCACGTACAGATGCATGTGGCTGGCTCCCGTGAAGGCGGCTCGCATCCCTTCGGTGATGTAGATCAGCGGGTTGACGAGCACAAGGGTTTGCAGCCAGTGGAAGCCGCCGATCCGTACGGGAGCGAGCTTGGTCCACTGGTAGTAGGTCCCTCCGAGGAACGTGAGGGGCAGCACGATGAAGCCGAACATGAGGCCGATGTTGCGGGGCTCGAACTTCGTGCCGAGCAGGAGGCCGAGCGCCGTCATGGCCACGCTGGCGAGGGGGATCAGCGTGAGGATGATCCACCAATGGAACTCGAGGTTCGGCTTCACGTCCTTGGCGTGGATCACCGCTGCGATCGGGAGGACGATGGCGGCCGAGATCACGGCCTGAGCGGCGCCGGAGAGGACCTTTGCCATGGCGACGAGCCAGATCGGGCACGGGGCCTGGACCCGGTCCTCGATCTCGCGGGTGAACCCGAATTCCTGGGCCAGCTGGAGGGCGACAGCCTGGATCCCCTGGAACATGATGCTGATCGCCACCACGCCGGCGACGAGCACCGTTGCGAAGCTCGACTCCCCCGCCCTCGCAGCCGCCGCCGCCACGATGGCGGCCGTCGGGGCTCGGCCCAGTGTCGCCGGCTGGCTCCCCCCGATGCCCTGGCCGATCGTCGGGAACACGTAGAGGAACACGAACACCAACAAGAACGGCTGGATCAGCACGCGGAGGACGAACTCCACGAGGTGCTTGCGCAGCACGAGCAGGTCACGGCGCATCAGCGCTCCAAGGGCCGTTCGGCTGGCGGCGAACGTGGAGCGCAGCGGCTCGCTTCCGATGCGAGGCGCCGCACGGGGCGAAGATGGCGTCGATGCAATGGCGTCTGTGGCAATCGTCACTCGCGGAGCTCCTTCCCGGTGAGGGTGATGAAGACGGTTTCGAGGGTGGTTTCCGAGACGCGTAGGTCCACGACATCGAAACCCCCTCCCTCGGTCGCCTCCACGACGCGAGGGACGATCCGATCGGGACCCTTCACGTGCAACTCCACGCCGCCGTCGATCGTTCGCGCCGCGACGACGCCCTCGACCGCCGAGCGCAGGTGGACAGCAAGGGCCTCAGGGTCACCGGATGCCATCACGGTCACGAGCGTGTCAGCTCCGATGCTTGCCTTGAGGGCGGCCGGAGTGTCGAGGGCGAGGATCTTGCCGTGGTCCATGATGGCCACACGGCCGCAGAGCTGGTCGGCCTCCTCCATGTAGTGCGTCGTGAGCATGATCGTCTGGCCGTCCCGGTTCAGCTCGCCGAGGATCTCCCACAGGGCCAAGCGGCTCTGCGGGTCGAGGCCGGCGGTCGGCTCGTCGAGGAAGAGGACAGCCGGCCGGTGGAAGATCGACCGTGCCACCATGAGGCGCTGCGCCATGCCGCCCGAGAGGGCGTACACCGAGGCGTTCGCCCACTTGCTGAGATGGAACTGCTCGAGGAGCTCGGCGGCGATCTGGCGCGACCGCTTGGCCGGGATCCCGAAGAGCAACCCGTGGTAATAGAGGTTCTCGGAGACGGTGAGCTGGCGGTCGAGCGTGTTCTGCTGGGACACGATGCCGAGGAGCTGCTTCGCGAGGGCAGGATGGGCGATGACGTCGACACCTCCGACGGTTGCCGCGCCCGATGTCGGGATCACCCTCGTCGTGAGCATCCCGGCGACAGTGGTCTTGCCGGCGCCGTTCGGTCCGAGCAAGCCGAAGATCTCACCCGAGGTGACCTCGAGGTTCAGCTCGTCCACAGCCTTGAAGTCAGTGCCGGCGTAGATCTTCGTGAGATCGATCGTCCGGATGACGACATCCGGTGTACCGGTGCCTGCGGACGCCCGCGTTGATCCCGGAGCAGTGGTCATCGCAGACGAGCTTCGCACAGCCTGGAGGCTCAGGAGGGTGGCAGGTTTCGTGCCCGCCACCAGGCAATGGCGGCCGTGATGAGCCCGAAGCCGCCGGCGAAGGCGAACGACCCGTGGGTGCCGACGTCCTCGACGAGCAATCCTCCGAGTGCTGCGCCACCGGCGGCACCCATCTGGATGCCACTCGCGATCCAGCTGAACGCCTCCACGGAGCTGTCGGACGGGGACAGGCTGCCGACCAAGCCGTAGACGCAGCTGAACCCTGGGGCGATCGACATCCCGGCCACGAACAGCAACCCGTACAGGACAGCGACTCCGGGTGCCGCCGCCAAGAGCAGGAAACCCATCCCGCCACCGACCATCAACGGTGCCAGCACCCTCGCGCCGGCGTGCGCGCTCCTTGCTCCGAACACGAAGCCGCCGAGCATCGAACCCATGCTCCACACCGCGAGCAGCACGCCGGCTTGGTTCTTGGCGCCGGAGTCCCCGGCGAAGGCGACGACCGAGACCTCCACGATGAGGATGGCCGCGAGGAACATGAGAACGATCACGACGAGTGAGCCGAGACCGGCGATGCCGGCGGGCTGGAACCGGCGATTCCAGAGCTTCCTGGACCGCGCCTCATCGGAACGCCCGGCAAGCGCGGGGGGTAGCGCAGGCCCGAGCGCCGCTTGCGTATGGCTGCGATCGGCTGGCGCAGGAGACACGATCGCGGGGTGCAAGGAGACGGCGAGTGTGCCGCCGAGACCGATGGCACCACACGCCACCAGGGCCGCCGGCGGTCCCGAGAGCGAGCTCAGCAGCGCCACGAGCGTGGGCCCAACCATGAACGTCGCCTCTTGCATGGTGGCGTCGAGGGCATACAGGTTGCCCTGCACGCCTTCGGGCACGAGACCCGCCCAGAGCGAGCGGACGGCCGCCGCCACGGGAGGGAGGCTCGCCCCCGAAACCGCGGCCACCGCGAGGACGACGGCAGTGTCGCGGACGGGGATGAAGGCCAGCGATACCAAGCCGCCGGCGTTGACTGCGGCAGAGAGCAGCAGCACCGGGCGGCGACCGATCCGGTCGGCGAGCCGCCCCAGGACCGGACCCATGATCCCGGTGCCGACGACGTAGGCAGCTGTGACGGCACCCGCGCGGGCGTAGGAACCAGTCGCTCCGGCGACACGGAGGATGATCGCCAGGTTCGCCATGGCGACCGGGAGGCGGGCGACGAGCGAGGTGGCGAGCAGCCAACGCACGCCGGGGGCGCGAAGAACGGTCCGGTAGCGCCCCGAGCTCACCCCTCCATCTTGACTGCCGGCCCATCTTGACCGGCCCAATCTTGACCGGCGCTCCGGCATTGGCCGTCCATCGCGTGAGGGCCCTACCTTGGGTCGATGGACGCTTCGAAGAGGGCGGAGGGGTTTCTTGGCTTGCATCATCAAGACAGCCCGCTCCTGATACCGAACCCGTGGGATGCCGGATCGGCGAGGGTCCTGGCGTCGCTCGGGTTTCGGGCGCTGGCGACGACAAGCAGCGGGTTCGCCGCCACGCTCGGCCGGCTCGACGGCTCGTTGACTCGTGACGAGGCGCTCGCTCATGCCGCCGGCATCGTGCGAGCGACGGATCTGCCCGTGTCGGCGGATCTGGAGCACGGCTTCGGCGAGGACGCCGCCGGGGTAGCCGAGACGGTTCGCTTGGCGATCGAGACCGGTCTGGCAGGCTGTTCGGTGGAGGACTCGACCGGGCGGCCGGACGCGCCGATCTTCGAGCTCGGCCCTGCAGTCGAGCGCGTGCGTGCAGCTGCCGAGGCGGCCCATGGTGGTCCGATCCACTTCGTGCTCACTGCCAGGTCGGAGAACTATCTGCACGGCCGCAGCGATCTCGGCGACACCATCGCCCGGCTGCAAGCCTTCGAGTCGGCCGGTGCCGACGTGCTGTATGCGCCGGGCCTGGTCGATCTCGACGAAATCCGGAGCCTCGTGCACTCCGTCGGTCTCCCGGTCAACGTACTGGCGCGACCCGGGGCACCGTCCGTCGCCGAGCTGGCGTCGGTCGGGGTACGCCGGATCTCCGTCGGTGGGGCGTTCGCATTTGCCGCCCTGGGAGCCCTCGTGGAGGCGGCCGAGGAGTTGCTGACGGCCGGGACCTACGGCTACTTCGGGCGGGCGGCGGTGGGAGGCAAAGCCGCTCGCGAGGCGTTCACCTCGAGCTGAGCGATGCCGACGCGTCGCCAATCCGGGACACGTTCGCCCTGGTCTTCCCGCTCTGTGTGGTCAGTCGACCACTTTAAGTGGGAAATTGCTTCAGCGTGGCGGAACGCGGCCGATAGATTCTCAATGCGCTCCCCCCTTTCCCAGGTCGCGAAGTCCATCGCAGCCACCGTCGTCGTGGCCATCGGTGTCACCGCCGGAAGCCTCACGAGCGCCACGGCGCAGGCTCACACGGCCATGGCGGCGTCGATCGCACCGAACCCGCAGTTCAAGACCACCGCTGCGTGCGGCACGTCCGGAGTGAGCGATACGGCCGTCTGCAACACCGCCATCATCGCGGCGCTCAACAACGCTCGCAAGATACTGAAGATGGCGTCTTTGCCGTCCAACTTCTCGCTCACGGCCTTCGACAAGCTCAACAACGACGAGCAGATCTTCACCATCGCGAACATCGAGCGGACAGCACGTGGGCTTGCGCCCATCGCCGGCATCACCGTCCAGCTGAACAACCTCGCCCTTACTGCCGCCAACGCCCAGAAGGACCCCTCGACCCACCTCCCCCTCTCACTCACGGGCGGCGGTTCGGCGTACGACTACGGCTCGAACCTCGCCGAGGGCACGGCAAATGGCATGGGAGCGAATTACTACTGGATGTACGACGACGGCCTCAACTCCCCCAACACCGAGTGCACCACCAAGAACGAGTCCAGCTGCTGGGGCCACGAGGACAACATCCTCTTCCGCTACAACGCGGTCCCAGGCTGCTCTAAGGGCCCGGTCAGCATCGTCATGGGGGCCGCCGAGGTGACCACCGGCGGCACCTGGCCCCCAGTCATCACAGAGATATTCATGAGCGACTGCGGCGCGGTGCCGACGCTGTACTTCAACTGGACGACCGCGAAAGCGCTGGTCTTTCCGGCCTGAGCCGGGGCCGCTCTCTGCCGCCGCCAGCCGGACCCTAGGCTCGTTCACCGGATTGGTTGAGCGACCGTAGGAGGTGGAGCAATGGGGGGCGAGGGTTTCGGACTTCGGCGGAGCCTCCTCGCGGCCGCCCTCGGCCTGAGCCTGGGGCTCGCCTCCGCCGGTTGTTCGAGCACCTCGTCGAGCTCGTCGAGCACCCCAACGACCACACAGCCGGTTGCCACCGCCCCCCCGTCGACGTCGACGACCTCGTCGAGCCCCCCGACCACCGCGCGGGTCCGCAACCGGGCCCCGTCGCTCGGCGACCTCACGACGTACGACTACGGGAACGCCCGATCAGGTGAAGACATCGTGGATCCGAAGATCACGAATCTCTCGACGACGGCGGTCTGGGAGGACTCGCTCGACGGCTCCGTGTACGGGCAACCACTCGTCTACAACGGGACGGCGTACGTCGCGACCGAGAACGACACCATCTATGCCCTCGGGGCCAAGAACGGCAATGTCATCTGGGACCTGCACGTCGGAACCGCCGTGAGCACATCGGTGATCGATTCGGCGCCGACGATCAGCGGTGGCTGCGGTGACATCAGCCCTCTCGGGATCACGGGGACGCCCGTGATCGACACGGCGACGGGAGAGATCTTCGCCGCCGAAGAGACCGAAGTCGGCGGTGGCGAATGGCAGGACATCCAGCACTGGCTCGTGGCGGTGTCGCTCAGCACTCACGAGGAAGTGTGGCACCGGCAGATCGACCCGCCGAACGGCGACAACGCCGGCTCCTACTACATCCCGGCCGAGCAGCAACGTTCGGCGCTCTCGCTGCTCGGCGGCCGTGTCTATGTGGCCCTCGGCGGTCTGTACGGCGACTGCGGCCAATACCACGGCTACGTCGTCGACCTGCCGGCGTCCGGACAGGGAGCACTCGTCAGCTACCAGGTTCCCACTCAGCGCGAGGGTGCGATCTGGGGGACGGGCGGCGCGTTCGTGTCGCCACAGGGCGACCTCTACGTCGCTACCGGCAACGGCAGCTCGAACAACTTGGGTGACTTCGACGAAGGAAACTCCGTCGTCGAGCTGTCACCCAGCCTGCGAAGGCTCGGGTATTGGGCGCCCATCAACTGGGTACAGCTGAACGACGAGGACTGGGACTTGGGCTCTGCGGGTCCAGTTGCTATTCCGGGCACATCGCTGTTGTTCGTGGCCGGCAAGCCGGCATCGGATGGGAGTTTCGGCTATCTCATGGCCGACTCGCCTCTGGGCGGGATCGGTCGAGGCGCCTACACGGGGGCTGTATGTCGCGGCGGCGGAGCGTACGGCGCCGACGCAACCGACGTGATCGGCACCGGCAAGAGTGCGCACGTCTACGTCTATGTGCCCTGCGGCAGCGGAACTGAAGCCGTCGAGATCAGCACGGCGCCGCCGTTCTCGTTCCACCAGGCGTGGTCGCCCTCGACCGGCAGCCCGGACGGATCCCCAATCGTCGCAGGCGGGCTCGTCTGGTCACTCGACTGGAGGATCGACCGTCTCTACGGCATGAGTCCGTCGACCGGCGTCGTCACCATCGTGCGCTCGACGGGCGACCTCGTGCACTTCGTCGCGCCGGCTGTCGGGGACGGTCGGCTCTTCGTGCCCACCCGCAGGGGCGTCGAGGCCTTCGGGACCTCCGGCTCCGGCTGACTCGACTCGCACGTCGTCCCCGGGTGTCAGGTGGTCAGGTGGTCAGCGGGGATCGAGCGCTCCCGTGCGAGCGAGCCACCGTCCGATCTCAGCTGAGACGTTGCGGCCGGTTGCGATCGGAGGCGCACCGTCGAACCTCCCGATCTTGTCATTGACCCGCTCGATGGCCTTGCGCGTGGAGTCGACGGATCGCCCGAGGCGACGTGCAGCCTCGTCGTGGGAGCGGGGCTCGAGCGTCGGCGGTCGCGGCAGCAGCATGAAGTCGGAGTAGTACGACACAAGGACGTCGAGCTCGAGTGGCGTGAGACTGAGGGCGAGGACGCTCTCGATGCCCGCGGTCGGCTCCTCCTCGAGGACGCCCTTCCCGTGGGTGTCGGGTGTGACGAGACGCCTGGTCATCCCGGCCGGCCCCCGATGATCGTCGGTGGAGCAGACGACGTGGAACTGGTGGCCCGGGCGCCCGATGCTGTAGCTCCATCGGTGCCGTGCCGGCACCCATGCCCTACCGGACTCGAGGGGCGTTTCCTCGTAACCGGGCTCATAGACGAGTAGGAGCCCGGGCTTGTCGCTCACGTTCAACGTGCCCCACCGGCTGCCGTCCCAACGGATCTCGGCGTGAACCTTCGAAACGGTCCATCTCCCCTCGATCCGGTCCTGCCCGACAGCCACGTCGCATTCGTGGTCACGCCCGAGGCGAACGACGTGGTCGCGGCCATAGCACTCCATCTCGGCGGCGGGATGCACACGGACGCGCAGCGTCATCGTCGCCGTCGTGGCGTGCGGCGCCGTTTCGCCGTTCTACGAGCCAGCCTCATCTCCCAAACGATGGCACGTGGATCCGTGAGAGCGGGCGACCGCGGCTGTGACGTTGTCGACCGCCCCGCTCCGGAGCGCGCGGTCGACGAGCCGCCGGGCGGCGTCCTTCGAGCCGTTCGTGGCTCGGATGACCCGGTGGATGGTCTCTTTGTCGAGCACGTCGAGGCCATCAGAGGAGATCACGAGGGCGTCGCCCCGCCTCACCCGGACCCGCACGACTCCTGCGGAAACTCGATCCTCCAGGCCGATCGCCCGCGTGATCCAATGCCGACCCGGATGGGCCAGGGCCTCAGCCGGAGTGATCGCGCCCGCTCGCATGAGCTGTCCGGCGACGTTGTCGTCCTCGGTCACCTGGGTCGAGCCTTCAGGCGTCACCAGCCACGCCGGCGAGTCACCGATGCTCGTGACCAGCCATTCGATGGCATCGTCGACGACGGAGGCGGCGATCCCGATGGTGAGCGTGGCGGCCATATCCGAAACCGTGAGGTCCGCGTGGCGCCGCGACCGAACCGCCTCGTTCGCTCGCGACACCGCCTCCGCGAGCAGTGCCGCTCCGTAGGCCTGGCTGCTGGATGTGAGACACGACACGACGGCATCGACAGTCACCTCGGCAGCCAGCGAACCGCCGGCGTGGCCTCCGGCGCCGTCGCTCAGCACGATCCAACGCTGAGAAACCGCACACCGGTCCTGATTCTCCCGACGCGCCCCCAGAGCCGTTGCGAAGGCGCAGTCGATGACAGGCTCGAATGCGCAGTCGATGACCTCCTCGGAGGGCGCATGGCCGTCAGCCCCCACATCGGCGGTCAGCCGCGAACGGGACGTCCGTGGGAATCGCCGGAATCTCATGACCGAGATCTACAAGCGAATCAGCGTGGACGAAAGGGCCACTTCTGGCCCGTCGCGGGATGGCCGGCGTCGGTGATGGCCATGCGGTGCCGCCGTGGGTAGCCGAACGGTGCCGCCTAGGGTGGGGGTGCGGACATGCCGACGAGGGAGCGACACGGGCGGATTGCCCGACGGTGCGGGCGACTGGGGCCGCTGGCTGCGGCACTGGCCCTCGCTGGGCTCGTCGCCGGTTGCACCTCAAGGTCCTCCGCGCATGTCAACCTCCCGCCGGCTCGAGTGGCGGCGATCCTCGTGGGGCACTCCGGACGGTGGCTCACCAACCGTGACGGACAGGTCGTGACCCTGCACGGGTTGAACATGGTCTTCAAGCGTCCGCCCTACGAACCCCAAGCGGCCGGTTTCGGGGCGGCGGCGGAGAGCACGCTCGAGAGCGACGGCTTCGACGTCGTTCGGTTGGGTGTCATCTACTCTGCGGTCGAGCCCGAACCCGGCGTGATCTCGCGCTCGTACGTGGGCGCCATCGCCCGTACCGTCGCCGGCCTCGCCCACGACGGCGTCTACTCGCTGCTCGACTTCCACCAGGACCAGATGAGCACCGGCTTCGGCGGGGAAGGCTTCCCGTCGTGGTCTGTGGAGACGGGGGGCCTGCCTGTCCGTCGATATGTCTTCCCGCTCGGTTACGCCGACAGCCCCGCCCTCGACGCGGCCTACGACAACTTCTGGGCTGATCGTCCCGGCCCGGGAGGCGTCGGCCTCCAGCAGAGGTACGTGGCGGCCTGGCGCTACGTTGCACACGTCTTCGCCGACGACCCGTGGGTGCTCGGCTATGACCTGTTCAACGAACCATGGCCGGCTCACTCCTCGGACAGCCAGCTGGGAGCGTTCTACTCGCGGGTCATCACGGCCATCCGCGCCGTCGACCCGAGTCACTTGATCTTCTACGAACCGTTCGTCCTCTTCAACTTCGGCCTCGCGACGCATTTGCCGCGCTCTGCCGACCCGAGCTTGGGGATGTCGTTCCACGACTACTGCCTCTCCGACCCCCGCACGGACGCAGTTGCGTGCAGAGATTCCGAGCAGCTGGTCATCTCCAACGCACTGGCGAGATCGGCCTCAACGGGAAGCGCCCTCTTGTTGAGCGAGTTCGGTGCGACCGACGACCTCACCGATCTTCGCCGTGTCATGACTGATGCGGACGCCCGACAGATCTCGTGGATCGAGTGGGCGTACTGCGGATGTGACGACCCGACGGGCACGATCCCATCGTCGATCGAGGGCCTCGTCTCAGATCCACGCCTGGCCGGTACCGGCACGAACGTCAACGGGGCGAAACTGGCGGTCCTGGCCGAACCGTACCCAAGGCTCGTGTCGGGCACGCCGACGGCGTACTCGTTCGATCCCGTTTCGCACGTCTTCAGCCTCAGCTACGCGACTCGAGGGCCGAGCGGGACGACCTTCGGAGCCGGGTCGTGCAGCGCGGTTGTCGTCCCGCCGTTCCAGTTCCCTCACGGCTACGCCGTCATCGTGAGCGGGGCCCGCGTGACGTCAGCGCCTGGCGCCGGCGTGCTGACCCTCGCCCAGCTGAACACCACCGCCCGGGCGGTTCACGTCGAGATCCGGCCCGCACACGGCAGGCCGGCGGCAGTGCCTCGTGCCGGGGCGTTGGCCGGTTGCACATAAGCGTGCCGATCGATACGTGACTCGGTGCGAGCCGGTCACCCTCCTCGTGCACCCCTTGGCGGACTCAACTAGGGAAATCCCCGGTCCGAATCGCGGGCACCTCATGTACGCTCCGAATCGGGGCGAGGTGCCCGACTCTTGTAGCGATCTGCAGTGCTGCCGAAGCTGCTCGTCGACCAGGAAGCGTTCGCGCGCCGATCCGCAGGCACGCTCGAAACGGAGGTCGTTTGATGCTGTACCCGAGTGTTTCCACCACCAGCCGCCGCCGACTACGAGTGGGCTGGCTCCTCGTCGTCGCCGTCCTGCTCCCGCTCGCGGTCGATGTCGGAGCATCGACAGCCGCGAGGGCGAGCGGTAACGAGGTGACGTCGGGGCTCACTCTCGAAGTCACGAGTCCCGTTCCGCCGGCGCAGGACGTCTACGTCTCCGATCCCGCCAACAACGACGTGGTGGAGATCGCACCGAACGGCACCCAGACCACGGTGGGCTCCGGCTTTTCGTCACCGCACCAGATCGCCGTCGACCCCAAAGGCGACCTCTTCGTGGCCGACATGCAGAACAACCGTGTCGAGGAGGTCACGCCGGGTGGCGTCCAGACCCAGGTAATCGGAGGGCTCAACGCGCCGACTGGTGTCGCCGTCGACACCGCCGGCGATGTCTTCGTGTCCGACACAGGGAACAACACCGTATTGGAGGTAAGCGCGTCCGGAACCGTGACGACGCTGGCCACGGGGCTGGGAGCGCCCGCCGGCTTGGCCGTCGACCCGGCAGGCGATGTGTTCGTCGCCAACACCGGCAGCAACCAGATTCTTGAACTGACCGAGCAGGGGACGCAGACGGTCGGGACGGGTTTCTTCCAGCCCTTCGGCGTGACGCTCGATGCTGAGGGCAACGTCTACGTGTCCGACTCGGGTGACGAGCGAGAGGTCGAGGTGACGCCCGCCGGCGACGCGGTCGAACCCATCATCGCGAAGAACCTGAAGGCCCCGATCGGCTCGGCCGTGGCTGCCGACGGCGACGTCTACATCACCGAATTCCTTGGCGACGAGGTGCTCGTGGTCGAGCC
>Ga0182024_10017901_pt1 | contig 13247 bp, 8 predicted proteins | sample P32metaG_FD_120480 | JGI IMG/M metagenome (GOLD analysis project Ga0182024, IMG submission 120480) | Permafrost microbial communities from Stordalen Mire, Sweden - P3-2 metaG (Illumina Assembly) | ecosystem: Environmental > Terrestrial > Soil > Wetlands > Permafrost | place: Sweden: Stordalen...
CTATCATCGACAAAAAACTTTGTTTGTTCTGAAATCGTAACGGAGTTTATGGATGTATTCCTGAAACGTGCTGATTCCAAACGATAACAGCATGTCTTCGACCGGAGAAGAATAGCGTTCTAACTAAGGGAAGTGACGCTGTCGTTTTCCGCCTTTCGGAACACGGCGGCGTGACTACTATTCTTGGGCTCTCAATCAGATTGAAAGGTCTTTGTGTGCTTGCCTAGTGGACGGGCGGTAACACGCCTGAGACAATGTCTCGGCTGCCACTCGGCGGTCATCCATACTGGGGAGGAACGAAGACAGACCAGCTGAGAATTTGCTGATCAGGTGGCGAAGTCACGCTTGCTGCGAATTTAATCTGTCAACCATGTGTTTGCTCTTTGCTCTAAAACTTACAAAAGTTAATCCGAGGTAGACGCCACCGGAGTGCCCGTCGCCTGGAAAATTCTGTGGATGCCGAAAAATCGACAGAAAGGGGCGGATCAGTTTTGTGCGTATGCGGGACAAAGCAACGACACCCTGCGCTTTCAAGCAGCGCAGCTAAAAGTGTAATTTGCATCGTTTGGGATGAGCGAAGCAGTCTGTCGACTCTGCCTTCGCGGATGAGGGCGTCCCAATGTCTTAGTGCTCACTCACATACAGCGTCGTTGGACTCACTCCGACACTAGCCACGCTGGCTTTCTCCGTTCCATCCGACTTTAGCAAGCTGACACTTGCGTCCTTGGGATCCGCGAGGTATAAAGCTCCGTCCGTTCCTACCGCCAACCCTGAAAAATGTTTCGCCGTCTTGATCAGCGCCGGTTGGAGAGTTTTCAGATCCAGAACTGCGATTGCGTTGGCCAGTTCGCTGGAACGATAGTCATCTGCCGCTGCGATCACGAGGTAAGCGCTCCCGCCTACGACAGTTGTCGCGTACGGGCCGACTACGCTAGCGCTCTCCTTGAGAGAAGGAGAGAATGCGATCGCGCCCGACTGAGCAGACAGTTTCCCCTGCAGATTGATCCTGGCATAGCCTCCATCACTGAAGACCACGGTTACTTCCCTTTCGCCGGAAGCGAACGCGGTTACCACTTCAGCCTGGGGATTCTCGTTTTGGCCAAAAGGAAATCCCAACGGCAGCCGCGTCATTGGAACCCCTTTATTGTCGAACCTCGCGATGCGGATTTCTCTCGTACTCCCACATATGATGGATAACGCTCGGTCTGCCGAGGAAGGCACCAGCAAAGGATTGTCGCAGCGTGGCAGCGACACAGCATCGGGCAGGAACTTATTGGCGTTGGTGTCGAAGACCGCAACGCCATACGCGTCTTCGCCGTTCCCAAGGTCCTTCACCCGGAGCGCGTACAACAAACCTCCATCCGCCGAGAGCGCCATGTGAGAAACTAAATCGTCGAAAGTGTCAAACACGCGGTCTGGCGCGTTGACAGATCCGATGATGGCGCCCGTGCTGGTGTCAATTACTTCAAGTGTTGACCCATACGCCAAGTAAAGCCGCTTTCCGTCTTGTGAGACAGCCACATCGGGGTGATAGCCCGCCGGATAGGTTTTCACGATGGCTTTTTGCTGAGGATCAACCACGAGCACTTGCGCCTTATTGTCCTGGTCTTGATGGTCGGTGTCCACGACGTAAAGAAGTGGCGTCTGGCTGCTGCCCGCAGACGTTAAAGCGCCGAACACCGGCACGCGATCCGCTGTAGGTTCAGTCAAGTTCTACGGCACCGCAGCCAGGGGCGGCGCGAGCAATATGGGCGAAGTGTACTCATTGCCCTAAACCGCCATCGACGAGTTCTGTCCCGCTGAGCGAAAGTCAAGGTGTGTCGACTTTGCGTCCCATGAAAGCTCTATAAGTCACCCAATATACTTAAGGTTTCTAATCCGAAAGCATATTCTTCCACCGCAAGGGCACACGTAGATCTGGCTCATCAGCCTTGAGCGCCGCCAGCCTGCTTCGCAGCATAATAAACGCAACCAACATATAAACAATGTTAGCCAGGACCATGCTCCAAATCACCCCCGCCAAGCCGTAGTAACGGGTGGCGGGAACGCCGATGAGCAAGGTCAGTAGGCTGGCTGCACCGTTGGCGAAGAATAAGGATCGGGGGGATTCCATCGGGCGCAATAAGATAGCCGGCGCGAGCGCGGCGCTCCATACGATGGTCTCGGCCGCAAACAATGGAAGTAATGCGGAGGCGTCCATATATTTGCCGGCGTAGAGCATGCGAAACAGCGGGGCTCGGAGCGGAATCAGCGCACCCCAATAGACCAGCCCCCCGCACACAAAAAGCGCCGTCAGTTTCAGCGTCAGTTTGAACGCGCCGCGCCCTCCCTGCGTGTTCTGCACCCGAGCCGCCAGTGGCAGGAATAACATGGAAAGCGCCGCATAGGTCTGTAGCACCGGCCCACCCAGGTTCATGAGAGCTCGAAGTTCCCCAGCCAGCGCCCATCCCGAGAACTTGCTGACGAGAGGGATGTAAACGTACGTTGGTATCCAGCCGACAATACAAGTGGCTAAGGCCCACTTGCCATATTCCCAATGCTTATGCCAAGTCGTGCGCAGTGGGACCATGGCGGTGGCAGGCTCCAGTTTCGCATTCAACTGGAAAAGCATGATCAGGCCGCCTACCAGCGCCGCCGCCCCCAATACCAAATACGCTGTGAAGGCGGAAAGCCCGCCAAGTTTGTACACAAGGAAAGCTCCGCCCACCACGCACACAGAATAAAACGCCGAACCAAGAACGGCAGGGGCGGGAGACAACTTCAGATAAAAGCTTCGCCGTCCCAGGGCATGAATCAGAAGGAAGGGTGCGGAAATTGTGATACCGGCGAAGGCCATGGCCGAAACTGGCGAATGCCACCAAAGGCGCGCGGCGATTGCCGTTCCATCCAACGCCGCGCAGATGATCAGCGAAACCCCACCGTGGAGCAGAGCGTTCGAGTTGAGGTATCCGCGGAGATTGTTCGAATAGGACGTTCCCGGGAAAACTGAAATTGGTTCCAGTACCAGCGCTTGATAGAGAAATGTGGCGAGGATAAAAATGCTTAGAACCAGGGCGTAGGCGCCATACTGTTCCGGCGACATCCAGCGCGCCAGCAAAATTCCGAGCAGAAAATTCGCACCAGAAAAAAGACCATGGTCGAGAATGGCCAGCCCACCCTTGCCTAGCCAGGGAATAACTTTCTTGTAGATGGTGTTCCGGCTCAATCGTGGTATCACCTCGGTTTCCAGACTTACTGCGTCGATTTTGTGTGTGCTGGATGTCTGCGAACTAAGCACGGGGAGGTGATCTCCTTGATTTTCGCTGGATCGCTCACCGCAGCATTTCACTTCCAAATTCCCTGGAGGTGTCCGGTGCCGGAGAGAGAAACCTCCTGCGGACTGAAGCTGCCAGCGTAGGGCACGGTCAGGGTGCCGTTGATGATGCCTGCAACCGTTGGACTGAAGGCGACTCCCACGGTGCAACTTGCTAAGGCCGAAAGCTTTGCCCCGCAGGGGTTCGAACCTGCGGTCACCACTGAGTAGTCACCTCTTGCTTCCAGGCTCGCAAGTGAGAGCACAGTACTCAGGTTATTCGTGACGGTTACGACTTGAGGCGCGCTGGTTGTGCCGACCGCCTGCGCGGAGAAGACCAGGTTCAGTGGCGACAAGGATAACGGCAAAATGCCCGTGCCGCTTAACTTTAGACTCTGGGGGCTATTGTTCACGCTGTCGCTGAAGCTGACCGTTCCAGTTTCCGCTCCCGGGTCCACAGGGCTGAAGGAGAGAAGCAAAACACAATGGTCCCCGGCCGCCAGGCTGCCGGAGCAAGCCGGTACACCCGAGCTTGCGGAGAACGTTCCGCTTGCGGCAAAACTAGAGATACTTAGAGCCGCTCCGCTGACGTTAGTGACTGTCACCTTGACATCGCTCGTAGTCGTGCCAACTACTGTGTTACCGAACTGGGCGCTGGTAGGGGAAAAACGCAGAGGCGCGGAACCGCCTCCCGACCCGGAACCGCTGAGCCCCACCAGTTGAGGACTGAATGCCGCATCGCCGGTAACCGTCAGTTCACCCGGAATCGTTCCGTTGACGGTTGGAGTGAAACTGATACTGAGGGTGCAGCGCGAGTTGCTTCGCAACGTGCTTCCGCATGGACTCGTTCCGCTGCCAACCGCCGAGTAGTCGCCGCTTGCGGCGAAGCCGATATTAAGCGTCTGGGCCAGATGATTGCTAATCGTTACCGTCTTCGAGGCACTCGAAGTTCCCACAGCGACCGTGCCGAACGAAAGCGTGGCAGGACTCACCGTCATCGGGTACACCCCGCTGCCGCTGAGAGCGATGAATTGCGGCGAGTTCAAAGCATTGTCGAGAAGAGTGACGACACCTGCGATCGTGCCGCTCACGGAAGGCACAAAAGCGATGTTGAGCGCGCAGGTCGCCAAGGGCTGCAAGTTCTGGCCGACGCAATTATCGCTCTCCGCGAAGTCACCACTAGCGGAGATACCGGAAACGACTAAGTCGGCGGTTCCGGTGTTCGTCAATGTCACTACCTGGGCAGCGCTGCTGGTGCCAATAACCTGGGCAGTGAAGCTCAAGGACGCAGACGACAGGCTGACTACCGGCGCCGCAGAGGCAATACCTGTCCCGGACAGGGTTACGACTTGTGGACTGCTGGCCGCATCATCCGCGATGGTCAAAGATCCGGTGTAGGCTCCGGTCGTTGCAGGATCGAAGGTTACCGAAACGGTGCAACTTCCGCCAGCTATAACCACCGAGCCGCAGGTGTCAGTTTGCGCGAAACCTGCGGTGGTCGAGATGCTCGTAATGTTGAGAGGCAGGGCTTGGTTATTCGTCACCTGCACGTTCTGAGGGATGCTGGCAACGCCCACCACTTGATCCCCAAAAGCCAGGTTGGTGCTCGATAGCAGCACTAACTTGGTCGGATCAAGGTACCACGGCCGGGTGGTATCGTCGGTCTTGAAGAAATTGAGCATCAGATTGGAAACCTTTTCCCTGCCCAGAGTATTGGGGTGAATTCCATCTAGGTACTCTGCGCAAGCCCAAACCAAGCCGTCGCCGCGCGCCAGCAGACCGTTCGCCCACTCATAGGAACCCCAGGACATCCACGGCGCCAGAACCGGGCCCAATGCAGGATTAAAGTTCAGGTTGGCATTTCCATCGATTTGATCCTGAATAGCCCACTTGACCGCGAATCCGCCTTCATAGGAATTGGGCTCGCCCTGTTGTCCGCTGCCGGTGCCGTTTCCGTAGCCACCGTAAATCGTGGTGGCAAAGTAAGCCAGTTGGAGGTTGGGAAACAAAGTGTGCAGGTTCTGAGCGATGCTTTCCAGATCGGCTTGTGTCTGGCTCTCGTTGGAAGGAAAACTTCCGCTCGGAGTATCCAGGCTTTTCACCCATGCCGCGACCACCTGATTTGCGGTCACGCCGGACTGCGGTAAAAGATAGTTGATGATCGAGGTCCAGGTTCCGAAGCTGACGTCCGCCCAATCGGAGGCGACGATGGCATCTTGCGCACCGTTGACGATCACTAAGTGCGGATTGGTGGCAGGGTCGGTGCCGGCGTCGCTGGCAAACTGCGCGAACTCTTGTTGCGTCTCCGACATACCGATGGACAGCAAAACGTATTTGCCATTTGGATCGTAATTTCCGTTGGAATCCAGGGGCCGGATCGCTTGCGCAATGGCTACGCCCGCAGCATCCTGACCGGGTGGCCGCACATTGCTTCCATCGGGATAGAGCCCACCTTCTTCTCCCATGTAAGTGCCCGTACCAAGATCGGTGAGTGGAACATTCGGAGTGGACGAGTTTGGATATTCCATGTCGTTGCAGTTGGCCTGCGTGGAAGCGAGCGCAACCGGCAGCGTGAGTTGTGCGGTAGTGGTGTGCGAAGCGGAGTCCGTGAGCTGCACCGAAAAAGAATGGTTGCCGACCGCCACGGAAGAAGCGACCGTCCCGGTAAGGCCACCCGCTGCCGAGAGACTAAGGCCGGAAGGCAAGACAGAACCGGCCGCTACTTGCCAGCTGTAGGACCCTGACCCGCCGGATCCGATAAGCGTTGCCAGGTAGGGTGCTCCCGGCGAGGCGTAGGGCAGCGTGGGGAAAGTTGCAACCGCAATGGAAGTCGCTGCGGTGACAGTTCCGGCCAAACTCACCGACTGCGGCGGCAGCACGTCGAAAGTCAGGGACAACTCTTCTCCGAAGGCACCCACGGCGGCACCGTACAAGGAAATTTGAACGCTCGTGGAAGACCCGGGGTTCACGGTGACTGCGTTCGAGAATCCACTGGCGATAAATGGAGGATCGGCGTTTGCCCCGAGCAACTGAAAAGCGCTTGTCCCGATGTTGGTAACCGTGACCGTCTGCGCAGGACTGGAGGTCCCTTGTATCGTACTGCCAAAATCAAGCGCCATCGCGTTCAGTGACGCGATCGCATTCGTAGCCAAGCCGGTGCCGGAAAGTGGAACCGCCTGCGGCGCGAATCCCGCCAAGTTCAAGGTTAACGTTCCAGTGAATTTCTGCGCGGCGTCAGGCACAAATTTGATTGTGAAGTAGATCGAGCGCCCGGGAGACAGCGTTCCCGGCGCATATCCATTCACCAGCTGAAACTCGGATGGTGTAAGCGTGAAGCTGTTCAAGGTAATGTCCGAATTTCCGGTATTCAGCAGGGTTACGGTGTTCTGGTTCGAAGTGCCCACGGTTTGCGGCGCGAACGGGAGCGAGGATGGAGAGATACTGAAAGACTGAGCCAAAGCGAGAGGGACGCATGCCAATGCCAACAACCAGCTCGCGGCTATGATTGACAACTTCGGCATTGGAGATCCTTTACGCCGGGAGAACTACGTGGCGGACCTTTATTGGCGGTTAGTTTCACTCTGGAAAATCGCAAAGTCAAGCACGAATCGTTTTCTTTTCAGAGCTGCAAGAACCTGCAACATCGGCTTGTATTTTGTTTTGTTCTCGTTATTCACGGGTCGACGAAATCATTTGGAAAACGCCGCAATTGGTGATAATTTCCCCTGTCAGTAGTTCGGGGCTCGGCGTAATTACGAACTCCTGAAGTTTTTGCTGAACCTGAGAAGCAGCTCATCGGCTGGGCGCAAAGTTCCTCCCCTTTTTGCAGGCGGACGTTCATGAGATTGCAGAGTGCATTGCATCGCTTCGCCGTGGCGATCCTGGGGAGTGGATTGTCAGGATCGATGCTGGCCTCCGTTCTGGCCAAGCAGGGAGTTAGTGTCGTCCTAATCGACGCGGGCACTCATCCGCGCTTTGCCATCGGAGAATCGACCATTCCCCACACCTCGCTGCTCACCCTGCTTCTGGCTCAGAAGTATGGCGTCCCCGAGCTGGAAAACATTGCCTATCCGGACCGCATCTCTGAGCACGTGTGTACGACCTGTGGAATCAAACGGGCGTTCGGCTTTGCCTACCATCGCCCAGGAGAGTTTTTCGATTCCAGGGAAGGACACCAAGTGGGCACCAATTCCAAGGATGAAAATCATTTCTTCCGCCAGGATATTGATGCCTACCTATTCCATGTTGCCGTGGGCTATGGCGCCGTTCCCAGGCAAAAGACAAAAGTGGCAGCGCTGAAGATTGATCGGAGTGGAGTAGCGATCCAGACGGGAAGCGGTGAGAATATTTTCGCCCGTTATGTGGTGGACGGTACTGGGTACGAGAGCATACTGGCCGCTCAGTTCAACCTGCGCGAAAATCCATGTCCGCTGAAGCACCACTCTCGCAGCATCTTCACCCACATGATTGATGTAACAGCGTTCCAGAAGGAGGACAATCGGTTGTCCGTGGGTTGGGACCAGGGCACCCTGCACCACTGCTTTGAGCGGGGATGGTTTTGGGTGATCCCCTTCAACAATCATGAGCGCTCGACGAATCCTCTGGTGAGCGTAGGTCTGACCATTGACCCGCGCCGTTATCCTAAGACCGATTCCCCCCCGGAAACAGAATTCAGGCAGTGCCTGGATATGTTTCCCAGCGTGGCAGAGCAATTCGCCGAGGCCAAAGCCGTGCGCCCTTGGGTCTCCTCCGGGCGGCTGCAATATTCTTCCCGGCTAACCACGGGATACCGTTATTGCCTGATGTCGCACGCTGCGGGCTTTGTGGATCCACTGTCTTCCCGCGGGATGATTAACACCCAGGAAATCATCGGCGCGCTCATCGACCCCTTGCTTACAGCCCTCGCCAGCGACGATTTCGAGGAAGAGAAGTTTGCCGCGATCAATCGACTGCAGCACCGTGCGCTGAGTTACAACGATGCCCTGGTGAATGGGGCATTTATCGCCTGGTCAGACTTCGATTTGTGGGACGCCTGGCTTCGAGTTTGGGCTTTAGGAACAGTCAACACAGAATTTCGCGCCATGAATGCGCTGGCGGATTTCACCGCCACCGGCGACCAAAAGAGCCTCCGTGGCGAGGCTCTCGACCCGGTGTTTTCTGATTTTGAAGACCCCGACTACCACTCTTTCTTTGATCGAGTCGTGCCCATGATCGAGGGCGTCGAGGCGGGAACCGTTTCTCCGGGCGAGGCTGCTTCACACATATTCAGCATGACCTCAGAGTACGAGTTTCCAATCCAGTTACGCAGTGAGGCGCTCGCCCGGGCGGGTTGGCTCAAGCCAGGGGGCCGCATAAGCCAGCGCGATGTGGACTTCGCTCGGAATGGATTCCGGTGGGCGCTGACCAACCCCAATTCGCGGGATTTGTGCGCTACGATCGGCAATCTTTTTCGCTGGCGCGGCCACTCGCCCGATCCGCATTTGGTATGAAGGTTTACGCGGCAAGGCTGGAAAAAGCTGATGGCGGCTGACAATTTGGTAATCAGTATGGAATCGAACGAACAAGAGCTTCCGGTCAAAGACAAGGTGCGCGCTTTGATTTTGCAAGGAGTGCTCGCCAAAGGGGGTGCGGTGGTGGCCGACGACGAATCCTTGTTCAAGAGCGGAGCCATCGATTCTCTGACGATGTTTAAGTTCATCGACTGGCTGGAGAACGTTTTCCCCATAAGAATTGCCGATCATGAAATGATCACCGACAATTTCGAAACCATTAACAAGATTGAGCGCTTCGTCACTGCCAAGCTCAAACTCGGAGTAGATGCATCTGACTGCGAACTTAAAAGCTGAAGGGAGGCTGCTCGATCTCCATCCCACGGTTTCTCCCGTGAGCTTCTATCTGCCAAGTCAAGCAGGAAACTTGTTTGCCATGTATTACCCGCCGACTGAAGGCGCCGGGGCAGGATACGACCTGCTCCATGTTCATCCCTTCGCGGGAGAAATGGCAGCCTCGCGAAATGTCATTGCGGCTGTCTCACGCCACTTGGCGAGCGCGGGTGTTGGAGTGTTGACCCTCGACTTGTTCGGCTGCGGCGATAGCAGCGGAGATTTCCGCGATGCGCGCTGGGAAATTTGGCGCGACAATTTAGCGTCGGCAGTTCGTTGGCTGCGCCTACAAGGCCGGGACCACATCAGCTTATTGGGTCTTCGCCTGGGCGCTCTGCTGGCATTGGATTTCGCCGCACATTCTGGTGAGAGTTACGATTCCATCGTCTTGTGGCAGCCGGTGCTCAGCGGCGAGACCATGTTGACGCAATTTCTGCGCATGAACCTGGACGAAATGGGGGATGGTCCGGGCGGGATACCACTGACGCAACCGGAATATAGGAAGTCACTTCTGCCGGGCAAGACCATCGAGGTTGCAGGCTATGAACTTTCCTCGGAGCTCATCCACGCCATCGACAAACTGAGTCTCTCGCATCTTGGTCATGCGATTTCCGATCCCATTCTCTGGATAGAAATGGGGAATGAATCGGAGCCGAAACTCCGTACCGAATCAATGCAAGTGATCGAGGCATGGCGGAGAGTTGGAGTAAGGATATCAACTCATGCCCTGACCGGTTTACCCTTCTGGTTTTTTCCACACAGCGTCGCCCCTCGCCGCATTGCGCAAGCACTCGCTCCATTATTCACAAATCTTGTGTGCCAAAGCGGAGCATGACCAGCCGAGAAATCGCGGTAAGTTTTTTATGTGAGCGCACCCGGCTCTATGGCATTCTGCACCGCCCGTGCCAACCATCTGAAGTAGGCATCTTGATTCTGGCGGGGAGGCCGGCGCTACGCTCGGGCAGACACCGATTATTAGTACTGCTGGCGCGAGCCTGGGCGGAAGCTGGAATTCCGGTCATGCGCTTCGATTACCGCGGTTCGGGCGATTCTGAAGGCGAAATGGGAACCTTGGAGCAGACGCACGCAGACATCGCCGCCGCGGTCGACGCGTTTCAATCGAATATTCCTGGGCTGCAGAAAGTGGTTCTGTGGGGACAGTGCGGGGGGGCGGCCGACGCTGTTCTATATGCCCCGAAGGATGGGCGTGTTAGGGGAATCGTGCTGGCCAATCCCTGGCTCTATGATTCCCGGGTTCGGAGCGTGGCCGCGCTGTATCGCCTGGGGTCTCTGTATCTTTGGAGGGTCCGCAAGATTTTTTCGGTCTCTGCCAATTCTACGTCTGCAAAAAATTTGATGGAACATCCTTACCCCGGCAACGGTCCCGAGGTTTCGCTTCCGTTTGAGACACCCGAGGTGGACCAAGCTTACCGTTCTTACCGTGCGGCCGACATTTCGAAGCGCCTGGCTAACAGTCTGCAAGAATTTAATGGACGTGTGCTAATCATTTTGAGCGGCAAGGATACGGGTGCGCAGGCATTCAAGCGCACCGCGTGGTTCTCGCTCCGCTGGCGTCAAATCTTGTCTTCGAAGCGAGTGCGAACCAAGGAATTGCCTGAAGCAAATCACAGTTTGCGACGTCCGGAGTGGCGTGAGGCGGCCGCCGCACTTACTTTCCAGTGGTTGAGGGATTCGATCTAGGTTCCGCTTATTGAAACGCGCGGATGCGCTCCGCCATACCGGCGACGGTGGGTGACTCAAACAAAGTCGGCAATGGCACCTCCACATTGAGCGCGGCCCGCAGCCGCGAGAGCAGTTGCGCGCCCTGCATGGAATGCCCACCCAGCTGGAAGAAATTGTCGTAGATGCCGACGTGCTCAATTCCCAGAAGTTCTTGCCATATCCCCGCCACCACGCGCTCTATATGGTCGGCGGCAAGTGGGGAAGCATCGCTAGTGCATTCAGCAGAACGGTCCGCCCTCTCCGGCACAGCTGCACATTGTGAGGAGGTCGCAGCGCTCCGCGCTGTATCGGAAACTTGCGCCGCACGATTCGGAGTTGCTTCCGTCCGTGGCTGCGGATCGACCCAGTAACGCTTGCGCTCGAAGGCGTAGGTCGGCTAGGGAACCCGTTGCCGCTTCTCGTGACTCCAGAATCCCGCCCAGTCCACTTCGGTGCCCTCCAACCACAAGCGGCCGAGCGCGGTCATCAAGCATTCCATGTCCGAGGCGCGCTCGAAAGAGCCTGGAACAGAAGGGATGACCGATTGAACAAGCAAGCTATCCGGAACTCGTCGCGCGATGCCAGCAAGCGCGCCTCGGGGTCCGAGTACCAGCACGGTACGTTCCAAAGTATTTACAAGACGTTCCATTCCTTCCGCGAAGAGCATTGGCCGGGCAGAGTGAGCGCTCAAATACTCAGAGTCCGTGGCGGACGCCGCAGTAATCCACGTACCCGTTGTGTTCGACACAAACGGAATCTGCGGAGGATGCAGGCGAATTCGCGCCACCACAGCCCTTGACGCCGGAACCGCCGCCAGCATTCCGCCCCCATGCATGCCCTTGAGCAAGCGACTGCGCTCGGCCAACAGATATAAAGCGTCAGCCAAGGAGAAAACACCGGCGAGGCAGCGGCCACGAATTCGCCAATGCTTTCGCCAATCAACACATTGGGGCGGACGCCCCATTCCATCCACAGCCGCGCCAAAGCGTACTCAAAGACGAAAAGCGCCAATTCTACAACCTCTGGTTGATCGAGGTGCGGAGTTGTGCCGGCCTGCGTTTCGTGTGGCGGGTAGAGAACTTCTCGCAGATCGAATCCTACCTGCTGCTTCAGCAACGCGGAGCATTCATCCACGCAACTTCGGAAAGCCGGCTCGGCTTGATAGATCTCTAACCCCATATTCTCGCGTTGCGAACCCAGCCCCGGGAACAGGAACGCGAGGGAGCGGTTGCCGGGTGGGGTGGTGCCCATGAGCGTGCGCTGAAAATTAATCGGTGCCGTGGGGAGCTGAGCAAGCGCGCTCGCTGCATCGTTTGCGTTGTTACAAACCAGGAAAAAACGCCGCGCAAACGCTCGCCGGCCCATCTGACACGTGTAGGCAATATCCGCAAGGTTGGCATCCGGATGCCGCTGAAAATAGGCGGCGAAATTGCGGATGGCAGCTTCGAGCGCAACCTTCGACCGCGCCGACAGCAGCAATAAATGCCACGGCCGCAACGAGTCCGAAGCCTGAACCGCGGGCGCTTCCTCGACTACGACGTGAGCATTGGTACCCCCAATGCCGAAGGAATGCACACCCGCCCGGCGCGGCGCGGCCTTCGCCTTCCACGGCATGAGCTGTGTATTCACGTAAAAAGGACTTGTCTTGAAATCGATAGCCGGATTCGGTCGACTGAAATTAATGGTGGGTGGAACTTCGCCGTGTTGCAAAGATAGAACTACCTTTATCAACGCCGCTATTCCAGAGGCGCTGTCAAGGTGCCCAACATTCGACTTCAACGAACCAAGGGCGCAGAAACCTGTATCCGATGTCGCAGCACGAAACGCCTCGCTGAGTGCCGCGACTTCGATGGGATCTCCCATGGGAGTCCCCGTACCGTGACCTTCCACATAGTCGATGGTTCGTGGATCGACCTCCGCCAGAGCGTGCGCCCGGGCGACGACCTCGGCCTGCGCATCCAGTCCGGGCGCCGCGTAGCCGACTTTCATGCCGCCATCGTTGTTGATTGCGCTTCCACGAATGACCGCACGAATGCAATCGCCGTCTCGGATCGCGTCGGCCACCCGCTTCAACACGACCAGGCCAACGCCGTTTGAAAAAAGTGTCCCACTCGCTGCCGCATCGAAGGACCGAGTGTGCCCGTCGCGTGAAAAGATCTGGCCCTCCTGGAACATGTAGCCGGATTTCTGTGGCACTCGAATCGCCACTCCACCGGCGAGCCCCATGTCGCATTGGTGCGTGAAAAGACTGTCACACGCCATGGCCACGGCCACCAGTGACGTTGAACATGCCGTCTGCACCGCGATGCTCGGCCCTCGCAGGTTGAGCTTGTAGGAGACGCGCGTACTCA
>Ga0182024_10017902_pt1 | contig 13246 bp, 14 predicted proteins | sample P32metaG_FD_120480 | JGI IMG/M metagenome (GOLD analysis project Ga0182024, IMG submission 120480) | Permafrost microbial communities from Stordalen Mire, Sweden - P3-2 metaG (Illumina Assembly) | ecosystem: Environmental > Terrestrial > Soil > Wetlands > Permafrost | place: Sweden: Stordalen...
GCCGCTCCATAAGGTCACGAGCCGTAGAGCCGGTGCGGCAGCCAGGTCGCCAGCGCCGGCACAAACCACAGCGCCACCAGCATCGCCAGCTGGATCAGCACATACGGAATGATGCCGAGATAAATGTGGCGCGTGGTCACTTCCGGCGGCGCGACGCCGCGCAGGTAGAACAATGTCGGGCCGAGCGGCGGATGCATGTAGGAGGTCTGCAGGTTCACCGCCATCATGACGCCGAGCCACACCGGATCGACGCCGGGCATCTGCAGGAGCACCGGCGCCACGATCGGCACCACGACGAAGATGATCTCGAAGGCGTCCATCACGAAGCCGAGCACGAACAGCGCCACCATCACCGCGAGCGTCGCGCCGCCGACGCCGCCCGGCAGGCCGGTCAGCGCGCGCTCCACCATGGTGTCGCCGCCGAGACCGCGGAACACCAGGCTGAAGGCCGTCGCGCCGATCAGGATGACAAAGATCATGCTGGTGATCTGCGTGGTGCGCGCCACCACGGGCCCGAGCAGGCCGGCCACTCCCACCCTGCCCTGCCGCGCCCGCGGCCACGCCGCCAGCAGGACCGCGCCGACCGCGCCGACCGACGCCGCCTCGGTCGGCGTCGCCACACCGCCGAGAATGGAGCCGAGCACGGCGAGGATGAGCGCGATCGGCGCGACCAGTGCCCCGACCAGCCGGCCTATCAACGCGAGGCCGCGCGGCGCCGCCGCATCCGGCGCGATCGCCGGCGATTTCTTCGGAAACAAAATCGCGACCGCGATCAGATAAAGTAGATAGAGCAGCACCAGGACGAGTCCCGGGATGATCGCGCCGGCGAACAGATCGGCGACCGAGACCGTCTGCGGCGCGAAATTGCCCTGCGCCAGCTGCGCCGCCTGGTAGGAATTGCTGAGCTGATCGCCGAGCAGAACCAGCACGGTGGCGGGCGGAAAGATCTGGGCCAGCGTCGCCGTCGCCGCCACGGTGCCGGCGGCCAGCGCCTTGTCGTAGCCGTGCCGCAGCATGGTCGGCAGCACGATCAGGCCCATGGTCACCGTCGTGGCGCCGACCACGCCCTTGGCGGCGGCGAGCAGCACGCCGACCACGATCACCGAAAAGCCCAAGCCGCCCGGCAGCGCGCCGAACAGCCGGCCCATGGTCTCCAGCAGATCCTCGGCGACGCGGGAGCGCTCCAGCATCACGCCCATGAAGATGAACAGCGGGATGGCGAGCAGCACGTCGTTGGTCATGACGCCGAAAATGCGCTCCGGCAGCGCGCCGAGAAGCGCCAGGTTCATGACGCCGGCGGCGGCGCCGGCGGCAGCGAAGGCAAGCGACACGCCGGCCAGCGTCAGCGCCACCGGATAGCCGAACAGAAGCAGCGCGCAGACTGCGATCACCATGCCGACGGCGAGCACGTCGCTTAAGCCAACCATCGGCGCGCCCACTGCCTAGCCGCCGCCGCGGGCGGGGGAGGAGACCGAGGCGGCGCGCGGCCCGCGGAGCGCGAGCGCGGCGCGGATCGCCTGGGCGACGCCTTGCAGGCCGATCAGGACCGCGAACAGCGGGATCAGCGTCTTGAGCAGATAGACGAACGGCAAGCCGCTGGTTTCCCGCGAGCCTTCAAAAATGGCCCAGGAGCGCGCCGCATAAGGCACCGACAGCGTGCCGAGCACGATGGCGAACGGGAACAGGAACACCAGCGCGCCGAAAAGGTCGACCAATGCCCGCGCGCGCGGCGTCGCCCGGCCATAGAAAATATCGACCCGCACATGGCCGTCGATTTGCAGCGTCCACGCCGCGGCGAGCATGAACAAGGCGGCGTGGGCGTAAAGCACCGATTCCTGCAATCGGATCGAGCCCATGCCGAGCGCGTAGCGCAGCACGACCACGGCGAATTCGGCCAGCACGATATACAGGCAGCACCATGCCGCGGCGCGGCCGATGGCGGCATTCACCCGATCGATGGCCGTGGCGATGCGCGCAAGCGTGTTTCGCATGGTGCCCCCGGCGTATTATAGTGGGTACATTGCGGCGCGAGGAAATGGACAAGGTGCGATGACCCACGATCACGACCATGATCATGAGCACGGCTCGGAGCTTTCCGAAATGCAGTTGCGCGTGCGCGCGCTGGAGACCGTGCTGGCCGAGAAGGGCTATATCGATCCGGCGGCGCTCGATGCCGTGGTCGAGACCTACGAGACCCGGATCGGGCCGCATGATGGCGCCCGCGTCGTCGCCAAGGCGTGGAGCGATCCCGAGTTCAAGCGCCGCTTGCTCGCCGATGGCACCGCCGCGGTGCGTGCGCTCGGCCGCGACAACCGGGTCGGCGATCACCTCACCGTGCTCGAGAACACGCCGGCACGCCACAACATGGTCGTGTGCACATTGTGCTCCTGTTATCCGTGGGAGATTCTCGGGTTGCCGCCGGTCTGGTACAAGTCGGCGCCGTACCGCTCCCGCGCCGTGAAGGATCCGCGCGGCGTGCTCGCCGACTTTGGCGTCAAGCTGCCGGCGGACACCGAAATCCTGGTCTGGGATTCCACGGCCGAGAGCCGTTACCTGGTCCTGCCGATGCGTCCGCCCGGCACCGACGGGATGAGCCAGGATCAGCTCGCCGAACTGGTCAGCCGCGATTCCATGATCGGCACCGGGTTGGCAAAAGCTCCGGGAGCACAGTGATGGACGGCATCCACGACATGGGCGGCATGGATGGTTTCGGCAAGGTCGAGCCGGAGCCGAACGAGCCGGTGTTCCATGCACCCTGGGAAGGGCGCGTGCTCGCCATGCAGCGCGCCATGGGCTTTGCCGGCGCCTGGAACACCGACATGTCGCGCTTCGCGCAGGAGCGGCTGCCGCCGTCGGTGTATGTCACCGTCTCCTATTACAAGCGCTGGGCGCTGGCGATGGAAGCCAACCTGATCGAGCGCGGCCTCGCCGATGCCGACGAGATCGCGGCCGGCCACGCGTTGCGCGCCGGCAAGGCACTCAAGCGCAAACTGAGCCCCGACACGGCCGCCAAGGGGGCGCCGCGCGGCTCTTTCGCCCGCGAGACCAACCGCCCGGCCCGCTTCAAGATCGGCGACCGCGTCCGCGCCAAGAACATCCATCCCAAGACCCACACGCGGCTGCCGCGCTACGTGCGCGACCACGTCGGCGCGGTCGTGCTGGTCCACGGCTGCCACGTTTTTCCCGACGCGGCGGCGCTGGCGGTCGAGAACGAAGATCCGCAATGGCTCTACACCGTGCGCTTCGACGGGCGCGAATTGTGGGGCCCCGACGGCGATCCGACCGTCAAGGTTTCGGTCGATGCCTTCGAGCCGTATCTGGAGCCGGCGTGAGCGCCGGCACAGTCGCGTCATCGCGGAGGTTCGTGGTCATGGATGCCATGGATGCCGGCTCCGACTCGCTCTCTTCGCTCGACCGCAGCGGCGCGGTGAGGATTCCGCGCGATACCGAGGGGCCGGTGTTCCGCGAGCCGTGGCAGGCACAGGCGTTCGCACTGGCGCTGGCGCTGCACGAGCGCGGCCTGTTTAGCTGGAACGAATGGGCAGCGACGCTCGGCGACGAGATCAAGAAGGCGCAAGCCGCCGGCGATCCCGACACCGGCGAGACCTACTATCATCATTGGCTCGCCACGCTGGAACGCATCGTCGCCGCCAAAGGCCTGGCCGACGCGGCGACGCTCTCGCGCACCCGCGATGCCTGGCAACGCGCCTGCGCGCGCACGCCCCACGGCGCGCCGATCGAATTGAGCCCTCGCGATTTTCGCGAATAGACGCCAAACCGGCGGAACTGCTGCGTGGCGCAGCTCGGAGGAAACGATGACAGCCCAGACCGTCAAGATTCGCTCACGCGACGGCAGCGACTTCGATTGTTATTTGGCCATGCCGAAAACCGATGCGCCGGTGCCGGCCGTGGTGCTGGCCTCCGCCGTGCACGGCGTCGATGGCGATATTTGCGCGATCGCCGAAGAATTCGCGGCGGCAGGATTCATCGCCGCGGCGCCGGACCTGTTCTGGCGGTCCTTGCCGGGCCCGCTGTCCCACGACGACGAGCGCGCCCAGCAGCGCTCGCAGCCGCGTCCGGACAAGATCAAGGCCGGCGAGCCCGACCTGGCGGACACCCTGGCGTATCTGCGCACGCTGGCGTCCTTCAACGGCCGCGCCGCGACCATGGGATTTTGCTACGGCGGCCCCTACGCGATCATCGCTCCGCAGCGCCTCGGCTATGCCGCCGGCATTTCGTGCCACGGCAGCCGGATGCTCGACTATGTCGGAGACATCGAAGGCGTAGGCGCGCCGGTCTGCATCATCTGGGGCGACCGCGATCGCCTGGCGCCGGCCGAAGTGCTCGACGCCTATCGGGGCATCGCCGCGCGCATGCCGAACGTCGAACTGCACATTTTTCCGGGAATCCTCCACGGCTACATGATGCCCGGCTCGCCCGAGGCGTTCGATCGCAAGACCCGCGATTTTTCGATGGCGCGTGCGCTCGCCATTCTCGAAGGGCTGCGCCGCAGCAGCGCACCGACGCTGCGGCAGGCGTCGTAAAGCGTGCCCAGGTCTAGAGCCGCGTAGGTCCTAGAGCATCCCCAAAGCGTGCGGCAGCCACAGCGAGATGGCGGGGATGTAGGTCACCATCGCCAGGAAGATCAGCATGGTGATGAGCCACGGCAGCACCGCAATGGTGAGCTCGGTGATGCCCATGCGGGTAATGCCGGCCGCAACATAGAGATTGAGCCCGACCGGCGGATGGCACAGGCCGACCTCCATGTTGACCGCCATCAGGATGCCGAGATGCACCGGGTGCACGCCGAGCACCGCCGCCATCGGAAACAGGATCGGCGCCATGATCAAGGTGATCGCCGCGGGATCCATGAAGTTGCCGGCCGCGAGCAGCACGACGTTTGTGACGAGCAGGAACGCCACGATGCCGAAGCCCTGCGCCGTCATCCATTCCGCCATCGATTGCGGAATCTGCTCGGATGTCAGGAGCCAGGAGAACACCGCCGCGTTGGTGATGATGTAGAGGATCATCGCGCTCATGGCGGCGGCCTTGAGCAGCACCGCCGGCACCTCGGAGAACTTCAGGCCCTTGTAGACGAACACTGCGATGATGAAGGCGTAGACGGCGGCGACCGCCGCGGCCTCGGTCGGCGTGAACAGCCCGGAATAGATGCCGCCGAGCACCAAGAGGATGAGCATCAGGCCCCAGATGCTTTCCCGGAACGCCTGCCAGCATTCGCGCCAGCTGACGCGCTTCATGCGCGGATAGTCGTAGCGCCAGGCGCGATACCACGTGGTGGCGCCCAGCATGGTGGCGAGGATCAGCCCGGGAACCAGCGCGGCGATGAAAAGCTGGCTGATCGAGGCGGAGTCGACCACCGCGCCGGTCGGCCCGAGCGGCTGCATGCCGCTGGTCGCGACCGCGTAGATGACGAGATTGATCGAGGGCGGGAACAGGATGCCGAGCGCGCCGGAGGTGGCGATCACGCCGGCGGAAAAGCGCGGCGGATAGCCTTGCTCCATCAGCGCCGGCAGGATGATCGAGCCGATGCCGACCACGGTGGCGACCGAGGAGCCGGAGATCGCCGCGAACAGCGCGCAGGCGACCACGCCGGCGAGCCCGAGGCCGCCATACCAGTGGCCGATCAGCGACGTGGCAAAATCGATCATGCGGCGCGCCACCCCGCCGGCGGTGAGAAAATTGCCCGCCAGGATGAAGAACGGGATCGCCATGATCTCGAAGCGGTCGATGCTGGTGAACAGCTTCAGCCCGACCATTTTCGGATCGACGTCGGAGAGAATGAACAGATAGGTCAGCACCGACAGGCCGAGCGCGATCGAGATCGGCATGCCGCACGCCATCAGGGCGAGCAGCAGCGCGAACAACAGCTCGGCGCGCACGGTGTGCGACAGGTCGATGACATGCAGCCGCGCGGCAAAGCAGATCAATGCCAGCACGATCGGCGTGGCGACGATCAGCACCGCCGTAATGCCCTCGCCGAGCGGCCGCGGCGCCGCCGGCTTGGAAATATGCGACACGGCGGTCATCGCGCCGCCTCGCCGGCCGGCGTCGCCTGATCGAACGTGTGGGCTGCCGCATCGTGCGGCGCCTCATCGATCGCGTGGGCTGCCGCATCGTGCGGCACCTCGTCGATCGCATGGGCTGCCACATCGTGCGGCGCCTCGTAATCGATGCCGTGACCCTGATGCGGCACCCGGCCGGTGCGCAGAAAGCGCCACATCACCTGAAGGAAGCGGAAGCACATCAGATAGGAGCCGAGCGGAATGCACAGATAGATCATCCAGCTCGGCCATTCGAGCTCGGGCGAGACCTGGTCCGGGTCGAGCTCGTAGACGTAGAGGCCGCCCAGCGTGCCGATGACGCCGGTGAACAGCGCGCCGCATAACAGCGCGAACACGATCACCGGCTTGCGCGCCGCCGGCGACAGCTTGGTGACGAAGACGTCGACGCCGACATGAATGCCGGTGCGCACGCCGAGCGCGGCGCCGAATTTCGCCATCCATACGAACATGTAGGTGGACAGCTCGTTCGCCCAGGACAGATTGATCGCGGCGAGCTGGCTATAGACCCAGTTCGCCGCCGCCTTGAGAACGAGCAGTTGATGCGCCCCCGCCCATCGGGCCAGGTTCGCCGAATTGCTGGCGCCGTAGCGGTGAACGACGGCGACGAAAGTCAGAATCGTCGCGGCGCCGATCAGCGTCATAATGATCAGCTCTTCGAGCCGATTGAGGATGCGGTCGAGCACCGGCGAGCCCCCTGGAGCCAGATCCCTTCGCTAACCCGGAAGGGATCACGCGCTCAGGATTGCGGCGGCACGAAGCCCGAGGCCTTGTAGATCCGCTCGATGAAATCCTTGCCGAAGCGGCTCTGCATTTCTTTGTGCACCGGCATCAGCGCGGCGATCCAGGCCTGCTTCTCGGTATCGGTCAGGACGTGAACTTGGATTTTGCCGCTGGCCTTGATCTGGTCCATGGCGGTGACATTGTCCTTGGCCGCGGTGTCGTCGAAGAATGCGGTCGATTCCTGCACCGCGCGGTCGAGGCCGGGGCGAACGTCCGCCGGCAGCGCGTCCCAGAACTTCTTGTTGGTGATGAGCGAATAGGTCAGCCGGCCGTGATGGGACACGGTGAGGTATTTCTGCACGTCGTAGAGCTTTTGCGTCCAGATGTTGGACGGCACATTGTCCTCGCCGTCGGCGACGCCGGTCTGCAAGGACTGATAGAGCTCGCCGAACGCGATGATTTGCGGAATGGCGCCGAGCTGCCGCGCCACGGCGTCGAGCACCTTGGAGCCCTGGATGCGCATTTTCAGGCCACGGAAATCGTCCGGCATGTTCAGCGGCACGTTGGCCGTATAGACGTGGGCGCCGTTGTCCCAATAGGCCAGCGGCTCGACACCCTTGTCCTCGAGCTTCTTGTTGAGATCGGCCATCATCGGGCTCGCCATCATCTGGCGGGCGTGGCTATCGTCGGTCATCAGGAACGGCAGATCGAAAACGTCGAATTCCTTGACGCCGAGCGGGCCAAATTTGGAGATCGACGGCGCCAACAGCTGCACCGAGCCGAGCTGCAAGGCCTCGAGCTCCTCCTTGTCCTTGTAGAGCGAGGAGTTCGGATACACCTCGACCGTCACTTTGCCGTCGGTGTATTTCTCGGCCAGCTGCTTGAACAGCAGCGCCGCCTTGCCCTTCGGCGCATCCGGCGACACCACATGGCTGAATTTGATGATGATCGGGTCGGCGAGCGCGGGCTTGGCGAGTGCGGCGGCCAGCATGGCGGCCAGGACGACGACAAGGCTTTTGCCGAAAAGACGTTTCATGGCGTTTCCCCACTGCGGCCTGGTCCGGCCGCTTGTTTCGTGCCCTTTCCATAGCGCGAAAGCCCCGAACGGCCAAGGACCGGGACCGCGGCTGATTGACGACGGACAAAATTGGGCGACGCGGCCCGGTCATTCCGCCTTGCGTCGTCGGTCCGCCGTGCTTGCGCTAATGCATCGCCGCGGCGGCGCGCGGCACCAGCGCGCCGGGATGGCGGATCACGGCGCCGGCGAGGCGATGGGCGGCGCCTGCTGCCGCCGCCGGCTCGTGGCCGGACAGCCGCGCCGCCAGGTAGCCGGCATTGAAACCGTCGCCGGCGGCGGTGGCGTCGACCGGCACCACAACTTCCGGTACCGGCACGAATTGCTGGGCGCCGGCGGAGGCGACCAGCGCGCTGTTGGGCCCGTTCTTGACCACGATTTCACCGATGCCGAAGGCCTGCAGCCGCGCCACCGTCGCCTCCGGGCTCGGGTCGCCCCACAGCACCGCCTCGTCGTCGAAGGCCGGCAGCGCGATGTCGACGCGCTTGAGCGCTTCGACGAAGACGGCGCGGGTGCGCGGCAGGTCGCCGTTCCAGCCGCGCGGCCGGAAATTGCCGTCGAATGCGACCTTGGCGCCCTGCTGGCGCGCGGCTTCGAGCACGGCGAGGAAGCGGCCGAGCCCGATATTCGAATAGAGCGAGAGCGTGATCCCGGTGAAGTAGATGAGCTGCGCGGTCAGCAGCGCCTCGGCGACACGCACCCAATCGGCCAGCTCGAACAGCTCGCGCGCCGGAGCGGCGTCGCGCCAGACCCGCAACCGGCGCTCGCCGGATGGTCCGGCGTCGACGATGCACACGGCCGGCTGCCGCCCCGCGACGCGCAGCATCAGGCTGGTCGAGACGCCCTCAGCGGCGGCGAGCGACATGATCCCCTCCGAATAGGAGTCGTCGCCCAGCGCCGTGGCGAAACCGACGTCGATGCCGGCGCGGGCCAGATAGACCGCAGTATTGAACGTGTCGCCGCCGCTCGACAGCGCGAACTTGCCGTCCGCTCCCCGCGCCAGTTCGATCAAAGCTTCGCCGACGCACAGCGCGCGGGCTTTTGGCTCGTTCATGTCGCTTCCTCGCTGCCGGCAGCGGCGTCGGATCGGCGCCACAGCCAGTGACCGCGGCTGACAAAATAGCCGAGTGCGCTCAGCGCAGCGATGCAAAAGCTGACCGGCCAATCGGTGTAATAGGCGATGGTGATGCCGAGCCAGGCCTCGGTCAAGGCAAGCCCGGCCGACAACGCCATGCCGCCCCACAGGCCGGCCACCAGTTGCTGCGCCGTCGCCGGCGGCCCGACCATCAGGCTGAACACCAGAAGGATGCCGACGATCTGGGCGCTTTCCGCCACCGCGAGCGCCACGATCGCCAGAAAGGCGGTGGACACAAAGCGCAGCGGCACGCCTTTGGCTTCGGCCAGTTCCGGCTGCAGGCTGGCGAAAATGAGCGGGCGCATGATCGCGGCGAGGGCCGCCAGCGTGACAACGCCGAGGCCGATCAGCGTTGCGATCATCGTGCGATCGACCGCCAGCACATTGCCGAACAGCAGCGCCGTCGCCTGGGCGGCGAACGCCGTGTAGTAGTGCAGGAACAGGAGCCCGAAGCCCAGCGCCAGGGCAAGCACGACGCCGATCGCGACATCGCGGCCGCTGATGCGCTCGCCGAGCAGTCCCATGCCGATGCCGGCGGCGACGGTCAGACCGATCAAGCCCCAGACCGAAGCCACCCCGAACAAGACGGCGCCGGTGGCTCCGGCGAAGCCGATATGCCCGAGGGCGTGAGCGGCAAAAGTCTGGCCGCGCAGCACCAGGAAATACCCCACCAGCCCCGATACCACGGCGGCGACGCCGGCGGCCGCGAAGGCATTCCGCATGAAATCATAGTCAAGCATGGTGATGATCGTGCGGTTCGTGATGACCGTGATCATGCAGATGGTCGGAGCGTTCGACGTCGCAGCCGCGCGACAGCACGAAGATATGGCCGTCGGCGTGCACCACGCTGATATCCGTGCCGTACAGTTTCGACAGCACCGGCGCGGTAGCCACCTCGGCGACGGTGCCGAGCGCGGCGTGACCGTTGCCGAGGTAAAGCACGCGATCGATCGCGCCGATCAACTGGTTGAGCTCGTGGGCGCTGAACAGCACCGTGATGTTGCGATCACGCGCGTAGCGGCTCACCAGCTCGATGATCGCGTTCTGATAGCGATAGTCGAGGCTGATCAGGGGCTCGTCGAGCAGCAGCAGCCGGGGCTCGCCGAGCAGCGCCTGGGCGAGCAGCAGGCGCTGGCGCTCGCCGCCCGACATCTGCGACAGCGGACGCTCGGCGAGCTCGCCGGCGCCGACCGCCTCCAGCGTCTCCTCGATCATCTTGCGGTCGGTGCGCGAGCGCGACGGCAGGCCCCAGCGTTCGCCGCGCAGGCAACTGGCGATGAAGTCGCGCCCGCGCACGCGCATATCCGGCAACACCGTGCGCACTTGCGGCACGTAGCCGATATCCGCGGCGCCGCGCTGCGGGACGCGGCCGAATACCCGCAGCCGTCCGGCGCGCGGGGTCAGGAGCCCGAGGATGGCCCGCATCAGCGTGGTCTTGCCGGCGCCATTGGGGCCGAGCACGCCGATGAATTCGCCGCGCTCGATGGCAAAGCTGGTATCGACCAGAACGTTGCGATCGCCGATCCGGATGGTCGCGTGATCGAGCGCGATGACGGTGTCGACGCTGGCGCCGTTCATGATAACGGCCGCCCGAGCGCCTGTTCGGTGTCGTCGAGCTCGCCGAGCATCCAATCCTGGTACGACAGGCCCGGCGGCACGGTCTCGGTCACGCCGACGACCGGAACACCGCCGGTCCGCGCCAGCTCGACGAGCCGCCGCACAATGTCGTTCGACGCCTGCTTGTTGTAGAACATGACCCGCACCGTGCGGCTCCGCAGGTCACGCTCGAACGCCGCCAGATCGCGAGCGCTCGGCTCGGTATCGTTCATGACGGCGAGTTGAAAGCGCGGATTGAGCATCGTCAGGTGCAAGGCGTCCGCCATGGGGCCGAAGACCGGCTCGGTCGCCGTGACCGTAGCGCCGGCATACTTGCCACGAATTTCTGCGATTTTTTTATCCTGCGGATCGAGCGAGGCGAGGAAGGTTTGCAGCCGCGCCGCATATTGGTCCTTGTGGGCGGCATCGGCGGCGGCGAACGCGCCGGCCAGCGCGCGCGCCACCGCCGGCATGGTCTGCGGGTCGTACCAGAGGTGCGGATTGCCGCCGGCCGCGGCGTGCACGAGATCGGCGGCGACGATCGCCTGGCGACCGCTCCTGGGCGTCACCTTGAGAAGCCGCTCCATCCACGGGTCGTAGCCGGCGCCGTTGTAGACGACCACGTCGGCGGCAGCGATCTGGCGCACGGTGGTCGGCGAGGTCTCGAACAGATGCGGGTCCTGGTCCGGATTGGCCAGGATGCTGGTCACGGCGACGAGATCACCGCCGATCTGGGCCGCCACGTCTCCGTAGAAGTTCTCCGCCGCCACCACGGCAATCTTGCCGCCGGCCGCAGATGAGGGGCTCAGGCCGGCGAGGGTCGCCAAAAGCATCGTCGCGATCAGGATGCTTGTCCTCATTGGCCGCCGTTCTCCGTTTAACCTGGAAACAAGACCCCGGATTTACAGGCAAAATCGGGGACTTGTGGTCACAATGTTATATTATAACATATCAATGGTAATGACACAGGGGACCGGCTCGTCGGAACCCACCCGGCCGCTTGGCCGACGTGGGACGGTTTTGCTGTGGCGCGCTGCCGGACCACAGGGGAACGAAAGCGCTATTTCAGTTTCAGCATCGCCACCAGCGGCACTTTTTCCGCGACGTCGGTTTCGAGATTCCTGGCGAAGCCCGCGCTGTCGGCGAAGTAATCCGATGGCTGAAACGTATTCTTGACCACGCGCTGCGCGGCGTCGCTCTTGATGATGGCAACGCAGGCGGTCTCGAGCTTGCGGATGACATCGCCCGGCATCCCGGCCGGACCCAGGAGACCGCCGAAGCTTAACGGCGCGACGTCGTAGCCCTGCTCCTTGAACGTCGGCACGTCGGGCAGCGAAGGATTGCGCGTCTCGGCAAACAGCCCCGGCATGGCGAGCCCGCTGCCGGCCGCGGCGGTCAACGGCACGGCGGCGAAGTCGAGCTGCCCGGAGCGCACGTTCTGGATTTCCTCGGCCGGCCCCTTGAACGGCACGTCGTTGAACTCGACCTTGGCCTCCTCGGCCAACTGGATCATGGCCAGGTGCGGAATGGTGGCGATGCCCGGGATGCCGACGTTGAGCGCGCCGGGCTTTTGCCTGGCGGCCTCGATCAGATCGTGCGCCGTCTTCAGCGGCGAATCCGGCGGCACCACGACCACCTGATCGTTCTTGAAGGTCTGGCAAATCGGCGTGAACGATTTGTAGGTGTAGCCGGCGTCCTTGTCGGTCAGCGGCTGCACGGTGACCGAATAGGTCGCGCCGTGCATCAGCGTATAGCCGTCGGGATTGGCGCGCGCGACGTCGGCGGTGCCGAGCACGCCGTTGGCGCCCGGCTTGTTGATGATCACGAACGGCTTGCCGAGCTGCGCCGACAGGCCGTCGGCCAGGACGCGGCCCAAAATATCGGCGCTCGATCCGGGGGTCGCCGGGACGATGATCTGGACGACGCGCTCGGGATAGCCCTGCGCCTGTGCGCGATCGGCTGTCGCGAGCGCGACGGCCAGACTCGCGGCGATGATGGCGGCCTCCCGCATCGTTCCCTCTCCTGTGGCGATCGTTTTGGCGTCGGTCACTTGGCGTCGGTCTCTTGGGGCCGATCGTCGTGGCGGCGAAACGATAGCCGAAGCGGTGTGCCGATCAAGCTGCCCCGGCCCGGCTCAATCGTCGCGGCTGGCCGACCGGATTGCGATGATGCAAGGGCTGCCGGATACCTATATAGGAGGGGCCAACGGAGGGAAGAAATGGCTGAAGAAAAGCTGCCCGTCACCGTGCTGACCGGCTATCTCGGCGCCGGCAAGACCACGCTCCTCAACCGCATCCTGTCGGAGCCGCACGGCAAGAAATACGCCGTCATCGTCAATGAATTCGGCGAGATCGGCATCGACAACGACCTGGTCGTGGGCGCCGACGAGGAAGTGTTCGAGATGAACAACGGCTGCATCTGCTGCACCGTGCGCGGCGACCTGGTGCGCATCCTCGACGGCTTGATGCGGCGCAAGGGCAAGTTCGACGCCATCATCGTCGAGACCACGGGGCTCGCCGATCCGGCGCCGGTGGCGCAGACCTTTTTCATGGACGAGAATGTCGGCAGGAAGACCCGGCTCGATGCCGTGGTGACGGTCGCCGACGCCAAATGGCTCAACGACCGGCTCAAGGACGC
>Ga0182024_10017903_pt1 | contig 13246 bp, 6 predicted proteins | sample P32metaG_FD_120480 | JGI IMG/M metagenome (GOLD analysis project Ga0182024, IMG submission 120480) | Permafrost microbial communities from Stordalen Mire, Sweden - P3-2 metaG (Illumina Assembly) | ecosystem: Environmental > Terrestrial > Soil > Wetlands > Permafrost | place: Sweden: Stordalen...
CATCCGAATGATGCCGACGCCGCCCGCAGCGGAGATGCCATTTCTCGATCACCTTGAAGAGCTCCGGTGGCGGCTCATCAAGGCGCTCGGCGCATTGGCGTTCACGGTGGCCCTATCGTTCGCGGCGCTGACGCAGTTCGATCTGATCGGCATCCTGGCCCGGCCGATCCTGCCGTTGCTGCACGGGCACAAGCTGATCTTCACGCACCCGACGGATTCGTTCTCGATCTACATGACGATGTCGTTGACGCTCGGGGTGATCCTCGCGCTGCCGATCATCGTCTATCAGGCGTGGGCATTCCTGTCTCCGGCCTTGCACCGTCACGAGAAACAACTGGTCGCTCCAGTCACGATCGGAGCGGCGCTGCTGTTCGTGGGCGGGGTATCGGTCGCGTATTTCGGCGTGATGCCGCTGGCGCTCCGGTGGCTCCTGGATTTCCAGACGGCGTCGATGGAGCCGATGATCAGCGGGCTCGAATACTTCGATTTCCTGTTCTCGATGTCGCTCGCGTTCGGGCTCTGCTTCGAACTACCCATCGTCATACTGGTGCTGACCGCGCTGGGGCTCGTCAATCCGGCCTTCCTGCGCAAATACCGCCGCCATGCGGCGGTGCTCTGCACGTTCATCGGCGCGTTCCTGACGCCCGGCGATCTGATCTGGACGACGATCGCGATGGCGGTGCCGCTCTACCTGCTGTACGAGCTCAGTATTTTCCTCTCGGCCTTCATGTACCGGCGCCGCCAGCGGTCGCAAGCAGCCGCGGAGTTGCCGGACGACGGGTACCGGGCGCCGGCGTGAGGATTACGGCGGGGCGGGGTGGCGCGGTGCCGCCCGCCTCCTGGTGCTTCGGAAGCCTCGTGCTCGCGGCGCTGGTCCTGGGCGCCGCGATCCGGCCGGCGCAGGCGCAACAGCTCCCCGGCTCGGTCGGCGGATCCGTCGGGACTGCGGGTGGCGCCGTCGTGCAGCCCACGACCCCTGGCCGCCAGCTCACGCCGCGCGAACGCGCCACCCTCGACTCGGCCCGGCGCGCGATCGCAGCGCGCGATTCGGCCGCCCGGGATTCGGCACGCAAGATACTCGTGCATTGGGAGGAGCCGGACTCGGTCACCGAGGCGCTGCTCCTCCGCGAAGGGTATGGCGTGACCAAGTACCAGGGTGGTCACGCGGTCTATCAATCGGACCAGCACCAACTGACACTGACCGGCCCGCGCAAAGGCGAGCGTGCGGCGGTGGACCAGGATCAGACGATGGTGGTGGGAGATACGATCGTCTACCAGGACTCCGAGCGCGTCGTGCGGGCGCATGGCGACACGGTGACCGTGCGGGACCCCACCCGCAACGAAGACGATATCGTGTCGATCGGGCGCATCGTATACGACGTCCGGACCCACGAGGCCGTGACGTCGGCCGTGCGCACCGTGTTTCCGAGTGGCGGCAACCGGTGGATCGTGTCGGCAATCGCGGGCGCCTACGCGGGCGACACCATCAAGAGTGACAACCCGTCCAACACGTTCTACGGGGTGGAAGGGGGAATCACGACCTGTGATGACAGCTTCCCCGACTATCACTTCGCGGTGAACGAACTCAAGTTCGTCACCAAGCACACCCTGGTCGGGCGGCCGGCGGTGCTGTACATCGCCGATGTCCCCGTGATGTGGCTGCCGTTCGTGCTGGAAGATCTGCGCACGGGGCGGCGGAGCGGGTTCCTCACGCCGCACTTCGGCATCAGCGAGCTGGTACGCAACAGTCCGTCGTACCGCCGGCACGTCGAGAACGTCGGCTACTACTTCGCGCTCAACGACTATACGGACCTCACGACGTGGCTCGATTGGCGCAGCAGTGCCCGCGCCACGCTCGATGATCCAGGCTGGACGCGGTACAGCTCCGTATTCCGGTACAACTGGCTCGACCGGTTCGTCGTGGGCAGCTTCGGTCTCTCCTACCAGTCACTCAGCAACAACACGACGAATTCGGCGATCTCCTGGCAGCACCAGGAGGATTTCTCGCTGACGTCGCACCTCAACATGAACGTCAACTACGAGACGAGCACCGCGATCCAGCAGACGACGTACTTCGACCCCTACGCCGTCCTCGCCACGATCTCCTCGCAGTTGAACTACCAGCAGGCGCTGGGCCCCGCCAACTTCAGCCTCGGTGGCACGCAGAAGCAGTATCCGGGGCGCTCGGAGATCGACCGCGTGTTCCCGACACTCAGCTTGTCGTCGAAGCCGGTGAGCATCGGCAAATGGTTCACCTGGACGCCGAGCTTCTCGGGCAGCAATAGTGAAACGCTGAACGTGGACGAGTTCGGGAATTTCGGGTACCGGTACGCGGACAGCCTGGGCGCGATCGACAGCTCGCAGGTTCGCCGGAACCAGCGGGCGACCACTGCATCATTCGACACGCCGATCAAGATCTTCGGGTTCAACTGGCGCAACTCGTTCCAGATCTCGGACCAGCAGAACAACTTCCCGGAGCAGGACCTCGTGTACACACGGGTCAGCGCGGATTCCGCGGTGCCCACGCAGCGCATCTTCTCCCAGACGTATAACACGAGTCTGGACTGGAATACGGGGATCGATCTGCCGAGTCTATCGCAAGGCAAGTGGAACCTTGTCCCGAGCGTGGCGATCGAGAACGCGGACCCGGGCGCGGCGTGGATGATCCGCACGCAGTTCACCGGCGCCGACTTTGTGACACAGCCCAAGCGTCTCGTCTACGGCCTCACGATCTCGCCGACTTTTTTCGGCTTGCTGCCCGGGATCGGCGACGTGGCGAGGTTCCGGCACTCGATCACGCCGGTCATCACGCTCAACTACGCGCAGCCATCGGCCATCAGCGATGAGTTCTACGCGGCCGCCGGCCAGAGCCCGGTCGGATCGCTGGCCGGGTTGCGGCAGGAGTCGGTCTCGCTGTCCTTGTCACAGAGCATCGAGGCCAAACTCAAGCAAGCACCCGACGCCGATCCGTTGCAGTCGAAGAAGGTCAAGGTGCTGTCGCTCAATTTCGACCCGCTGACGTATGACTTCGTGCGGGCGCAGACGACGCATCGGCCGCTGAGCGGCTTCACCTCGAGCACGTGGGGGTACAGCTTCCGCTCGGACCTGATCCCAGGATTCGACTTCCGGCAGACATACTCGCTGTTCCAGGGTGATCCCCTCAGCGACACGGCGCGGTTCAGTCCCTACTGGCAGCAGGTGTCCGCATCCTTCTCGCTCAATCGCAACTCGGGTCTGGTGGCCGCGATTGCGCGCCTGCTCGGCCTGACTCCGCCGGTGAAGACGCCGGGGGCGGACAGTGCGCTGAATACGGATCCGTTCCTGGCGCAGCAGATCGCGGCGCAGCAAGTCGTCGGGGGCCAAACCGGCATCACGCCGTACCAGATCCCGAACGCCGGCAAAGGCTGGACGACATCGTTCAATTTCAGCGCGTACAGGCAACGGCCGCCTATCGGCAACTTGTCCAATGTCATCCAGTACAACCCGGCGACGGTGTGCGCCGCGTACCAGAACGTCAACCCGATCTACTTCGCGCAGTGTATCCAGGCCAGCCGCACGTCGACTCCGGACACCAACATCAACGCGACAACGGCTGCCGCGCCGTTCGTCGTCGTTCCGACACAGATCACGCTGCAGGGGTCCACGAGCTTCAACATCACGCCGAAGTGGTCCGCTCAGTGGCAGACGACCTACGACTTCCAGGCCCACAACTTTGCCAGCCAAGTCGTGTCGCTGCAGCGCGATCTGCACGACTGGCGCGCCATTTTCTCCTTCACGCAGTCGCCCACCGGGAGCTTCGCCTTCACCTTCTTCGTGGCGCTCAAGGCCGAGCCGGCGCTCAAGTTCAACTACGACAAGCAGACGTTCCGATCACCAGGCGACGAGGCGACCGGGCAAACCTATTAGCGCCTCCGGGCCCCACGTGTGTCTCGGAAGGCTGTCCCTCCAAGTGGACAGCCGGGCGTGCCAGTCACGGGTAAAGCGTAGCCATACAGGCACTTAACTTTCACTAACAGATGGTCCGGTGGGTGCGTATTGTGCAGTAGTGGAGTACGTAATCCTCATCAGGGGTTCACATGTCGACACGTCGTTTATCACTGGCTGCGATGGGGTTCGTAGTGGAGGGAGTCGCTGCCTGCAGCAGCAACAACAACAACATATCGGCGCCTGCCGAATCACTCGGCAATCCCGATAGCTTGACCTACCTGCTGCTTCCCGGCGGTCCCGATGCGCCGAACGGCATCCTGTTGAGTTGGGCCCCCGCGACCGACCCGAACGTGGTGAACTACATCGTCTTTGCGGCCACGATCGATAGCAGCGCTGATTTCGGCGAGCTGGGTACGACGATCTCCACGTCCTTCCATCAGGCGGGCACGCCGCTCCCATTTTTCTTCGTCGCCTCGGAAGATCAGTTCGGCGACATCAGCAGCGGAACGGCTGTCATCACGGTGGATACCGCGCCCCCGCTGCCGCCGCCGAGCACGGTCACCGCGACCGGTTTCGATTCGGCGTCCGAAGTGACCTGGTCAGCGAATGCGCGGCTGCAAAATCCATCGCTCTTCGCGTATTACCGGGTGTATTCGGAGCCAGCCGCGGCATCGGGACCGGCCTGTGCGACCCCTGGTCCGGGGTTCGCAGTCGAGGGGTCAACCGTTTCGGAAGACTTTGTGGTCACCGGGTTGGCGAACGGGACGACGTGGTGCTACGCGGTCACGACGGTGACGCAAGACGGCCATGAAAGCGTGCTCAGTTCCTGGGCGACCGACACACCAACGCTCGGGGCGGGTGCATTCGCCGTGTCCATGGCGCCCGACGCAACCGTCATTCGGCACGATCCGAAGCCGCTGCAGCGCGCCCGGGTTGTCGCACGACGGTGAGCGGACGCTGAACCAGATGTAATCGGCGCCTGGCGCGCCGACGCTGCACTGCTGGCATGCGCGCCCGGGACATTGCCCGGGCGTTCGTGCATCCGGACCCGGCACACTTGAATCACTCAGCGCGCCGCCCGACATTGTGCGGATGCCGGCATCCATCGTGCTCGACGGGGAGTCCCTCGTGATCGGAGATGTCGCCGCGGTGGCGGATGGCGCGCCCGTCAGTCTGGCCCCGGCCGCGCGAGCCCGCATGGCGCGCACCCGGGCCATCGTCGACGCCATCGTCGAGCGCCGCGATGTGGTGTACGGCGTCACCACCGGATTCGGCAAGCTGTCAGATGTCGCGATCCCGTTCGATCGCCTGGCAGAGCTTCAGGTGAACCTGGTCCGCAGCCATGCTGCTGGCGTGGGACCGCACCTGCCGACGCGTGAAGTGCGCGCGATGATGCTGCTCCGTGCCAACGTGCTCGCGAAGGGATTCTCGGGTTGCCGGCCGGAGGTGGCCGAGCTGCTCGTCGGAATGCTCAACGCGGAGCTACATCCGCTGGTTCCGGAGCAGGGAAGCGTGGGGGCGAGCGGCGACCTCGCGCCGCTGGCGCATCTCGCGTTGTCTTTGATCGGTGAAGGCGATCTCACGCGGCGCGGCCGTACGGGAGGGGCCTCCACGATGTTGCGCGAGATGGCACTCGCACCCGTCGTACTCGCGCCCAAGGAAGGCCTCACGCTGATCAACGGCACGCAGGCGCATACGGCCGTCGCGGCGCTGGCGCTCGGCGATGCGGGCCGCCTCTGGCGCGCCGCACACGTCGCCGGTGCGATGTCAGTCGAGGCCTTGCTCGGGACGCCGGTCGCGTTCGATGCTCGGCTGCAACGGGTCCGTGGGCAGGTGGGGCAGGAGGAGTCAGCGGCGCTGCTGCGAGGTCTCCTCGCGGACAGCGAGATCCGCGAATCACACCGCGTTGGCGATCCCCGCGTCCAGGACGCGTATTCCCTCCGGTGCATCCCCCAGGTGCACGGCCCGGTGCTGGACGCGATCCGGTTCGCGGAATCGCTCGTGGCGAGAGAACTCAACGCCGCAACGGACAATCCGTTGGTGTTCGAGGACGGCACGCTCCTCAGCGGCGGCAACTTCCATGGCCAGGCGGTCGCGCTGGCGCTCGACCTGCTCGCGATCGTGCTCACCAACATCGCCACTATGAGCGAGCGGCGGACCGACCGGCTCGTGCACCCGGATCTCAATCAGGGTCTTCCGCCGTTTCTGGCTCGCGATGCCGGCGTGCACTCGGGGTTCATGATCGCGCAGGTGACCGCGGCGGCGCTGGCGTCGGAGTGCAAAGTGCTCGCGCATCCCGCCAGTGTCGACACGATCCCCACCGACGGCAGCAAAGAGGATGTGGTGCCGATGGCGATGGCGGCGGCGTGGAAGCTGCGCCGCGTCGTGCACAACGTCCGCCATGTGCTGGCGATCGAGCTGATGTGTGCTGCGCAGGGGCTCGACTACCGGAAGCCGCTGCGGCCGGGCGCCGGCGTCGCCCACGCCCTCCGCGCGGTGCGTGCGCTCGTCGCGCCGCTCGAAGGCGACCGCGTCCTGAGCACGGACATCGGCGTACTCGCCCAGGCGGTGGCGGCCGGTACATTCGACGACGTTGCAGCCGCGTACGTGGCACACGCAGGCCTCGCCGGTTCCGGCGTGGCCATTCCCGATTACGGATCTCCGCACCGGAGGCCATCATGATGCCACCGACCAGTACTGCGCCGGCGGCGCCGCCCGCCGCGCCGGCTGCACGCGCGCGCCGGGTGACCGCGCCCCGCGGCACGCAGCTCAGTTGTCGCGGGTGGCAGCAAGAGGCCGCGCTGCGCATGCTGATGAACAACCTCGATCCCGACGTCGCCGAGCGGCCGGACGATCTGGTCGTGTATGGGGGGACGGGACGCGCGGCACGGAGCTGGGACGCATTCGATGCGATCGTGGCGACACTGCGGCGTCTCGGGGATGACGAGACGCTGCTGGTGCAGAGCGGCAAGCCGGTGGCGGTGTTTCGTACGCACGCGGGTGCGCCACGCGTGCTGATCGCGAACAGCAACCTCGTGCCGCGATGGGCGACCTGGGAGGAGTTCCGGCGGCTCGAAGCGCTCGGCCTTACGATGTACGGGCAGATGACGGCCGGCTCCTGGATCTACATCGGGTCGCAAGGAATCCTGCAGGGGACCTACGAGACGTTTGCGGCGGTCGCGGATCGCCATTTCGGCGGATCGCTGGCTGGCCGTCTGGTCGTCACGGGCGGTCTCGGTGGCATGGGTGGCGCGCAGCCCCTCGCCGCGACGATGCTCGGCGCCGCGATCCTGGCGATCGAGGTGGATCCGGCCCGGATCGAGAAGCGCCTCGCGACAGGTTACTGCGACCGGATGACACGCAATCTCGACGAGGCGCTCGAGTGGCTGGGCGCGGCGCAGCGCTCGGGGTCCGCGTTATCGGTCGGGCTCGTGGGCAATACCGCCGACGTGCTGCCCGAGTTGGTGCGGCGCGGCGTCGTGCCGGACGTCCTCACCGACCAGACGAGTGCCCACGACACGCTGAACGGGTATGTGCCGTCCGGGATGACGCTGGCCGAAGCGGCGGCGCTCCGGGTGTCCGATCCGGCCGCGTATGTGGCGTGTGCCGTGCAAACCGCCGCCGTCCACGTCCGCGCCATGCTGGACCTGCGGCGCCGCGGCGCGGTGACGTTCGACTACGGCAACAACGTCCGCACGGTCGCGTTCGACGCGGGCGTCGCGGACGCCTTCGAGATTCCCGGGTTCGTGCCGGAGTACGTGCGCCCGCTGTTCTGCCAGGGCAAGGGCCCGTTCCGGTGGGTGGCGCTGTCGGGCGACCCTCGGGACATCTACCGGACCGATGCGCTGGCGGCCGAACTCTTCCCCGAGGATGCGCATCTCAAGCGGTGGCTGACGCTCGCGAGGGAGCGGGTGCAATTCCAGGGATTGCCGGCGCGCATTTGCTGGCTCGGCCAGGGTGCACGGGCGCGGTTCGGCGTCGCCATCAACGATCTGGTGGCCAGCGGCGAGATCTCGGCGCCGATCGTGATCGGGCGCGATCACCTCGACACCGGCAGCGTGGCCTCTCCGTTTCGCGAGACCGAGGGCATGCGTGATGGAAGCGACGCGATCGCCGACTGGGCGATCCTCAACGCCCTGGTCAACGTGGCGAGCGGTGCGTCATGGGTGTCCTTCCATCACGGCGGCGGCGTCGGCATCGGCAATTCGTTGCATGCGGGGCAGGTCATCGTGGCCGACGGGACCGCTGCCATGCGTGAACGCCTCGAACGGGTGCTTACCAACGACCCGGGATTGGGCGTGGCGCGCCATGCCGATGCCGGCTACGAGGACGCCATCGCCACGGCTCGGGCGGAGCGGATCGATCTGCCGATGGGGTCCCGTCCCTAGCGCGGTGCGTCGCGCCCGGCGCGCGGGTCGCTGACAGTCATGCTCTCTGCCCGGTTTCGCCCATGGCACGTCCCCGCGTTCATCGCGAAGTACGCATACCTGGTGGCCATCCGTAAGCCGATCCTCGTGCATTTCGAGGTCACGCTCCGGTGCAACGCCCGGTGCGGCTTCTGCGACTACTGGCAGACCGATCGCACCGCTCGGGACACGGAGCTCAAGAGTTTTGCGGACGCGGCCCGGTTCTTCAATCCGCTGATGATCACCTTCACGGGCGGCGAGCCGACCCTCCGGCGCGATCTCGAGGATCTGGTCGCCGCGGTCGCCCGGGCGGTACGCCTCAAGTACATCACGGTCATCACCCATGGGGGCACGCTGACACCCGAGCGGGCGATTGCGCTCTGGGATGCCGGGATCAATCAGTTCAACATCTCGCTGGATTACCTCGATGGCCGGCATGATGCCGCACGGGGAATTCCGGGGCTGACGACGCGGATTTTCGGCGCCGTCGACGGGATGCGGTCGCGGGGCATCGACAGCATTCGGTTCAACACCGTCATTCGAGACGACAACCTCGATCAACTGCTCCCCATCGTGCATCGGGCCGCCGAGGCGGGATGCGGCGTGAATTTCAGCCTGTACACCGATGCCAAGAACGGAAACCGGGATCCGCTGGTCAGTGCGGACCGGGAGAGCGAGCTGCAGTCGGTCATCGACGAGCTGCTCGCCTACAAGCGGCGGCGCCGGGGTGTGATCACGAGCTCGGATCACTATCTCCGCCAGATACCGCGCTACGTTCGGGGCGAGGCGCGCGAGCCGTGCCGGTCGGGCATCCGGACGATTCACGTCGATCCCGTGGGCCGCGTCAAGCGATGCCCGGACTTCCCGACGGATTTTCACTGGACGGATTTTCGCGAATATCAGCCGATCGCATGTCATGCCTGTTTCTACGCCTGCCGGGGCGAGGCCCAAGCGCCGATGCAATGGTCGCGGGTGCTCGACGTGATGGCGTGAACGCGGCCGGCATCCGGGACTCGCGATGAGCCTCCTGTTCGTGGGTGCGTCGCAAGTCGTCACGTGTGCCGGACCGGCGCGGGCGCGCCGCGGGCCGGAGATGGGCGATGCCGGCGTTCGCCGCGACGTGGCGGTCGCGGCGACGGGCGACCGAATTGCAGCCGTCGGACCGTTGCCGGAGTTGGAGCGGGCTTTTCCGGATGCCACGAGAGTCGAATGCGGCGGACGCGTCCTCACCCCTGGCCTCGTCGATTCGCACACGCACGCGATCTTCGGACGGCCGCGCGCCGATGAGCAGGAGCAGCGGGCCGCGGGTGCGGACTATCTCGCGATCGCGGCGCGGGGCGGGGGCATTCATGCGTCGGTCAGGGATCTACGGGGCCGATCCGATGACGAGCTGGCGGACCTGGCGCGCGGGCGCCTCCGGCGGCTGGCGTCATACGGCACCACGACCGTCGAGGTGAAGTCCGGCTACGGATTGACCGTCGAGGATGAGCTGAAGACGCTACGCGTCATCGCGAGACTGGCCTCGGAACTCCCGCTCCGGCTCGTGGCCACGTGGCTCGGCGCGCACGAGATTCCGCTGGAGCACCGCGCCACGCCGGGAGGCCGGCGGGCCTATGTCGATCTCCTCGTGCACGAGATGATCCCGCGCGTCGCATCCGAGCGTCTCGCCACGTTCGCGGACGTGTTCTGCGAGCCGGGCGTGTTCACGGTGGAGGAGACTCGCACAATCCTGACGGCGGCGCGGGCGGCGGGCCTTGCTCTTAAACTGCACGCCGATGAGCTGTCGGCTGGGGGAGGGGCCGAGCTGGCCGCGGAGCTCGGGGCGACGTCCGCGGACCATCTGGCGACGATTTCGCCGGCCGGCGTGGCGGCGCTCGCGAGCTCGCCGACGGTGGCGACGCTGCTGCCGGGCACCATGCTGTTCCTCGGCAAGTCCTCGCACGCGCCCGCGCGGGCACTCATCGACGCCGGTGCCGCGGTGGCGCTGGCCACCGACTTCAACCCGGGCACGTCGCCGACGCCGAATCTCCCGCTGATTCTCACCCTCGGTGTCAGCCAGCTCCGGCTCTCGTCATCCGAAGCGATCATTGCGGCCACCGTGAACGGTGCGGCGGCACTGGGACTGGCCGCGGAGACTGGACAGATCGCGTCCGGATTCTCGGCGGACCTCGCACTATTCGATATCGCCGATGTGCGGGAGCTGCCGTACTGGTACGGGGACCGCCGGTGCCAGGCGACGTGGGTGCGGGGCAAAGCTTGTCACCAATTTGACTTACCGGTACCTTAAGCAGTCTTGCCGGAGACGGGATCTCATGCCCGTTATCGCTCCCCTCAGTGCGTCGCTCGAGCCAGCCTGACGTCTCGGTTCTGCGGCGCGCGTGTTGCCCGCGCCACTACCCGCCGCACCCCTCGAGCTGATGTCGAACGCTGCCAAGCTAAAGAAAAAGGCCGCCGAGTTCGAGCAGAAAAAGCAGTTCGACAAAGCGCTGCAGCTGTACATCCAGATCCTGGATTCCGGGGCAGATGACGGCGACGAGGGCGATGTCGCGCTCTACAACCGCGTCGGCGATCTGCTCATGCGCCAGGGCACGGTCGGCGATGCGATGACCTATTACGAAAAGGCCGTCGATCTCTACGCCGAGAGCGGCTTTTTCAATAACGCGATCGCGCTCTGCAACAAGATCCTGCGGCAGTCACCGGGCCGGAACTCGATCTACTACAAGCTGGGCAAGATCAGCGCGAAAAAGGGCTTCATCAGCGACGCCAAGCAGAATTTCCTCGAGTACGCGAGCCGGATGCAGACCGCTGGCGAGCTCGACGAGGCGTTCCGGGCCCTCAAGGAGTTCGCGGATCTGTGCCCCGACCAGGATGACATCCGGCTGATGCTGGCCGATCAGCTCTCGAAGAAGGATCGCAAGGGCGAGGCGCTGGAGCAGCTGCAGGTCCTGTATCAGAAGTTCGAGCAGGCGGGACGCGGGGCCGACATGCGGGCCACGATCGATCGGATGCGCGCCATCGATCCGGCGGCGGAGCCGAAGAGCGGGAGCGGCCCCCGGACTCCCAAGTCGACGGATCTCGTGTTCCTCGATCTGTCAGATGGCACTGCGGGGGGCGCCAGCAAGCCGGTCGCTCCTGCATTGGCGCCACCCCCAGCAGCGCCCGTGGTCCCGCCGCCGGCCCCCAAGCTGCGACCGATTGGACCCCCACCGGCCCCCCATCGCGGGGCGCCGCCCGCTCGCGGACCGGGTGTGCGGCCCCCCGCCCACGTGCCGACCGCGGACCTGCCGCTTATCGACGTCGATCTGCCCTCGGTGGAAGACGCCGACCAGGTCGAGGAGCCGCGCGCTCCAGCGCCCAAGGTCGCGGGCCTCGTGCCGCCCGAGAGCGCGACCGTGCGCGACGTCGTGGATGCGCCGCGCGTGGCGGGGCTGGAGGGATCCTCCCACCGCGAGGAGCACAGCAGCGTAGTGCCTGGACTCCCGGGCCTTCAGCCGCTGAGTGGAGAGCAGTTCGCGTCTCTCCGCCTGGCCACGCCGTTCCACGTGCCGATCATCGAGCCGCCGGCCCATGATCTCGCCCTGCCGGGAGAGCTGCCGCCACTCGGCGGCGCGCTCCTGTCCGCGGTGAACTTCACCGGTGAGATGGAACTGATCATCCCGGACGAAACCGATGAGGTTTCGCCGGGGCGTTCCGGCGGGGCGTCGGCGGGCCGTGGTCACGGGACGTCATCCGCGTCGCACGCGCATCGGGATGAACGCGAGCCCGGCATCACACTGCCGATGCTCGACGTGGATTTGCCGGAACTCGACGCGCCGCGCGCGCGCGGATCGCGGCACGGGTCCGAGCCGCTCGGCCTCGTGGGCGGCGCCGAGATGCTCGACGAGGTGCCTCCAGGCGACGAGTTGCTGGACCAGGGGGCGAGCGACACCGACGATGGCGACGCGTCGGATATGGGTTTGGGGGCGCCCGGCATCGGCGAGCTGGACCTGTCGCTGTCGGCCAGTGCCGAGACCGAAGTGTTCGAGCCGGAGCCGGCGACGCCGGAGTGGAGCGCGCCTGATCCGATCGATTCCGAGGTCGACGAAGCGATCGAGTTCATGGCGGGTGATTCCGCCGCCCGCCGCGAGGTGTGGCCAGAGCTTCGGGCCGCTGATGACGATGAGGACGCCGCGGGCACTGCCGATGCGGAGCCGGAGATCGTGCCGGCAACCGACGAGCCCGACGAAGCCGAGTCGTTCGTGGCCACCAACGGTGCGCCGGCCGCCGAGAGCGTGGTGCAGCCCGCGCCTCCGGGACGGACGTCGGGCGGCGCACCACGGCGCCGATCGAATTCGGTGCTCGCGCGCTCGGTGGATACGCTGCTCGTCAAAGTCGAAGCGACTCCCCAGGACTGGGGATTGCGGCGGCAACTCGCGGAGGCGCTGCTCGACGATGGTGATCGGGAGGCGGGACTGCGGGAACTCGAAGCATCGATGATCGGTCTCGAGCGCGCGCAGGATCTCGAAGGCGCCCGCTCGATGGCGGACGTGATCATTCGTCTCAATCCGAATTCCGTCCGGCACCATCAGAAGCGAGTCGAGTACGCATTCCGCACCAACGATCGCGCACGGCTGCCCGAGGCGTACCTCGAGCTGGCGGACGCGCTCTTCCGCTCGGGGCAGGCGGACAAGGCGCGGGCCGTCTACCAGCGAGTACTGGAACTGGCGCCCGATGATGCGCGAGCACAGGCTGCGCTGAGCGCATTCGGCGACCCGGTGACGCCTCCGGCAGCAGAGGGGACACCGCCCACCGCGGCGCCCGCGGTTGCTCCGCGCGAGCCGACGCCGGTCGCTACCCCGCCAGCTCGCGCCGCGGTGCCGCCCAATGTGCGCCGCCGCAACTCCGCGCCGCGGTCCGTGACGACGGAACCGGGC
>Ga0182024_10017904_pt1 | contig 13246 bp, 11 predicted proteins | sample P32metaG_FD_120480 | JGI IMG/M metagenome (GOLD analysis project Ga0182024, IMG submission 120480) | Permafrost microbial communities from Stordalen Mire, Sweden - P3-2 metaG (Illumina Assembly) | ecosystem: Environmental > Terrestrial > Soil > Wetlands > Permafrost | place: Sweden: Stordalen...
CGATGACCGCTTCGGAATTCGCGCCGACCGGCGACGCCACGCAAGGAAGCGAGGCCGCCATGTACTGCAGCAATTTGAACGCGCATTTGCCGCGCGACCATTCGTCGTCGGTCAACGGCATGACGCCGATGTGCGCCGCGGCGAGCGCCGCGGCTTCCGTTGCCGCGCTCCAGGCGATGCACTCGAGGTTGATCTCGGGCCACGCGGGAAACGCCGAGCAAATCACCCTCACTTTGAGCGCGCGATGCCGCGCCGTCAGCCGGGCGAGGGCCGGGCGGATCATTTCCAGGTAGATCAGATTCTCGGGACTGCCGATCCAGACGATGGTCGGCGGTCCGCCGGCTCCGGCCGCGGCCGGCCGGTAGGAGGACACATCGATGGAGGTCGGTAGAATCTCGACGGCACGCGCCGCAGGCCGCGCGACGCCCGCCAGCACGCCGTTGCCGGCGGCGACGACATCGACCCATCGGCAGGTCGCCGCGAATTTCCGGCGGCGCCAGGTCGAGTCGCCGACCGGTTCGCCGAGCCGGCGCGGCTTGCGCACGTAAATGGCATCGTCGACATCGAATATTCGCCGCTGGGTGAGCGCGCCGAACAGCCGCGCCTCCAAGGCGCTGAGCTTGATCTGGTGTAGCACGGCGACATCCGCCCACCGTAGAAGTCCTCGCCGCTCCCAGGTGCGCAATCCATACCGGCCGCTCGGAAAGCGCTCGATGCGCACCTGCCATGCGGCCGCCTCGAGCGGCGCGACCAGACTCCGCATCCGGTGCCGAAACGATGGCTGGTCGAGATCGTAGCCCAGGAGCAGAGCATTCGGCATGAGGTGCGGCTCCCTAAAGGGACTCGATGTAGGGGCTGAGGGCGCTCAATGCAACCTCGACGCCGTCGGCAAGGGCGAGCGACTGAGCACGCTGCGCCAACGCGGCCCGTGAGGACTCATCGTCAAGCAGCGCCTTCGACTTCGCCACGATCTCGGGCGCCGATCGCGGAGCCTCGACCGCCACGCCGGCGGCGACGCAGCGGCGAATGCGTTCACGCTGATCGCCCGCGATGGGTACTGCGAGGCAGGCAGCGCCGGAGGCGATTGCCTGCAGGAGCGTCGAGCCTCCGTTGACCACGATCAACCGTGCCTCGCGCATGAGCTCCGCGAGTTCCGCCTGAGGCAGTGCGCCCAACAGCCGCAAGCGCGAGGAGCCGGCAGGCGCCGGAGCAGACCGGGTAGGTCCCACATATCGGACGTCGAGCCCTGTCTCGGCCAGCGTCCGCGCCGCGGCTAGAAATTGCTCGGACGCATCCTCCGCACCCGGATGCCCCGTACCGCCGCCGGGGACCACCAGCACGAAGTCCCCGCGTCCCGGGGGCATCGTGGTCCCGCGCGAAAAAATCACATCGAGGTAGCGCACCGTCGGCCGGCGCAGCAGCCGATGTTTCAGACGCTCGGAGAGCGTGAGGCCGCCGGCGATGAATTCCGGATACGCAATCCAGTGCTCGTCGATGAGACGCATCCAGCGCAATCGAAAGGCCTTGCGGCGCTGCCGGCGCCGTGCACTGATGTACACGACGCGGGCGCCGGAACGATGTGCCGCTGTCAATTGGGCGGTGCGGCCGGCATTGTCGAAGATGACGATGTGCGGACGCCAGGAACGGATCAAGTCAATAACGGCGGCGCTGTGAAAGGTGGCGGACGATGCCACCAGGGTGACGGGGAACGGCGCGGCGGCCGCGTATGGCGCCTCGCGGCTCAGCACGAAACGCACGGCGGCCCCCGGCCAGCGCAGCTGTACCGCGCGCGCGATGGCTGCCGAGCGTGCGAACTCTCCCATGCCGAACGGACCCGACACGGGAACGAACAGAACTCGCGCGCTGGCGTCACTCAAACGCGGTGAACCACCGGTCGAGCACCAGCAGCGACCACGCGCGGCGGAATTCCACTCCCACCGGCCGCCGCAATACGCCGCGTGCTCTCAGGCGCTCGACTGCGCCGTGAAGCACCCGCGGGTGATTTTTCAGCCAGCGATGCACCGGCAATCCGAATCCCGATTTGGGCCGCTCGAGATGCCCCGGCGGCAATCTAGGCTGCATCAAGCGGCGCACCAACAGCTTGCCGCGGCGGCCGCGTTGATCGACCAGGAGCGCAGGGTCGACGCTCAGCATGAACTCGACCAGCCGGTGGTCGAGCAGCGGAGGCCGCACTTCCAGGGAATGCGCCATGCTGGTCCGATCCACCTTGGTCAAGAGCCCCTCGGCCAGATCCGTATGCAGGTCGAGCCATCGGAGACGCGCGAGCGGAGACAGCTCTTCGCGCCAGAATTGACGATAGAACCAAAGGTAGTCGTAGCCGGGCTCGCGCCAGGAATGATCGAGCAAATCGTCGATCTGCGCGGCGGTCATGCCGCCCAGGGCGGCTGCATAGGCCGGCAAGCCGACGTACGCGTGCCGCTGCATCGAGGAGGCAAATCGACCGAGCGGGGGGAGCAGCTTCGCCAGCGCCCGATTGATGACCGTCGATCGGGCGCCGACCCTCGACCAGTAGCGTGGGTACCCGCAAAAGGTCTCATCCCCGCCCTCGCCGCTCAATGCCACGGTGACCTCGCGGCGCGCAAATTGCGCGATCAGGTAATTGGACCACGCGGCGCTGTCGGCGAATGGCTCGTCGAAAATCGCCGGAATGGCCTCGAGCGCCTGCTCGAAATCCGCCGCCTGTGCCGTCATGTCGGTGTGCAGGGTATGGAAGTGCGCCGCGGCGCTGCGTGCGGCGTCTAGCTCCGATCGGTCGCTCGCGTCGAAGCCCAGACTGAAGGTTCGCGGGCCATCGAGATAGTACGTGGTGAGCGCGGAATCGATGCCGCCGCTCAGGAACACGCCGATGGGAACGTCCGACAGCATATGCGCCGGCACGACCGTTCGAAGCATCTCGTCGAGCAGTTCCACCGTGTCGTCGGATGTTCTCACCGCAAGCTCGGCCGAGGGCTGCCAGTATCGCTCGATCGAAACCCGCCCGCTTTGCCAGGTCAACGTGTGACCCGCCGGAAGTTTCGAGATCCCGCGGAAAATCGTCTTCGGCGCCGGAACGTAGCCGTGAAACAGGTAATCCCGCACCGCGCCCGCATCGACCTCGGGCTTGCCCAGTACCAGCAGCGCTTTGAGCTCCGAGGCGAAGGCGATGCCGCCGTCGGGGAGGGTCCGGAAATAAAGCGGCTTGATCCCGAGTCTGTCGCGCGCGAGCAGCAGCCGACGGGCGCCCGCGTCCCAGCTGGCGAAGGCGAACATCCCCACCGTCTTCTCGAGACAGGACTTGCCGTGCCGGGCCAGGAGGTGCAGCAAGACCTCGGTGTCGCCGGTGGAGCGCCAGGGGCCGGGCAACTCCTCGCGCAGCGCCTGATGGTTGTATATTTCGCCGTTGTAGGTGAGCACGTGCTCGCCGAACACCATCGGCTCGTCGGCCGCATGCGACAGGTCGAGGATGGATAGGCGGCGATGGCCGAGGACGACGCCCGGCGCGGTCCATAGGCCGGCCCCGTCGGGCCCCCGATGGCGCAGCCGCTCGGTCATGGCCGTGACGGTCTCGATGCTCGCGCCCGAGCCGACTATTCCTGCGATCCCACACATGGGCGGAGTCTAGCGCGGAATTCGGGGACTTAAGATCCTAGCCATCGGCCGACGGTTCGTTTAGGGTACACGCGGAGCTTCGGAGCCATGGCTACACCCGCCGATCAACGCCTGCTGGAACTGTGCGACAAGTGGCTCAAAAGCCTCGAATTGCACATTCGGTATTCGAGCCTCGATACCGACAGCTATTGGAAGGTTCAACCCTGGCCGGAGCATCAGCGGCCGAGCCGCTGGATCATCGACCTCGCGGTTCAGAAAGCCGTCGCGCTTCGTTCGCAGGTTCAGGAGCGGATCAAGCAGGGCGATACGAAGTTTTCAGACTCGCTCGAGCTCATGACCTTCCTCGCCAATCTAATCGGCTCGGAGCATATCGAGCGGTTCATACCGTTGGCGGAGCGCGAGAACGAGGTCGATCTCAGGAGCTCCGCGACCCCGGTGCCTCCCGCGCCGGTCGAGGTAACCCCGCATGTCCCGGCGCCCCCGCAGGTCCCGAGGTCGTCGCAACTCCCAACGCCCCCGCAAGCCCCGCCTCCCGCACACACCCCGAAGCCCCCGCAGGCTCCGGCGCCGCCGCGGCGCGCGGCCAGCCGTCAAGCCGAGCCGCCTCCCGACTCGGTGGGTGCGACTGCGACGCGCGAGATGCCGGAGTTCGTGCCGCCCAAGCGACGCGAGCAGCCCGTGGGAACTCAGCACGTCGCGCGTACGGAGCGCAGACCGGTGCAAGCGAAACCCGGCCCTCGGCCCGCGGCCAAGCAACCTGCTAAACTCGAGGACTCGGAGAACGCGGGCCGGGAACAAGTCATCGCCGATGCGGCTCGGCTGGTGCAATGGGGCCGCAAATGGTACGAACTGCCGGAGCTCATTGCGCGCATGGCCGGCCGGCCGCCGCTTTCCGAGGTCAGAAAAATATTGAAGGACAATAAGTCGGCCATCGAAAAGCAGGCCGGCGGCAAGTAGCGGACCGGCCCCGCCCGTGGTCGTAAGAAAAATTTAGGGAACCTGCTTCGCTCTTTCGCGCTCAAAGGCGGCCATGATCACGACGAAAAACCTATCCAAGCGCTATGGCGAGATCCTTGCCGTGGACGACGTGTCGTTTACGGTAAACCCGGGAGAGGTACTGGGGTTTCTGGGTGCCAACGGCGCCGGCAAATCCACCACCATGCGCATGATCGCGGGGTTCATCGCGCCCTCGGCGGGCACCGTCACGGTGTGCGGCCACGATATCGATCGCTCGCCCGTGCAGGCCAAGGCGTGCATGGGGTATTTGCCCGAAGGGGCGCCCAGCTACGGCGAAATGACGGTCGCTGAGTTCCTCGACTTCGTGGCCGACATTCGCGGCCTCGACGGGGCGCTGCGCCGTGAAAGGCGGAGCATCGTCATCGACCGGCTCGCGCTCGCGCCGGTCATCGACCAAGTCATCGAAACGCTCTCCAAGGGATTTCGCAGGCGGGTCGGATTGGCGCAGGCCCTGATTCACGATCCCAAGGTGCTGATCCTCGACGAGCCGACCGATGGCCTGGACCCCAATCAGAAGCACGAGGTGCGCCGGCTCATCAACGAGCTCAGCAAGGACAAGCTGGTGATCGTCTCGACTCACATCCTCGAGGAAGTCCACGAGGTGTGCACCCGCGCCATCATCATCGCTAATGGACGCATCGTGGCGGACGAGACGCCGAGCGCGCTCGAGGCCCGGTCGCGTTATCACCACGCTGTCAGCCTGCGCTTCGACAAGCCGGAAGATCTCGCCGCTGCGAAGCGCGAGATCGCCGGCCTTCCCGAGGTGATCGAAGTGGAGGCCGAGGAGCGCGAGCTCAGGCTCACGGCGGTCCCGCACCCCGGCCGCAACGCCCTGCCGGCGGTAAGTGCGTTGATTTCCAAGCACGACTGGGATGTGCCTGAGCTGCACCTCGAATCGGGACGCTTGGATGAGGTGTTTCGGACGTTGACCGGGGCCGGCCCGCGCGCGGTGATGACGCCCGCGCCGGACATGCCCCTCGGCGAGGGGGGAGCGCGGATTTGAACAAAACCCTGGTGATTTTCCGGCGCGAGCTGAGAAGCTATTTCGCGACTCCGCTGGCCTATGTCTTCATCGTCATTTTCCTCGTACTGGCGGCCGTGTTCACGTTTCAAGTGGGCGGCCTGTTCGAGCGCGGTCAGGCCGACCTTCAGCCGTTCTTCCGGTGGCACCCATGGCTGTACCTCGTGCTCATACCCGCGATCTCCATGCGGCTCTGGGCAGAAGAGCGCAACAGCGGCAGCATTGAGCTGCTGATGACGCTGCCCATCACGTTGGCACAGGCGGTCGCCGGTAAATTCCTCGCCGCCTGGTGCTTTTCAGGCATCGCACTGGCCCTCACGTTCCCGGTCTGGATCACGGTGAATTACCTGGGAAGCCCCGACAACGGCGCCATCGTCGCCGCTTACATCGGAAGCTTTTTGATGGCCGGAGGATTTCTGGCGATCGGCATGTGCCTCTCGGCAGCCACGCGCAACCAAGTGGTCGCATTCATCACTGCGGCCTTGGTCGGGTTCGTGTTCCTGCTTGCAGGCTTCCCCTTGGTGCTCGACTTCGTCCGCGGCGTGTTTCCGCAGGTCATCGTCGATGCGATCGCCTCATTGAGCTTCTTCACGCATTTCGAGGCGATTTCGAAGGGCGTGATCGATGTGCGCGATCTGGTTTATTTCGCGGCCCTGATCGGCTTTTGGCTGACGGCCACGGCTCTGGTGCTCGACATGAAGAAGGCCGAATAAGTGAACGCCCCCGATCAACGACGAATGGGCTGGAGGAGAACGGGCTACGGTGTGGGCGGCCTATTGGCCCTCGCGGTGCTTTTCCTCGGCGTGGTGATGCTGTCGAACCTGGGTCTGCGGGGCATGCGCCTCGATCTCACGCAGAATCACCTGTACACGTTGAGCGCCGGCACGAACCAGGTGCTCGCCGAGCTCAAGGAGCCGGTGAACCTGTACTTCTATTTCTCGCGCGACGCGGCCGAGAAACAGTCGCCGCTGCTCATGCCCTACGCCAACCGGGTCCGGGAATTCCTGGAGGAAATCACGGCGCGCTCCGGCGGGAAGATCCGGCTGCATGTGATCGACCCACAACCGTTCTCCGATGACGAGGACCACGCCGCCGAGGCCGGCCTGCAGGCGATTCCGACCAACGATGCGGGCGGCGAGTCGCTGTACTTCGGTTTGTCGGGAACGAATTCGACCGACGGCCGCTCCGTCATTCCGAGCTTCCAGCCCGACCGCGAGGAATTCCTGGAGTACGACGTGGCCAAGCTCATCCAGGAGCTGGTCAACCCGAAAAAGCCGGTCGTGGGCCTGTTGAGCTCGCTTCCGATGCAAGGTCAGTTCAATCCCATGACCGGGCAGATGGGCGACACCTGGCCGGTCCTGTCCCAGCTCGAGCAGCTCTTCACCGTGCGCCCGGTGACCGCGGACGTCGACCACATCGACAAAGACGTGGATGTGCTGATGATCGTGCATCCCAAGAATTTGCCGCCGAAGACGCTCTACGCCATCGATCAATTCGTGATGCGCGGCGGCAGAGTGCTGTTGTTCGTCGATCCCAACAGCGGCGCCGACACGAGTGGCCAGGATCCGCAAAATCCTTTCGCGGGCGCGACGGCGAATCACTCATCCGATTTGGAGCCGCTGCTGACAGCGTGGGGAGTTGCCTACGATCCGACGCAAGTGGTGGGCGACCTCGATCTCGGGCTCGAAGTACGCGCCACCCTGCAGGGACCGCCGACCCGCCACATCGCGATTCTCGGATTGCGCCGGGACGACATGGACAACAAGGACGTCGACACCGCCGCGCTCGACTCGATCAACGTGGCCACGGCCGGATTCCTCGCGCCTCGCAAAGGAGCGACCACCCGGTTCGAGCCCTTGCTCATGAGCTCGACCAGCGCCGCGCCCATCCCTACGTCGCGCTTCAACGCCTTGACCGATCCGGCGACGTTGCGCGACGGATTCAAGCCCACCGGTACGCGCTACACCATTGCGGCGCGGATCACGGGTCCGGTGTCCTCGGCGTATCCTCAAGGGGCGCCGCCCGATCCAAAGCCGGCCGCGGGACCGCCGATCGCCCATTTGGCCAAATCAACCGTGCCGGCAAACATCGTCATCGTTGCCGATTCCGACCTGTTGATGGACTACATGTGGGTGCAGACCCGCGAGTTGCTCGGCCAGCGGATCGCCCAGGCCTTTGCCAATAACGGCGACCTCGTGGCAAACGCCATCGACAATTTGAGCGGCAGCAACGCGCTGATCAGCATCCGGGGTCGAGCGACGTTCTCGCGTCCCTTCGAGCGCGTGGAGGCGCTGAAACGCCGCGCCGACGACCGCCTGCGCAGCAAGGTACTCGAGCTGCAATCGGAGCTCCAGCAAACAGAAACCAAGCTGACGGAGCTGCAGAGCAAGAGGAACGATCAAACATCGCTCATGATGACGCCCGAGCAGGAGCAGGAGCTCAAGCGCTTCACGGCCGAGAAAGCACGTGTCCGCAAACAGCTGCGGGAGACGCAGCGTGGGCTCGATGTCGACATCAATCGGCTGGACGATTGGTTGAAGGTGATCAACATTGCGATCGCGCCGTTGGCCGTCGCCATTGCGGGCGCGCTCATCCTCTCGTTCCGGCGCAAGCGCAAGCGCCTGGGAGGCAGACCCGCATGAGCCGCTCGCGCTTCACGCTGCTTCTGGTCGCGGCGCTCGTGGCCATCTGCGGTGCGTTCTATCTGAGCTCGCAGCGCAACTTGCAGAAAGATACGCGCGGCGCTCCGCTCTTCCCGACCCTCGGCCCGCAGCTCGACACCGTCACCGAGATGAGCATCCTCAAAGGAAGCGCGGCATCGTCGGTCACGCTGCACAAGACCGGCGAGCGTTGGACGGTGGCGCAGCGCGGAGACTATCCCGCGGATGTCGCCAAGCTCCGCAGGCTCCTGTTGGCTCTGGGAGACGCCAAGATCATCGAGGAGAAGACGTCGGATCCGGCGAACTACGCGATCATCGGAGTGGAGGATCCCACCAAACCGGGCGCTTCCGGCGTCGAGGTCGACGTTGTCGCGCGGGACGGCAAGCACGCAATCATCGTGGGCAAGCCGGTGGGCGAAGGCTCTTTCGCCCGACGCGCCGGCGAGAGCAAGAGCTACACGATCGAGCCGGCGCTCTCGGTGGATGCCGAGCCCCATTCCTGGATCGACACCCAGCTCATCGACGTTCCCTCGTCCTCGATTCAGAACGTCGAATTCAAACCGGCCGCAGGCGTTGGGTATGTCCTGCACCGGATCAAGCCCAAGGAGGATGACTTCGCGCTCGACAAAGTCCCCGCCGGGCGCAAGGCGCTCGACGCCAAGGCGTTGGCGCCCTCGGCCAGCACCTTGAGCGGTCTCAACGCCGAGGATGTGACCGCCGCGAAAGGTATCGACTTCAGTCAATCCGCGCAGGCGATCTTTACGATGGACGACGGCAACGTGCTCACCCTCAAGGGCGCGGTGGCGGGCGACAAGCGTTGGATCGACGTGCAATCTTCAAAAGATGCGGCGCTCACCGGAAAGGCGGAGGGTCGCGCCTTCGAGATCGCAAGCTACCGGTACGATGCGATTTTTCGCCCGCTGGATCAGTTGCTCGCCCCGAAAGAATCGAAGGCGCCGGCCAAGCCCGGTGCTTCCGGAAGCAAGCGCGGCGCCGCGCCGCCGAGCAAATCGTCTTCCTCGCCAGCCCCGTGATTTCAGGCTCGAGCGCCGGCTTCGGGCGGCGCCTCGCCGCCCTGATCTACGATTCGCTCCTGCTCGCCGCCTTGCTACTCGTCTATACGGGCATCATGGTGGCGGTACGAGGCGCAGCGATCACCGAGGCGGGCGGCGGGCTCTGGTGGCCCCTCTATCGCGGCGGCGAGATCGTGATCGTCGCCGCCTACTATGTGATCAATTGGATGTTGAGCGGGCAGACTTTGGGAATGCGTGCATGGCATTTGCGCGCCGTCAGCGAGTCGGGCAAGCCGCTGCGGCTTCTGCCGGCGCTGTGGCGATGCGCGTGCGGCTTTCTCGCGTGGGCGCCGGCCGCGCTCGGTGTGCTCTGGCTCTATGCCGATCCCGAACACCTGGCGCTGCACGACCGGCTTTCGGGAACCCGCGTCGTTCACATACCTTGAGGTGCCCCGAGGGCCCTGACTGTCTAGCGGGTTCTCGAGATGGCCACGAACGTGAGGAAGCCGACCGTCGCTGTCGGCAACCAGGCGACGAGCGCGGGATTCAAGCCGAACAGCTGTCCGCCGTTCTCCACGGTTCGGGTGATCAAAAAGAACACGATCCCGAGCATGGCGCCGATCACGGTGCGAGTGCCGGCGCCGGTCGTCCGCAGCGGCCCGAACACGAACGGCAGCGCGAGGAGCGTGACGATGACGACCGCGAACATTCGCGCGATGCGCGACCAGTAGCCGATTTCGTAAAACGAGGTGTCAAGATTGTTTCGCTTGAGATGGTCGATGTAGGATGCGACGCCACGGAGCGTGAGCAGGTCCGGGTCGGTCGCCGCGAGCGCCAGGAAGTCCGGATTGATGGACGACTGGATCGTGACCTCGTCGGCGATGGTGCTGTCGACGCGATCGTCGCCGAAGCGCGTCGTGGCGACGCCATGCATACGCCAATGCTGCGGGTCAGCCACGGAAATGCGGTCCGCGCGCTGGATCGAGCGCAACCGGGTCGGGCCATCCAGCTCGAACAGCGACACGCCTCCGAAGGATTGATCGACCTCGCCGGTCTGCACCCGAAGGATGAGATTGCCGTCCTTCACCCAGGCGCTGCTCGAGCCGGCGAAGCTCACATCTGCGAGCTTGCTCGTGGTTTTCTCGCGCTTCGCGAATTGCGCAAGGGGCGGCGCGACATATTCGCCGACCGCGTACATGGCCAACGCCAAAGTGACGCCGGCGAGACCCACGGGCCAGGCGATTCTCCAGACCGAAACACCCGATGCACGCGTCACCACGAGCTCGCTTCCCGCGGCGAGATTGCCGAGCCCCATGAGCGCGCCGATCATCGCCCCGATCGGCAATAGCTCGAATATCTGTTCCGGCACATTCAGGAACGTATACAGAAACGCATCGGCCGTTCCGTAATCGCCGGTGCCGATGTCGCTCTGCTGGCTGATGAAAACGAACAATGCCCCGAGGGTGAGGAGCACGCCCATCGCCATCAGCGTATATAGAAGCACCGTTTTGTACAGGTAACGATCGAGCGTATTCACGTGCCTCGCCCCTCGCGGTGAACCAAGTACAGGCCGAACGCCAGGAGGAGCAGATGCACCCACCACACCCCGATGGCCGGCGGCAACTGGCCCTTCTCCACCCAGACCTTGGCGGCGGAAAGCAGGTTCGCATAGATCATGTACACCACGATCGCAAATCCGACGCGGGCGTAACGGCCCTGGCGGGGGCGCAGGCGGCTCATGGGCACCGCGAGCAATGTCAATACCAGGGCCATGATGGGGCTCGACGCTCTGAATTGCAGCTGCGCGATGTCCTGGGGCGCCTTCGACCCCAGAAGCTCACGGGTGGGCCGCGTGTCGGGATCCTGCTCGGTGCCGAGCTTGTCCTCCGGCGTAACGATGGGGATCCCATGCTCGCGGAACTCGATGATGCGAAAATCGCTCTGGCCGGGAACGCCTTCATAGCGCCGCCCGTTGAACAGGGTCACGAAATGCATGCCGTCCGCGCCGGCTTTCGAATAAGTGGCCGTGTCGGCGAGCGCAACCTCGACCCGATCCGCCGTCTCGCGCCGCACGAATACGTTGTGTAGGACACCCTCTGCGTCGACCCGCTCGGCATAAAACACGGCGTCGCCCCCGCCGCTGACGAACGAGCGGAAGCGCCCGGCGTCCAATTGTCCGAACTGCGCCTCCTTGACCGCCGACTGGCGCAAAAGCTGAGCTTGATGGTCGGCGCGGGGCACTTGAACGAAAGAAAGCCAGGCAAGTCCCACGGCAATCACCACGGCAAAGCACGACAACGGCACAAGCATGCGAGTGGGCGCGAATCCGCAGCCCTGCAGGGCCGTCATCTCGCTGTCGTGATACAACCGGCCCAACGCCAGCACGATGGCAAGCAACAGCCCTACCGGCACGATGACCGACAGGTTCATGATCGCCCCCAATGCGATCAGATCGAATACGACGTGCCGGCCGTAGTTGTCGCTCGCCGCCCGGCCGAGCACCCTCGATAGCTGGTTCGACACCAAAATCGCGACCAGAATGCCGGTCACGGCGAGCCAGGTCTGTATCACCTCGCGCAGCACATAGCGTTGCACCGTCCACTTCATCTTATTTCTCCGCGAGAAACGCGGCCTTCAGGCGGCGAGGGATAGAGACCTGCGTGTCGTGGCATCCCATGGCACATTTCTGGATGTTTGCCAAAGTGTTCCGGGATGGTTTTTTGGTATACTGTATGGATGTCCAGCTCTCGGAACACCGCTGTCCGGGCGGTGCCTGCGCCTTGCATCTGCCCGTCCAAGCGGTGCAGGAGATCGCGGAAAAATACGCGCGGCGGCGCCGACAGCATCGAAAAATGAGATTGGCCTGGCGCAAGAGCGGCGGTGCACGCCAGGTCTACTTCGCCGGACGTTGGTTGTCGCTGTGGGACAGCTATGGACTTGGGAACTTCGAACTGCGTGCGCATCGAAACCGATCCCGAGCGATTCATGCCAAGATCGCGAATCGGCGAAAAGATTTCCTTCACAAATTGAGCACCGACCTCGTCAAGGCCAATGGTGCTATCTTCGTCGGCAACGTGAATGCCTCCGCTCTGATGAAGACCCGACAAGCCAAGTCGGTACTCGATGCGGGATGGAGCGCATTTCGAACCATGCTGCAGTACAAGTGCGCCCACGCAGGCGTGTGGTTTGCCGAAGTCGATGAAGCGTTTTCCACCCAGACCTGCAGCGTGTGCGGAGCGATCCATGATCGTAACGTCAATGCAGCTCACAATATCCTCGCGGCGGGACATCGCCGTCTTGCAGAAGGAATCCTCGTCACTTGAGGGCGAGGAGGATGTCAAGGCATTGAGCTTAGAGCCTTCTCGCGAATCTAGTAAACTAATTGCCGATACGAACCCATGCGAACATACGGAACTTTCATCCAACAACGGAGAGGGGACATGGAATTCAAGGTAATCGTCGATGCCAAGGCGCGGAGCGCATCCGGCTGCGCCGTCGTCGGCGTCCACGAGAAAGGCGATCTCGGCGCTTCCGCCCGGCTCATCGATGCGCAAATCGGCGGAATCATCGGGCGCGTGCTCGGGAGCGGCGATTTCACCGGCAAATTGGGCGACACGCTGCTATTGCCCCATCTGGCGGGCGGCGCCGCCGAGCGGGTGTTGTTGACGGGCCTCGGCCCCCAGGCCGGCTTCGGCCGCAAGCAATACCGCAAGGCGGTTCAAGCGAGCGCACGAGCCATACTCAAGACCGGCGCAAGCGACGCGACGGTGTACCTGACGCTGCATGACGTGCCGGGCATGGACGGTCATTTTCGCGCGCGTGCGATCTCGGAGATCTTCAGCGCCATCGCCTATCGGGTCCCCGACTTGAAAAGCGGCGTCAAGCCGAAGCCGAGCAAGCTTGCCGCGGTGAGCGTGGTGGCGGAA
>Ga0182024_10017905_pt1 | contig 13246 bp, 9 predicted proteins | sample P32metaG_FD_120480 | JGI IMG/M metagenome (GOLD analysis project Ga0182024, IMG submission 120480) | Permafrost microbial communities from Stordalen Mire, Sweden - P3-2 metaG (Illumina Assembly) | ecosystem: Environmental > Terrestrial > Soil > Wetlands > Permafrost | place: Sweden: Stordalen...
CACCGGGGGAGTGCGGGCCGACGAGGGGCATCCGATCCCCGGCCTGTTCGCCTGCGGTGAGCTCGTCGGCGGCCTGTTCTACTTCAACTATCCGGGCGGCTCCGGGCTCACGTCGGGGGCGGTCTTCGGCCGGCTGGCCGGCACCGGGGCCGGACGGTTCGGGGGGCAAGGATGAGGACCGTGATCCGGCCGGACGAGGCCGACACGATCGTCGGAGTCGGGCTCAACTTCCTGCCGCACGCGGCCGACCTGCAAGCTAAGCCCACCGAGTACCCGACGCTGTTCTTCAAGGGCCGGCACACGGTCCTCGGCCCGGGCGACGTCATCCCGCTGCCGTCGATGAGCAGCCGGGTGACGGCCGAAGCTGAGCTGGGCCTGGTCATCGGGCGGCGGATGTACCAGGTGGACGCCGCGGACGCGCTCGACTACGTCGTGGGCGGCTGCTGCGTCCTCGACCAGACCGCCGAGGACATCCTGCAGATGGACTCCCGGATGCTCACCGTGTCCAAGAACTTTCCCGGGTTCTTCTCGTTCGGCCCCGAACTGGTCTCCCTCGACGAGCTGGGCTCGCCGGGCGGGCTGGAGGGGGTGCGCGTCTGCACCCACCTCAATGGCGCCTGCCTCCGCTCGGCCACGGTGGCCGATATGCGGTTCGGGCCCGCCGAGCTGCTGTCGTTCATCAGCCAGGTCATGCCCCTGGAACGCGGGGCCATCGTCAGCACCGGCACGCCGGGCGCGGTCGTGGTGTCGCCAGGCGACGTCGTGGAGTGCCGTATCAGCGGCATGCAGCCGCTCAGCAACCCGGTGGCGGCCGCGGCCGGCTGATCCAGTGCGATAGCCGCTGCCCCTCCCGCCAAGCGCATCAGCGCTGGCAGGCGGGGCAGCGGCTATCGTATGGGTTGTCGGATGGTGCCTTGATCACTTCGTCCCGGCCGCTCGGCCGGGTCCATGGGCGCTGTCTCCACCCTCTGTCCAGGGTGATCGTCACGATGCAACCGCGACGATCACCCTGGCAGAGCCGCCCGCCCGGGCGGCGTGAACGCTGCCCGGGCTGGTGGGGTCGGGCTTACAGTCCCTTCGGGGTGCCCTTCTCGAGTTGCGCCGCGGAAATGGTCCCGACGACCTGCTCGACTCCGGACAGATTCGCCTTAACCAGCTGGTAGGGACCGAACACGTTGTGGAACTGGTTGTAGTCCATGTTCCCGCTGGCGCCGTCGTAGTTAATCTTCTTGCCCGCCTTGATATCCGCTAGGCCCGTCTTGTAGTCGTACACCACGGTCCCGGGTGCGGAGGTCACCAGAGGGATGTCCTTGGCGAACGCCGTGCCCGTCGTCGAGTGGGCCTTGTCTATGGCCAGCGCCAGGGCGAGGGTCGCATCATAGGAATACGTGGCACTCGCCAGCGGCTTGCCCTTGAAATCCTGCTTGAAGTACTTCATGAATACCGGGCTCGCGGGCGAGGTCGCCGTGGCTCCCTCGCACGAAACGATGGCCTTATTGGCCACCGCCGGCGTGACGGCCTTGATCCACTCGGCCGCGGCACTGGTGTCGCTGGCCACGATGGGGATCGCGAGGTTGTCGATCTCCTTGAAGTCCTGCGTCATCACGGCGGCTGTCGGCGGCTCGATCTGGCTGAAGATCACCTGCGCCTTGGCCTGGACCACCTTGAGCACCTCGGAGCGGTAGGAGGTGAGTCCCGGCGTCATGGTCTCATTGGCCACGATTGTCCCGCCGCCGGCCTTGTAGGCGCCTTCGATGTAGGGAATGAAATCCTGGGCCGTGGTGATGCTGGACATCATGAAGGCCGCGCGCTTGTAGCCGTGATGCAGCGCGTAAAGCGCCATCGCAACCCCCTCCTGGAGGTCGGATGGGCTGTCCCGCCAGAGCATCGGATCGGTGGTGTTGTCGAAGGCGGTGTCGCCGCCCTCGAACTCGAAGGGGATCTTGTCCGCGTCCAGGATTCGCTGGATCGACCCGATCTCCAGCCCGCCGGGGCCGATGATGGCCGCCGGATGGCTCGAGGCGATCATGTGCTCGGCGGCAGGCACGGCGTCCACCGGGTCGCCCAGCGTGTCGGCATGAACGAGCTGCAGCTTGTGCCCGAGGATCCCGCCGTTCGCGTTGATCTCTGAGGCAGCCACGGTGGCCCCCTGCAGCGAGGCCTCTCCGACGGACGCGTATGCCCCAGTGAACGGGTGCAGGACCCCGAACGTGATCGTCCCGCTCAGCCCCGGCGAGCCAGCTGAGCCAGACGAGCCCGATGAACCTGACGAGCAAGCGGCCAGCATGGCCAGCGTCGCGGTGAGAGTGGCGCCGACGAGCATGCGTGGCGCCATTGGTCTCATGGAACGTAGTCTCATAATGGTGCAGTCTCCTATTCGCTGTCAGTCCCCGTCTTCGTGGAGCAGCAGCACAGATTCAGGCTCCCCCCCCGATATAGAGCGCCACCACCTCCTCGTCATTGAGCAGCTGAGTGGGGGAGCCAGAGAGACGGTTCCTGCCGAGAACGAGTACGTATGCCCAATCGGCGTGGGTCAACGTGCGGCGGGTATTCTGCTCCACGACCACTACGGCCACGCCGGTCTGCCGAATTCGCACAATGTGCTGCCACACGGCAGCCTCAAATTTGGGTGCCATTCCGGCGGTGGGCTCGTCCACCAGCAGTACCTTGGGATCAGACATCAGCCCGCGGGCCATGGCGAGCATGTTCCGCTGGCCCCCGCTCAGGGTCCGGGCCGGGCGGCGGGCAGCCGGGCGCAGATCCGGGAAGAGCTCGTAGAGCTCCTCGATCCGCTCCCGGACGCCTGACTTCCGGTTGTAGGCCCCCATTTCCAGGTTCTCGACGACCGTCAGGGACGGGAAGACGTTGGCCACCTGCGGGACATAGGCCATGCCGTGCCGGACCAGCTTGTCGGCGGCAAGTCCGGTGGTGACCTGCCCGCAGACCTTGATTTCCCCGTGGGAGGGCCGGACCACGCCGGCGATGGCCTTCATCAGGGTTGACTTGCCGGCACCATTGGGCCCCACGATCGCCGTGATGGCGCCGGGGCGGGCCTCCAGGCTGATCCCCTCGATAATGGGCGGGCCGCCATACCCGGCGGTGAGGTCGTTAATGACCAGATACGGCTCGTCAGACATCGGCGACATCCACCTGACCCAAGTAGGCATCTACCACGCTCGCATTGGAGCGAAGTTCTGACATGGTCCCGGTGGCGATACAGCTGCCCAGGGCCATCACGATGACGTGGTCACACAGGCTCTCCAGGAAGGGCAGGTTGTGCTCCACCATCAGCACGGTGACCCCGCTGGCCACCATGGCCCTGATCAGCTCGGCCATCCGCTCCCGCAGCACCGGGTTGACCCCGGCCTGAGGCTCGTCCAGCAGGACCAGGCGGGGCCGGGCGGCGGCGAGACGGGCAAACTCGAGCAGGCGCTTCTGCCCCCCGCTCAGGTTGCCGGCCGGCTCGTTCTTGAGCTTGAGCAGGCCGACCTCGTCGAGCAGTTCACGGGACAGCACCCGGTCGCGGGACTCCGCGGTCCGCAGCCGCCCGGGGGTGAGCAGTCCGCGCCAGACCGTCTCCCGGCCCTCGATAGGCGTGGCCAGCAGCATGTTCTCCATGACCGTCAGACCCGGCCACTCACGGGGCGACTGGAAGCTGCGCATCAGGCCGAGCCGGCTGATGGCGTGCGGAGACCTGCCCTCGATGCTCTTTCCGTCGAACAGGATGCGGCCGGAGTCGGGCGACTCGAAACCCGAGATCAGATTGATCACGGTGCTCTTGCCCGCGCCGTTCGGGCCGATCAGCCCGGTCAGCGACCCCGCGCGCACGGCCAGGGTCGCGTCGTCCACGGCCCTGACCCCGCCGAACGCCTTGGTCAGGTGGGTGACCTCGAGCGCGGCAGGCGCTGCCTCCGGGACAGCCGGCCCGGTAGCCCGCGCGTACAGCCGGGTCGGCCGGGAAGGCTCCACGGCGGGTTCCTGCGCGTAGCCCGGTTCAGCGTCCGGGGGGTCGCGGGGCGGCGGCGCGGCGGCGGTCGCCGGTGACGCCGCGGCCGCCGTCGGCTTCGCTGGGCTAGCCGCCGCCGGCGCTGAGCTCGCTGCCGCCTGCGCTGGGCCGGCTGCTGACGCTGGGCCAGCCGGCGGCTGCCCCGTGGCGGCTGCTGCCTGCGCGCCGGACGCCGGCCGGACGCCGGACCGCCACCCGGCGAAACCCACGGGGCGCAGTGCCACCCGCCAGCCGGCCCCCCGGGGAGCCGCCTCGCCCGGAAGCAGGTCCAAGCCGCGCCGCTCCGGAAGCACGCCGCGCGGCCGCCACCACAAGATCCCGACGATCATCAGGCCGATGATCACCAGGCGGATCGCGTCCCCGCTGGAGGCGTTGTTGCCGATCTGCGGGACGTACCGGGTGACCTCCTGGACCCCGACTTCGACGAAGAAGGTCCCGATAACGGCTCCGATGGCGTTGCCGGTGCCGCCGATGAACAGCGCGGCATAGATCAGGAAGGTTTCCTGGGGTGTCCAGCCGTAGGGGTTGAAGGCGGTGATGTAGGCGGCGAGGAGGGCGCCTCCGAGGCCGGCCACGCAGCCGCCCAGAACATAGGCCTTGAGCTTCAGCAGGTAGACGTTCCGGCCGAAGGCCAGCGACGCGGTGTCGTCTTCGCGGACCGACCGGACCGCCCGGCCGAAGGGACTCTTGAACAGCCGCTGCAGGACCAGGAACGTGATCACCAGGGCGATGACGCAGATGCCGAGGTAGTAGCCGCCGTCCGGCCCGAACGGCTGCGCGGTCGAGAGCGGCTGCGGCATCCCGAACAGGCCTTCGTAACCGTCGAAGAGCGGCGTGTACTGCCCGATCACGAGGGCCAGGATCAGGGCGAACGCGAGGGTCGTGATCCCGAAGTAGTCGTCACGCAGCTTCCGCAGCGCCACCGCGCCGACCGCCGCCGACGCCAGCCCGGCCACGACGACCGCCGCGATCAGGCCGACCAGGAAGGGAGCTCGCAACCCGAGTATGTAGCCGCTCGGCGGCGGGAGCGTGTTCGGTGCGAGCGTGAGGACCGAGTAGACGTAGGCGCCGATGGCCACGAACGCGAACAGCGCGATGTCGAACTCGCCTGCCCATCCCCACCGGACGTTGAGCGCGAGGGTGACGACCGAGAAGATGACGCCAGTCGTCGCGAGGCCGAGGATGTACTGGGTCATGCCGTTGCTCCTGCCGCCCCAGCCGCGCGCGGCGCGGCGAAGATGCCGTTCGGCCGGAAGAGCAAGGTGAGGATGAGAAGGCCGAAGGCCACGACTTCCTTGTAGGAAGCCGGGATGTACAGTGCGCTGATCTCCATGGCCAGGCCTATGACCAGGGCGCCGGCCATGGCCCCGTACGGGCGGCCGATTCCGCCGAGGATGGCCGCGGCGAAGATCACCAGGAGATAGCCCTGGCCCAGAGTTGGGGTCAGCGTCCCGGAGCTGATGCCGAGCAGGAAACCGGCGAATCCAGCGATCAGGCCGTCCAGCAGCCAGGTAAGCCGGATGATCCGTTCGCTGTTGATGCCCGTGACCTGAGCCAACTCGCGGCTGTCGGCGACCGCACGCTGCGCTTTGCCGAACTTCGTGTACTTGAGCAGGACGTGCACGGCCAGCATTACGACCACGGCGGCGGCGATCGTGAACAGGTTCATCCCGGTCAGCAGGAACGGTCCCACGTGGTGCGGCGCGCTGGCTGGCAGCTTGTAGGCCAGGCTGTTGCCGGTGAAGAACAGCAGGATGAGGTTCTGGATCATCAGGCTGGCGGCGATCGTGAGAATGAACAGGATCAGCAGCTTTGGCCTGCGACGTGCGAACGGCTGGAGCAGCAGGAGGTTCATGAGGAAGGCCACCGCCCCCCCAGCCAGCACGGCGGCCACCGCCGCCAAATAGATGTTGCTGATGTGCTCGTTGACGAGATAGGCGGCGTATGCGCCAGCGGTCAGGATCTCCCCGTGGGCGAAGTTCGGGATACGGGCTACGCTCATCTGAAGGGAGAGAGGAACGGTGGCCAGGGCGAGAATCGACGCCGTGACCAGACCGAAACCAACTCCAAGCCAAAAGTTACTCATGGGCCTTCTCTGACCTTTAGTGGACCTCGAATACACGATTCGGCATAGGTCCGCGCCTCACCAGGCCAAGGGGGTACCCAGCAGGCGCGGGAATTCCGGCCTGTGAGCGGTCAGAGCCTGGTTGCGATTCGACGTCGGGAAGTGGCATCAGGCCGGCGGCCGAGCCGGTGACGGCCGATACGGGCGGGGACGCGCGAGGTCTGAATCCCGTCTGGACCCGGCCAGAAGGGACTCAGCACCGTCAAGGGTGCGGGGGGTGAGGAACGGATACGGCGGGCCACGATCCGGCTGCGCCGCCATAGCCGTGCTTATCGGGAGCTGGCGGCCGGTCGCGGCGCTGGGGTGACGGGTGGCCGCGGGAAGACTGTCGGTTCGTTGTCACCTGGATCCTTCCGCAAGGGACCGAAGGCTCAGTCCGCTTCCATGCCGGGCCAGCTGGAAACCCTGTTTTGGCTGCTAGAAGACCCGAAATGTGGTTACGCGTCCGAAACGTAGTCAGAAGGTATACCGCAGTATGCAGCGCGTCAAGGGTCTCTGGCCCGGCCTGAAGGCGACGTGAAGCCGCGTTACCGAACATAGGTTGCGTTACGGCCAAATTCCGGCAACATTACGACCGTCGTCCGGAGCTGTGCCCCCAGCCGCTGCGGGTGCGGAGCCGGCCCGCACTGACGCCGGCTCCCGCCGGGCACCCGGGCCGGTCCACCGCGGGCACCCGGGGCGGCGGCCCACCCCGGGCCGGCCACCGCGGGCACCCGGGCTGCCCCCCGGCGGGCACCCGGGCGGCCCCCCGGCGGGCGCTCACTGGTCACGGTCACGCCCGCCGACCAGGCACGCCGGTGCCACAAGGAATTGCCGGCCGGAGCACAAGGGATTGCCGGCCGGGCGAGACATCATCCCCTATCATCGGGGCACGGCCGACGGGCTGGCGTGGCCTACCCGGGCAGGCCAGTTCGCACGGAAGGACGGCCCCAAGGTGCCATCGCTCTATCACCAGTTGCTCGAGGAAGTCCTCGAGGGCGATCTGCGGCCCGGTGAGATCCTGGTCGAGTCGGCCCTCGGCAAGCGCTTCGGGGTGAGCAGGACCCCCATCCGTGAGGCACTGCGCATGCTCGAGCAGGACGGTGTGCTTGAGCGGGTCAACCGCGGCATGCGCGTCCGCCAGACAAGCTCCGAGGAAGTACTCGAGATCTACGGGGTCCGCACCATTCTCGAAGCGGCCGCCGCGCGGGATGCGGCGACCCGGCGGACCGACTACGACCTGGCCAACCTGGACCGGCTCCTGCGCAGCATGGCCGAAGAGCGGACCGCCACGCCCGCGGAGAGGGCCGCGATCAACCGCTCGTTCCACCGGGCCATCTGGCAGGCCGCGCGGAACCGCACGCTCTCCGACATGCTCGAGCGGCTGGCTGTCCACCTCCGCCGCTATCCCGCCACGACTTATCTGCGCCCCGGACGCTGGGAGGAAGCGCTGGAGGAGCACCGTCTGCTGCTGGAGGCGATCCGGCGACGTGATCCGGACGCGGCCGCGGAGGTGGCCGAAAAGCACATGTGGGCGGCCCGGGACGTGCGCCTCGACATGATCCGGGAGGGTCCTGAAGAGATGAGCCAGGGCTAGCGATCAGGCTGCTTGACACCTCGGGACACGCCTCATACTGTGCTGTACACAACGGTATGCAACGTAATACATCGAGGTAAATCATGGGCCGTCGCGGCGCCGACGTAATCATTGACTATCTGGTGCAGCAGCGGGTTCCCTACCTGGTGGGCGTCTGCGGACACGGGATCCTGGGGCTTCTCGACGCGGCCTATGACCGTCGCGGTGACATTGAGACCATCTCCACGCACGACGAGCGGATCGCCGGCTTCATCGCGGACGCGTACTACCGGGTCTCCGGCCATCCGATCGCCACTTACACCTCCTGCGGACCCGGCTCGGTCAACATCGTGATGGCCATTGCCGGGGCAATGTTCGATTCCTCGGCCATGCTCGCGATTACCGGAAACGTGCCCACCTCACAGTTCAACCGAGGCCCCTTCCAGGAGTCCGGGAAATACTTCCAGGGTGACTTCCCCGGGGTGATCCGCAGCTACGTCAAGCGCAGCTTCCAGGCGGTCCGGCCGGAGATGCTCCCGCTCATGCTCAGTCAGGCCTTTGCCCTCATGACCTCGGGACGGCCGGGCCCGGTGAACATCGATGTGCCGCTCAACGTCTTCGTGGAAGACGTCGGCGACGAGGTGGCCGCCCCGCTCTGGCGGCCGGACGCGCTGGCCGCGCCGGCGCCGTCCCCGGAGGCGCTGCGCCAGGTGGCGGAGCTGCTCAGGCAGGCGGAACGCCCGGTCATCGTGGCAGGCAACGGTGCCATGGCGCCTCGCGCCCGCACGGTGGTGCGTGAACTCGCGGCGACGCTGCGCATCCCGGTCGTCACGACGCCGCTCGGCAAGGGCGTCCTCGACGAGCGGGACGACTTGTGCCTGGGGCCAACCGGTCGCAACGGTACTTTTGCAGCCAATAAAGCGGCCCGCAGCGCGGATGTCATTCTCGCGCTCGGTACCCGTTTCGACGACCGGGCGACCAGTTCGTGGATCCCCGGGGTCACGTTCAGCATCCCGCCCACCAAGCTCATCCACGTGGACATCGACCCGCAGGAGATCGGGCGTAACTACCCGCCGACCCTCGCCGTCATCGCGGACACCGCGGAGCTGGCCGCGGGACTGCTCGGCCTGACCACCCCGGATGACGTGCCCGCCGAACGCCGTGCGGCCTGGCTCGCCGAGACGCTCGCGTGGAAGCGGCAATGGGAGGCGGACCTGGCGGTCAGGCAAGCCGACCCGGCTGTGCCGATCCGCCCGGACCGTCTGGTCGCGGAGCTTCAGAGGGTGCTCCCCGATGACGCGAACGTGCTCGCCGACGTCGGCATCCACCACAACTGGCTGCTCCAGCAGCTGGCTGCGCCGCCCGCTGGCCGGCTGCTCCAGGCCTGGGGCTTCGCCTCGATGGGATTCGGGGTCGGCGGGGTCATCGGCGCCAAGCTGGCCGCACCGGGCAGCCCGGCGCTGACTGTCTGCGGCGACGGCTGCTTCCTAATGCACGCCAACGCGGTCGCCACTGCGGTCGAACACGACGTGCCGGCGGTCTGGGTGGTGTGGAACAACAGCGGGTACGGCTCGATCCGGGGCCAGCAGGCCACGTTCTTCGGCGCCGATCGTGAGATCGCGACCCGGTTCCGCCGGACCTCGACCGGCGAGCTCTACAGCACTGATATCTCGGCTATCGGCCGGGCCATGGGCGCCGATGGTGCCCGGATAGACAGTCCCGACGAGATCGCGGACGCGGTCGAGGCGGCCATCAAGTCGGAACGGCCAACCGTCCTGGACATCCGGGTAGACGCCTCGGTGGCCGCTCCGGGGACCGGCAGCTGGGATCTGCCGCCGCTGCCAGGCCCGGTGCCCGATTATGGCTGGTGACCGGCCGGCCCGGCTGCTGCCCTGGGTAGGCGGCCGGTTCGTCGAGGTTGCTCACTTCGACGATGTCGTCGAGCCGTGGGCGGACCAGGTCGTGGCGCAGGTCGGTGTCGCAGACCTGGGCACCGTCGCGGCCGCACTGGACGCGGCTGCAGCGGCGCGATCCCAGATGGCCGCGATGCCGGCGCACGAGCGCGCCCGCCTGCTCCGGGCGGCGGCGGACATCGTCGCAGCCCGGGCGGACACTCTGGCCCGGGAGATCACCCAGGCGACCGGCAAAGTGATCTCGCATACGAGGCGGGAGACCCGGCGCGTGCCGTGGACGCTGCGGGTCGCCGCGTCTGCCGCAGAGGCCCTGCTGCCGGCCTGCCCACCGCCCGACGGGATTCCCGGTGGTGAGGGCGTCATCGCGCTGCTGGCCCGCCACCCGGTCGGCATCGTGGCCGCGATCACGCCCTTCAACGCGCCACTGAACCTCGTCGCGCACAAGGTTGCCCCCGCCCTCGCGGCCGGGAACTGCGTAGTGGTCAAGCCCGCACCGCAGGCACCCGCGCCCGCCCTGCGCCTCGCCGAGATCCTCACTGAGGCGGGTTTTCCGGCCGGCGCGGTCAACGTAATTCCCGGGGGCCGGGACACCGGGGCGGCCCTGCTCGGCGACCCCCGGGTCGACCTGGTCAGCTTCACCGGGGGGACAGCAGCGGGACGCGAGATCCGGGCCGTCGCGGGTCTGCGGCCGGTCCTGCTCGAGCTGGGCGGCAACTCGGCCAACCTGGTCTGCGCCGATGCCGACATCCCGCTGGCCCTGCGCGAATGCCTCGCCGGCGGGTTCTCGAATAACGGGCAGAGCTGCAACTCGGTCCAGCGCATCCTCGTTCACCGTGACTTGCATGACCAGTTCGCCGAGGCGCTGGCCATCCAGGCGGCTGGGCTCCGCCTGGGCGATCCGATGGACGACCGGACTGACATCGGGCCCCTGATCCACCAGTCCGCGGCGGTCAGAGTCGAGGAGGCCATCGCCGAGGCGGTCGCCAAGGGCGCGACACTCCATACCGGCGGGACCCGCCACGGCGCGGTCATCGCGCCCACTGTGCTGTCGAACGTCGGTCATGACCTGCCGTTGTACTGCGGCGAGGTCTTCGCTCCCGTGGTCCTCGTCGAGGCCTTCGACACGCTCGATCAGGCCATCGAGGCGGCGAACAGCACACCGTTCGCGCTGCAAGCGGCGGTGTTCACCAAATCGCTCGCGACCGCGGCCCGCTGTTTCCGGGAGCTTCGGGCGGGCAGCGTCATCGTGAATAGATCGTCCAACTTCCGCCTCGACCAGCTGCCCTACGGGGGAATCGGGGATTCCGGCATCGGCCGGGAAGGCCCGCTGTACGCGGTGGAGGCCATGAGCTACCTGAAGTCCCTAGTCATGGTGCCCGGCTAGGGATAGGGCTGGTCATGAGCGCAGATTCAGCTGACGCGTCCGCCAACGGAACCGCCCTGGCGACCACGCTGGCCCAGTTCGCCTATGGATTGCGCCGGGACGATATCGCAGAGCCGGCCGCGGCCCACGCCTCCATGCTCCTCCTCGACGCGGTCGGGTGCGCCCTGGCCGGCTGGGCGGCTGAGGAAACCCCGCAGGTACTGCGGGCGGCGCGGGTTCTCGGCGGCCCCGGGACGTCCACCATCATCGGTGACGACGGGACGGCCAGCCTGATCAGTTCGGTCCTGGCGAACGCCTACCTGACGACCGCGGTCACCGCTTGTGATGTCTATACGCCCGCGCACTGTCATCTCACCCCAGAAGTGATTCCGGCGGCGCTCGCCGTGGGAGAGGCGGAGCACGCGTCGGGACCGGCTTTGCTCACCGCTGTCACGGCCGGCCTGGAGGTGGGCAGCCGGCTGCTGCGGGCCATCGACTACGCCGAGTTCCGCAGGCGGGGCTGGCACGCGCCGGGGGTAATCGGACCGGTCGCGGCAGCGGTCGCGGCCGGGCTGCTGCTCGGACTCGACGCGCCCCGTCTGCGGACCGCGATGAGCCTGGCGGTGAGCCAGTCGGCCGGCACCTTCGCCGCCTGGCCGACCACCGCCGTGAAGTTCCACCAGGCGCGCGGCGCGGTCGCGGGCCTGCTCGCGGCCCGGCTGGCGGCCGAGGGTTTCACGGCCGCGGCCGAGCCGTTCCTCGCCCCCGACGGTGGCTTGTTCGCCAGCTACTCCCCGGGTGACCCCGCGCTCGCCGTCGCCGGCCTGGGCCGCAGCTGGGAACTCGAGCAGATCTCAGTGCGGCTGTGGCCCGGTGCGACGCCGGTGCAGGCTCTGCTCACCGCGCTGCTGGGCAGCGGACGGCAGTGGCCGGCGGCCACGGACCTCGCCGCCGTGCAGATCCGGGTGCCGCCAGCGACCTACGAGGCGCACCGGCACCTCGCTCATCCCGCGGGCACGTTCGAGGCCTTGCTGTCCTTTCACTACGTCGCGGCCGTGAGCTTGCGGCACGGCCGCTTCGACATCGACCTGGCCGATCCCGCGCACTGCGGCGACCCGGAAACCAGGGCCTTCATCGACGAGCACATTTCCTTCCTCGCGGATCCGGCGATCCCGCGCGGCGGGGCAGGGATATCAGTGACCGACAAGGGCGGTGACACGGCGGGCATCGCGGCGGAGCACGCGCTCGGCACGCCCCGGAACCCGGCGGCCAGGGCCCAGGTCGAGGGCAAGTTCCTGCTGGGCGCGGGACGACGGCTCGGCTCGGCGCCCAGCAAGGAACTGCTTACCGATCTCAACGGCCTGGACGGGGTGACCGACTGCGCGGAGCTGATCCGGCGTAGCCGTCAGATCAGTTCCGGCTAGGCCGGTGCCGCTCACCCGGGGGGATCTCGCCCGAGCCGCGGATGACCAGATGGCTCTCGGGGATGATGTGGCGGCGCGGTGAAGCGTCCCCGGCGATCCTGGCGAACAGCAGTTGCGCGGCCGTGGCGCCCAGGGCGACCGGATCCTGCAACTGCGTCGCGAGCCGGGCGGCAGCAGCGAGAAGAGCATGGAATTAATCGCCGGAACCAAGAGCGACAACTTCTACGTGACGTTGGAGTGCGGCGCGGGAGCCGACCGACGCGGGCGTCTCGCTGCTTCCCGAGCAGAATGACGACGCCGGCAGCGTCGGCACGGCCACGTCCTTCATCGAGGGCGACATCTCCGCCCACCCCTCCGCGTCTCCCAGCCCTGGCGGGCCCGGCGATCTGGCCGGGCCCGCCAGGGCTGCTTACCTGTTAAGGGCGTGCGGCTTGAAGAACGCGCTGGAGGCCGGGCGCCAGAGCAGCCACACCGCGGCGAGGCCGGTCAGCCAAGTCAGCCAAGCGCAGAACACCTGCGCGACGCCATGGTCGCCGCTCAGCCCCAGCGTCGCCAGGCCGACCAGCACCGTGGACAGGATGCGCGCCCAGTTCCTGCCCTGGCCGACCGCCCGCGCCATCCACAGCCACAGGGCGATCATGACCAGGCCGACGACTATCACCAGCGTGATGATGAGCGGGCGCCAGTCGCTGAGCTGGGCCGTGGTGAGGCGGTGCCCGAGCACTGCTACGTGGTAGGCCTTGATGTCGCCGATGAAGACCAGCGCGATGATCAGGTAGACGGCGGTGCCGACGGCGCCCCCGTACATGAGCTTGACCGCGGTCAGCACCGGCGCCGGAGCAGGAGGCCGCAGCGGCCCG
>Ga0182024_10017906_pt1 | contig 13245 bp, 14 predicted proteins | sample P32metaG_FD_120480 | JGI IMG/M metagenome (GOLD analysis project Ga0182024, IMG submission 120480) | Permafrost microbial communities from Stordalen Mire, Sweden - P3-2 metaG (Illumina Assembly) | ecosystem: Environmental > Terrestrial > Soil > Wetlands > Permafrost | place: Sweden: Stordalen...
ATCGGAATCGTCGGTGTGACCCTTGCTCTTTTGAGGTCGTCCAGGTTCCGGACCCAGGGAGGAAGAATGACAGAAGACTCAACCTCGTTGATGCTCGCTTGCAAGAGTCCACCGCTAGGCCAACGGATCCGTTCGTCACTGGATCCGTCGACTGCAGCAAGCTCCGTAGGTGAGTCAAAGCCATACCGGCCAATCTCGATTTGAGTCTCCTCTGCATTGTTGACCAGCCGTGCAAAAGGTCCGTTCCTGTCGTCACCAGTCACCCAACGAAGAGGCATGAATGCTCGTTCGCAACGCAGCCGTACCATTCCCAAACCGAGGCATGTAACTGTCAGGATGATTGCCTCTGAGTCGTCGTACACGCGCCGCAGCTCTTGTGCGCCTCGAATTTCTCGGAGAGCAAGATTGAGCCAACCTGGTACGTCGACAGGAAGCCCGATCTTGAATTGCCTAAAAGCCAACTGTTCTTGGTTGCGACCCACGAGATCCACATGTACCGACACCGAGGCGTCTTTCGGACCGACAATCTGAACGCTTCCTCTTCCATCCCAAAGCTCGCTCAAACTCGGAACGATTGGCATTGGAAGGAGCACGAGCCCTTCTCGAATGCTCCCCGTAGAGGGTCTCGACTGCGCCGCTCGGATGCTGATGGATAGTGAGCCCTCGGCGACAGATTCGCTTACGTCAGACGGAAGAAGCCCGACTTGAACATCGTGGTCACCAAGAGCGAGGTCGGTCAGACCGAGGAAGACTTCGCTGACATCAGATGGCCAGTCCATCAGAGACACAGCACCATCCACTTTGATAATGCACTTGGACACAGTGCGATTAGAACTGATTGCAAGCAGAACATCTTCACCAGCAAGCCATTCTGCGGCTCCCTCTCCATCCCAGCCGCCGGGCACGACCCCAGCGGGGCGCACGTTGACATCGGCGATCGCCCCGACTCCGAGTGCTTTCAAAGACTCGATCTCGATGTCGCCGATGACTGTCGGGATGTTCAATAGGTACCCCACCACACCGCTTGTTGCTAGCGGACAGGGACTCACCCATAGCGGCGATTCCCAAGTCGGATTGTTGGTTGAGTCAACAAGGACGTAGGTGTGTCCGGGCCTCACGAACCGCCCCTTAACCTCCTCGGCAAGCCCCGGCTCTCGAACTCTGAAGAGCCAAATTGGACCAGCACTGATTACGCATTGATCCGCAAGTAGCCGATTCTCTGTCTCAAGACCGGAGCCATCCAATTGAAGAAGAGGTAACCGAGGGTCAGGCCACTCTTGCAGTCGCACCCGTTGGCCAGGGGTAAGTAGGCGCCTACTTGCCAACTGGGCCCCCGTCGAGCCGGACACCCGGACCCGGAGACGATTCAGGTGGTCGTGGATGATCGGCAAGCGTTCGGCAAGGATCGACAAGTCCGGAAGGGCTAGATATGCAGCCCACCCTTCGTCGCCCAACCGCAGGAACAGTCCCGGATCGGCAGCGCTCGGGAGTCGCTCTCTTGCGCCGGTTTGTACTCCGCCTTGGTGAGATTCGTGGTCCGGTCGGAATCCTCTTGTCCTGACGCGATTGGCGGTAGATCGCGCATCTCTGAGCCAAGTGCGTGCCGACTGCTCCTCGGAGAGCGTCCCCACGATGCGTCCAAGGGTTGAGCTCAACAGGTAGGGAGACTCTTCCTCCTCATTCCCCAGGAGAGCCGCAGCGACCTGCCCGAGAAGGCTGGTGTTCTGCGCAAAGATCTGGAATCTCGACGAAAAGTGCCACGTGCGGGCCGCGAGGCGGGAGCCCAGTTCTTCGGGGTTGACCAGCAAGTCCGACGTCAGCGCGATGCGGTATTCAAAGAGCAGTTGCACCAATTGCCGCTGAAGGTCCTTGGGAAGCACTGCGTGAGTGATCGGCCAGCAGATAATCGAGAAGTGTCTCGCCCAAGCTCCGGTGGGACGTGCCCCACCGAAACGATCTGCAAACTTGGTGAAGCTCGCTCGAAAGTAGTGACGATTCTCGTGCTGAATCCATCCAGGGGTTCGAGCAGCGAATGTCTGCCAGTACTCGTCGCCCGAGTACTCGTATCCAGTTTCAGCTGCATAGATGATGAATGGCAACCAATAGTCTCGGGGCATATAACCACGCTGAATTGCCTGACAAACGCTGGCCCGCAGAAGTTCTAGCTCGACGTCAGTCAGGCCGTGTTCAAGCGCGAATGTAGGAGTTCCCGGACCCACGCGTTCTCTTTGCGCTTTCAGGATGTCGAAGTGAGCTGCCAACCGCTGGTGAAGCACCTGTAGTTCGTCACCAGGGTTGCTGGATGCGCTCATTGTGAATGGCCTGTTTCTGACTTGGCGACCGGACTTGGTACATCGCCACGCGAAGCAACCGACACGGAGAGACTCGCCGATGACTGTGACATTTGAACCGTCCGTTGATCACTCATTGACAGATTGACGTGACAACCACTCCGTTGTTGCGTCTTGTGTGTAGCGCTCGATCAAGATCCTAGGACGACGCTTCGCCGTACGCCGTGGAGATGGTGCCGGTCTTTACTGCAGCCGCCGGTTTCGTCGATACATGACAGATGCCCCGGCAATCGCAGTGCCTCCAGCGATGAGGCCAACTTTCAGAGATTGAGATGCTGTCAGAACGGATCCAGCAGCAGCACCAACTCCGGCGATGATGCCGGCCAAGGGAGCAACCACGCTTGCAGCTTGCGATGGCTTGATGACGACTGGGATGCGCACCGTTGGACCGAGCGCAGGCGGCACCACCCCAATCTCAATTAACCCTTCGGTCCTGTCATCTCTGAAGCCTGCGTACAGCTCAACCGGAATCACGTCGTATCTGGAGGACAAAGCGACCTGGGAGCCGCCGATCAGGTTGATTCCATCGGGAACCGAGATCGCTAATTCTGTCCCGTCTAGAGGAGGTTGATATTGGTAATGAGAAAGCGACATTGTGTAGCGCCTGCCCGAAGTAAGAGTTAGGCGACCCTCTTCCAGTTTCGGAGCGGCATCTGAACCCTGTCCCGCGAAGCGCGCGATCCGGTAGAAGATCCTGGGAGAGAAGTAGAGCGCTTGAGTTAGCAACTTTACGAGTCGCTCGAAATCTGCCGCCTGAGACTCTTCGCCTGCGCCCATGGGCTCCATCAAATCGTCAATTTGTCCGCCCATGATCACCGCGGGTCGAGGACGAGTTGCGAGTCCGAGCGCACCTCGCAGTGCATCGCTGTACTTCGTTATTGGCTCACCCCACTCGCTAGTGTGGTCATCTTGGTCGAGGACCGTTCGCGTGTTGGCGGGAAGTCGAATGGAGCTGGTCTGAATATTGATGACATACGTTTTCCCTTCCACGAAGTTGCTGGCGACCTTGACCGATCGGATTGGGATGTAGCTGGGAAGATGGAACTCAGCAGGGTGCTGAATTGCGAAGTGCACGAGCCCTTCCGTGTCCCGCAGGGAATCTGTCTTCGCCCACTTCTCTCGCAATACTCCTGGAACCCACTGTTCCTCGTACCGGAATCGCACAATCGAACCGACAGGCGATGCGAGTACGTCTAGGGCGTCACTGATGTACAGGGGTCGAATAGTCGAGGTGAAAAGGTGCAGACACTCTTCACTCTTTCGTGAGAACACCCGCGGACTCCATCTTCAAGTGGACCTTCGTTCGTTCGGCTAGGCGTCGGTAGCGGAACGCGGTCTCTGGAAACGAAAGCACATACTCACTCGTTCGATGTTCTGTATTCTCGGGCTGGAAGACGTCGAATTGATCGCAAGTCATGTCGACGATCGATCCATCAGGCAGTTGATTCCAGTAGTGGCTGATGTCGCCCACGACAGCTCTGAGCAATTCTCCCCCGAAGTAATCGTGGATGACTAACGCGGTCACCGCACACTGGCCTCTGCTGGGCCGAAGTGGGTCCCAAGTCCCATCAGCCGAGGTATCGACTGACCAGGAGAGGCGGATGGCGCGCTCGAGGTCGCCTATCGACACGTCTCTCATTCCAGCAAGCTACCTGCCGGGTGTGATGTCCGCCTATAGAGCGACTGCGGGAGGCGCCAGAGACAGTACGGGCGAGCGGGTGAATCTCAACGATGGGGGACTTAGGGCAACTCAGGGCCGAGTGTGAAGTGTCCGCGGAAGCCTGGCCAGTAACCTCGTAGCGACAAGCGAAGCATGAGCGACAAGAGGAGATGAACAGTAGTGGCAAGCATTGAAGAAGTGACTGTGACCCTGGTTGACGACATCGATGGCACCCAGGCAGCCGAGACGGTCAAGTTCGCGATCGACGGCAAGAGCTACGAGATCGACCTGTCTAAGTCGAACGCGACGAAAATGCGGCGCGCGCTCCAGCCGTACGTCGAACATTCTCGCGGTGCTCGTCGTACTCGCAGATCCGCTCGACGAGGAAGTGCTTCGCGAGAAGCGACAGCCAAGAACGGGAAGCAGGACTTCAATGCGAGCGAGGTTCGTGCCTGGGCGAAGTCCCATCGGATCAAGGTGTCACCGCGCGGGCGAATCCCAGGTGAGGTCGTCGAACGTTGGCGTGCGGCAAAGTAAGAGGCGGCGGCTCGCAGAACCGGAGTAAGTCGGGGCAGGCTTAGTCCTCGAAGGAGACTGCAACAATCCATCGAGAATGACGAGGGTGTCACATCGTCATAGTGATGTCGTGCCGATGGAGACGCTCGACGTATGCACACTGGCGGGAGCAAATGGTGAACGGTGAATATTTGCCAAGGCTTCTGCCGGGGACATTTGCGGCAGATGTGCGCAAGGAGTTCTGGCAGCAAGAGGTGGACATCCAAAACGTTCAAGGCGGAGGTCATCCTGCCTTGGCTCGTTATCTCAAGTACATGGAGTGGACCAACCTTGCTACTCGAAGGCTTCGCTCGTTCGTTTCGGAGTCTGACGTCGAACGTCTGGTCCACACAAGGATGTTCTGGACCCTTCAAGCGCATGCTGCAACGCCCGAACTGAAGGTCGTCACTGATCTGGTCGACGTCGAGATCGCCGATCGTGTCCAGGCATTCCGGAACGCCAAGGAGTCGATGGACTGCTGGGAGAAGCGGTGGTTGTTCGCAGGTGCGATTGCGATGCCAGACACTTCCTTCTTCATCCACTGCCCCGAGAAGATCGCGGAATGGGACCTAGCGCCGAACCTCGGCGTACGTGAAGAGCCCATCGTCGTGCTGATTCCAATGGCTGTAGTCGACGAACTCGACCGCCTCAAGGAGTCAAAGGATCGAGACGTGCGGTGGCGTGCGGGCCATTCACTGGGTGTGATCGATCGAGTCGTAGCGCTGGGCGCGGCATCAGGAGTCCTGAAGGAAGGAAAACCCGTACCTGCAGGTGGAGAGGGACCACCCCGGGGCGCTGTAGCGCTGGACATCCTGTATGACCCACCCGGTCACGTCCGTCTCCCCATTGACGATGACGAGATTGTGGATCGCGGCGTCGTGGCTCAGGGACTTGCTGGACAGACGGTGACGTTGCTGACCTTTGACACGGGCCAGTCCATGCGAGCCAGAAGGGCAGGACTTCGGGCAGTCAGGTCCAAGCGACCGGGGGAGGATCAGGCCGAGACCGAACCCAAGTAGCTCTAAGAAGTGAGATGTACCGATGCCCGACTTAGCAACGCTCAATATTTGGCCAGACACCGGGGACTGCGGGAGCTCTGGCTCACGAACCTCACGCATTGCCAGTCCCTGATAGCTCTGCCGAATCAGTCGAATAGTGAAGAGAGGGACTAGGTGACCAGAGTGAAAAGCTACACCCCAATGGTATAATTAGAATATGTATGAGATTGACTTTTGGAACGTAGGTTCCGCTACAAAAAGCTCGGACGCTATCAGCGTTCGACTGACAGATCCCACGACTGCGAAGAACGTCGTCATCGTTGTAGATGGTGGCTTTGCAGCGCATGCGTCCGAGTTGGCTGGAGAGATATCTGCTGCGTACGGAACGACTGAAGTGGATCTTGCAATCTCGACTCATCCAGATGCGGATCACATCAACGGGCTGGAGACGATCGTCAAGGATCTCAACGTCAAAGAACTGCTCTTGCATCTACCTTCGAGTCGTGGCTACAACGGAGACGAAACGGGTTCTAATGCTGCCAACGAATTGGCCAAGATTGCGAAGGAAGAAGGTACTGCAGTCATCGAGCCAACGCAGGGGCTACAGCGTTTCGGCGGCACGTTGACAATCGTAGGTCCAAGTGAGGACTTCTACAGGCAGATGCTCGAGGCTCAGGTTTCCGGTACTAATGGTGTTGCAAGCGCGCTACAGAAAGCGCTGCGAGAATTGAGGCTTGCCGAAAAAGCAATTGTATCGAAACTTCGGCAGATTCTTACCGGTGATCCCGGCGAGACTCTTACAAATTCCGAAGGAGATACGTTCCCGAGGAACAACACCAGCGTGATCACGTTGCTGCAAGTAGACGGAAAGTCGCTGTTGTTGACTGGTGATGCAGGCGTGCCTGCAATTGACGGAGCGCTGGACTTCATAGACGTCAATCCTCATGCTCTGATCCGTTATCCGCTTCGGTTCGTGCAGATTCCTCACCATGGAAGTAGGCACAACGTCAGTGTTGACCTGCTCGATCGTCTGCTGGGTCCACCAAATTCACAGACCGAGGGAACTACCAGTGCTTTTGTTAGTGCCACAGCTCAGGACGAGCATCATCCTCATCCCAAAGTTCTGAATGCGTTCAAGCGGCGAGGCTGTATGCCAAATACGAATGAGGATCAGAGCATCCGGCATCAGCACAATGCTCCCAACCGCGAGAACTACTCCAAGCTTGATCCGCTTCCGTGGTACTCGGAGAGTGATTAGTGAGTCACCGGAATGTCTGACAGAACGCCATCTTCCGCAGCAACCAGCCTCTTAAACCCATACGTTCGTCGGGCCCGAGTTTTGCCAGGCCTGATCCTGACGCTGCCCGTCAGCTTGCTGGCAGTTGTCGCGATTGCCTCAAAACCTGCTTGGTGGTCCGCGGTTGCCTCGATACTAGGAGCAAGCGGAGTTACCTATCTGGGCGCACAGGTCATCAGATCGTTTGGGCAGCGAGTGGAGCCTGCACTGTGGAAGTCGTGGGGAGGTGCACCGACGACACAGCTGCTGAGGTTCAAGGGCAGCAAGAACACGACGAAAGTCACCAGATGGCATGAGCTTCTGGCGAAGCTGATGCCGGACGTCCATCTGCCGAATGCAGATGAAGAGTCAAAAGACCCAGAAGGCGCAGACGCCGCTTACGAGACCGTCGTCTCCGTACTCATTGCGAAGACGAGGGATACTAAGAAGTTTGCACGTATCTTCGATGAGAACTGTGAATATGGATACAGAAGGAACCTTTACAGTTGTCGCAGGTTTGGCTATTTGAGTGGGATTGTGTCTCTCCTGGCCATCGTTGGGCTGGCGAGCGCCCACGCAGCCGGAGCAATCCACCTGTCGGTCTTGGGCATCTGCTTCGTAGCGCTGGCCGATGTCGTGGGCCTGATCTTGCTGAAGTGGATTGTGACACCTCAATGGGTTCATGAGGCTGCGGACGCATATGCATCTCGTCTGATCGAGAGTGTCGAAGTGCTGGAGCCAGACAAGAGCAAGCTTGACTAGGCAGCCCCGAGTCTGAACCTTGGAGAATCGCCAGTTGCATGAGAAAATTGATTGATGAAGATCACTGCAGCTGAGCAGAGTCAATCCGGACGAGACTGGCTGGCTTCGCTTCCAGAGCGCACACAAGCCATGAGTCAGAAATGGGGGATTCAAGTCGAGCTGGGAGAAGCGGAAGCTGGTTTCAATGCGATAGTTCGGCAAGCGACCCGCAACGGTGAACCATGCGTGCTGAAGCTGGATTGGCCGATTGACCACGCGGTGCGCGAAGCAAGAGCCCTTGAAGTCTGGAATGGCATCGGTGCGGTGAAGTTGTTGGAGTCGGACCCAGGTAACGGGGCCCTTCTCTTGGAGAGTCTGGATGCAAGCCGGAGCTTGAAGTCGATTCCAGTCGCGGAAGCGGCCAAGGTTGCCGGCGGATTGATCAAGAGGTTGGCTGTGCAGAGCCCGAGCGGGTTCCGATCCCTGCGAGATCTTGCTGCGGAGCTTGAGGTGAGCCTGCCACTACGCCAGAGCCAACTAAGCAACCCGATTCCGCCAGAGTGGCTCTCTTGGGCATCTGATCGTGTGCGGAAGCTTGGTACAGGAGCCGGAGATCGACTTGTACACGGTGACCTTCACTACGACAATGTGCTTGCAGGCACTCGGGAACCATGGCTCGCCATTGACCCAAAGCCAATTATTGGCGATCCCGAGTACGCCGTTCCTGAGTTGATGTGGACGCGAGCAGACGAGCTGAGCGACGAGAGCGACATTCAGGACCTCTTGTCGATCATCGTGACCGCCGGAGATCTAAGGGACGACTTGGCTCGAGGCTGGACAGTCGTTCGCTGTGTCGACTATTGGCTCTGGGGGTTGGAGAATGGATTGACCGAGGACCCCAAACGCTGTGAGCGCATCTTGCAGGCTCTCACCTGACATCTCTTCACGATCTGAGAGCGCCGTGGCGACCGGACATCCCGGACCTATTCATCCTCCCAGTTCATACCCACGATCTCGAACAATTTGAGGAGTCGTGCAGACGGGTTTGAGATAGATTCCATCAAGCCTGCGAAGTGGCCCCCGGCCGCGACCGTTAGGGCTGCGCACTGGGTTGGATCCCTTTCGGGGGTGAGCCACCCGCCCGGTATAAGGACGTATACATGAGTATTGTAAAATCACAATACCCAGATATATTCCGATATACTCCTGCTATGGACGCCCGAACGAATCCGTACACGCCAGGCGCGGGTGTTCGCCCGGTGGAGCTTGCCGGCCGTGACGCCGAGATCGAGTCGTTCGAGGTGATCCTCGAGAGAGCGACCCAGGGCAGAAGTACTCGCAGCGAGATCTATTACGGACTGCGAGGCGTGGGAAAGACGGTCCTGCTCAATGAGCTCCTAGGTCGGGCGCGCCAACGCGGATGGATCGCGGCGAAGGTCGAAGCGGAATTACAAGAAGATAGAACCCCGTTTCGAAACCAGCTTGCCGGCTCCCTCAATCAAGCACTGCGACAGGTTCATCGAGAGTCGAAGACCAAGGAGATGTTCGTTCGTGCGCTTCGGACATTCAAGTCCTTCTCCCTCAAGGCGTCGCCGGACGGATCGCTCTCCATAGGCATCGACATCGATGCCCAACCGGGGAGCGCGGACACGGGCTCGCTCTTGATGGACTTGACCGATCTTGCAGTCTCACTTGGTGAGGCGGCGCAAGAGTCCAAGTTGGGATGTGTCCTTCTTGTCGACGAGATGCAGAATCTCTCAATCGATGACCTCGCCGCCGTCTCCCAGGCATGCCATGAGTCATCCCAGCGAAATCTGCCGTTCATCGTCATCGGGACCGGCCTACCCAATCTCCCTGGACTTCTCGCACAGGCCAAGTCCTACTCAGAACGGCTGTACGCCTATACGCGAATCGACAGGCTGACAGCGACCGCGGCCCATGAGGCGCTTACAAGGCCGACGGATCTCGAAGGCGTGGTATGGACCGACGGAGCTGAGGCGTTGGTCCTTGATGCCTCCGGCTACTTTCCATACTTGATACAGCAGTACGGAGAGACAACGTGGAATGCAGCCGCATCATCGCCGATCGATGTCGATGACGCTCGAGTCGGATTGAGAGACGGGCGAGCAAAGCTCGACGCAGGATTCTTTCTCGCGCGTTGGGAGCGCGCCACGCCAGCGGAGCGTGCCTATCTCGCTGCAATGGCGGAAGATGGGGATGGGCCAAGTTTGAGCGGTGAAATCGCAACACGCCTGGGCAAGAAGCTCCAGTCACTCGGTCCGGTGCGTTCCAAGTTGATCTCCAAAGGAATCGTCTACCCGCCTGACCATGGACTCGTTGCCTTCTCGGTCCCAGGCATGGCGGGGTTCATCCATCGCCAATCGCGCTCGTAGTGGAGGTCTCTCAAAGAGATCGATGAATCCTGGAGCTGTTGTCCATCCATTTGTCCATCTTTTCCCTGGCACTCAGCGCGAGGGGCACTCCCGGTCATGAACTCCGGCGTCCAAGTTCCCAAGGCAGTCCCCAATGGTTCCAGAACGGTCATCACGTCGGGACCTCAGGCGTATCCGGCATCGGCATGTGCGAGCTCCAATCCAACGTCGATGCTGCTGCCCGCCTCCTTGATCCCCAACATGGTCCAGGGAACGAGCGCGTTTGCCTCGGGGGGCCAGAGTCTCGATCCGTTCGGAATCGCCATGCCTGGGGTGACGCTGCCTCCGTCGCTGATGAGCGCGGCCGTCGTGACGGGGCACCTGTTCGACTCGAGTGCGCCTGGATCCGCGATCCAGAACTCAGATCCCTTCAACCTCGCCCATTCGCATGCGATCACGACGTTCGACGAGGGAATCACTGGCTTCACGAACGCGAGCGCCGAGTCCCTCTTCTACGGCCGAGCGGCCGCGCTGGAGGCTCCTCAGGACGAACATCTCATCTTGCAGCGAGACGTCGCAGGATTGCCGGCACCAAACGTCGTCACCACGACGAGCCTTCCTGGCAGCGACGTTCCCGCAACCATTCAGGTGACGATCGAGGCAGGCCACTCCGTGCTCGGCCTCGGCTTCGAAGGCGGCAGTTCACTCTCACTGCCCGACGTACTTCAGATTGTGAGCTCAGCAGTGAGCCAAGTGCGCACCACGTGTGGCTCGTTGGACATCATGGACCCGTCGCACGGCTGACTTCTGCCTGAAGATGCATGGCAAGTGCCGTTTATGGGCAGGGCACAGTTGCAAGCACTTGGACCGGCCGATCAGTAGACGAGAGCCGACTCTGAAGGAAGTTCCATCCCGTCGAGAGTGACGGTCCCACGGTCACACCGGCTTGAGCCGAATGTCGCGACGGGGTCCTGCCAGCTCGCAGAGCCCAACGCCGGGACGTTGACGGTGACTGCCACCTTCGCCGGTGACGTGAACTACAACGCGAGCTCGAACAGCACGCACCTGACCGTCAGCAAGGTGAAGTCGACGACGACGCTCAAGCTGTCCTAGGCGTCGATCACGTATGCGAAGCAGAAGAGTGAGGCATTCTCGATGACGGTGTCGGCGACCGCGGGTGGTGTTCCCACAGGGACGGTCAAGGTCCTCCGGGGCTTCACCACCGCGTGCACGGCGACGCTCTCACATGGCACCGGGACCTGTTCGCTCAAGGCCAAGCAGTTGAAGAAGGGCTCGCACGCGCTGTGCGCCCTCTTCGTGGGAGACGCGAACCATCTGTCCTCCGCGTCCGCGACGGCAACGCTGAAGATCACGTACCACCCACCCGGCCGCTCGGAGCAGAAACGCGCGACGCCTCTGTGTTGCACCGCTTGGCGCGGCAATAAAGGGCCGCGCGACTGGCGTGCTCGTGTCGCGACACGACGGCGGGGATCGCACGATCGAGCCTGCATGCGCGCGCTGTGCCGCCGAGTCGACGTCGCGTGCGAGGATGAAACATCTGCAATCCTGACCTCGAGCCGACCACCGGGCACCGGGACCCCCGCGAGGGCGGGGCGAGGCGTCGAGTCGTCTGGGGTCTTTGCATCTCGGTGAGCGCACTGCTTGTGGCGGGCGTTCTCCTTGTCGCTGTGCCTGGCGGCAACGCGGCGCAACGGTGCAGGGTGCGCTCCGACGTCGGTCTGCACCCCGTGGCGCAGTCCACGGGCCCGACGACGACGCTGCCACCATCCCATGACAACGACACCGGCCTGGGCCGCATCCCCGATCACACCCCCGACAACGACATAGATGCCAACCAGCGACCGATGCGCTGTCACTCGTAGTCCGCATCGCAGGTCCGTCCACCGTCGGTTGGCTCGGCTCCGCGCCGGATGGCTGGGCGGCCGCGCGCGCACGGTGTCACCCGGGCCCGCTCGCTCGCAGGCGCACCCTCGCGACAATCCACTGTGAAGGCCGAGGTCTCCAGGCGGTTGGCTGTCCGAGATCAACGCCTCAACGCGGCCCTCAGGGAAGGCCCGATGTCGGCAATGAACTCGAGGGTGCGCCGCATCTCCTCGGCGTGGCCGCCTTCCTCGAGCCGCATGAATGCCGCGTCACCCTGCGCCGACCTTTCGAGGATCCCACGTCGACTGGTTTCGATCCTCTCGATGACGAGATCGACAAGTTGCGTTGTGTCGTCGAGGCCGTTCGTGTCTGCCGCGAGGCAGAGGCGACGTGGGCATTCGGGGACGGTTCTCCACTCGAGCCCGGGGGAGGGGGCGTGGAGTGGCACCCAGTGCCACGCAAAGAACGCGACGTCCCAGGCGGAGCGTCCCGCGCAGACAACATCCCAGTCGAGCACGCCCGTAAGTTGGCCGTTGCGAAATGCGCAGTTGTAGGGCGCGAAGTCGTTGTGACAGACGATCTCCCCGTCGTCGAGAAGATCCGATCCGAGACGTGACTCGACGGTGATTGGACGAAAGTCGGCGACGGCGAGATGGTAGGCGGCGAGTGCCTCCGCAGCCTGCTTGAGAAGCGCGTCGTGCCACACCCACTGCGGCCACGGAACACGGTTGAGTGTCACGCCCGGAATGAACGAGAGAACCTCTCGGCTCCGCTCATCGATGCCCAACACTGGTGTCTGAGGGCCGAGTCAATGAACTCAGAAGGAGCAGTCGGGTTCATCCGCCTGTGAGAGCATTTCTGCGTGAAGCTTGAAGTCGGTACGCGGGTTCGTGTTCTCAGCGATCCTGAGTTCGGACCTGGACCCGGGCCCGCGAATTCGATTGGGACGATCGTGGGCGAGCCAGAGCCGGTCTCGACTATGCACGGCACAAGCCTCACCTACTGGGTCGAATTCGACGTGCCACAGCTCGATACCGACAACGATGGTCCCTATTCGAGACCACAAGTGCTCGAGATCTGGAGCCGCTCGAATAGGCGACGTCAAAGGCATCCCCGATGTGCCGGACATGCAACACCTGTAAGCACCGTGCCCACCACCGGGCGGTCAGGGGCACGCGGACAGCAGCCTTCAGCTCTGCTCGGAGTCCCGAATGCCGGTCACGGGTACTGCACCCCAGCCACACTGACCTCGGAGGCAAGCCCCCGATCAGCCGTGTCAGCAACCTGGCTGGTGATTACAGCTAGCTAGCCCCGATCATTCACGAGTCGCCGTGAGCTGACCGACGTCAGTGCGCGAAAATGCCCCCTGTGCAGGGAAGACTGGTTGCTGCGAAACAAAACAGTCACC
>Ga0182024_10017907_pt1 | contig 13245 bp, 12 predicted proteins | sample P32metaG_FD_120480 | JGI IMG/M metagenome (GOLD analysis project Ga0182024, IMG submission 120480) | Permafrost microbial communities from Stordalen Mire, Sweden - P3-2 metaG (Illumina Assembly) | ecosystem: Environmental > Terrestrial > Soil > Wetlands > Permafrost | place: Sweden: Stordalen...
CTTGCGCGAGAAGGTCGGGATGATCTCCGAGATGATGCCGAAGGCCGGCAGGATCATGATGTAGACCTCAGGGTGCCCGAAGAACCAGAAGATGTGCTGGAACATCACCGGGTCGCCGCCGCCGGCCGCATTGAAGAAGCTGGTGCCGAAGAAGTGATCGGTCAGCAGCATGGTGACCGCGCCGGCCAGCACCGGCATCACCGCGATCAGCAGGTAGGCCGTGATCAGCCACGACCACACGAACAGCGGCATGCGCAGCAAGGTCATGCCGGGCGCACGCATGTTCATGATGGTCACGATGACGTTGATGGCACCCATGATCGAAGAGGCGCCCATCAGGTGCACCGCGAAGATCGCCATCGGCAGCGCGTCGCCAGTCTGCAGCGACAGCGGCGGATACAGCGTCCAGCCGCCGGCCAGCGCACCGCCCGGCACGAACAAGGTGCCGAGCAGCAGCGTGAAGGCGAACGGCAGGATCCAGAAGCTGAAATTGTTCATGCGTGGCAGCGCCATGTCCGGCGCGCCGAGCTGCATCGGCACCATCCAGTTGGCAAGTCCGACAAAGGCCGGCATGACGGCGCCGAAGATCATGACCAGGCCATGCATCGTGGTCAGCGTATTAAAGAGCGCCGGATCGACGAACTGCAGACCGGGCTTGAACAGCTCGGCGCGAATCAGCATCGCCATGGTGCCGCCGACAAAGAACATGATGCAGCTGAAAACCAGGTACAGCGTGCCAATGTCCTTGTGGTTGGTGGTCGTTACCCAGCGATGCCAGAAGCCATGCGGCTTGTGGTCGTGATCGTCGTGGGCGGCGGCGTCTTCGGTATGGGCCATGTCGTACTCGCTGAGTCGGTAATCGCTGGATTGTCGTGCTGAAAGTCTTCAGGTCAGCGCTTGCGCGCCGGGTCTCCTCAGGCGACCGGCGCGGGCGCGGGCATGGTGCTCGCGGTCGGACCTGGCGCCGAACCCGGCGTTGCCGGCAATGATTGGCCCGGCGACGGGGCGGGCTGCTGCATCGCCTGCTTCTGCTCCCGCAGCCAGTTCTCGAAGTCACCCTTGCTCCTGACATCGATCACGATCGGCATGAAGCCGTGATCGCGGCCGCAGAGCTCGGCGCACTGGCCGCGATAGATGCCGATCTTGTCGGCGTCGATCTCGAACCAGGCCTCATTGATGAAACCGGGAATCGCATCCTTCTTGATGGCCAGTGCCGGCATCCACCACGAGTGGATCACATCCTGGCCCGTGATCAGCAGCCGCACCTTGATGCCGGCGGGCACAACCAGCGGGTGATCGACCTCGAGCAGGTAGTTCGGCACGCTGAACGGATCGACACCCGACTGCAGCTCGCGCGCCTCATCGCTGTGGCGCTCGAGCGTCGAGAGGACCGTCACGCCGCTGCCGACGTACTCGTAACCCCATTTCCACTGATAGCCGGTGACGCGGATGGTGAGTTGCGAGCCGGCCGAATCCTCGGTCTGCACCAGCGTGCGGGCGGCCGGCACCGCCATGCTGATCAGGATCAGCACCGGCAGGATGGTCCAGACGACCTCGACGCGGGTGCTGTGCAGCAGCTTGGTATCGGCGATGGCGCCGACCGACTTGCGGAACCGCACCATCGAATAAATCATGACGCCGAACACCACGATGGCGATGCCGACGCACCACCAGAACATCAGCATGTGCAGGCCGTAAATCTCCCGCGACAGGGCACTGATGCCCGGGGTCATGTTGAGGGTCCACGCGGCTTCGGCGCTCGGCGCTGCCAGCGCCAAAAGGCTGGCCGCAGACAATGCCACGCACAGGCGCGCGTACTTGGAAGTCGTTCTGGTCATTATGCTGGCCTTGATACCCAATCGTTATTTAAGCGCTGGCAAGCGGGGGCGATTCGTTGATGCGTCCGACCGACCGCATCAGCTGCCCGGCCAAGGCCCGCCGCTCCTCCTCATTAAGGAAACCGCCGACCTCGCACGAGCGGCCGTGCGACTCAATCGTCAGCCGGCTTGGATGCAAGCGAATGTCAGCGCGGCGAAGTGTAACCCGGGCCCAATGCCGCGTGAACTCCATCTGCTCGAGCCGCGCGCCGTCGCGGGTCTCGATGCGGACCTTGGCATCGGTCAGAAGAATGGTCTGTGAGTAAAAGCGCCGCCGCAGGCTGACCCGCAGAGCCCAGCCCAGCACCAGCATTTCCAGCCCCGCAAACGGCAGAATCGGCCACATGCCGTGCAACGCCAGCGAGCCGGCGATTGAAAACGACACCAGGCAGATGCTCGCAAAGAACAGCGCTGCGGATCGTGGCCGCAGCGAGCAGTTCGGCGCGATCTGAATCATCAGTACGTTGTTCACTGAGCGCGGACCGTAATCGCTGGATCATAACTAATTTTTCAACCGCGGAAGGTCGACATCAGGAACTGCGCGGCGGCTGCCAGGGCTTCCGAATCCCTGCCGGCATCGGGTGTGCGCGCCAGCAGTCCGAGTGGCGGAGCCGGCAGACGCTGCTTCAGGGACTCGAGATTCTCGCTGAGCGCCTGCATCGACGGGTCGAGCATGTTGCCTACCCAGCCGATCAAGGTGCAGCCCGAGTGCTCGATCGCCTCAGCGCTCAGCAGCGCGTGATTCAAACAACCGAGCCGCAACCCCACCACCAGTATCACGGGCAACTCGAGGGCCGAGGCGACATCGGCCATGGTGGTGCGCGGCCCGATCGGCGTCATCCAGCCACCGGTGCCTTCTACTACTACTGCCTCGGAGGCCGCGGCGAGCCGCTCGTATGCAGCTACGATCTGCTCAATATCGACGAAAATGCCTACTCTTTCGGCACCGATGTGCGGAGATACGGGCCATTCGAAGCAGTAAGGATTGATGTCGCGCGCGGCCACGCTTGGAAGCATGTCCCGACTGCTTTCTGCGATGATTGAGGTGACATCTTCGTTGATAATGCCGAGATCAGTGGTTATCGTGCCGGAAGCAACCGGTTTCATGCCAATCGCACGCCACCCGGCGGTCCGCAGTGCTCTGAGCAGCCCGAGACTCAGGCGGGTCTTGCCGGCACCGGTGTCGGTACCGGCAACGAAGACGCCGCGCGCTGCCGCCCCGGCGCGCGGCGCAGTCATCGCCGCTGCCGCCCGATCGAGCTGATCGGCACAGCCACTTCCGTGCCCTGAACGCGCAGCGGATCGTCGCTGCCAAAGGCGGCGCCCGCGATGACCTCGAAGGTCGCAGGCAATCCCGCAGATGTGCGCAGGCGTTCATAGGCTGCGAGCATCGCAGCGAAGCGTGTCCGGCCGGTGAGGCCGCGCGCGCGTGCACGCGTCGCATTGCGCGCTCCGAGCTGCTGCAGCTCGCGCATCAGCGCGCGGGCATCCGGGTAGTGCAGCCGGTGCTGCTCGACATCGAGCACCGGTTCGGCAAAGCCGGCGCGCATGAGCGCAGCGCCCAGCTGCTGCATATCCAGGAACAGGCTCACGTGGCTGTGATCGTCGGCGGTCGCCCAGGCGGCGCGCAGCTCGCTGAGCGTCCCGGGACCGAACGTCGTGAACAGCAACAGTCCTCCGGCCTTAAGCACGCGCGCCAGTTCGCCGAATACCTCATCCGGTTGGTCGCACCACTGCAGCATCAGGTTGCTGTAAATGAGGTCGATGCTGTGCGCGGCAATCGGCAGCGCGTAGGCATCGCCGCAAACCCTGCTGGGGGCGGCCCGCCATGGCCAGCGCGCGCGCGGCGCGGCTCGCAACATGCCTTCGGCGATGTCGACGGCCAGCACCTGTGCGCTGGGAAAGCGGCGAGCCAGCTCCAGGGTCGACAGGCAGGTGCCGGCGCCGAGATCGAGCACGCGCTGCGGCGCGAGCCTGAAGAACTGCAGGCGATCGAGCAGATCCGCGCGCACCTGCCGTTGCAGCTGTGCCGACGCTTCGTAGCGGCTCGCGGCGCGACCGAACGAGCGCCTGACGGCGCGGCGGTCGAGCGCGAATTCAGATTCGATCATGGCCGCAACTGTATCCGCTTCAGCCGACACCCACGGTCTCCCGCGCGAACACCTCGCCGAGCGCTGCCAGCAGCACATCCACCTGCGCTTCGCTGTGCGCCGCCGAGAGTGTCACGCGCAGTCGCGCGCCACCCTGCGGCACGGTCGGCGGGCGGATCGCGCTGACCCACAGGTCAAACCCAAGCAGCGCATCGCTGAGTGCCAGGGCGCGCGCGCTGTCGCCAACGATCAGTGGCTGGATCGGCGTGGCGGAGGGCAACAACGGTAATCCCAGCGCGACCGCACCGGCGCGAAACCGCTCGACCAGGCGCAGCAGATGCCGGCGCCGCCAGGGCTCGCGCTGTGAAATCCCGAGCGCGGCGCGGGCAGCGGCGGCGATCGCGGGCGGCAGCGCGGTGGTATAGACATAGGTGCGAGCGCGCTGAATCAGGCTATCGATCAGCGCGGCATCGCCGGCCACGAAGGCGCCGAAGCTGCCGAATGCCTTGCCGAGGGTGCCGATCAGAACCGGTACCGAGTGTGCATCGAGACCGGCCTGCTCGAGCGCACCGTGGCCCTGAGCGCCCAGTACGCCGATGCCGTGGGCGTCATCGACCACCAGCCAGGCGCCATGCTGTTGCGCCAGCGCTGCGAGTGCCCGCAGCGGTGCTACATCGCCGTCCATGCTGAACACGCCGTCGGTCACGATCAGCCTGGCGCCGCCCTGGTTCTCGAGCAGCCGCGCGCAGCTTTCGATGTCGCCATGCGGGTAGCGGCGCAGACGTGCGCCGGCAAGCCGCGCACCGTCCAGCAATGATGCATGGTTGAGGCGGTCGGCCACGAGCAGATCGTGGCGCGATGCCAGCGCGCTCAATACACCGAGATTGGCGAGATAACCACTCGAGAACAGCAGCGCTCGCTCGCGCCCCAGGAACTCGGCCAGCTCGACTTCGAGCGCGGCGTGTTCGATCGAATGGCCGCAGATCAGGTGCGCGGCGCCGGCGCCGAAGCCATGCTGCTGCATGCAGTCGGTCGCCGCCCGGATCAGCAGCGCATGGGTTCGCAGACCGAGATAGTCGTTGCTGCTGAAGTTGGTGAGTTCACGGCCGCCCAGCACCACACGCTCGGGATGATCCGGATCCGGCAGTGCCCCGACCACGCGGCGCCTGCGACGCTGATGCCGCAACTCGAGCGACTCGAGTTGCCGCGTCAGTGCGCTTGCCTCAAGCCGCTCCATGGGCGGCCGCCGGTGCCTCGGCCGTGAGCCCCAGGCGCGCCAGCAACGCGCGATCGCGCGTCACCTCCGGATTGCCCGTGGTCAGGAGTTTATCGCCGTAGAAAATCGAATTGGCGCCTGCCAGAAAACACAGCGCCTGCAGCTCATCGTGCATGTCGGTGCGCCCGGCCGAAAGCCGCACTCTGGCGCGCGGCAACATGACGCGCGCGACCGCAATGGTGCGCACGAAATCGAACGGATCGACGCCTTCGGCATCCGCCAATGGCGTGCCCGCAACGCGCACCAGCTGGTTGATCGGCACGCTTTCGGGATGCTGCGGCAGGTTCGCAAGCGTCACCAGCAGCTCGGCGCGATCGCGCTGTGACTCGCCCATGCCGACGATGCCGCCGCAACAGACGTTCAGTCCGGCGCTGCGCACCGCCGAGAGCGTGTCGAGCCGGTCCTGGTAGGTGCGCGTCGAGATGATCTGGCTGTAGAAGGCTTCCGAGCTGTCGAGGTTGTGATTGTAGTAGTCGAGTCCGGCGCTCTTGAGCTGCTGGGCCTGCTCGCTGTCGAGCATCCCTAAGGTGGCGCAGGTCTCGAGGCCGAGCTCGCGCACCGCGCGGATCATCTGCGCAATCTGCTGCAGGTCGCGGCCTTTGGGTGAGCGGTAGGCGGCGCCCATGCAGAAACGGGTGGCACCCGCGGCGCGGGCGGCGCGCGCGTGCTCCAGCACCAGCGGCAACGGCATGAGCGGCTCGGCCGCGACGCCGGTGTGGTAGCGCACGCTCTGCGGACAGTAAGCGCAGTCTTCGGGGCAGGCGCCGGTCTTGATCGACAGCAGCGTGCTCATCTGCACGCTGTTGGGGGCGTGCCAGGCGCGATGCACCTGCTGCGCCTGGAAGATCAGATCGGAGAACGCCAGTGCGAACAGCGCCTCGGCCTGCGCGAGCGACCAGTCATGTCGAGGATCCGCGTGCATGGCGCATCTTCGAGGCGCGCCGCACGCTCTGTCAACCTAGGCGCCATTTTAAAGTCGACCGATGCTCATTTAATGAGCACATCGGGTGGCCCCGGAACGTCAGTGGCCGGTGGCGTACTCGAGCAGGATGCCGACGAACACGGCCACGCCGAAGTAAGCGTTGTTCTGGAACGCGGCGAAGCAGCCGGCGCGATCGCGGTCGCGGATCAGCCATTGCTGCCAGGCGAACAGCAGTGCCCCAGCGGCCAGCCCGCAGTAATACCAGGGATCGAATCGCAGCGTTCGCCCGAGCAGTATCAGCGCCAGCAGCATCATGGCCTGCATGCCGCCGATCAGCAGCCGGTCCAGGTCTCCGAACAGGATCGCGGTCGACTGCACGCCGACGCGCAGGTCGTCGTCGCGATCGACCATCGCGTACTCGGTGTCGTAGATGCCGGCCCACAGCACGGTCGCCAGCAGGATCAGCCAGCCCGCGCGCGGTACCTGCCCGAGCGTGGCGGCGAAGGCCATCGGTACCGCCCAGCCGAAACACAGCCCCAGATACAGCTGCGGCAGCGGAAAGAAACGCTTCAGCAGCGGGTAGGTGACCGTGAGCGCGGCGCCGACGAAGGCCAGCTCGAGGCTCAGTGCATTGAGCCGCAGCGCCAGCAGCAGCGCCACCAGCAGCAACACGCCCACCAGCACCAGCGCCTCGTACGGCGACACCAGCCGCGCCGCCAGCGGCCGCGTACGCGTGCGTCGCACGTGCGGATCGATGTTGCGATCGGCCAGGTCGTTGATGATGCAACCGGCACTGCGCATCACCACGGTGCCGGCGGTAAAGATCGCCAGCAGGCGCCGCGGCGGATGCCCCGCGCTCGCCACCCACAGCGCCCACAGCGTCGGCCACAGCAGCAGCCAGATGCCGATCGGACGGTCCAGGCGCATGAGCTGCGCCAGCGCCCGTGCGCGCCGCAGCAGTCGCGGTGTTGGAGGCCTGGACTCGGCGCCGCGCAGCGGCAGTTCCTCAGCCGACGCGTCCATACTGCTCGCGCTCGCCGATCCATCGCAGCCGCAAGGCCGCCACGCACTCGGGTGTGGCTTCGATCATCAGGGCCGCCGCGGCGCGTACCTCGGCCAGCAGATCCGCGTCGCGCGACAGATCGGCGACGCGCAACTGCGCCAGGCCGGTCTGGCGCCGACCCAGCAGCTCGCCTGGACCGCGCAGCTCGAGATCGCGATGCGCGATCTTGAAACCGTCGTTGCTGTCGCGCACGGTCGCCAGCCGCGCCCGCGCCATCGGCGACAGCGGCGCGCGGTACAGCAGCACGCAGTTACTGGCGTGCAGACCGCGGCCGACGCGGCCGCGCAACTGGTGCAGCTGCGCCAGTCCCATGCGCTCGGCATTCTCGATCACCATCAGGCTGGCGTTCGGCACGTCGACACCGACTTCGATGACGGTGGTCGCAACCAGCAGCTGCGTCTCACCGGCGGCGAAGCGCTGCATGATCTGATCCTTCTGCTTGCCCGGCATGCGCCCGTGCAGCAGCGCCACGCTGCGCGCCGGCAATGCTTCGGTCAGCGCCTGCGCAGTTTCTTCCGCCGCCTGTGCCTCGAGTTCCTCCGATTCCGAGATCAGCGGGCAGACCCAATACGCCTGGCGGCCCGAGCGACAGGCGGCGTCAATGCGCTCGACGATCTGCGCACGCTTCTCCTGCGGCAGCACCACGGTGCGAACCGCGGTGCGGCCAGGCGGCAGTTCATCGACCAGCGAGACATCCAGATCGGCGTACACGGTCATCGCGAGAGTGCGCGGGATCGGTGTCGCGCTCATGATGAGCTGGTGCGGCGCGCGCGCCTTGGCGGCGAGCTGCAGGCGCTGCTGCACGCCGAAGCGATGCTGCTCATCGATGATGGCCAGTGCCAGATTCTCGAACTGCACTTCGCCCTGGAACAGCGCGTGCGTGCCGACGCACAGCCGCGCTTCACCACTGGCCGCGGCCCGCAGTGCCACGCGCCGGCTGCGCGCGTTCTGCGATCCGGTCAATAAACTGACGCTGACTCCAAGGGGCTCGAACCAGGCCGCCAGCGTGCGCGCGTGCTGCTCGGCCAGCAGTTCGGTCGGTGCCATGAATGCCGCCTGCGCACCGCTGCCGATGGCGCGCGCGGCGGCGCACGCGGCGATCACGGTCTTGCCGCAACCAACATCGCCCTGTACCAGCCGCGCCATCGGCTTGGGCTGCGTCAGATCACGATCCACTTCAGCGAGTACCCGTCGCTGTGCGGCTGTGAGACTGAAGGGCAGCGAGGCCAGCAGCCGCGTCTCGAGCCTGGCCGCATCGGTCAGCGACAGGGCCGCGGCGTGTTGCGATCGACGCCGCAGCGCCATTAGCGACAGCTGGTGCGCCAGCAGTTCCTCGAACGCCAGCCGACGCTGCGCCGGATGGCGGCCGGAGGTGAGCTCGGCGAGCTCGGTGCCGACCGGCGGGCGGTGCATGAATTCGAGCGCGCTGCGCAGCGCCGGTAGTCGCAGCCGTTCCAGCAGACCCTCGGGCAGCAGTTCGGTCACGCCTTCGGCATCGAGCGCACGCAGGGCACGCTCCACCAGCATGCGCAGCCGCCCCTGCGTCAGCCCTTCGGTGGCCGGATAGATCGGCGTCAACGTCTGCGGCAACGGCTCGCTCAAGTGGGTGATGTGGCGATACTCGGGGTGCACCAGCTCGAGCCCATAGGGACCGCGCCGCAATTCGCCGTGGCAGCGCAGCTGTGTGCCGCGCGCCAGCGCTTCCCGCTGGGCATTGGAGAAATAAAAGAATCGCAACGTCAGCGAGCCGGTGCCGTCCGCCAGGCGCACCAGCAGCTGGCGCCGCCGGCGAATCACCAGCTCGGCCAGCAGTACCTCGCCTTCGACCACCGCCTGCATGCCTTCGATCAAGGCGCCGATCGCCACCACGTGGGTACGATCCTCGTAACGCAGCGGCAGCATGAACAGGATGTCACCCGGCTGCTCGATGCCGAGGCGCGCGAGCCGCGTGCGCAGCGTCACGGCATTGGAGCTGCCGCGCTGCCCAGCGGAACTGCTACGCCCGCGCGCCTGCGGCCGGCGGGCCGCGCGCGTCAGGCGAGACTCAGTACGCACTCCATCTCGACTCGAGCGCCACGCGGCAACGCCGCGACGCCAATCGCGGCGCGCGCCGGGTACGGCTCGCTGAAATAAGTGGCCATGATCTCGTTGACCTTGGAAAAGTGCGACAGATCCGTGAGGAATACGCTGAGTTTGACCACATTCGCCAGATTCCCGCCGGCAGCCTGCGCGATCGCCTTGAGATTGTCGAACACGCGGCGGATCTCGGCCTCGATGTCGCCGCTGACCAGCTGGCCGCTGACCGGGTCGAGCGGGATCTGCCCCGAGACGTACACGGTGTCGCCGGCCCGGACCGCCTGCGAATAGGGACCGATGGCCTTGGGCGCATCGGGCGTTTGAATGATCTCTCGATTCATGATGATCCTCTCTCCAGATCAGCTTTGCCCGCTCTGATCCCCGGCCGCGCCGAGTTCATCGCCGGTATCGTCGCTGACGTCGTCAGTGGCCTCGTGCTTGAGCCCGTGGCGCTGACCATGCGCATTGCTGGCGATCGCGCGCACCACCCGCAGCACATCCGGCATGCGGCGCACGACCCGCATGATGCGCGCCAGCTGTGCCCGGTCGGATACTTCGACGATGAAGATCAGCACCTGGGTTTCCGCGTCGCGCTGATCGATCGTGACATGGTTGACGTTGGTATTGGTAGCGGCAATGGCAGCCGACAGCGCCGCCAGCATGCCCATGCGATTGACGATGTCGATGCGGATCTCCGCCAGGAACAGCCGCCCGGGCTTGTGTTGCCAAGTGACCGGCAGCCATTTGTCCGGCTGCCTGCGATAGTCCGCGACGTTGGCGCAGGTCTCGCGATGAACCACGATGCCGCGGCCGGTACTCAGGAAGGCGAAGATCGGGTCGTTCGGGACCGGGTAGCAGCAGTGCGCGTAGCTGACCAGCAGGCCTTCAGTTCCGGCCACCGCCAGCGGCGAGGCGGCGCCGTTCAGTGTGTCGTTGATATTGGGGGCGACGGCGCGATCAGCCGGCAGCAGGCGGCGCGCTACCAGCGGCGCGAGGCGTTCGCCCAGTCCGATCTTCTCATACAACTCCTCCGGCTCCTTGAGGGCGAACTCCAGCAGCGCCGACTGCAGCGTCTCGGATGGGACCTTCTTGAGCTCGATGTCGAATTCCGCCAGCGCCTGTGCCAGCAGTCGGCGGCCGAGCTCGACCGCCTCGCTGTGATGCAGGCTCTTGAGGTAGTGCCGCACCGCGGAGCGCGCCTTGGCGGTGACCACAAAATTCACCCACGACGGATTCGGCGTCGCACCCTTGGCGGTGATGATCTGCACGGTCTGGCCGTTGCGCAGTACGGCGCGCAGCGGCGTCAGGCGGCGATCGATCTTGGCCGCGACACAGCGATTGCCGATATCGGTGTGCACTGCGTAAGCGAAGTCCACCACGGTGGCGCCGCGTGGCAGGCGCAGGATTTCACCGCGCGGCGTGAACACGTAGACCTTGTCGGGAAACAGGTCGACCTTGACGCTCTCGATGAATTCCTCGGAGTTGCCGCCGACCTCCATCTCCACCAGGTTCGAGAGCCACTTGCGCGCCCGCTCCTGCTGCGCCGAACCCTCGCTCTCGTCGTGTTTGTACTTCCAGTGGGCCGCGATGCCCGACTCGGCGATATGGTTCATGTCCTCGGTGCGGATCTGCACCTCGATCGGCACGCCGTTGGGTCCGAACAGCGTGGTGTGCAGCGATTGATAACCGTTGACGCGCGGAATCGCCACGTAGTCCTTGAAACGCCCCGGCATCGGCTTATAGACGCTGTGCACGATACCAAGCGCGCGATAACTGTTGTCGACCGAGTCGACGATGATGCGCAGCCCGTAGACATCCACGATCTCGGACAGCGGCGCGCGCTTGCGCAGCATCTTGCGATAGATGCTGTAGAGATGTTTCTCGCGCGCTTCGACGTGGCCGGTGAGGGAGGCTTTCTTGAGCGCCGACTCGAACTGCGTGCGGATCTTGCCCAGGAATTCCTTCTGATTGCCGCGGGCGCGCTTGAGGGCGCGCTCGATCACCCGATAACGCTGCGGATAGAGGCTGCGAAAGCCGAGATCCTCGAGCTCGAGCTTCATGGCGTACAGCCCGAGCCGCTCGGCCACCGGCGCATAGATGTCGAGCGTCTCGCGCGCGATCTGGCGGCGCTTGGCGGGTGCCAGCGCCTCGATGGTGCGCAGGTTGTGGGTGCGGTCGGCGAGCTTGACCAGGATCACGCGCAGATCGCGCACCATCGCCAGCAGCATCTTGCGGAAATTCTCCGCCTGCGCTTCTTCGCGGTTCTTGAAGCGGATCTGATCGAGCTTGGTGACGCCATCGACGATCTCGGCCACATCGTTGCCGAAGCGCTGCGCGATGTCCGACTTCGCGATCGGCGTGTCTTCGATGACATCGTGGAGGATGGCCCCGACAATCGTGTCGGCATCGAGATGCAGGTCCGCCAGGATGACGGCGGCTGCGACCGGATGGGTGATATAGGGTTCGCCCGAGACGCGCGTCTGACCCTGGTGCGCGGCGGCGCCGAATTCGGCCGCGGTGCGTACGCGCTCGACCTGCTCGGGAGGCAGGTAGGTCGAAACCTTGGCTAGCAGTTCCTTGACGCCCGGAGTGGTGCGCTTCGCGCCGGGCAGTAACCCCAACAGCGAAGACGCATAGTCCACGGTCGCCTCGTAGAGAGAACCTCGAGTCGCGTCGGGATCAGAGCTCGCGATCGATCAGCCCGAACTGCGGCGCACGGAAGGTGGCCTCGTTGTCGGCGTCGGGTACCAGGGCCTCCGCACGCTGTTCGGGCTCGCGCAGCATCTCCGGCGTGATGTTGCCGGCCGCGATCTCGCGCAGTGCCAGCACCGTGGCCTTGTCGTTTTCAATCGGCACGGTCGGCTCGGCACCGTTCGCCAGACGTCGCGCGCGCTGACTGGCCAGCAGCACCAGCTGGAACAGGTTATCGACGTTTTGCAGACAGTCTTCGACAGTGACTCGGGCCATGGCTATGAATATCCTGAAAATACCGGGGGTTGCCCATGCAGTGTACTGCATCGGGCAAGCCGCGGCCAGCGGCGTGGACGCGACAGGGTCTCACAGTAGCAGCCTTTGGATGAGTCCGGAAAGTTCCGGCCGCGAGGCGCGCAGGTCGGCGCCGGCACCGTCGAGGATGGAACCGAGTTCGAGCGTGGCGCGCTCGAATTTGTCGTTCACCACCACGAAGTCGAATTCCTTGTAGTGCGACATATCCGTGGCCGCATCGGCCAGCCGGCGCGCGATGGTCGCCGGGCTGTCGGTGCGGCGCTCGCGCAGCCGCTGTTCCAGCATGGCGCGCGACGGCGGCAGAATGAAAATGGTCTTGCAGGCCGGCATCGCCTGCCGGACCTGCTGCGCGCCCTGCCAGTCGATCTCGAGCAGTACGTCCTTGCCGGCCGCAAGCTTTTCCTCGATCTGCGCCTTGCCGGTGCCATATAAATTGTCAAACACCAAGGCGTATTCGAGGAAGGCGCCCTGCTCCCGCAGCTCGTGAAAGCCTGCCGGCGTTACGAAGTAGTAGTCGCGCCCCTCGAGCTCGTTCGGCCGCGGCGTGCGCGTGGTGTGCGACACCGACACCAAAAGGTTCGGGCGAGCCGCCAGCAGCGCGCGCACCAGGCTGGTCTTGCCGGCACCGGACGGTGCGGATATGACGAACAGTTGGCCCACGGGTCGGCAGCCTACTCGATGTTCTGCACCTGAATGTCGAATTGTGTTTTAGCTGTCTGCTGACGGGCATTCGGCCAGTCCGGCAGGGTCGTGTTCCGCGTGAATTGCGACCAGTTGTACCGTGTCCGGCATTCGCACCGCCAGCGCCGATTCAATGCCCCCGGCTAGCGCCAGCCGGTCGTCGGCTGCATACAGCCGAACCGCTCGCCTGCGCCACGGCGCATCAGCGTCTGATCGGCTGGACCGGGGCGCTGGTGCGGGCACTGGAAGTTATC
>Ga0182024_10017908_pt1 | contig 13244 bp, 9 predicted proteins | sample P32metaG_FD_120480 | JGI IMG/M metagenome (GOLD analysis project Ga0182024, IMG submission 120480) | Permafrost microbial communities from Stordalen Mire, Sweden - P3-2 metaG (Illumina Assembly) | ecosystem: Environmental > Terrestrial > Soil > Wetlands > Permafrost | place: Sweden: Stordalen...
AGCTCTTCTTCGCTGAAAAGCAGCGCGGTACGCGCCGCGCGCGCCCGCTCATCGGCGGAGATCTGCAGCAACTCCGTCTGCTCGCCGCCCAGTTTAGCCATGAGCGTATTGCGCAGGTAGCGCACCATCTGCCGCGCCAGCGACAACGGGCTGTGCCCGGCATTCAGCAGAACGTTCAGTTGCTCCATCAGCGGAGCGGCCTCGGCAGCGGCCACGGCTTCGAGGAGTTTTTCAAACACTGTACTCGGTACCGACCCCATCAGCTCGCGAATCTGCTCTGTCGAAAGCTTCGGCCGGCTCTCCCCTTGGACAATTTCAAGCGGCGCCGACGCGATCGCCTGGTCCATGATGGAGAGCGCGTCGCGCATCGAGCCGTCGCCGGCTTCGGCCAGCAGCGCCAGCGCTTCCTCGTCTGCCCCGACCTTCTCCTCGGCAGCGATCATTTTCAACTGTGCCAGAATGTCGTCGAACTTAACCGCGTGAAAACTGAAGTGCTGGCAACGCGAGCGGATGGTTTGCGGAATGTTCTCGGGCTCCGTCGTCGCCATCATGAAGATGACGTGCGCCGGCGGTTCTTCAAGCGTCTTCAGCAGCGCGTTAAACGCGGCTTCAGTAATCTGGTGCGCCTCGTCGAGGATGTAGACCTTGTACCGGTCGCGCGCCGGGGAGTAGCGCGCCGCATCGCGCAATTCGCGAATCTCGTCGATGCCGCGGTTGGTGGCGGCGTCGATCTCGATCACGTCGACCGCGTTGCCCTGGCGAATCTCCGTACATGCGTCGCACACGCCGCATGGCTCCGGCGTGGGCCGCTCGGCGGAGCCGATCGCGGTGCGGCAGTTCAGAGCCATGGCCAGAATGCGCGCGATGGTGGTTTTCCCAATGCCGCGATGCCCCGAGAAGATGTACCCGTGCGCGATGCGGTTCTGCTCCAGAGCATTGAGGAGGGTGCGCGTAACGTGGTCCTGGCCGGCCACGTCGGCAAAGCGCTGCGGCCGGTATTTGCGGGCCAGAACCTGGTAACCCATGCGGGAACGACTCCTCAAGTGGCTGCCGGAGGGCTAAGCGACCCTCAGAGGTAGCATCGTTCAGATTCTATCGTTCCAGGGCAGGGAAGCGGCGCCTGGATAATTGACGTGGATAATTGCATCCTGAAAGTCTATGGGCGTGAGTGCGATACCGGTCGATCATGACCATCGGAAGGACGCGGAGTCAAAAAACACAGGCGAACCGCATGGCGCAAGGGCCCAAAGCGCGACGAAATCGCCTGCGCAAGTGTGCGATCCTTTTAAAGGACGCGGATTTTCTATGAAGGACAGACGTGCAGTCCGGCAGGGTGCGATTCGCGTCAAACATGCAAGGGGTTTCGAGATGAGGGCGGCATTTTTGATTGCGCTGGTTCTGGCGTGCCTTGTAGCCGCAGGGGCGCGGCTTCGTGCGCAAGCCCAGGGCACAGGCAACCCCTCCGGTTCAGGCCAAGGCCAGCCCGCTGCCGGTACTGAAAATCCTCCTGCCGCACAACCGCCTGCTCACGTGCCAACGCAGTCAAATCAGAATCCGTTTCCTGAAGACACCAGCGACGTTCCCGTGATGCCGACGAGAAACTCGCCCGGCACGATTCCCGGGGACAGCGACGAAACCCGTGCCGGCCGCATCCCCATGCCTGCCGACGATGTGGATCCGGTGCGCAGCCCGGAAGACGCAGGATCTGCGGCCGAAAATCAGCAGCGGAGTTCCAGTTCGAGCAGCACGGCGGGGATGAGCGGCCTGCTGCCTCCCGCCGACGACGATGCGCAACCGGGAAAACGCAATCGCAAGGGGCAGCAGATCGAGCCCGAGCATCATGAAACGGCGGCGGAGGACGAGAACGTCGGCCAGTACTATCTCGATCGTAAGGATTGGAAGGCGGCGCTCTCGCGTTTCCAGTCCGCAATGGTGCTCGATCCCGATAATCCCGATGTGTATTGGGGCCTGGCCGAGGCCGAGCATCACCTGGGCAACCTTGCCGACGCCCGCGCAAATTACCAGAAAGTGATGGACTACGATCCGGGCAGCCGCCACGCCAAAGAGGCGCGCAAGGCTCTTGAGGATCCTGCGATCGCCAACGCCAAGCCGCCGCAGCCCGCTGAGCCCGTCTCATCGCCACAATAGCCATAGTGAATGTAGGAATACCGAAGCGCTGGAGCCTCACGGCACGAATCGGTCATGCCTGATATTTCAGGCCGTGAACTTGAATCGTGGCTCGCTATGAATCGATGTGGCCAAGGTTAGCTGGGTAGGGGCATTCACGCGCAATACTGACCTCGGCGGCTAGGCTATTGCTGCGGGTGAGCCAGCGTCTGAATCCGGCCCTCCGCTGCCAAGTCCCATCGAATTTGCAGGGGCTTGTTGCCAAGATAAGCGCCGACGTGCACATGCGGATTCTTCGCCGATCCGTTGTTTCCGTCCAGGGCCACGACTTGTCCCCCTCTGACGCGATCGCCCTGATGGACCCTTATGCCATCGAGATGGGCGTACACCACTACGAGTCCGTCCGCTCGTTTGAATTTAATGTAAGTCGGAGGAGGTTGCCCCGGCGCACCTGGAGTGTTGGTTGTGCGATTGGTCGCGACCTCCAGGACAAGTCCATCGAAGGGAGCGTGGACCTCGACATGCCAGCCATACCAATCTTCGTTCTTAGCGCCGTCTGTCTTGTAGAAGCGCATGAACCCATTGGGCGCTCCGAAGCCACCGACTACAAGGCAATCCGACCCTAGTGCGTCGCCGAGGTCTCTTAACTCACCGTTCACATGCTCCGTACAGGCAAATCGCCGGTAAAACAAAGGCGCAACCTCTACCACCCCAATTGTCGCATTGTGCGCGGTCTGACAGACCGCTGGTACGGCTACCGAAATGGCGATTGCAAAGAGAATGCGTCGAAACATGCGAAGACCCCGTACGCTAGCCTACAACTTTAGCAGGCGATACGGCGCTGCATGAACAGCATTCCGTCCAGTCGGTATTCATAGCTGATGCCGTCGCGGAGCTACCGTATTGCCGCGTCAGAATCCGGCCCAGCTCATATAGGCAGCGACCAGGGGCACGCCCCAGAAGGCGCACACCGCCGCGCCGATTGAAAGGAACGTGCCGAAGGGGAGCTTCCGCAGTCTCCAGGGTTTTTTGCCGGCGCGCGCCGACGGTAGAGCGAGGGTCACAAGCGCGAAGAGAGCGCCGAGAATCACGGCGATTCCGAAGGCAAGCACCGTGCTGCGGACGCCGAGCCACGCACCGATCATCGCGACCAGTTTCACGTCACCCATGCCGATCCCCTCCTGGCCGCGGATCACGATGTAGATCCAGCGGATCACGAGGATTGCTCCCGCGGAGGCGACAGCACCGATAAACCAATAGAAAATGGACAAAGAGACGTAGTGTCTCCATTCGTCGAAACCGCCGCCGAAGGCCATTGACGCGAAAATGCCGCCGCGCGCGAATGCCAGCACGAATCCCAGGGCGATGCCCAGAAATGTGAGGCGATCGGGCAGCCACAGATTTTCCGCGTCCATCACGGCCAGGGCCACCAGAATCCACAGAAAAATGATGCGGGCGATGCCGTTGGCGAGGCAGGTCGCTGCGTTGTAGGTAAAATTCCCCGTGCTGAGTTCCGGGGCCTCAAGGAAGGTGTGCCACGCGGAAAACGCCCAAAGGGCGCCCACTGCCAATTCGGCCAGCGGATACCGCCAGCCGATCGATGCGCGGCAAGTCCGGCAATGCCCGCGTAATGCCAGCCAACTAAGGAGCGGAATGTTTTCCCACCATGCCAGGGTGCGGCCGCAGCTGCGGCAATGCGAGCGGCCCTTGACGATGCTCTCTTCTTCGGGCCATCGGGTGGCGCAAACGTTCAAAAAACTTCCGAACGCCAGCCCCAAAACTCCCGCAAAAACAGTGACTATGATTGGGATCATTGCAGACAGAGTATATACGCCCGGCACATGGTCTCGACATGCGGTCCCGGCAAGGGATTTTATGAGACGCGCTTAACTTTGCTGCTACGCTCTGCAAGGTAAACTGGAAGTGCATGGACGTCCCGCAAGAGAGCTCCAAGGCAAAGGCCTCCACGCCGCAAACCCTCTCCGACCCGGCGCGGGCGGCTGCGTTGTTTGAGCAGTCCGTGGCCATCATGGCGCGGCTTCGCGCTCCCGGCGGTTGCCCATGGGACCGCGAGCAATCCTTCGATTCCATCCGCAAATACACGCTTGAAGAGGCCTACGAGGTCTTTGACGCCATCGAGCGCCGCGACTTTGCGCATCTCACGGAAGAACTCGGCGATTTGCTTCTGCAGGTCCTGTTTTATGCGGAGATGGCCGCCAACGAGGGCCACTTCACCATCGCCGATGTGCTCGACTCTCTGAATCGCAAACTGGTGCGCCGCCATCCTCATGTTTTTGGCGACGAGGCGGCGCGCGCCGCGGGCAATCGCGCCGAGGTCGACACCAATGTTGAAGGCTCGGCCGATGCCGTCCTGCGCAACTGGGAGGAGATCAAGGCCGCCGAAGCATTGCATGCAGCAGGCAAACTGGGTGCTGCGGGCGCTATAGATGCCGCTGGCGTTCCTTCGGCGCAAAGGCTTCCCGCGTCGCGGCTCGACAGCGTTATGCGCGCCATGCCGGCACTGGCTGAAGCTGCCAAGCTCGGCGGCAAGGCGCAGAAATCCGGCTTCGACTGGCCGACCTGGCGCGAACTGCTGCCCAAAATCGCCGAAGAGACCGCCGAACTGGAAGCCGAAGCCGCTTCCGCCGATCCTGCCCGTAAGCCTGCGGTCGAAGCCGAATTGGGCGATCTGCTCTTTACTGTCGTTAACCTCGGCCGCCATCTCGGCGTGGATGCAGAGATGGCTTTGCGCAACTGCAACTTACGCTTCCGCAAGCGCTTCCGCGAAATGGAGTTGACCGCGTCGCGACCGCTCGAGGAACTGTCGCCGAACGAATTGGAGGCACTTTGGGCGCAGGCCAAGAGGAAGCTCGCAGCCCATGCGGCGGCATCTAAGCCTCAAGAGCAGGCGAAGCCATGATGCGAATTCGCGCCTGCTCCGGGATGGATGAAATGCAGGCGTGTGTGGATCTCCAGATCGAGACCTGGGGATACGACGAGAGCGACGTCATTCCGCGCAAAACCTTTCTGTTGGCGCAGAAAATCGGCGGCCAGGTACTGGGCGCATTCGATGGCGATCTTGCGAGCGACGCGGCCGCTGGCCCCGACGGAACCCTCGTGGGTTTCGCCATGTCTTTGCCGGGGCTCAAATCAACTTCGCGGGGGCCACAGCCTTACATTCACTCCCACATGCTGGCGGTGCGTCCTTCGCACCGCAATCGCGGTCTTGGCATGCAACTCAAATGGGAGCAACGGCGTGAGGCGCTTGCGCGCGGCATCCGGCATATGGAGTGGACGTTCGATCCGCTGGAAATCAAGAACGCTTTCCTCAATATCCACAGGCTGGGCGCTATTTCCCGCGATTACCGCGCGAATTTCTATGGTGTATCCTCATCTCGACTGCAGGGTGGTCTCCCAACCGACAGGCTATTAGCCGAATGGGAGCTCGATTCCCCGCGAGTTGAGGCCCTCCTTGCTCGCCGCCCGGCAGCCGCTTGCACCATCGAAGAATGCATTGTGGTTCCGGCCTCCATCGAGCGGTGGAAGGCCGGCGAAGCGACCCGCCACCGGGCTCTCGATGTTCAGTCAGAGAATCAACAGAAGTTTCAAAAGGCCTTTTCCAGGGGTCTGGCGGTACTGGGTTTCTCCCTCGATGCCGACGGCAATGGTGTCTACGAACTGGGCCCTCTTTCTTAACCCGGACTCACCGTGAGGAACGAATGAGAATCGATGCAATTACCCTGCGCGAACTGCACATGCCGCTGGTGCGCCCATTTGAAACCAGCTTTGGTGTTACCCGCAACCGAAGGATCGTGCTTGCCGAGATACACTCCGAAGGGCTGACCGGCTGGGGCGAGTGCACCGCGGGCGAGCGGCCGTTCTTCTCCGGAGAGTCCACCGACACCGCCTGGCAGGTGCTGGTCAATGAGCTGGGTCCCATGCTGGCCGCTGAATCGCCGGAGCACGGCGGCGAGTGCCCGCGCATCTTTCGCGCCGTGCGCGGCAATCCCATGGCCAAGGCCGCTCTTGAAAACGCCGTCTGGGATCTCGAGGCGCAACGCGAAGGCATCTCTCTGTCCCAGCTCATCGGAGGCGTCCGCGAAAGTATTTCCTGCGGCGTCTCCCTCGGCATTCAGTCCTCGATTCCCGAACTGCTCGCGATCGTCGAGCGCGAGTTGGCCGCCGGCTATCAGCGCATCAAGCTCAAATGCAAACCCGGATGGGACGTGGAGGTCTTCGAGCGCGTGCGTAGCCGCTGGCCCGGAATTCTGCTCAGTTGCGACGCCAACTCCGCCTACCGCCTGCACGACCAGGAGCACATCGAGTCCTTCGATGCCTTCGACCTGCTCATGATCGAGCAGCCGCTCTGGCACGACGATTTCTACTTTCACTCCGTACTGCAGAAGCGGCTGAACACGCCCATCTGTCTTGATGAATCGATCCGCAACCGCCGCGATGCGCTGGCTGCCATTGAGATGGAGTCGTGCAAGATCATCAACATCAAGCTGGGCCGCGTGGGCGGATTCTCTGAAGCCATTGCCGTGCACAACGCTGCGCTCGAACGCGGCATTCCGGTTTGGTGCGGCGGAATGCTGGAGGCCGGTATTGGCCGCGCGCACAACATCGCCCTGTCTACGCTCGAGGGATTTACGCTGCCCGGCGACGTCTCCGCCTCGGCGCGTTACTTTGCCGAAGACATCATTGAGCCCGAAGTTACGGTCTCGGCGGAAGGTGAGATTGCCGTTCCCGATACCCCCGGCCGCGGCTACGAGGCGCGAACCGACCTGATCGAAAAGCTGACCGTGCGCAAGGAAACCATTCGCGCCATGGCGCTGGTGGCTTAGAAGCTGGTGCCGTGACCGCCTGATTTCGTGATGCTTTGAAGTGCGCGGGTCTGGAGACCGGCGCTACGCGAGCCTCGATTGGCCCCGCTTTCCCACGGGAACTTTTTCCCCTTCCGGCATCGTATTGTTTCTCTGGCCGGGTATAGCCGCCGGCAATTACACTCAATCATTGAACGTTGAGGAATGTTGAGGTCAATCGAATGAATCGACTTTGTCGCATTGCGTTGTTCGGGCTGATGGGCGCACTCGCGCTCGCGCCTCGGGTGGCCGTGGTTCATGCCCAGGCCACGAACTCCACGGCCAGCAGCGCTCCCCAGAAGGTTGAACTCCTGCCGGGTCTCGACAAGCAGGTGATGGACTTGAGCGCAGACCCTTGCGTCAACTTTTACCAGTACGCGTGCGGAAACTTCAGCAAGCTCTATCCAATTCCGCCGGATAAGCGCGGGTACGGCGCCTTCGATATCGTCCATGACTATACGCAGGACATCCTGCGCGGCCTGCTCGATCAGGTAGCGCAAACCAGCGCACAACATTCCGCCGACGAGCAGAAAATCGGCGATTACTACGCCAGTTGCATGGACGAAGATGCAATCAACGCCAAGGGCCTGCAGCCGCTGCAGCCCGAACTCGACCGCATCGCGGCCCTCAGCAGCAAAACGCAATTGACCGATCTGCTGGCGCACTACCAGATGATCAACGTGGGCGCATTCTTCGGCTACGGCGAGCAGCAGGATTTCAAGGACGCGCGCAAACAGATTGCCGTCGTCGATCAGGGTGGACTCGGGCTTCCGGAGCGTGACTATTATTTCCGCACCGGCGATGAGGCCGATAAAACCCGCAAGGAATACGTGGAGCACGTGGCGAAGATGCTGGAGTTGCTGGGCGAGCCCGCAGCGCAGTCTGCCTCGGATGCCCAAAAAATCATGACGCTCGAAACCGCGCTGGCCAAGGTATCGATGGACGTTACTTCGCGCCGCCAGCCCGAGAACGTCTATCACCTGTTGCCCGCGGCCAAACTCACCGAGCTGACGCCGGCGATCGATTGGCCCAAACTCTTTGCCGATACCGGCGTGCCCGGAATCGGGGAGCTGAATGTCACCGATCTCGATTTTTTCAAGGGCTTGCAGCCCGTGCTGGAATCGACCGATCTCGACACCATCAAAGCCTACCTGCGCTGGCAGCTCATCAATGGCATTCCCGAGTATGCACTGCCCAAGGCGCTGAGCGAGGAAGATTTCAACTTTAACAATCACGAGCTGGAGGGGCAGCCGCAGCAGCAAGCGCGCTGGAAGCGCTGCGTCGCGGCCACGGACGGCGCGGTGGGCATGGCGCTCGGCGAGGTCTACGTCGCGAAAAATTTTCCCGCCGCGAGCAAGGCGTTTACGGTGCAGATGGTTCATGACATTGAAGCCGCCATGGGCACGGAGCTGGAAACGCAAACGTGGATGAGCGATCCCACCAAGCGCGCCGCCGAAGCTAAGCTGCATCTGGTGGCCGACAAGATCGGTTATCCCGACAAATGGCGCGATTATTCAACCTTGGCGATCATGCGCGGGGACGCACTGGGCAACGCCTTTCGCGCCGCGGACTTCGAGAACAAGCGCGAGCTCGATAAGATCGGCAAGCCGGTGGATCGAGGCGAATGGATCACGACTCCGGCGACCGTGAATGCTTACTACAACCCCACGATGAACGACATCAACTTTCCTGCGGGAATTCTGCAGGCGCCCTTTTACGATCCGAACGCCACCGACGCGGAAAGATACGGCCACATAGGCGCCATTGTCGGGCACGAGCTGACGCACGGCTTCGACGACGAAGGGAGCCAATTCGACGGCTACGGCAACTTGTCCGGCTGGTGGTCCGCGGAGGATCGCAAAAAGTTTGACGCCATGACGGATTGCGAAGTGCAGGAGTATGGCAACTTTACGGCGGTGGGCGACGTGAAGCTCAACGGCAAGCTGGAATTGGGAGAGAATACGGCGGATAACGGCGGATTGCGCCTATCCTATCTTGCGTTTCTTGCCGACTCCAAGCGCAAGGGCATCGATCTGAACGCAAAGCAGGACGGGTATACGCCGCCGCAACAGTTCTTCCTTGCCTTCGGACAGAACTGGTGCGGAACTCGCCGGCCTGAGATGATCCGGCTGCTGGTGCAGACCGACGGCCATGCTCCGGAGGAGTTTCGTGCCAACGGCGTGGTGCAGAATCTTCCTGCATTTGGCGAGGCCTTCGGCTGCAAGGCCGGCCAGCCGATGATGCCGGCGAACGCCTGCCACGTCTGGTGATTGAAGCTGTTCAGGCGGCGGCAATTCTCACACGCGGCGAGCACCTGTAGCGCCGGTCTCCAGACCCCCGTATTATTGTTTCTGCTTTCCCCAGTCGAAGTGCCGCCCCACAATGCCTTTGACGATCCAGTGGTCGGTAGCAGCCGTGGGGCCTACGCCTACGCCGAAGTTGATCTCCCACTTCGGCGACACGTTCAGATCGATGGCAGGGAAGAATTGTTGCTGCTGGTTGTGCAGGCTGGCGATATTCGTGATGCTTCCGTAATCGGCGTAGTATTCGAGACCGCCGGAAATCTGTTTCGTAAAGTCGTAGCTGATTTTTACGGCCGGCGAAAAGTCGATTCCCAGATTCACATCGGGCCCGTGCCAGGTGCGCTCCAGCGCGGGATTGACGGCAAAGTACCATCGCCCCGTGGACTTATCGACGATCGGCCGGATCTCCCACGTCCAGGTGTCGGGTGAGAAGAGCGCGCGCTGGTAGCCGGCCTCCGTCGACAGGCTCACGCCCACTGGCCAGCGCCATTTGTCCGGCACGCGCACGCGCGGGCGGATGTGGTCGCCGACCCACTGTGCGCCCAGTCCGCTTTGCTCGCTGGTAAAGATGTAGAAGCCGACCTCGGACCAGTCGTTGATGCCCTGCGTAATTTCCACGGTCTCGTGCTCGGCATGGTTGGTGGCCGCCACGCGGCCTATTGCCGGATGGCCTTCGGCAGTGAAGTTCGAGTGCAGCTCCACCATGGTGCTGCGCGGAGCTACCGTGTCCGCGCCGTACACCTGGATTTCGTAATTGCCCTGGGCGTGCGCTGTTGCAGCGCATAGTCCGCAAGCAATCAGAAAAAAAGATAAAGGCTTCAAAGCAAACTCCCGCGAAGAAATACAGCCGCCGCGCTCGAGATCAAAATTCACGCGTAACGAAACAGCGCCATGAATCCCATGTCCATGTGATCCTGCTGGTGGCAGTGAAAAAGCGTGTTGCCGGGATTCAACGCCACCAGGTCGGCCTCAAGCCTGGATCCCGCTTCCACAATCACCACATCCTTGTGCACGCCGCTCGTCGCCGCTCCGCGAATCGAGACCAGCTCAAAGTTGTGCCGGTGCAGGTGAATCGGATGGTCGTCCATGCTGCGATTGTCGAAAACCAGCCGGTGCCTCAACCCCTCGTGCACCACAATTGGATCGGTATGGGGCCAGGATTTGCCGTTGATCATCCACTCATCGAGCGCGCCGTGGCCTTTGAAGCGCGAAGTGAAGACGAGGGGAATCGTCACGTCCGGCGTGTGCGCCGCAGGCGTCGCATCGCCAAACACGCGATAGTCCCACGCCAGTTTGTCCGCGCCCGGCTGCTGCGGTTTGTCGTTACGGCCGGCATACTCAACCACCACGCCCATGCCCGCGTCGCGAAAAGTTTTTTGCACCTCGCCCAGCACCCACACGCCTGGCGCATCCATCGTGACCAGCGCCGTGATGCGCTCCGCCGGTCCTAGTCGCAGCGTTTCAACTGTTGCCTGTGTTGCCACCGGCGCTCCGTCCAGTGCCAGCACCTGAAATTTGTGTCCCGGCAATGCCAGCCAGTGCGCCTCCGTTGCGCTGGCATTCAAAAGTTGAAACAGCACCCGCTCACCCTCGCGCACGCGAATCGGCTCGCCGTGTCCGAGCATGCGGCCGTTCACCGATCCGCACACGTAGTTCACCATCATGGAGCCGTCGTTGCTGGCGGAGTAATAGGGCTCCCAATCGTGCAGCACGATGAACTGCTCCTGATCGTACCTGCCGGGGTCGCCGCTCGCCGGGTCCACGTGCAACACACCGAACTGCCCGCTATAGAGCCCGCGCTTCAAGTCGCGATTGGCTATGGCGTGCGTGTGATACCAGTGCAGGCCCGCAGGTCTAGGTGAAAACGTGATCTGCGTTCGCTCGCCCGGCTCGATCATCGGCGAGCCTTCTTCCATCGCGCCGTCGGCAGATACCGGAATCCATTGACCGTGCCAATGCACGATCTCCTCGTGGTCCAGCCGGTTCACAATCTCGATCGAGACTGGCTTGCCTTCGGTTACGCGCAAGAGTGGTCCGGGAATCTGCCCGTTGTATGCCGCGGTGTGAATCTTCTTTTTCGGCGAAAGCTCCCACTCGATTTCAGCGATCTCGAGCGTGTATTCGGGCTTGTCATCGGGGGCAGTTCCGTGACCGGAGTCATCAACCACCTGTGGCCACGCGGGGCTTCGATCCAGCGCCAGCGCTCCGGCCGCCAGCGCACTGCCGCGCAAAAACGCGCGCCTGCTCGTCGTGTGCCTAATCGCACTACCCTCCGGCCTCAACTGGATCGTCGGCTCCATCGACTCACTGTATTTTCGCTCATTTCCGGCCCGGAAGCAGCAATCCTCACTGCGCATCCACCACGCAGCGGAATCCCACGCCACCCGAGCGGTCGTATCCGGGCGCCATCAGGAGCAGCTTCCCGTGCTCGTTATTTCTGAAAGCCGCAGGGAAATACCAGATGGAGCCTTGCGGCCGGTAGTATTCGCCCCCGCGCACAATGGCCGCGCGCGTGTGCTCGTCGGCAAACTCATCGGTCCACTGCCACACGTTGCCGGTCATGTCCATTACGCCGTAAGGGCTCGCGCCCTGCGGATGCGCATCCACCGGATCAGGTCCGCGCATGGGGCGCCCGATGTCGGGCATGGGCATGTTCGGCGCCTGCCACGTATCGCCCCACGGATACGCGCGACCATCCGTGCCCTGTGCCGCCATCTGCCACTCCCACTCGTGCGGCAGCCGCTTGCCCGCCCACGCGGCGTAGGCCCGCGCATCTTCGAGCGACACCCACGTCACCGGCCGGTTGTCCCAGCCCTGCGGGAATGTTCCGTTCTTCCAGTCGCGCAAGAAGTTGATGGCGTCTTTGGGCGCATAATGCGAGGCGTCCACAAATTTCTTGAACTCTGCATTCGTCACCGGGTATTTGTCGATGTAAAACGGCGCTACGTGAAGGGTGTGGTCGTGGAAACGCCGGGGCGAATCCTCCCACGGATACTGCACGTCGAGTCCCGGATATACGCCGCCTTCGATCTCCACGCCCTCCACCTTGAAGTCGAATGCGCCGCCGGGAATGCGAACCATGCCTGCGGGAGCCTCGGCCGCGGATTTCGTTGGCACGATGTCGACGATGTGCTGCTCCAGAATCACCGGCTCATGCGTAAACGCCGTCAACGTTTTTGTCGTCATCGCCGCCATGTGCTGCATCAGGTCCTTCATCGCCGGGCTCGGCTCTCCTGGCGTAGCCAGAATGGCGCCGTAGCCGTTGGCTTCCATGGAAAAGCTCAGCACCGCATCCTCTCCATTGACTGCGGGCTTCAACTCCACGCCATGGTAGAGGTCGAAGTAGCGCATGCCCGGTGTCATAGGCACCGTGATCTGTTCGCCGCTCGTGTCGTAGGAGGCGCGGTTCACGATGGTCCACACCGTCTGCTGCGCCAGCGGCCAGCGGCTGGCGTACACACCGTAGTTGAGCATCGGATACAGCGGCTCCCAGCCAGGACTCACCAGGAACTTTGCCACCCCGCGCTCCAACGTCGCCACGCGCCGCGTAGCCTCTGCATCGCGCGGAGTGATCCCGTTCCAGATGCCCCACACGTTCTCCCAGCTCTCCCAGCCCACGCCGTTGAAGAATGCGTATTGCAGATCGTCGGTCTTGTCATGCGCCCAGCGGTCGCTGATGTTGACCATGTGGCGCGTCTCCACCCACTTGTAACGGTCCACCATGGGGATGAATGGGAAGTTGTACTGGCCCCAATTCATCACGTCCCAGCTCAGGTCTTCGTCGCTGGGGCTTTGCTCGGGTTCGAACGCCAGCGGATGCCCGATGGCCTCCGCGGCCAGCGAAAATCCCAACGACACACCGTCTTGCGTGTCCCCGTTGACGCCGTCGGCGCCAATTTCCTTCATCAATTCTGCAATTGCCTGCGGCCACGGCTGACTGGGCGCATGCGTG
>Ga0182024_10017909_pt1 | contig 13244 bp, 11 predicted proteins | sample P32metaG_FD_120480 | JGI IMG/M metagenome (GOLD analysis project Ga0182024, IMG submission 120480) | Permafrost microbial communities from Stordalen Mire, Sweden - P3-2 metaG (Illumina Assembly) | ecosystem: Environmental > Terrestrial > Soil > Wetlands > Permafrost | place: Sweden: Stordalen...
CGGCGAAATTCTTCCATCACTTTTTCTTTTTCCTCGCTCTTCATTCGGCCGTGCAGCAGGCCCACGTGGCGGTTCGGAAAAATCGTGCTGCGCAGCTTCTCAAATTCGACGATGGCAGCTTTCAGCGAACGCTGTGATTCGGCCGACTTCGATTGCTCGATCACCGGGTACACGACGTAGGCTTGCCGCCCGGCGGCCATTTCGCGCCGCAAAAAATCCCACACGCCGGGCAGATTCGCTTCGGAAGAAACGCGCGTGACGATGGGCACGCGGCCCGGCGGCATCTGGTCGATCACCGAAATGTCCAGATCGCCATACAGCGTCAGCGAAAGCGTGCGCGGGATCGGCGTGGCCGTCATGACCAGCACATCGGGCGCGGCCCCTTTTTCCATCAGCTCTTTTCGTTGCAGCACGCCGAAGCGATGCTGCTCGTCCACGATCACCAGGCCCAGTCGCGCAAACTGCACCTGCGGCTCGAGCAGAGCGTGCGTTCCCACGACGAGCTGGGCTTCGCCAGATCGCACGCGTTCGAGCGCCGCCTTTTTCTCCGACGCTTTCAACCCGCTGATCAACAATTCCACTCGGTATCCGGCGCGCGCGAATATTTTTTCCGCGGCCAGGAAATGCTGCACTGCGAGGATTTCGGTGGGCGCCATCAGCGCGGCCTGGAAGCCGTTTTCGATCACGATGGTCGCGGCTTCGAGCGCGACAATCGTTTTGCCGCTGCCCACGTCGCCCTGCAGCAGGCGGTTCATCGGCGCGCCGCGCTCCAGGTCCGTCGCAATTTCTCCGAGCGCCCGCTTCTGCGCGTCCGTCGGCTTGAAGGGCAGCACGCGCTTGATCGCTTCGCGGATGGCCGGCTCGCGCACGCGAAACGCTATCCCCGCCTGCTGCTGCGCCGATTTTTTTCGCATGGCGACGCTCAACTGGTAAAAGAAAAATTCCTCGAAGATCAGGCGCAGGTGCGCCTGCGAGCGAAACGAATTCAGCGCCTCGACCGGCTCCGTCGCGGGCGGAAAATGCACGTACTGGATGGCTTCGCGCCGCGAGGGGAATTTGTACCGCGCCAGAATCTCCGCAGGCAGGGGATCCGTCATCGCGCCGGAAAACTTTTCGAGCGCCTGATACACGATGCGCCGCATCGAGCGTGAGCTGATGCCGCCGATCGCTTCGTAAATCGGAACGATGCGCCCGACCTCGGTCGAATCCGCTTCTTCCTCGCCGAGCATTTCGTATTCCGGATTGATCATTTCGATCCGGCCGGGCCGCACCGCGTCCAGCTCGGCCTTGCCATGCAGGACAAGCTGCTGCCCCGCCTTGAATCTTTTTTCGAGATACTGCCCGTGAAAAAATTTGCAGGCGAGCGCGCCCGTCTCGTCGCGGACCAGCAGGTGATAGATGCCCCCGCCCGCCCGCGTGTAGCGGACCAGGCTGCCGCTCAGCACCTCGGCGCGAAGGGTGTACACGCGGCCTGGCGCGACGTCGCGAATTTTTGCGAAGTGAATGCGGTCTTCATACCGGAAGGGCAAATAGCCGAGCAGATCTTCAAACGTCCGCAGCCCGCGTTGCGCCAGAATTTCCGCGCGGCGCGGCCCCACGCCTTTCAGGTACATCAGCTCGGATGCAGGCGTCACGGACATTTCTTGTTTATATCACGCACGAGTGGAACAGGCTTCAGCCTGTGGAGTTTCATTCCCGCAGGGACTAAAACCCACAGGCTGAAGCCTGTTCCACTGGATGCTTGCAATCGACTGCAGCATGAGAAAAGATGGCTTGCTTCTGAATGCGCCACGGGAGGCATGCTTGCCGCTGGAACGGCTCGACCGGAAAGACGCGAAAGTTCTTCTGCTCTGGATTCTCGCGGGCATCGTCGGCGCATGCGTGGCCTACACGTATTTCTTCCGTGCCTTTCCTGAAGCTTCCGTGGACTTCAAGGTGCCGCGCGCGGACGCCCTCACTGTCGCCAAACAATTCGCCACTGCGCAGGGGGCCCCGCTCGACGGTTACGATTCGAGCATCGTTTTCGATCTGGACGATACCGCGAAAACGTACCTCGAACGCGAGGTAGGCCTCCAGCAGGCCAACCAGATGATGGCGAACGAAGTCCACATCTGGTACTGGCAGACGCGCTTTTTCCGCCCTCTGCAAAAAGAGGAATTCGACGTGCGCGTCGATCCCGCGGGCGGCATCGTCGGATACCAGCACCAGCTTGAGGAAGCCGCGCCGGGTGCGCGCCTCGAACGCGCCGCGGCTCAGGCCACCGCGGAATCCTTCCTGCGAGACACTCTGCACACGGACCTTTCTCTCTACGATTTTCGCGAGGAGGAAGCGAACTTTACCGAGCGTCCCGCGCGCCGCGACTGGAGTTTCTCCTGGGAGCGGCACGGCTTTCGCGCGAAAGATGCGCCGTACCGCCTCGTCGTTTCGCTCGCGGGCGACCGCGTCAGCGGCTACAGCGAATTTCTGAAGATTCCCGAAGCGTGGACTCGCGATTATGAACACCTGCGGTCGTCGAACAATCTGTTCGAGTACATCGCGCTGCTTCCGTACGCGTTCCTGATCGGCGGCTGCCTGTACGTGATCGTTTCGCTCGGACGCCGCGGTCTGCTCGAATGGCGCATGGGCATCGCGCTAGGCGCATTCCTCACTGTTCTGTACTTCATCATGTCGATGAATCAGTGGCCGCTGGACCGCGCGGGATACGACACGAACACGCCGTACTCCACTTTTTTCCTCAGCCAGATGGGGCAGGCCGCGCTGATCAGCGTGGTCAGCGCGTTGCTCGTCGTGCTCGCTATCGTCCCGGGAGAACCGCTGTATCGCATCTTTCAGCCCGATAAACTCCGGCTGGACGTCGGATTCCGCCTGCCCGGAATTCGCACGAAGGAATTTTTCCGCGCGAACGTCATCGGCATCTGCCTTGCCGCCGCGCACATCGGATACATCACCGTCTTTTACATCATCAGCCGCAAGCTGGGCGCGTGGGCGCCGCAGGACCTCAATTACGAAAACGTGGTCAGCACTTACGTGCCGTGGGTCTACCCGCTGACGATCGGCATCTATGCCGCGACGAGCGAGGAATTTCTCTTTCGCCTGTTTGCGATACCGTTTTTGCTGCGCACGACGAAGTCGCGCTTTCTGGCCGTCGTCCTCCCGGCTTTCTTTTGGGGATTTCTGCATAGCAATTATCCGCAGGAGCCCGCGTACATTCGCGGTCTCGAAGTCGGCCTGATCGGCATCGTCGCCGGCCTCGTAATGCTGCGCTGGGGAATCTGGGCGACGCTCACCTGGCACTACACGGTCGACGCGTTCCTCATCAGCACATCCCTGCTGCGCTCGCACGGCGCGTACCTGCGCGTCTCGGGAGCGATCGTGGGCGGAGGCGCGCTGATCCCTCTGGCCATTGCCGCCGTCTTCTATTTTTCGCGCGGCGGATTCGTCGCCGACGCGTCGCTCTTGAACAGCGCCCGGCCCATTGGCGGGCCGCCGATGGATGCAGCGCTTTCAGAAACCGGGCAAGAAGCGCCTGCGAATATCACAGCGCCCGCTCCCACTGCCGAAATTTCAGCAAGCCACGCCGCGATGTCCTCCGTTGCCCTTAAAGTCTTGATTGTGTGCGGCGTCCTGGGAGCGGCGTTGCTCGTCGGAGTGAAGCAAGAGACCATCGGCGATTTTGTGCGTTTCCAGATCAATGCGCAGGAAGCCACCGACCGCGGCGATGAGGATTTGCGCCAGATCAACATCGATCCGGCGACGTATCACCACGCCACGACCGTCACGTACACGTTCGACGATTTCACGAATGAATATTTGCGCCGCGCCATCGGCATCGCCGCCGCTAACCGCGTCTATCGCGACCAGGTTCCCTCCGCCTTCTGGACCATTCGCTATTTCCGCGATTCGCAGAGTGAAGAATACTTCGTCATCCTGAAGCCGGATGGCTCGCTTCATTCCGTGCATCACACGATCGACGAAAAAGCGCCCGGTGCGAATCTTTCCAAGGAAGGGGCGCAGGCGCGCGCGGAAGTGTTTTTGCGTGACCGGAAAAGCGTGAACCTTGCCGACTGGAATCTGGTCGAGACGCACACCAATAAAAAGCCCGCGAGGACCGACCACACCTTCGTGTGGGAACAAAAGACCGCGCTCGGAGTTGCGCGGGGCCAGACCGGCACAGAGGGCGCGCGCATCCGCATTCAGCTGCAAGTGCAGGGCGACGAAGTTTCCGGGTATCGCGTCTACATCAAGATTCCTGAAACCTGGCGCGACGCGGAAAGCCGCACCACGCCCGCGCAAATCGCGCAGTCGTTTGGCAAGGCCTGCCTCTTCGGCGTCGCGCTCATCGCCGTTCTCGTGATTTTTCTGCGCAGCCTGAAAAGCCCGGACGTGGCCCGCATTCCGCGGCGCGCGCTCGGGAAATTATCCGTCCTGATGCTGCTGGCGGGAATTGTGATCTACGCCAACCGGACTCCGCAGCTTCTCTCGAATTACACAACGGCTACGCCGCTCGCTACCTTTTATATCATTTCGCTTATTTCCCTGATTTTCATCACGACGATGTTTATAGCGGGCGCGGTGCTCCTCCTGGGGCTCGCCTGGTTTTTCCTGGAGCGCGCGTTTGGCCCGGGATGCATCCCGGAGTGGCGCGGAATGAGCGCCGCTTACTTTCGCGACGCGTTCTGTCTGGCGCTATTCGGCTCCGCGGCGGTGATGGCTTTCAATCGCCTGCCCGTGCTGTTCGCCCGCTGGCCGGTGTTTCGCCACTCGCTCGGCACGAGCGTGCCGCAGAACCTGGACGTGCTCAATCCCGCGGTGGGAAGTCTCGCTTTGGCAATCGCAGCCGCTTTTCTCTGGGCCGGGGTTGCCGGCATCGCGGCGGGGCTCATCGCCATGTACGTTCGTCCGCTGTGGATGCGCATCGCGCTGCTGGTCCTCTATGCCGTGCTGGAGTCAACGAACGTGGCGACAGCGGGCACTTTCTTCCACGATGCGGCGTTTCATCTGGTGATCGTCACTGCGCTTTGGTATGGAGTGACGCACATCGCGCGGTTCAATGTGTTGGGTTACTTCCTGCTCGGCGCGATGACCGTGCTCGTTCCCGCCGCGGTCGAATTGATCGAACAGCCGAATCCCTATCTGCACGCCAATGGCTACGCCGTCGTCGCGATTGCGCTCGCCATACTGGCGTGGCCGTTGATGCGCTGGCAGCGCGGCCGCGCATAGTGGAACGGGCTTCAGCCTGTGGGGTTTAGTTGCAGCAACATCGACCGTACTCCAGCCAACCCCTACAGGCTGAAGCCTGTTCCACTGGTGCTTGCTCAGATTTTTTGTTTGTTGATGAACAATCGGCTTAAAAAATAGACCCCCACCCCCGCCGCGATCACTCCGATCCCGATTGCCAATTCATTCGTGGAGCCGATCCGCTCCGTGCGATTGCGCGCGAAGGCCACAGCCATCAGCGCAAGCGGAGGCACGCCGATCGCTACCGCTCCCGCGATTCCACCGGGGACGCGGAACGGGCGCGCCAGGTCCGGCTCGCGCACGCGCAGCGCCACGAGGGCCCAGAACTCCAGCAAAATACTCAAGCCCGTCAGCATCACATCGAGCAGCAGGCTCTTCTCGAAGCCGAGCGGGAAGCAAGCGGCCCACAAAATCGCGCAGGCCAGAATGGCCACCCACGGCGCGCCCGTGCGCGCATCGCGCCGCGCAAAAACGCGCGGCAGGAAACTGTCCTCCGCCATCACGAGAGGCAGGCGCGTGAAGGAAAGCATCAGTGCGCCGAACGATCCGATCGCGCCGATCACGCCCGCGAGCGCGATCGCGACGGCCAGCGTTTCGCCGCCGACAATTTGGCCGATGCCCACCCAACCGCCCGTCGTCCAGCGATTCGGGTCGATCCCCGTGCGCGCGACCGCTCCCACAGGAATCAAATAACTCACGACCACCAGAATCACCGCGCCAAACATGGCGCGAGAATACGTGCGCTGCGGTTTCTCCACCTCGCCCGCAATCGTCGATAGATTGTCCCAGCCCATGTAATTCCACATGGCGATGAGCACGCCGCCGAGCAAATCGGCGTGCCGCAGCGGGACGGGCGCCGCGTCCGCGCCGCCGGGAGAAAGCTTTCCGATTCCGAGCGCCATGACCGTCAGCGCGACGAAGGGCGCGAGCAGCGCAACGTTCAACCACACCGACCCTTCGCCTACCGACCGCACTCCCAATACATTCCACGCCGTGCAGATCGCGATCATCGCAAAGCCGAGAACCAGCCCGCGATGTCCCGCGACGAGCCCCGGCGCAAACTGGCCGATGTAGTCGATGCACAGATTCGGGTATAGCGCCATTTCAAACACGCTGCCCGCCATGGTCAGCCACGTTTCCTGAAATCCCCAGAAGCGGCCCATTCCGCGGCGCACCCAGATGTAGAAGCCGCCTTCTTCGGGGATGGCCGTTGCCAACTCGCTGACCATCATGGCGGTGGGCAGGCTCCAGAGCAACGGAGTTATTATCAGTATAATTAACGTGGCCGCGTAGCCCGTCTTCTGGACGATGTCCTCCAGGCCGTAGGGCCCGCCCGCAACCATGAAGTAGGTCGCCGTGATCATGGGCACGACGGAAATTTTCGCGGCGTTCTTCACGGCGGTGCTATTCGGAGTTTTCATAAGCGATTGCAGTGACACGGCTTCGGAGTGGAACAGGCTTCAGCCTGTGGGGTTTCGTTCTTAGAGGGCCCAAAACCCACAGCCTGAAGCCTGTTCCACTAAAACCTGCTATCAAAAGCGGCGTTAGTCTAATATATTGGGGACGGCGCATCGGTACTGATTCTTATGGTACTTGCTTACTAAATTCCTTAAGAATCAGCACAAAGATTTCATGCCCCTTTCAATTAAACGGATTCAGCCGCTATGTTTAGTCCAAATCTAGTCCAAATCTCTGCTATAATGGGTTCGTATGAGACCAGAGCATGTTTCGATAATTTCCAGACACCAGATCAACTGTCCCGACAGATCGAAGGGAGAAGCTTACCTTGATTGTCGTTGCAGGAAAAGCCTCCGCGTCTTCGATCCTGTCCTTAACAAACGGTTCCGCGTCAAGACTGGTGAGCGCGACAGGCACCGGGCGGAAGAGGCAAGGATCGACTACCTGAACTCGAACAACCCACGTCTTGGTGAGCTTATCACCAAGGCGGAAATTCTCGAACGGGAAGAGGCAGAAGGCAAGAGACCCAAGGATGGGGTCTTGATCGAAGATGCGATTGTGGCCTACATAACCAAGCTTCGCTCACTTCATCGTGCGGAGGGCACAATAGTCAACGCCGAATCGCTCTTGGGATATAGTGATCCGAAAAGCTCCAAGATCATCCAGTCTGGGAAGTTCCTTAAATGGATTAACGGTTTCGTCTGGAAACCGAAATACTTGGCGGAAATAACACCGGAAATGATCGAAATGTTTGTGGCCACGTGGCAGTTGACGGACACAACGGAGAACTCCCAGCGGCAACGACTGAAAGCCTTTTTCAAGTTTTGCGTTAGGCGAAAGTGGCTGGCCAGCAACCCATGCGAGACACTGGATCGGGTGAAAGTGCAGGCTGGAAATAGAACAGCCTCGTTTTCGCCAGAGCAGTACGCGGACATTTTGGAAGCTTGCCGGAACTATGAGACCAACATCCCCGGCAAGCGAGGCGAGCAATGGAAGTGCCGTCTTTTGGTCTTCGTTCGACTCATGCGGGAAAGTGGAATGTCCCTCGTGGACGCGGTCCTGTTTAACCCCTCCTGCCTTGATGGCGATTCACTAAGTTACCGCAGGAAGAAGACGCAAAATCAAACTTGGGCTATTCCAATTTCTAGTGAGCTGAGTGCAATGCTGCGCTCCGTACCAGATCAATATGGCGTCACAGGATCGGCACAGCCGTTCAGGACCTCCGCTATTGCACTCAGGGAAGATTGCCGGAACTGGCGACTGCGCATCAAATCCGTTTTCAAAGCGGCTGGTATTCACTCCGTTCAAACTGACATCGGTCCAAAAGCACCACACCCACATCAGTTTCGCGACACGTTTGCGATTGAACTCCGCAACGCAGGTGTACCAGTGGAAAATATCAGTAAAATGCTTGGGCACGGCAACACGCTGATCACCGAAACTCATTATTTCCCCAAGGACAAGCGGGCTGATGAAGCTCACCTGCGGATTGTCCGCAAGGCCATAGCAGCTTCGCAACCGAAACCCAGCGGCAAAGTTCTTCGCATGCGCAAGCAAGCTTGATCCTGCCACGATCCCCTCATAGCACAGCCGCAACGCGGCGAATTGAGAAATTGCCGCGGCGAGCTTCCTGCGCCGGAGCACCTGGCGCATTGAGGCCAGGGCCTCAGGTGAGCTGAGGATCCTCGCACGTCAGCTAATGAGGTTATGCCGCCAGGTATCTTGACGAATCTCAAATGGGACAAACACCAATTGGAATTTGAGCGAAGCCGCCGGCGCACTGGAAACGGTGCCGTTACGGCTTCGGATCCTAGCCGCGTAACCGTGACTGCTTTTTGGCGAAGTTCCGTCATGATAGAATCACAACAAGGAAGTAAGCATGGGAAAGAACTGCTGGAAGATCGAGGCCAGAGAGCTAAGGCGCGGTAATAGATTCCATGCGATTCCACCTACGTGGCTCGACTATGGAACCGTGATTGAATCTACGCCCTACGGCAACCTGTGGTGCATCAAATACAGCAACCCGGACATCCTCGACCCTCCGGGAGTTTGGTATGGCTCCCCAGAGAGGCCCGTTCGATTGATCACATCCCCCAAGCGTCGCCAACCTCAGCGCGAATTGGCAGGCGACCATATGTCCCTCATTTCACACGACCGTATTCTAATTCGCATTATACATATGCACTTAGTGCTGCAAAATATGCGGGCGGAAATGCAATCCTTAATTGCCGATCCAGTATTAATCACCGATCCAGATATTTACCCGGAATTAAGGGACGACCTGCTGCATATCGACAAGATTGAGTCACACGCGAACGGTTTACTAGTAGAAGCAGCAACGCACCGAAGCAACTTGGTCGCGGCAGGCGTCCGTCCGTATTTTCTTTATTCCGCTTTACATTAGCCTCTATCGAGGCTTATTATTTCTTCCAGTGGTCCCGTAATAGGCTCGGCTAACTGCTAAACCACGCAAGTTTGGTTGCCCGAGTCTGACATTCGCTGCAATAAAAAGAAATAGGCGAAGTGGGCAAAGAGCAGACACTACCTGATTTCATGGGGTGTCGCTCATGTCCACGAAAAAAATTCCAGTCCTTCCTGTAGTTCAACCAACGAAAAAACAACATTTTGCGAAGCACCTGTGGGTGTGCTTTGAATTGGCATTGTTTTGTCGTGCCATTTTGATCTTTGCCGGAAGCCGCCGCGCAGCTCTCCGGCCAAGGACCCCGGCCCGTCGAAGCCTTACCCGGTGGAAACGGTGCGCCGGGGAAAATTCGAAAGGAGCGAACAATGCAAGTGATGGATGTTTCATGTGATCTTTCTAAGCAATGGAGACTCGCTTTTGAAACGCGTTCTTTGGACAACGATGCAATGAGGCTTATCTGGGATTTCTGTAAGCGTTTCGGCTTGCATGCCGAAATATGCAACCAACACGATCCAATATTTCTCCCCCGCAAGCCCAAAACAATAAACGAGGACGCGGTGATCGTGATACTCACTCACGATCTTGAAGGCGACCGAATGCCTCCCTTCGCAGAACCGAGTGGGGAGGCCGGTTACAACAAGGAGCCTCCTTTTTAGCGATTTCGCCGGGGAGGTCGCCGGAGGGATCGAGGCCCACGATCAACGATCTTCGCGGTACGGTCGGGGGCGCGGCAGCTAAACCCACCGTTCGTGAGGCCCCCGGCCCGGTGAGTCATGCCATCGGGCTGGGGAAATTCTGATTGGAGGCGTGATGTTGAATGAAGGGTTTGTAGAGTTTCTGGGGCAGATGGTTGACGAATTACGCCGACGAAGACACATGGACTCGAACCCGGACCTTTCGAGCTGGGATCGCAATCGGCTGCAAGAAATCGAGGATCTGCTTTGCAGAGTTACGGCTCGAAGTAGAAACAAGAGAGACAAAATCCGTGAACAGCTAATACACGCCCACGACTGGAAAGGTCTCTCCGAATTTACAGGGCAAGCCTTGGCAGCGGGGCGGCAAACGACCGCGCCAATAGCAGCACCAGCACCGGGGCCTGCCGCTGTGGCCGAAAGTTCGCCTGAGTTGGACGAGCTTTGGCGCAAAGCCAAGTTGCTCCATCCGAGTATGCCGATTCGCAAGGAGCCGAAATGAGTTCTGGGCCTCTGCGTCGTTATCGGAGGCCGAATCCGCAGTTGAGTGGTTGCCTAAAGGAGGATAGGTGAGCAAGACTTTTTCAGAGTTGAGAGCAATGGTAGACAACAACCCGGTAGTGTCAAAGGAGACCAAGGAGCTAATTTTCACAAGGCTGGCGGAAGGATATCCTTTCATCATATTTCCCGCGTTCACTGACCCGCGAGTAATTGCTCGGTTCAAAGCCGAAACAAAAATAGGCAATCGGATCGTCGTTATCCCTAACAGGGATTTTGAAACGCTGATGTTCCCAAGCTGGCATCGGGATTTTGAAGTGGTAGGCCCCGTTCCTGTACCGCCGCCTGGACTGCTTCCCCCGTGGGAGTCCTCTGCGGTGATGCTGATCGTCAACCGTGACGACGACAAGTTGGAACCGGAGGCCTTATGAGAATGCGCGACCGTGACACAAATCATGACCCCGATGATCCTCATTGGCAACCGGAGCACCCCAAAGATAAGCCGGGTCGTGGTCACGGCCCGGATGAGGACCCGAATGATCCGCCTGTGGCTGATGAAGACGAACAGGAAGATGACTGCAACGACTAAGGAGCGACCATGACCACTACACCAAATTTGAATAACGATTGGACTTTGCAACACATTGGCAACATCGGCGTGGATTCCGGCTTCGTCCGTGTGAGTGACACGGCCGGGAATCCACCTGTTACGACTCAGACTCCGGAAGGCGATGGCATTTATCCAGTGTTTCAGGTCATCGAGGACCAGCAGCTCGTGGGACTGTTCGTTGGGTTCGACCTGGAGCCGCCAAGTGAAGACGAAGGCAAGGTCACGCTCGGGAATTTGGAGGAATGATGTCTTCGGCAGACAACGCAATGACTTTGTTCCGGAAAAATCTGGAGGAAATCTGCGCCGGGAAAGGATACTGCCTGTATCAAGGCGCGTTTTATGCGGGACAAGTTCAACGCCTGATGCAAGTCCCTTCCGACGTGTTGTTCAACGAAATGCGGGCGGCATTCTTGATGGGTATCAAAGGGACAGAAGATGCCCATATTGCTGACGATCAGGAACGCCTAGCGCTTTACACAGAGGATATTTCGGAAGGGCTGAAGGCGGGTGCCCAGTTCCCTGTCACAGTGATTCGAACGCCGACCGACATCAACAATTTGAATCCGCTGCGCGTCAACTGGCACGCATTTCCAACGTGGCTCCGTGTACATCTGAAACAGAGTTTCAATCGGAGAACCCATCCACTTGCAGCGTTTGAGGGAATCGTTGGAGGGATTACTGGGCACGACCTTTTTAGCAGCGCATTTGATCATTGGGGTTCAGATGTGACCGATACATTGCTCATCAGTGAGCCCTACGACTTCAAACAGCATGACGGGGAATTCTTTCAGAAATTCTGCGATCGGGTCAATGCCAGTTACCGGCTTGCGCCTGTTCCCTATCACCATCACAGAACGCAGCGAGTGGAAATCGGCAGGTTTTCTAAAGGGGGAATATGAAGATTGCGATCGTGCAAAAGAACGGCGGGAAGATTCCGATGATTTACTGCGAAAAGCGCGGGCTGCCAACCACTCATGCTGGACAGGCGATCCTGAAACTCTGGACCGAAAGAAACTATCCGCTGACCAAGGACCGTGATGCGATTTTTACCTGCCACAAGGACAAGTGTGATCAGGGATCGCTGGTCTGGCAGCGGGAAGATCGCTGGGCTGGGATTCCGTTGGACCATGCTATCGAGCATCTGCTGCACAACCTCAAGGTGGATTTGAAGATGTATCAGGAACGCTACCAGGAGGGGTTTATCTGATGACCGAAAACAGCACACCAGCGTTTGCCGTTCCTGATATTGAACAAGTGCGCCGTGCGATTCGCACCTTGTTCAAGCCCGACGCGGTAGTCGAAGTCCGGGCATTTGGTATTTGGTCTACTCGAAAATTCACGCTTTCGGGTTACTACTCCGACCATGAAAAGATGGCGCAAGACATTGTCGAAATGCAAAAGCGACCTGAAACGGATGCGGTCTACTGGACCATCCAGGACATCAAGCCGGACCTTCTTGCGCGTTCCCAAAACCGATTTAAGCCGAAGCCAGAGCAAACAACGAGTGATGCGGAAGTTTTATCCTACCAATGGTTACCTGTAGACATCGACCCGGTAAGACCTTCCGGCATTTCTGCCACCGATCAGGAAAAGGCACACGCACGCGAAGTACTGGATAAGGTGGTTACGTTTTTTCGGGAGCTTGGCATCAATCCCGTGGTGGGAGACAGCGGGAATGGTTTCCATGCGCTCGCTCCTATCCAGCTAGGCACAGATCGTAAGGATCTCGTAAAAGCTGTGCTTGCGGCTCTCGCCGCGAAGTTTGATACGAACCATGCCAAGATCGACCGTACCGTTTTCAACGCCTCGCGAATTTTGAAAGCCTATGGCTCCGTTGCGCGAAAGGGTGACGCCACGGAAGAGCGACCCCACCGCTTGGCTCGCCTCCTCGAAATTCCCGATGTGATGTCGGAACCTCTTGACGTCAGGATTCTGGAGAAGATAGCTGAGAGCGCGCCGCCGGAACCTGCAAAGAAGACACGGGGAAAAAAGTCAGATGCGCCGGACCTTGAGAAAAGTGCGGCGAAGTTGGAAGAGTTTCTGGCCGAGGGCAAAATCGAACATGGGCCACGCATGGATTACATGAGCGGTTTCAAATGGCAGTTGACTGCCTGCCCGTTTAATCCCGACCATCGCATGCCGGACTCAATTGTCACAATTGCGGAAGATGGTGCAATGGGTTTCAACTGTTCACACAATTCCTGCTTTGACAAACACTGGAAAGAATTCCGCGATCATGTCGAAGCGAAGATTGGCCATGCGTTCGAATTCAAGGAAAAAATGGCGTTGGATCCTGATGCCATTTTGGTTGATCCGGGCCACGTCC
>Ga0182024_10017910_pt1 | contig 13244 bp, 17 predicted proteins | sample P32metaG_FD_120480 | JGI IMG/M metagenome (GOLD analysis project Ga0182024, IMG submission 120480) | Permafrost microbial communities from Stordalen Mire, Sweden - P3-2 metaG (Illumina Assembly) | ecosystem: Environmental > Terrestrial > Soil > Wetlands > Permafrost | place: Sweden: Stordalen...
ACGAGCGACATCATGATCAGTGGGTACAACAGCTTTGGCGTCGCGGCAATGTAGCGGAACCCTTCGCGCAACTGTCCCTTTGCCCGTTCGGTGGGCACACTGGGAATCAGAATCGAGAGGTCCATGATCATGAGCGATACGACGACGGCCACGAAACTGACCGCGTTGAGGGCGAAGCACCACCCTTCACCGAAGGAGGCAATGAGGATGCCGGCTATGGCCGGTCCGACGGCACGCGCCACGTTGTTCATGGTCGCGTTCAGACTGACGGCGTTTCGAAGGTCCTTCGGTCCGACCATCTCCATCATGAAGGACTGGCGGGAAGGATTTTCGAAGGCGTTGTTCAGTCCGAGCATGATCGCGAGGATGCAGACGTCTAAGTAGGTGACGACGTGCGTGAGCGCCAATGCGGAGAGGATCGCCGCTTGAACGCCCATCGCCGATTGCAAGACGATCATGAGCTTTCGCTTGTCGACCCGGTCGGCGACCACTCCCCCGTAGGGACCGAGGAGGAGAACCGGCAGCGTCTGGAGGGCCACGACGAAGCCGATGTCCGTAGCCGAGTGGGTCAAGGTGAAGACCAACCACGACTGGGCGGTCATCTGCATCCACGTGCCGATTAACGAAGTCGTCTGGCCGAAGAAATACTTGCGGTAGTTGCGGTTGGAGAGTGACGAGAAGGTTCGTCGCGCCGATATTTTGACGTTCATTCGTCGCGCTCCCGAAGCGTGGCGACAATGGCCTCGAGCGCCGGCGTGGCGGCATTCAGCGCCTGCTTCTCTTCCTTGGAGAGGCTCCGAAGGGCGTACAGCAGTGCGTTCGTTCGCTCACCACGAATCCTCTCGCGCAGCGCTATCCCCTCTGGCGTCGCCGACAGGTGGATGACGCGAGCGTCCTGGGGATCGCTCATTCGAGCGACCATCCCGGCCGCCTCGAGTTTCGCGACGATGCGTGACAACATCGTCGGGTTAAGGCCTTCTTCACGGGCTAGATCAGAAAGTCGAAGCGTTCCGGAGCGCGCAATCGCCATCAGCACTTCACGTTGGCTGGAGGACAGATCCCTCTGCGCCTGCGTCAGTCGAAGGCTCCGATTGAGCCGCCCGAGGACGACGCGAAGGTGCTCGGCGAGCTGTCGTTCCTTCTCGGTCGGTTCTCTCGTGGCGTCAGACATGACACCAGTATAACTTGTATTTGCTTGCCAGCAAGCAAGTACTTACCCTTTTGTATGCTGACACTTTCCCGTGCTCTACGGTGGGCACCACCAAGGGGGCGCCGTGAACCGTGTCGAGATCGAGACCAAGCTCAACGAAGGCCGAAACTGGCTGCTCGCGAAGTTCGAAGCGCTCAGCGATGACCAGTTGGAGCGACCGCTCACCACGAGCGAGCACGATCCCGATAACCAGTGGACCCCGCTCGACCACTTCGCCCACCAAGCGCTGATCGAGCGAAGTTTCAACGCGATGGTGCAACGGCACTTCGCCGGAAGCCCGAATCCCGTCGGGCTGTTGAACGACGACCTCGGTGAGCCTCGCACCCGTGACCAGATCATGAAAATCGTTCACGCCCAGACCGAGGACTGGCAAGTGGCCCACCACGGCGACTCCTTCAGCGAGGTCGTGGCGCTCACGGCCGCGGCGCGAGGCGCGACGTTGCAGCTCTTGGCTGAATTAAGCGATGCGCAGCTCGAAGAGGTCCTGCCCGGAGCACCGTGGGCGGATGGCACCGTCGGCGCGGTGTTGGGTACGAACGCCGATCACGGCCGAACGCACTGGAAGTGGTTAGAAGAGGCCGGACTCTAAAGCTCGTCGACCATCTCAGACGTGGCGGCAGTTGTTTCCGGTCATCCGAACTGATCATTCGCACCAGCGCTCCACGGGAGTCACCAACTATTCTTCGTGCGTAAGGTGGGAATCGCCTTGAACACGCAACAACCGGAGGAGTGAGAATGTTCGATGTCATCCTGGTAGGAGCCGATGATTCACCGACGGCCCGCCGCGCGGTTGAGGCCGCCTGCGAAATCTGTGCGATGTCCAAGGGCACGCTCCACATTGTCACGGCCTTCGACCAGCTATCGATTGTGGGCGGTGGCGATACCCACGAGTTCAAGAACGTCATCAACGAAGAAGATGGCCGAGCGCTCCTCCAAACACTCTCCTTCATTGCCAAGAAGCACGACGTCGAACCGGTGCTTCATTCGGCCAAGGGCGACGCGGCCGATATTCTGATCGCCAAAGCTGACGAAGTAGGGGCCGACCTGATCGTGGTCGGTAACCGAGGGATGAAAGGCGTGCGCCGGGTTCTCGGAAGCGTTCCCAATTCGGTGGCCCACGGCGCCGCCTGTTCCGTGCTCATCGTCGACACGACGGAGTAAGTCGAGCGATCTCGCGTTCGAAAGCACCATAGGTTGGGCTCATGGCGCGTATCGATTCTCAGCGACTCGACGGGTGGACGACGCTCTGGCTTGGGCTGGCAGCGCTCTGGAGCCTCGGACTCGTCGCCGCCGGTTTCTTGGTCACTAGTTACTCCTCGTCGAACGGTCCTGGACTGACGCTCATTCAGGAGAACGGGCTCCATGTCCTCGCCATATTGCTGATTCCATTCATTGGGGTCGTGATTGTTGCGCTTGCGTTATCGCGCCGCCGACGTTTGCGCAAAACTGGCGTCGGAGTTCTCGTATGGATCGTCTTTGGCCTCTTGGCGATGCTCGTGGTTCTGGGGGCCCTCTCCATCGGTCCGTTCGTCAGTCCGGTGGCCGTATTTGTGGTGTTAGCAATTTCTCATGTGAAGGGCCAGTCGCCAGATCGAGAGACCGCAACTTTTTGATTCACCATCGTGTGGTCACTTCTTCGACAAAAAGGTATTCCGGCGCAGTTACGAGGTCAGCGTTGTCGAGACGCGTCGCTATCTCAACCGAGGGGCAACTTGTTCGGCGACCAAACGCAGATGGTCCAGGTCGGACAAATCGAGGACCTGGAGATACATCCGTCGTGCACCGACGTTGGCGAATGATTGAATCTTTTCGACGACTTCGTCCACGCTCCCCGCGAGACCATTCGCTCGAAGTTCACTGACCTCTCGACCAATTCGCAGGGCTCGACGCTCGATCTCCGCTTCACTCTCGCCTACGCAGAGAACCTGCGCAGCCGACAAGATGATGGAGTCGCGACCTCGACCGGAGCGCTGACAGGCTTCAAGAACTCGCTCGAACTGCGACGACGTTTCTTCGAGACTATTGAAGGGCATGTTGAACTCTTGGGCGAATCGCGCGGCCAGTTGTGGAGTTCGTACTTTCCCGCCCCCGCCGATCAACACCGGAGGTCGAGGACTCTGTACCGGCTTGGGTAATGCTGGACTATTCGTTACTTGGTAGTGCTTGCCCGGGAGCGAGAAGGTTTCGCCGAGCGGCGTCTCCCAGAGACCGGTGATGATTGCCAACTGTTCGCTGAGTCGCTCGAACCGCTCCCCCAGTGAGGGAAAGTCGATGCCGTACGCGGCGTGCTCGTCGGCGAACCACCCGGTGCCAATGCCCAGCTCCACCCGGCCACCACTCATCGCGTCGACTTGCGCGACCGAAATCGCCAGCGGTCCGGGCAGTCGAAACGTCGCCGCGCTCATGAGCGTGCCGAGTCGGATGCTGGTGGTCTCTCGCGCCAGACCGGCGAGCGTGATCCACGCGTCGGTCGGCCCCGGAAGTCCCGAGACCGCCCCCATGTGCAGGTAGTGGTCGGAGCGAAAGAAGGCGCCAAAGCCCAGTCGCTCTGACTCCAACGCAACTTGTAAAAGGTCGTCGTAGGTCGCGCCCTGTTGCGGCTCCGTGAACACTCGCAGTTCCATCCGTCATCCTCCCGCGGTCGATTCGTGACCATGCTACGCACGACGCAGCGTCGCGCAATCTGGGTTGCGAGACGGCAGGTGCCATTTCGGCATTCGGAAATCCTGGGGTAAAGTCCGAATGATGGTATTCGGTACTTCAGATTCGAGTGACGCCATGTCCGATCAATCGCCGCACTACGGCGAAACCGGTGGTTCGCAGTTCCCCATCACGACCGCGCTCGTCTTTCCTGACCGCGATCTCGACCACAGCCTCGGCATGGTCTTCGGTGTGGTGGTGCGGTCAATGGGCATCGCCCGCAACATCGGCGCTGGCTTCAAATCGCTCGCCGGCGGTGAGGTGAAGCAGTACACCCGTCTAGTCGAGGACAGTCGCCGTCACGCCCTGGACCGGATGATCGAGAACGCCCAGCTCATTGGCGGCGAAGGGATCATCTCGATGCGCTTCGACTCCTCCGAGGTCGGACAGTCTTTGACCGAGATCGTCGCCTACGGCACGGTCGTCACCTTCCGAAAGTCTGCGCCGCCCGTGTGAATCCGGTCTTTGCCGTAATCCTGGTGGTCCTGGCCGTGTGCTTCGTCCTCAGCATTGCCTTGCGTCGCCACGGCGAGGCCGACAGACCGAACCCGGACTGGCGTCGAACCGAGGAACTCTTCAATGACCCTTCGACGAACCGCGTCATGCGCGTCTGGCTCGACACCGCCGGGGAGCGCCACTACGTCGCCGAGGGGAAACGTCACTCGACCTGACGGCACGTCGTGCTCTGGTCTTACGACTGGGGATCGAGCATGAGGCGGATCTTGGGAGGCGCGACGAGTAGCCACGCGTCGACGATCAGATCACTCAGAATGTCCCACTGCGGCGTATTCCATTCTTCGCCGCCGTCGAGATACGCGCCAACCCAACCGCGCCCGCCGACGTAGGGAGGTCGATAGTACCGCTCCGCGTCCTCGTCGATCAGTGACTCCTGCACCCCGGCCCCGGCGGCGAAGGTCACCGAGACCCGATCATCGTGGTGATGATCGGACATCGCCACGAAGTTCTTCTTGTCATTGATGAACCACGATGCTTCGCCATGACTCAGGCGTTCGACGACGAGCGGTAGATCCATGCAGATGTCTCGGACCTTTTCCGTGGCGATCTCGCCCTCGCGCGTCGGCCGTTGATCGGGTGTCACTCCGGACATGACGTGATGGTAGCGCTACCACTACTCCAGGTTCGACGGGCCCGTGCCGAAATGGAGCCCCGAATCGGACCAGTGCTCTCCTCAGTTGATCCGACTGCGGCGACGTTCAGTCGCGCGCCACGTCAGTCGACCAAGGGCCAATAGTGCGGCGAGCACCAGGAGCGCGAACAGCAGTGGACCGGCGATTCGGATCAACCATTCGAATCCGGCGGCGAAGCCGTGGAGGGATTCGTGCCACGCCTTGTCCACCCCCGTGGCCGGGTGCTTGTGCGCGATGACGTGATGTCCGGTTTCACTCAACGAGACCGTCAAGGTGGCGTAGGTCGTTTCGCTATTGAGAAGGTTCAACTGCGCCTGGTACTGCTCGATTTGGCTTTGGATGGAGTCCAGTTGTTCCTGCACCGAGAGGATGCCGCCGATCGAATTGGTCCGCGACATGATCTTTAGGTACTGCGTGCGACTCACTTGCAGGGCGCTGATCCGAGCTTGCAGATCCACGTACTGGCCGGTGACGTCGTTCGCGGAGGTGACCACCGACGTCGCGTTTCCGGCGTGGCGCACTTGATCGACCAGCATCGTGAAATTGTGCTCGGGAACTTGCAGAACGATGGTGCCGGTTGAGAAGGAGTGGGAGGCCCTCGTGCCAATGTGGGACTGCGTGCTGGCGACGAATCCTCCGTCGGTGGTGGCAAAGTCGGTCAGTTGCGTCATTGTGGACTGGAACTTCTGGCCACGGACGGTCAATTGAATGGTTCCGACTTCTTCCACTCGCAGCGACGTGACCAACGACGCTTCGCTGGTGTTCGCGCCCGTTTTTCCGACAGTCTTAGTAGTAGTCGCTGACGTATTCGAAACTGTTCCTTGAACTGTCAGTCCTGTAGCAGTCAATCCCTGAAGTGACGATTCCGATGGAGGGAGCAACGCGCCGTGCGGCGCGGAGGCACCGTGAACAACGAGGGGCGCTTTAATCGTCGTCGCTGGCCCCTCGGAATTGAAGAGCGGCACGGCGACCGCCAAGACCACGACGCACGCGGCGGCGGCCATCACGCTCGATCGAACTCGGCCGGTGCGTTCCACGAGAGAGCGGATCCGGGGCTGCCTTTCGGAACCCGGCGATTCTCGAGCCTCGTCCAGAATCCGGTCTATGGCGCCCTCGGAGACTGCGAATCCTTCGGCGGCCTCGCGAAGGGAACGCTGCAACTTCTCTTCGTCAAACGTGGTCATGACTGACTCTCCTTACGAGCATTGATGGGACTCGGCGCTTCGGACTGAAGGGCCGGATGAAGAGCGAGGCGACGTCGCGCTTCGTTAAGACGCGACTTGACGGTCCCGGGTTGGCGACCGATGACGTTGGCGATGTCGTGCTCGCTGAGATCGGCGTAGTAGCGAAGCACGATGACGATGCGCAAGTGCGCCGGAAGGTCCTTCAACGCGGTCATCACGTCGCTGGTAACCGCGACATGGGCCATGCGGTCGTCGATCTCGGCCACTTCGTCCAGATCGTCGTCAGGCCGACGTCGATGTCGATGAGGAATCTCCTTGCGTAGCTTGGAGTTGCACGTATTCACGACCACGCGGTAGAGCCAGGGCTTGAAACTCGATCCCGTTACCAGAGAATCTCGGAACTTCCACGCGCGCAGGAACGATTCCTGAACGGCGTCCTCGGCGTCGGGTCGATTCCCCAGAATCAGGTACGCGGTCCGAACGGAACTGGCGTAGCCGTCCTCGAGCCAGGTTCGAAGTTCGTCGACATCGACGGCGTCACTCACCTAAGTGACCTTCCCGTGACGTCGCGTCTCCATATGTGCACATAGGTAGAGACTCCGGAACCTCGGGAAAGGTTCGCGAAAGTTTTGAAATTACTTCCCCGGCACGGCGTCTCCGTCAAGAACGCCTTCGTGGTGGTCTTTTCGAGACTGGTGGTGTCAGTCAGGAATGAGCGTGGTAACGCAGAACGGGTTGCCCGCCGGGTCGAGCAGTACTCGCCATCGCTCGGGTTCCGGCTGGTCGGGTGCCAAGGTGGCGCCCACGGCGATCGCCGCCGCTTGGCCCGCGTCAAGGTCGGAGACGGCGAAGTCCAGGTGAGCGTGTGACGGCGTCTCGTTGGTCGGCCACGTCGAGGGCTTGAAGTCCGCGACGCGCTGCATCGAGAGCCAGAGGTTGTCCAGCTGGATCGCCGAGAAATCGTCGGACTCAAAGGTGATCTCTTTCTCGAGCAGCGCCGAATAGAAGAGCGCCAACGCGTGCGGGTCGGGACAGCTCAGCGATACGGCACCTAATTTGGAAATCTCTCCCACGTACACTCCTTTATGTCGATCGACCACGCATTCTTACTGCACGACAGTGACGTTCATTCGAACAAGTCGGAATTACATACTCCAGACCGCGAATGTCGGTATCAGGACCGCGAGGATCGGGCCAGCGCCGTGGCGCTGCGCCAGAGCTGGAAGTAGTTCTCGAACGTGATCTCGGCCGTCACGTAGCCGGCCGACTGGAGTTCGCGGTGGTACGCCGGCAAGTTGTGCCACGGCACGCCCATGTCGACGTGATGGGCCAGGTGCCAGCCGGTGTTGTACGGCACGAACCAGAATCGCGCGAGCCAGTGCTGGCGCACGTTGTGCGTCGTGAGACGGCGGTCGTCGCTCTTGAGCATCCCGCCGTGTTCGGCGATCGCGCGAAGGCGGTTCAGCACGCGCCACTGAGTCATCCACGGCAGCCACCAGAAGAGTAAATACGACCACCACGCCCCGGTGCCCAGCCAGAACAGTCCGAACAGGACGGCCTGCACCGCCAGGATCGACGAGGCGATGGCCCGACTCGGAGATTTCGCCGTCGCCATCACGATCGATTTGAAGTTCTTGTAGCCCGAGATACCGACGGCGTCGCGAAGCAGTCGGCGTCGAAGGTCTCCCGGCTCGCAGGGATAGCCACTGTAGAACGCCATGTCGGGCTCTTCGGGACCGAACTCCTCGCGGTGATGAGCGAAGTGGGCCCGTCGGTAGATCGAGATCGGCACCATCGCCGGATAGGCGATGAACCACTTGCCCACGAAGTCATTGGCTCGCTTGTTGGTGAACAGAAGCTTGTGGGCCGATTCGTGCATCAGGATCGCAAAACGCGCGTGCATCGGTCCCATCAGAACGAAGACGGCCAGCGCCGCGAACGGGCCGAAGCGCACACCGCCGTAAGCCAACGCTGCGGTCCAGAGCCAGACAAACGTCACCGCACGCACGTTGCGCCAGTTCTCGATGTGGCGATAGTTCCTTCGCAGTTCGGGAATCGCCATGCCGTTGCCAAGGAGGCGCTCGGTGGGCAAGACGTCCGGCAACTCTTCGGGAATCGGGACGAGTTCGATCGTCATGGGCCCATCATAAGTTCAGTGCTGCAGCAATTCCCTGACGGCCCGCTAGCAGCGGCGTCTCAACGGCTTTCGAGGCTTCCATTAGGTTTGAGGGCGTCGCGACGAAGGGACGGTCCTGATCAAGAAACTCGTTCGTCGCTTTGATGACTTTCAACAAGGTCATTCGTCGGCCGCCTTCGTCATTGGCGTGGCGAAGAAATACGTCGAGGACCGCGGCCCGTCGTTGGCGGCCCTGCTCGCCTACTACGGCGTGCTCTCGGTCTTTCCTCTCCTCTTGGTCCTCTTCACCCTGCTCGGACTGCTCTTCAGTCACGACGCCGCGCTGCAGCATCGGGTGATTCATTCCGCCCTCTCCCAGTTCCCGGTAGTCGGCAAGCAACTCGACGGTCACGACGGCATCTCCCAGCTCCGCGAGAAGGGGCTAGGCCTGGCGGTTGGACTCCTAGGGCTTTTCTGGGGTTCGATCGGGGTGACCAAGGCCGGTCAGCGCGCCATGGCCGACGTGTGGAACGTTCCGCAACTCCACCGTCCGCACTTCGTGCGTCGCATCGGTCGCAGCGTGGAGTTCCTCGGGGTCTTGGTGCTCGACGTGGTGCTCACCACCGCCTTGGCGGGGCTCGTCACCTTCGACGCGCACGCCGTCTGGTTCCAGGTGCTGGCGATCATCGTCGGCCTGGGCGTCAACGCCGCGCTGTTCGTGTTGGGTTTTCGAATACTCACGCCGAATTCGATTGCCACCAAGACGCTGCTCTCCGGCGCGGTCATCGCCGCCGTCGGGTGGAGCGTGCTCCAGTATCTCGGCACCTGGCTGGTCGGACACGAACTGCGCCACGCCAGTCAGCTCTACGGCTACTTCGCCAGCATCTTGGGACTGGTGTTCTTCCTCTATCTCGCGGCCGAGATCACGTTGGTCGCGGCCGAGATTAACGTCGTGCGGGCGCGACATCTGTACCCGAGGAGCCTCACGCCACCGTTCACCCCGGCCGACGAAGCGGTCTTAACTGCCCTCGCCCTTCAGAGCCAGCGCTCAGTGAATGAAAGCGTGCGCGTCGAATTCTCCCAAGGCTCCGAGAAGACCGCGTCGGAGGCCACGGTGGAGCCCGACGCAACCCCGTGGAGGGATCCGAATTGACGGCTTCAATCCGTCTTGATCGTGTAGATCGTTGGCGTCCCGGCGTCATCTGACCGGTCCAAGCCGTCGCTGGTCGCCACGTAGTTGCGCTTGGCCCACGTTCGAGGCACCGCCTTCAGCTCGCTGTGCAGGTCGTAGCGCTGCTGCTTGGCGATCATGGTGAAGGCGATCACGGCCAGAATCAGACCGGAGGCGATGAAGACGAAGCCTAAGGAGTACGCCATCAGCGTTTTCACGCAGGTCGTGTCAATGCTCGAATGCGTCGCGCCCAGGCCGTTGGTCACCGTGCAAGTCCCGACCCGGGAGTGTGTCCGAGCGAGCGTCCAGATCCCGAAAGCCATCGCCGCGAGGCCGATGCCGATCACGGTTCTTCTAAGCGTCATATGGCCCTCCCTTGCTAGGACCATAAGTTGGCAAAGGTTGCTGACTTCGAAGACTGGTCGGAACTGCGACTACGGACGTCCACTCGCCCTCACTCCCCGACCGGGGTGAACGCGAATGAAGAAAACCATACAAGTTGTGGCTCAAATCTCAATGAACGAAATGACAAATGGAACACTACATCCGCGCAGACAAGGCGCACTCCGGTCACGACACCAACGACCCGTTTCTGGAGTCGCGCCGGTCAGTGACCGGTATCGGTCAGTTCGGCCGAGACGTCCCATAGGCGTCGCGCCATGGCTGTATCCATCGCCCGCCGTGACGTGGCGTGGACGATCGGATATCCCCGCAAGTGTCCGATCCCGTTGGGACCGACGTAACTGCCACCGGGAATGTCCTGGGTCGCGGCAAAGAGCGTGGGTAGGGCGCCCTTCTGCGCGTCATTGCAGAGGCGCTGCGTCAGGGAATTCACGAAACCGTTCACGCCACCAACGTGAGCCACGAGATTCGTGCGCGCAATCCCCGGATGAGCCGCGACGGCGCGAACCGCGCTCCCGCTCTCGGTGAGTCGTCGTTGCAGTTCGAGCGTGAACAAGAGATTGGCCAGCTTCGAGTCCTGATAGGCCGTCATCGCGAGGTAGGGCCGGGAATCAAAGTGGAGGTCGTCCAAGTGGATCATTCCTCGCCGGTGCAGGATCGACGACACTGTTACCACGCGGTCGGTGATGAAGGGCAAAAGCCGGTTCGTCAGCGCGAAGGGTCCCAGGTGGTTCGTGCCCATATGCAATTCGAAGTCGTCGATGGTGCGAAAGGCCGGCGCCATCATGATTCCCGCGTTGTTGATCAAGACATCCAGGTCACCGGTCCACTCGGCGGCGAAGGACCGAATCGACTCCAGGTCGGCCAGGTTGAGGGCGCGGACCTCGTAGGAGCCGACGAATGCCTTGGCGACCGTGCGACCTTTTTCGACGTCTCGAACGGCCAGGATCACCCGGGCGCCGTGGGCGCAGAGCTCGCGAGCCGTGACGTGACCGATGCCGCTCGAGGCACCGGTCACGACGACTGTCCGTCCGGAGAGATCGGGAAGATCGTGCTGCGTCCACTTCTTCGAAGCCATTGCCAGGTCCCAACTCGCGTCCGAGACGCGTTTGACCAACCTTACGGTGACGCGTCGTCGCCGAAATCGGTACGAAAGGAGCCGTCCGAAGGCTTCGAGCGAAGAAATTCCTTGTCGTCTAGAAAGTTATTGTCGATTCGACACGAGTCACCGCGTCGTTGAGGGTGAGAGGTTCAATGGGAGCCTCATCGGAGGGAGCAGTCATGGCGGAATATCTAGTTCTTATTTACTCAAACGAGGAATCGTGGGCCGGCACGGACGAAGACTTCTCGAAGAAAATCATGGACGGACACAACAAGTTCGGTGAGAAGCACGGCGCCGCGCTACGGGGTGGCAACGCCCTAGAGCCCTCGATGACGGCGACCTCGATCCGAACCGACGCCTCGGGCGCCTCGGTGACCACCGACGGTCCTTTCGCCGAGACGAAGGAAGCCGTCGGCGGGTACTACGTGGTAGAGGCCGCCGACCTCGACGCGGCAATCGCCATCGCCAAGGACATCCCGGCGCCCTTTGGCGGAATCGAAGTTCGTCCGATTCGAGACATGAGCTGAACATCAACTTCGGAAACCAAAGTCCGGCCGTTTCGACCGCCGTCGCGAACGCCCACCGACAAGAGTGGGCGTTCGTGCTGGCGGCCACGATTCGAATCACCCGGGACTTCGACGTCGCCGAGGAGTGCGTGCAAGACGCCTTTGCCCGCGCCCTGGCGACCTGGACTCCGCAGGGAATTCCGTTGAACCCCGGCGCCTGGCTCACCACCGTGGCGCGACGACGCGCCATAGACATCGGGCGACGACGCGACGTCGCCGTTCGGTCGCAGCGCTTTCTCGTCACCGACGATTCTGACGGCGGACCAGACTTCACGGACGACGAATTCGAAGACGACCGCCTTCGATTGATCTTCACCTGCTGTCACCCTAGCCTCGCCACCGACACGCAAGTGGCTCTGGCGCTGCGAATGCTCTGTGGACTCAGCACGGCCGAAGTCGCCAAAGCGTTCTTGGTCAAGGAGTCGGCAATGGCGGCCCGGCTAACGCGAGCCAAGAAGAAGATCGCGGTAGCTCGAATCCCCTATCGAGTCCCTGAACGGAGTGAACTGCGCGGCCGAATCGATGCGGTCCTCTTGGTGATTCATCTACTGTTCACGACCGGTCATACGTCCCCCGTGGGCGAGAACCTCTCCCAGGTCGATCTCGTCGAGCGAGCGCTCGACCTGGCGCGCATGCTGCACAACCTGCTGCCCGACGACGCCGAGGCGACCAGCCTGCTCGCGCTGATTCTGCTCACCGATTCGCGTCGAGGCGCTCGCGTCGGATCCGGTGGGCAGTTCCTGGCGTTGGCCGATCAGGACCGTTCGAAGTGGCACCGCGACTCCATTGACGAAGGTCTAACGCTCATCGGTGAATCGATTCGGCGCGGACGACCTGGACGCTTCACCTTGATGGCCGCGATCGCCGCAGTGCACTCGAGCGCGTCGCACTGGGACGAAACCGACTGGGCTGAAATCGTCGGCCTCTACGATCTGTTACTGGTGGCGTGGCCCTCCCCCGTGGTGGCGCTGAATCGAGCCGTGGCGCTCAGTTTCGCCGAGGGACCCTTGGCGGGACTGTCGGCACTCGAAGAGTTGAGCGCCGAGCCACAATTGAGCACCTATCCCTATTTGGCGGCCGCTCGTGGCGACTGCCTGGAGCGACTCGGGCGGTTCCCGGAAGCCCGCGAGGCCTTCGAAGAGGCGGCGATGTTGACCGAGAATCTCGTGGAACGCGATTTTCTCCACAACCGTCTGGTTCAGCTGCGTTAACCGGCGACACGAAATCTTCCGCCCGTCCCAGAGTCGCCGACCGTTGCGATAAGTCGTGGCGTACCATGCAGGAGAGTCTCGCTTTCGAGGAGAAAACGATTGGAGGACTCAATGAAGATTCGGCTCTGGCTTTCGTTTCTGGCCACCACCGCCCTCTTCGCCGCTACCAGCATTCCGTCGGACGCAGCTCCCGCTCTGACGCCGTACGCGCAGATGAAGCTGGTGATCGCCGACGCCAACGCGGAACTCTCGGTGCGTGTGACGACCACCGCGTTGATGTCCGGCGTGAAAATCGTCCAGGTCACGGACGCCGGTCGTAACGAAGGTCGACAGACGGTCGCTGTCGTTCCGATCGGTACGAGCAAATCGGCCATCGCTGCACTGATCGCGGGGAAGGTGTACAAGAAGGGTACCGCCCCGATCGACTCGGTGAC
>Ga0182024_10017911_pt1 | contig 13243 bp, 12 predicted proteins | sample P32metaG_FD_120480 | JGI IMG/M metagenome (GOLD analysis project Ga0182024, IMG submission 120480) | Permafrost microbial communities from Stordalen Mire, Sweden - P3-2 metaG (Illumina Assembly) | ecosystem: Environmental > Terrestrial > Soil > Wetlands > Permafrost | place: Sweden: Stordalen...
CCTCGTCCGGCTCCGCGGCCGCCTGCAGAACCACGGCGCGCAGCCGGCTCAGCGGCCTGACCAGTTCCGGCGCCAACGCACGCACGGCCTCCGCCTTCTGCACCTGCGCGTGCAGCGCCTTCGCCTGCTCGAACTCCAGCCGCTCTGACGCCTCTTCGCGCTCGGTCCGCAGCGTCACCAGCCGGCTCTCCCCGCGCGTCGCCAGAAACCGCTCCACTCCCGCCGCTTCCTCCGCGTACCGCTCGTCCGTGCATCCCTGGTAGCACGGCGCCAGGCACATCTTCATCTCCGAGTACACGCAACCCGGATGGCTCGGGTTCGGGTCCAGCTCTTCCACGCATCGCCGCAGCAGGAACAGCTTCAGCGCCTCATCCACATAGCGCTCCGCCGCCGCCCGCGACGCAAACGGCCCATACGCCCAGTCCGCCTCTCGCAGGCTGGGCCGGTTCGTCACCACCACCCGCGGGTAACGGTTCGATCCCAGAAAGCGCACGAAGGACGGCGCTCCCAGGTGCATCCTCTCCAGCGCCTTCGCGCCGTAAACCCTCTCCAGCAGCTCGAACTGCAGCAGCAGCGACTCGAAGTCCGAACCCGTCAGCCGCCACTCGATCCGCCGCACCCGCCCCGCAAGTTGCAGCCGCTTCGGGTGCTTCGCCGAGGGCAGCAGCAGCCGTTCCAGCCGCCCGCGCAGGTTCGGCGTGCGCCCAATGTACGGCTCCGCATGCGCCGCCTCCCCGTACAGCGCAAACACCGCGCTGCGCTCCGGAAGCTGCTTCAGCGCCCCCCGCGCATCCGCCGGATCAAAGGGAACGGATTGAAACTCGGCAGACAGCGGCCTCACCTCGGCTGAACTCCGCGCATCCGCGCAGGAATCCAGGGACTACACCGAGCATAGAACAGCGGTGGCTTTTGAGAGGCGCTGACAGGGCGGCTGTGGCTGGCGCAGGAAAAGACCGGCCGTTTCCCGATTGCCGACAATCCGGCCAGAGCGTTCTCAACACTTCTTATGACAATTCTGGAAGTATCACAATCCGCGCTCACCACGCGACAGGCAAGCGCGATAATCGACAGGTGAGAATCAAAGATTGCTTCGGTCTTCAATCCCGTTTCGTCATGCGGAGGGAAGAGCAATGATGAAGATCATTCGGCTAATAGAACGATGCCTGCCTGGGTTTGCATTGTGTATTTCATCTTGCGTAATAAGTGGATGCCTTGAGTCGAGCTTTCAATTAGCGAGTGAGTCGAGATTGCCAAGTTGGGAAGCTCTTCCGCCAGGACTCTCACGCGCAGACGTATCGGTCACGCTGAACTACTACACCACACCGTTGCCAGGCGCCAATGATGCGGAATTCATCCTAAAGAACAGGAATGGGAAAAAGCTGGCTGAGGTAAAAGGTAAGGTGAAATGTCAGTATCCCTACTCACAGCCCTCGTATCCGGGCTACGACGCTGTCGTCGTCAACGGCACAACTGAAATATTGGAATTCAGAAGAATGGAACCAATCCTCTACATCTAATGATGACCCCGCCATACGGAAAGAGATTTTGGCGGATTGCCGAACAATTCGATAGAAAGAAGTAGACTCTTCTGGGCCCTCGAAGGTCGTATAACCGGCATTGCGGACAGATTGCTCGAGCGCGGCTGCGGATCCTTCCCTTCGCAGCCGTTCGTTCAGTGACCTCGTTACCCGTGCTAGCCCGTCAGGAGCCGGCCAGCATCATCCCATCCACCCGTATCGTCGGCGACGCCACCGCCCCGCGGAACACCAGGTCGTTTCCCACCGCGCTCACGTTCTTCAGCATCTCCTTCAGGTTGCCGGCGATTGTCACCTCTTCCACTGCGTGCGTCAGCTCGCCGTTCTCGATCCACAAGCCCGTTGCGCCGCGCGAGTAGTCGCCCGTCACCAGGTTCACTCCGGATCCGATCAGGCTGGTCACGTAAAGCCCCTTGTCCACGCCCTTGATGATCTCTTCCGGCGTCAGCGTCCCCGGCTCCAGGTAGAGATTCCCCGCTCCGATCCCGGGTGCGCCAGCCAGCCCGCGCGAGGCGTTGTGCGTCGACTGCATCCCCAGCTTCCGCGCCGCGTAGGTGTTCAGCATGTAGTTCTTCAGCACGCCCCGCTCCACCACCACGGTACGCCGTGACGGCAATCCCTCGCCGTCGAACGGCGAGCTGCCGAACCCTCCCGTCCCGTTCGCGAGCAGCATGGTGTTGTCGTCCACAATGGTCAGGCTCGCCGCCGCAATCTCCTCGCCCAGTTTCCCGGCGAGGAAAGAGGCGCTTCGCCAGATCGCGTTGCCTGACGCTCCTTCGAAGACGCTTCCAATCAGCGATCGCGCCGCCTCCGGCGCAAACACCACGGGAATCTGCTGGGTCGGCATCCGGCGCGCGCCCAGCCGCCGCAGCGTCCTCCGCGCCGCCTCGCGCCCCACCGACTCCGGCGATTCCAGGTCCCCGATCCGCCGCGCGCTCGACTCCCAGTAGTCCCGCTGCATCTGCCCGTTTTCGTCCTTGGCCAGGGGCGCCACTGCCACTCCCGCGTAGCTTGAGCGATAGTGCCCCAAGAAGCCGCGCGAATTGGCCAGGACCCGGCGGCCCGTTGCCGCGTCAAAACTGGCTCCGCGTGAGTTCGTGATCCGCGCATCGGCCTCGAGCGCCGCCGCCTCCGCCCGCTTCGCCCACTCGATCCGCTCCGCGCCGGGCAGGGAGTACACGTCGTCGAAATAGAGATGCAAATCGCCCGGCCACGCGCCAAACTCGCCCCGCTCCGGCAATCCGCTGAAGGAATCCTCTTCCGTGATGTGCGCCAGCGCCAGCGCCCCGTCCACAAGCTGCCGGATTCCGTCTGCCGTCAGGTCGCTGGTGCTTGTCGAAGCCGACCGATGCCCCAGAAACACGCGCAAGCCCAGCGCGCGGGAACCCGACTCGATCAGCTTCTCTACCTCGCCCATCCGCACCGTGACCGAGAACTCGTCTCCCTCGCGCGCCACAGCCTCCGCATCGCTCGCCCCCGCCTTCATCGCCAATGCCACTACATCCGCTGCCAGCGATTCCAGGTCGGTGCTTTCGCTCTCCACTGCAACTGCCATGACTTGAAACTACAGCGTTGATCCGGGAAACAAAAGCCCGGCAGAGCAGAGGCACGATGTCGAGCCGTGCCGCCTGCGTCTGCCGGGCCGGGGTTATGGAATGGTTAACGCTGGTTAGTCGTGGTCGTGATGATCCCTCATGTGGTCCATGGCAACCTGATAGCCATGCCGGAAACCGTCGCGATAGTCGCCGTGCAGGCTGCGATCCACGGGCGGATGCTTGTAGCGCTCATGATCGTCGGCGTCCTTGTGGCGGTGACGGTCCCAGTCGTGGCGCGCAGCTTCGACGCCGTCATGGAAGCCCTGCCGCTGGACATCGCGGTATTCGTCGGGCGGCTGATCCCAGGGCCGCTCCTGGTAAAAGCCGGGTGCAGCCGGCGCCGTGGCAGCGTGCGCCCGTGCGCTCATCATTCCGGCGGGAACCGCGAGCGAAATCGCGAGAGTTGAAACAGCAAACCATTTCCTGTTCATGCGGAAGCCTCCTTGCGCTCCTACAAGCACAGATGGACGACTGCCTCCGTGCTGTTGCTTGAGGAAAATCGTGGAGGGGCCGAGATCCCTCGCGTACCGCGCCCCCTCGCGCCCCTGCTTTCTGGTTCCCGGGCCCGGGCTGACTGATCTTGTCAAGTACCTGTGGAAAACTTTGTCCGCAACCCCTTTGTTTTGTAGGTAAAACAATAGTAACCACTTCGCAGTTACCAGGGGGTGGGAGGCGTATACTGGTTGCAGATTGAAAAAGGTGTGGGCGCAGCCATCCGCTGCGCCCATTTGCTTTTGCCGTTCAAGGAGAAATGCCCGTCATGTCCCGCACATGCCAAATCGAACCCCCGGCTCGCCCAGCAACCAGCGCGGAAAGACTGCGCAATTTACTGCATTTTCAGTGCATAAGTCTATCGATCCAAAAGACATCTCCGTTTTTATTTTCATGCATTTCATCCCCACGCCTGCTGTCCCTTGTTCCTTTTCACCTGTCCCTGCATACTGTCCGAAAACGGACAACATCTACTGCATTTTCAGATCTTAACATCATGAATCCACAAGACATCGCCGTTTTTATTTTGCGCGTTTTCGGGTTCTTTCTTGCTCCCCGCTCCCTCCCTGCTACTCCCTGCCGCCGGCATCCGCAACGATGGGCTCATGGCGGGGCTGGTTGAGGTGCGGAACCTGGGAATTTGCTTTGGGGCGACGGAGGCGGTGCGCGGCATCAGCTTCAGCGTGGAGGACAGCGAAGTTCTGGGGCTGGTGGGCGAGTCGGGCTCAGGCAAGAGCGCTACGGCCCTGGCGCTGATGGGGCTGCTGGGACCGCAGTAGCGGAGCTTGGGCCGCGGGCCGAGGCGTAAGCTGGGTTCGGACCCGCCCTATGCGATCGCTCACCCTGGATCATGCCGAGTTTCGCGCGCTTGCGCACCGGCTCAGCGACTTCACCGCCGATTACCTGGAGAGGTTGCCCTATCTTCCTTCCTATCCCGCGACAACCGGCGAGGAGAGCGTGCGGCTGTTCGACAGCGACGTGCCGCACGAGGGCATGGGCGCGAAGGCTTTCGACGCGCTGGGGGAAGTGTTTGCGCATGCGCGGCCGGCATCGCCGCGGTTCTTCGGCTACGTTTACGGCTCGGGCGAGCCGGTGGGAGCGCTGGGCACGTTTGCGGCGAGCGTGCTGCACCAGAACGCTACGGCATGGCGGTCGGGCCCGTCGGCAGCCACGATTGAGCGCACGGTGGTGCGCTGGCTGGCCGGAGCGGTGGGGTGCACGGGGTTTGGCGGGAGCCTGACGCTGGGCGGATCGTCGGCGAACCTGATGGGGCTGTGCATGGCGCGCGAGGCGAAGATGCCGGCGAACCGCGACGGAGCGCGCGGCGGGCTGGTGTATTGCTCGACGGAAGCGCACATGTCGATTGCCAAGGCGGCTGCACTGCTGGGGCTGGGACATGAAGCGGTGCGGCTGGTGCCGGTGGATGACGCGTTCCGCATGCGAACGGATGAGCTGCGCCGCATGATTCGCGACGATATCGCGGCGGGGAAGAGGCCCATCGCCGTGGTTGCGAGCGCGGGGACGACGGCTACGGGCAGCATCGATCCGATGGACGCGATCGCGGACATCTGCGGCGAATCTGGATTGTGGATGCACGTGGACGGAGCGTACGGGGCGCTGGCGTCGCTGGCGATTCCCGAAGCATTTGGCGGGATGGACCGCGCGGACTCGTTGTCGCTCGATCCGCACAAGTGGCTCTACCAGCCCGCGGGTTGCGGATGCCTGCTATATCGCGATCGGGGGGCGGCGCAGCGGGCCTTCTCTCATTCCGCCGATTATGCGCGCACGCTGACCGAGGATCCGATTGAGGGGTTCGCGTTCTTTGAGGAGTCGATGGAGCTGTCGCGGCCGTTCCGCGCATTGGGCCTGTGGATGGCGCTGCGCTACTACGGGCTGCGCGCATTTGCGGAGTCGATTGGCGAGGACCTGCGGCTGGCGCAGGTTTTGGCAGGTTCGATTGATGCCGAACCCAGGCTGGAGCGGCTGGCGCCAGTGGCGCTGAGCGCGGTGTGCTTCCGCTTTGTTGCGGCAGACGGCGATCTGGACGCGCTGAACCGGGCGATTCTTGTCCGCGTGGTGCGGCGCGGGCGGGTGTATCTTTCAAACGCCAGCATCAAGGGGAGGTTTGCGCTGCGCGCTTGCGTGGTGAATCACCGGACCAGCGAGGACGATGTGAGGCTGGTGGCGAGCGAGGCGGTGGAAGCGGCGCGGGAAGCGATGGGATAGATTTGGCGCGCAGGGTTGGTGGTTGGGCGAGCTTTCATCCCACCTTAGCCGATCCGCAAAGAGCCGCGAATCGGTGAAGGTGGGGCACCCGCAACATGGGCACCCGCAGCATGGGCACCCGCGATGATTCATCCCACCCTAACCGCAAAGAACGCGGTTAGGATGGGGCACCCACTGTGTTGCACCTACCCACGATGTTGCGCCCGCCCACTGTGTCGGTGCTGCAAGCTACTCCGCGGCGGCTTCTTCGGCGGGCTCGGCGGGGGCCTTTTCGGCGGTCTCGGCTTCTTCGGCGGTCTCTTCGCCGAGGACCTTGACCTTGATCTGCGCGGTGACTTCGCGATGGAGCTTGACCGGCACGTCGAAGTTGCCGAGGGCCTTGAGGGGCTCGCTGAGCTGGATTTTGCGGCGGTCGATTTCAAAGCCTCGGGTTTCGAGCTCGGTGGCGATGTCGGCCGAGGTGACGGAGCCGAAGAGCTGACCGCTCTCGCCGGACTTGCGGGTGAAGGTGAGGACGACGGGCGCGAGCTTGGCGACCAGTTCCTCGGCCTGCGTTTTTTCAGTGGCGGAACGGCGCGCGGCGGAGGCCTTCATTTGCTCGACGACGGCCTTGTTGGCCGCGGTGGCCTGCATGGCCAGCTTGCGCGGCAGCAGGAAGTTGCGACCGTAGCCGTCGGCGACCTTCACCACGTCGCCGCGGTGGCCGAGGTTGGATACGTCTTCTTTCAGGATGACTTCCATGTTCGATTCTCCAAGAGCCGCGAGACAGGTCCCTCGGCATCTTCCCTCAGGGGCTAAAGCCCCGGGGTGTTTTTAACGGACCGATGATTGTCAGGGCTAAAGCCCTGACCTACCAGCCCTGACCTACCAGCCCTGACTTACCAGCCCTGATCTACCAGACCTGACCTACCAGACCTGACCTGCCAGTCGTGCGCTTTCAAAGCACGTCCGCGCCAGCCCACCGAAGCTGCTCGCCAGTTCGCCTTAGTGGCGGGTGGCGAAGGGCAGCAGGGCGATGTTGCGGGCCTGCTTGATGGCGCGGGTGAGGCGGCGCTGGTGCTTGGTGCAGACGCCGGTAAGACGGCGGGGCACAATCTTGCCGCGCTCAGCCACGAAGCCCTGCAGCAGGCGCACATCGCGGTAGGGGATGGCGTCAATCTTCTCAGTGCAGAACTTGCAGACTTTTTTGCGGCGGAAGAACTTGCCGCGGCCGCCGGGGCCACCGGAGCCGCCGGGGCGAGGTCCGCGAGGGCCCGAGGGCGGGCCGCCGCCTTGATTGGATGGTGCGCCGGACTCGGGCGCCCTTGCTTGTGTTTCGTCAGCCATGATGTTTCCTCTTTGCTTCCTTCTGGTCCGGCCTCGGCCGGGTTCAATTCTGGTGTCAGGTTTCAGGTGACAGGTGACAGGTGACAGGTGGCAGGGATGATTGAAGCTTGGCACCTGTGCTTTGAAACCTGATTAAGCGCTGGCCGGGGCGGCTTCGGCCGGGGCTTCAGCGGGCGCAGCGGCGGGAGCGGCGACGGGAGCGGCGACGGGAGCGGCGGCGGCAGACGCGGCGGCAGCCTGGGCGGGTGTTTCCGCGCTGAGCTTGCGGCGCGAGGCGCGGATGGCCTTGACCTTGGCCAGGCGCTTCTCCTCCTCGTCCATGCGCACGGTGATGAACTTGATCACCGGCTCAGAGACGCGGAGACGGCGCTCGAGCTCGGCCACCACGGCGCCGGTGCCTTCAACGGTGAGCAGGATGTAGTTGCCATCGTTGAAGCGGCGCACCATGTAGGCGAGCTTGCGGCGGCCCATTTTGTCAGTGGTCTTGATGTTGCCGCCGAGGTTGGTGACCGTGGCGTTGAAGCCGGCGATCAGCTTGTCGACATCCTCATCGGCCACATCGGGCCGGACGATGAACATGACTTCGTAGAGACGGGACATGGTTGATTCCTTTTCTTAGCTGACAGCATGCAGCGGGCAGCTAACAGTTCACAGATTCCAGTTCACAGTTCGTAGTTCACAGTTGGGGGTCTTAGTCGCTAATCCCTGTCGCTGATCCCTGGTCCCTGTCTTCTTTCCGGTTAAATTCGTTCATGGCGGCGGCGGGGCCGGCCTGGAGGATACGGCGGGTGGCTGTGGCCACGCGGTCGAGCACCTCGTCCAGCACCGCCAGGTCGCGCTTGCCCATGGGCGAGAGGAGGTAATCCTTGCCTGCGCGCCCGCGGGCTCCTGCTGCGACGGCTTCGGGAGGGAGGTCCTGCGAAACGCCGATGCGCAGCCGCAACCACTCCTCCGTGCCGAGGGAAGCGGTGACGCTGCGGGCGCCGTTGTGGCCGGCAGTGGAACCGCGCTCCCTGATTTTGAACGTACCCAGTTTCAGGTCGAGCTCGTCGTAGATCACGAGCAGGTCCCGAGCCGGGTCCGCTTCGAACTCGCGAACCAGAGCGGCGACGGACATGCCGCTGAGGTTCATGAAGGTTTCCGGCTTGGCCAGGATCACGGTGCGGCCGGCAATGCGGCAGCTTGCGGTGACGGCCCGGCAACGCCGGTTCTGGACCACAACGCCTTCCTGTTCGGCGATGCGGTCGATGGTCATGAACCCCGCGTTATGCGGGGTCCACAGGTACTCCAGGCCGGGGTTGCCCAACCCGACCACCAGGAACGGGCCAGACCCTGGTTGCGGCTGGCCCACGGACTGAATTTCCACGGCCAAGGGTTACTTCTTGGCCTTGTCGCCGGCCTCTGGTTTCTTGGCAGCATCGGCGGCGGCGGGTTCGGTCTTGCCCTTCTTGGCCACTTCCGGCTCGGCGGGTGTGCCTGCCGTGGCAACGGTAGCGACTTCCACTTCCGGCGCCGCGACCACTTCTTCGCGGATGGAGACCACGTGCGCAACGGTCGAGTCTTCCGCGCTGAGGTACTTGATTTTCTCGTTGTGCGGCAGGTCGCTGACGCGCAGCACCTGGTGCATATCGAGGTTGGAGACATCGACAGCGATGTTGCTGGGGATGTCGGCAGGGAGGCATTCGATTTCGACCTCGCGCCGGACCTGGTCGAGGATGCCGCCGCTGGCCCTTACGCCGATGGGGATGCCGAGGAGCTTGACGCGGACGTTGACGCGGAGGGTCTTGTCGAGGGCGATGCGCTTCATGTCGATGTGGATGAGCTGATCCTTGATGGGCTCGCGCTGCCAATCGACGATCATGGCCTTGGCCGCGTCGCTGCCGCCGCCCACCTGGACGTCGAAGATGGTGTTGTGGCCGGTCTCGGAGAAGAGGATCCGGGAAATCTGCTTGGGATCGACTTCGACGGCAACGGGCTCGTGTCCGGCTCCGTAGAGGACGGCGGGAATTTTGCCGGCGCGGCGGACGCGGCGGGCGGCATTCTTGTTGAACTTGCCCTCGCGGGGGCTGGCTACGACTACTTCGGGCATGAGTCTCTCTTTTCTGTTTTCGGGCACGGGTGAAGCAGCTATCAGCCTTCAGCTTTCAGCCGGGTTCCGCTCCCTTTGTTGGGGAGCCAGTTTTCAGTTGTCAGTTTTCGGTTGTCAGCAATACCGCTGACTTCCTACTCGGGACTGACAACCTTCTGCCGGCTCATGCTTGCGTTTCTCGTCATGAAAACTGACGACTGACAACTGACAACTAACTAAACAGCGTGCTGACGCTGGTTTCCATGTGAATGCTTTCGATGGCGGCTCCGAGGAGGCCGGCGATGGAGAGCACTTTGATCTTGGGCAATTTCTGCGCCGCGTCGCGCAGAGGAATGGTGTCAGTAACCACCACCTCCTGGATGCGGGAGGCGGCGATGCGGTCGATGGCCGGGCCCGAAAGCACGGCGTGGCTGGCGCAGGCGTAGACGCCGGCGGCGCCGGAGGCATAGAGGGCGTCGACGGTTTTGACCAGGGTGCCTGCGGTGTCGATGATGTCGTCGATGATGAGGCAGGTTTTGCCGTTGACATCGCCGACCACGTGCATCACCTCGGCGACGTTCATATCGGTGCGGCGCTTGTCGACGATGGCCAGCGGGGCGCCCATCTTCTGAGCAAAATGGCGGGCGCGCTCCACGCCCCCGGCATCCGGCGAGACCACGGTCAGGTTGGGCAGCGCCAGCCCGCGGAAGTACGAAACCAGCACCGGGCTGGCAAACATGTGATCGACGGGAATGTTGAAGAAGCCCTGGATCTGGGCGGCGTGGAGGTCGACGAAGAGGGCGCGGTTGGCGCCGGCGACGGTGAGCAGGTCGGCAATGAGCTTGGCGCTGATGGCGACGCGGGGACGATCCTTGCGGTCCTGTCGGGCGTAGCCGTAGTACGGGACCACCGCTGTGATCCTGGCCGCCGAAGCCCGCTTGAGCGCGTCAATCATCACCAGCAACTCCATCAGGTGCTGGTCCACCGGATAGCAGGTGGGCTGCACCACAAACACATCCACTCCGCGAACGTTTTCGAGGAGCTGAAAGTAGACCTCGCCATCGGCGAAGCGCTGCAGTTTGGCCTCGCCGACCGGGACGCCGATGTGGCGGCCGATGGCTTCAGCCAGGGGCTTGTTGGCAGTGCCGGAGAAGAGCTTGAAGCGCTTGTCTTCGCTCAAATTGCGGGAGCGCTTGCGCTCGGCGGCTGGTTTGGCCTCCTTGCTCTTCGCATCCGGCTGAACGGGCTGCGAAGGCTCCTTGCCTGGCTCGGTCGTAGCGCCCGGCTGCTTTGCGTCTTCCTGTGTGACCGTCAACGTTGCTGTGTCCATCTCCCGAGTTCCTCCAAGCTGGTTTGCTTTGGCTGCATTCGGTACTTCAAAAAAAACTGGCTGGGCGATCAGGATTCGAACCTGAATAAATGCCTCCAAAGGGCATTGTCCTACCATTGAACGATCGCCCAACTGCGCGCCTGGCTGCCTTGCGGAAGCGGCGGCGCCGAATCTGATCTTTTGCAGTCGCCCGCGAGTCTCTCGCGATGTGCGGCTGGCTGTCAATCCTCTGATTGCAGAAGCATTCCGCCCCAGTATGCGGGACGCGGGAGGGTGCGGGTGAGGAGGCTTTTGACGCCGGCCGCCCGCAGCCGTTCCGCGGCTGCTTCTGCGTGCTCCCGGGCCAGGTAAAGGCCGAAGAGCGCCGAACCGGACCCGGACAGCGAGGCATGGAGGGCTGCCTCCGGAGAGCCGCAGCCCGAGAGTATCTGCTTGATTTCGCGCAGGGAAGGATGCTGGGGAAACACGACCTTTTCGAAGTCGTTCTGGATCCAGCTTAAGATCCCGGTGCGGACAAGCGCGGACTCTTGGGGTCCGGCGAGGTCCCCGCCACTGGAGGGGACACCGGAGGAGCCGGTTCCTTGCCGGCCTTGCGGAGTGGATCCCGCGAAGGCGCTGGCGTAGGCGCGGCTCAACTGCTCTAGTCTATCGGCACTGGCCTCCGTGGTCAAACCGTCGCGGGCGCAGAGGGCGTCCCAATCACGGAAGGCCTGGGGAGTGGAGACGCCGATGGAGGGGGTTGCGACGAGGCACCAGACGGGCTCGATATCGGGTAGCCGAGACACCGCCTGCCCCCGATCCTCACCCAGAACAGTGCCGCCGACGAGAAAAAGCGGGACGTCGGAGCCAACCTGTTCAGCCCACTTCAATTCCGCAACTATCAATTGGAGCGGACGCGTCTTTTGGAGGGTTTCAGGAGATGGGGGCTCCAGATTCAGTCCGCGCTTCTGCAACACGTCAGGTGGAATAACCCGCCGGATCAAGTCGTCGCTTGAGTCCAAAGCAAGGGGATCTAATTCACTCTCCAGGCCCATCAATGCCGCCACCGCGTTCGCGGAACCGGCGCCGAGTCCGCCCTGGACGGGCAGACGCTTTTCGATGTGGATATCAACTTCGGCTGTGATTCTCAGCCCTTCGAGCGCCAGTGAAACCATCTTCCAGGCTGTATTCCGCTGGTCAGTCGGCACACGCCAGTCATTCGATGTAATCCGGATTGCCGTTTGCGCCGTTCGCCGCGCTGAGACGGTAACACGGTCATGCATCTCCAGTGTCTGATAGACGGTGACGAGGGAGTGGAAGCCGTCCGCACGGGGCGCGCCGATGGCGAGGCCGAGGTTGATCTTGGCGTGGGAACGGACGGCGGTGGGCATACCGGTTCATTTTAGAGGGAAACCGGCCTGCGACTTACAGTTGCCACAGTACATAATGCCTGGAACCGCGTCCCTTAATCAGCCGTAGAATCCTCCCGATGGCAAGCGCTGCGGAGCTTCAACCGGGCGACGGCCAAGATTCCCCATCCCCGGCTGCACCCCGAAACGCGAAATGAGGGGCCATGAAAAGCTCGGCCTATCGCGGCAAAATCGAACGCGGCAAAGCGGTTCGTGGCACACCAACTGGCGGCGCGATGGTGCTGGCGCTGTTGTGTGCTTCCGCCGGCGCCGGGGCGCAGACCATTGAACACAGCCAACAGATGGACGAGATGTACGGGAAGCCGTACGTGATGGTGATGGTCAACGGGCGCGGTCCGTTCCGGTTCGTGATCGACACAGGGACGGGGGCAGATGCGCTGGTGACGCCGCAGCTAGCGGAGCAATTGGGGCTTCCGACGGTGGGGCACACTGCGCTGAGCGACCCCAGCGGACAGGGTAGCAAAAGGGTCCCGACTGTTCTGATGGATACGCTGGACGTGGCGGGAGTAAGTTTCCAGAATGTGCGGGCGGTGGAGTCCGGATTCTTTGCCGAATCGGGGACCTGCCAGGGGCTGCTGGGGTTCACGCTGTTCCGCGACTACCTGCTGACGCTGGATTTTCCCAACCGGAAGGTGACGCTGGGAACGGGCTCGCTGACGGCAGACGGGGGCAGGAACGTGCTGCCGTTCCGCATGCCGCAGGGTGTGCCGATTGCGAGCGTGAGGGTGGACGGGCTGCAACCGACGGATGCGCAGCTTGACTCAGGCGGCGGAGGGCTGGTGCTGCCGGAAGCACTGGCTATGCACCTGAAGTACGATGTGGCGCCGGTGCTGTTTGCTTCAGGGCAGTCGGTGGCGACGTGCTTCAAGCTGAAAGTGGCCACGCTGGCGTCGGACGTGAAGGTGGGGCGATATACCTTTACGCACCCGGTGGTGGAGATCCATCCGGCGTTTCCGCTGATCAACTTCGGGTCGCCGCCGATGCAGAGTTTTGCGATCACGTTCGACCAGAAGAACCTGCTGGTGCGGTTTGAGGCGCGCCAGAAGAAGTTCACGCTGCAGGCGCCGCCGAGCCCGCCGCGGATGACGAACGCGCTGAGCCATCAGCCGCCGCCGGGGCTGGTGCCGGTGGGGTAGAGACAGGGATCAGGGCTAATTCCCTCGTGACGGGGAACACAGCCGCCCCTCGACATTCTGTCCATAATGAAAATTGGAAAGGAGCTTCCGCCGGAAGCTCCTTTCCAGCTTTCGGGGAGAAAAGAA
>Ga0182024_10017912_pt1 | contig 13242 bp, 12 predicted proteins | sample P32metaG_FD_120480 | JGI IMG/M metagenome (GOLD analysis project Ga0182024, IMG submission 120480) | Permafrost microbial communities from Stordalen Mire, Sweden - P3-2 metaG (Illumina Assembly) | ecosystem: Environmental > Terrestrial > Soil > Wetlands > Permafrost | place: Sweden: Stordalen...
ACCCTCAAAATAAAAATTGCAGGATTTCAGCGTTCTTCACGCCAAAACCTTGCAATTTTCTGCTACGAAAATCAACTCGATTCGTATGCAAAAGACCGTTTATTTAATTTTTAACGAAGGACTTTCTACGATACGAACACTCCCACGCACCACTCGTGGGCATTTTTCCCCGACCGGTGGGTGGGCGGCGTCGGCGAAGTGCCAAAATTCAAATAAATCGAGAGATTCTTCGGGCCGAAAGCTAGTCGGTTGTCGCAGGCTTCGCCAGCATGTTTTCCGGCTTCAATATTTCGTCGATGAGGAAAAGATCGGTGAGCAGTGCGCGGAGATGAATCGAAGCATTCAGATTGTCGATCAACTGCGAACTGAGACAGGCTTGAGCCAGCACAAGCTGGATAGCGGCGAGAGCGTTGCGGGCGTCCGCGTCCAGCACGGAGAGGAATGCCCGGTACCGGTCGAGAGGCTGCAGCTTTTCTTCTTGCACCACCGCCGCGTAGGCTTCTGAGAGTCCCGGAAGCGCTTCGGAGGCACGGTTCAAATAATCCCGCACCTGCCCGCTCGACTTGCTTCCTTCTAGGCCGCCCAGTCCCTGCCCCGCATAGGCCAGCATGAATTCGTAACAGCCTTCAATCGCGTCGCAGCGGGCGACAATCTCGTCTCGCAGCATTTACGCGGGGACTTCCTTCGACGCCGGCGTCGCAGTCTCGGGAGGACGCCCATCAGCGGGCCATCGTTCCGGGTCGTAGTGTTCGAGGTAGTGCTCGCGGTCCATCGTGCCGGTAATCATCGACTTCGTGATGAATAACTTCTCGGGCCGCAGCGCGAAGTAAACGTGGATCATGATCAACATCACGAACGCAATGCCGGCCAGCCCATGCAGCACGTACATCCACCCCCACGTCGTGTCTCCGAAAAGATATGGATTCCTCGTGAACAGCGGCGTGCGTATCCGGTTCATCATAAACAAGCCGGTAATAATCACGCTAAGACCCGCGCAGAGCACCGCGAGGTGATACATCTTGTTTTCTAGCGGATACTTGCCAAACTTTCGAGGCGCGGGGACATCCTGCCCTAAAGCGCGCTGCATTCTTTTCGAAGCGTCCTCGAAGTCTTCTTTATTGGGCCATATCGACCAGAAATCGAGCCAAAAAGTCGCGTGGAAAATGTGGTAAATCACGGATACCGTCAACACCAGGCCCGCGATCCAGTGCCAAGTCACCCACGCAAACTTCACACCCACTCTCGGCAGGAAGGCCGTCAGCAGCAGCGCGAACATCGCGACGGACATGATCCAATGGAACATTCGCGCGCCGAACGAATGTCGAGGGACGCGCTCAGGGATGCCCGCCGTCCGAATTGAAGGACCGGTCGCGGTCCCGCCGTGAGATGCTTCAACCGGCTTCGCCCAAAACTTCACGTAAATCGCGTGGCCGATTAGAAACAGCACCCCCGCGATCACCGATACCCACAACAGCCAGAATCCGATATGGATCGGCACCTGCTCGCCCCACGGACTTTGCGCCCACTGGATCAGGCCCATTTTGCCTCCTCCACGCCGCCAATCGCGCGCTTCACCAGGTTCCTCATCAGCGGTACTTTGTAACCGTTAAACCGAAGCGGCTTCGCACCTTCGACGGCGAGCTCACCCGCGAACTTGCCGGTCTCGGCATTCGCCGGTTTGCCTACAACGGCATCTTCCACCGCCTTAAGGCGCAGTGGACGAGCCGCCGCCGCGTTCACCGCCAAGCGGATTCGCTCGATTTTGCCGTCCGACACCACCATCGCCGATGCCACATTCAGCAACGGGAAATCCCACACGTTCCGGTCCCGCACCTTCTCGAAATAGAATTGCGTCCCTGCCCACGTGGACGGAATCCGGATTGCGGTGAGAATATCGCCAGGCTGCAGGATATTCAGCCGCGTGATATCGATGCCGGGCCCGATGAAGTAATCTTCCGCATTTACCACCCGCTCGCCCTTCTCGCTGCGAATCACAAACTTCGCATCCAGCGCGATGAAGCACGGGGCTGAGTCCGACGGATTCACTGCGATGCAGCGATCCGCGCCCAGAATCGCGTGTTCCCGGTTCAGCCCGGTAGGCGTGTCGGCATAGCAAATGTTGCCGCCCGCGCGGTAGCACGGCCAGCCGCCGCGGTAATACCAGCACCGCGCGTCTTGCGACACGTTGCCGCCGATCGTCCCTTGATTGCGTATTTGCGGCGAGGCCGCCGCTTCCGCGCCCTGCGACAAGAGCGAATACTTTTCCTTGACCACCGGATGTCGCACTACTTCGGTCAAAGTCGTCGTCGCGCCGATCTCCAGGCCGCCATCGACCGACCGGACGCCCCTCAGCTCTTCAACCTGGCTCAAGTCCACCACGACTTTCGGCCTCTTGATCCGGTCCTTCAACCAGTCGAAAGTGTCGAGACCGCCTGCCATCACCCAGGCATCCCGGCCGTATTGACCAGCCAATCTCAGCGCATCGTCCGTCGTCGTCGGCTGAAAGAGTTCGAACGCTGGCATCACATCGCGTATCACAGCCATGTTCTGTTACTCCTCTCTATCTCTCTCGACAAATCATCCGCTCTGTCGTAAAGCGTATCAGGATCACTACCGCTAAATATGGGCCGTAAGACCTTCTTGCGCAGGCCTGCCCAATTCCAGCGAGGCCAGAATAGTGTCTGCATTCACGGGCGCGCGCCGGAATATTTCGTCGCCCAGCGCGTCCGACAGCGCATTCAAAACGGCAGCGCACCCGGCGCCGACAGGCGGCTCGCCGATCCCGCGCGCCCCGGTGGGCGTCTCCGGATCGGGAATGTCCAGCGCGTCCCACTGCATCTTCAACGGTATATCCAGAATTGTGGGCGGCTTCGTATGGTGGAACCGCTTGGCAACGGGAAGGCCATAGTGCTGGTCGAACGCCCATTTCTGGCCGATTGCATGGCCGATACCCAGCGTTGACCGTCCCAGTATCTGCCCGCCGAGCGCACGCGGGTGAATCACGGTGCCGACGTCGGCTACGCCCAGGTAATCCAGGAGGATGTACCTTCCGGTTTCCAGATCAACTTCGACCTCGGCAAAGCCCGCCACAAAGGAATGCGTTTGCCCGTCCCTGGGATACGTGTCGCGTGCCACCGCCAGCAGACCTTGGCCCGACAGCGCGGTCGCCGACGCTACCGTAAATTTATTGATGTTCTTGGGCAGTTCATGCCCATCGTAGACGCCGCCGAGCTGGATCGCGCGCTTCGCCGCTTGCGCCAGCGTCATCCCCCCGCCCCCGCCCTTGTGGAATACGCGCTCGTTGGCGACCACGTAATCCTCGGGCTTGCCCCCCAAATCCTTGGCGGCAATTCCCTGCAGCTTCTGTATCGCGTCCATCGAGAGGGCGTGAGCCGAACGCGTCATCGCATGAATGGTTTGGCTGCCGCCCGAAGGACACGCCCACGGCAAATTCTTGGCAGTGGATCCCCAGGTAATTTCCACCCTTTCCCACGGCATCCCTAACATTTCGGCTGCGACTCGGTGAGAGTCGCTCACCGACTCCGTTCCCATGTTCCCGATTCCCGATTGAATGTAGAGTTTGCCGTCGGGTTTGATCACGGCCAGCGCATCGAATCCTATGCTGCCGCCAACAAACGCGCTGATTGCCACGCCGATTCCGCGGGCCTTGGTGCCGCTACGCTTCGGGAGGGCCTTCCTCTCATCCCAGTGGAACAGTTCCGATCCGCGGTCCAGCGCCTCTTTGATAAACGAGCTGGTTATGTAGCCCCGTTTTCCCCCCACCGGCGGCCCGACCAGCGCCTTACCTTCCGGCGCGTTCAGTCGGCGTATGGCCACCTGATCGATGCCCAATTGGCGCGCGGCTTTCGCCATAATCGGTTCCATCAGCACGATTCCCTGGAAGCCGCCCGGTTGGCTCTGCGAAACGCGCGGTGGCGTGTTCGTCAGCACCGACAATCCGCGCCAGCGCATGGCGGGCGGCTGATAGGTCAATGAAACGATCCGGCCCGACATGTTTGTATCGCCTTGTGGATCGTAAGGGCCATTTTCGCAAAGAACGAACATGTCGATGCCCGTGATCCGGCCATCCTTCGCGAATCCCACTTTTAGGCGGCCGTGCAGGCTCGGACGCGCGCGGCCTATGTAGCCCTCTTCCTCGCGGCTGATGCGCATCATTACCGGCGCGCCTGTCTTTTTGGAAAGTATTGCGGGGATGATCGCCGAAATAGCGCTGGTGATCTTGCTCCCGAATCCTCCGCCGGTGTATTCGCTGATCACAACGACATCGGTCTGATCGATGTGAAGCCAGCGCGCCAGGGCCGGCGCCGTTTGGGCGGTGCTTTGCGTTGAGCAATGAACGTACACTTTGCCGTTCTGCCAAAAAGCCATCGCCGTCCGCGTCTCGAGTGTCTGATGGCTCGTGTTTGGCGTAAGGAATGTTTCATCGAGCACAAGCGCGGCGTTCTTCAGTCCCGTCTGCCAGTCGCCGAACGACCATTCATCGGTGGCCTTGCCCATCGGCAACTGCCCTTCCTTGGCGGCAGCAAAGTCTTCCTCGGTCCACTTGATCTCTTTCACCACGGGGGCCGGAGGGGGCGCGGGAGGCGGAGGCCCCGGCGCGCGCGTCCAAACGTTCCCTTCTTTTCTCGCATTCGGACTGCCGGGCCGCAAGCTGACCAGCGGATCCACAACGAAAGGCAGCGGCTCCAAATCCAGCCGGATTTTTTCAATCGCCTCAGCGGCCGTCAGCTCGTCCACCGCCGCCACGGCGAGAATCGGCTCGCCCTGATACACGGGTTCGTTCGTGAGCCCTCTCTCGCCTAAAGGGTTTGCGGGAATCACTACGCCCAAGTCCGTCAGCGCATCCGCGGGAGCGGGAAGATCATCGACCGTAATAATTGCCTTTACGCCGGGCATCGCGAGCGCGGCGCTTGTGTCTATGCTTCGGACGCGTGCATGCGGCATCGGACTCAGCAGCAGCTTGCAGAACAACATCCCGTCCGCGCGATAGTCCTCCGCATACTTGGCCCGTCCCGTAACCTTTGCTACCAGGTCGGGAGTGGTGTAGTTCTTGCCGATCAGCTTATGGGGAGAAGTATTCTCGGCCGGTTTATGTGAAGAAGAAGCAGTGTCGCTCACTTTATCAGGCATGGCTCACCTTCCTCAAATTCTCGGCGCCCTTCATCATCGCGGCAAGGATCTTGTCGTAATCCTGGCAGCGGCACAGGTTGCCCGAAATGCCGTGGGCTAATTCCGCTCGCGTGGGGTTCGAGTTCGTTTTCAAAAATCCCACGGTCGCCATCACGAATCCGGGCATGCAGAACGCGCACTGGAAGCCCTGCTCATCGATCACGCCTTGTTGCACCGGATGCAGCGTGCCGTTCGGGCTCGCAAGTCCTTCAATCGTCTGAATACTCTTGCCGCGAACCGTGTGCGTCAGAACCGAGCAGGAGTAATGCGGCACATCGTCAATAAGCACCGTGCAGGCGCCGCACTCAGACCGGTCGCAGCCCATTTTCGAACCTGTAAGCCCGAGCTTGTAGCGGAGGGTTACCAGAAGCGTCTCTTGCTTCATCACGTCCACGTGCCGCTGCTGGCCGTTGACTGTCAGCGTGACGAGGCGTTCCACCGAGCCCGGCGCCGATACTTGTGCCCCGAGTTGCGAGGCGCGGAAAAGATAACCTGTGGAGGATACCGCTCCGGCGGCGATGACACCTTTGATGAAGTCTCGCCTGGTCAGAGCGTTTTCGGGCGGCCTGGTAGGCTCCCCTGGTTTATGGTCTGCCATTGGAAACTCCCTATGTAAATTTGCGCTCAGTATTCTCCTTGCTGCGACCCCTGTCAATGGCAAAGCGCGTACGGCCAGGCCGGTGCCGTTTCGCGCCACGCGTCAAGGTGCTCGCGCCGGTGGTCGCCCGCGCAACCTCGTGCGCTATGCCGCCGCGCCATCGCGGGCGAAGAGAATTGCGGGTGCCCCCACCCTCGGTTTTTGAGGATGGGTCTTATATTTGCGGGTCGTCCAGCTTTGTTTGTGCAATGGTGGGCGTTTTAGCCTTTTTTGAGGCAACATTTTTCCCCCGCGTCGCGGTTGCCTTAGTCAAGCCCGCGATTCGCAGAATGAAAAGTCTGGAGGCTGTAGTTGCGCACAGCGCCGGTTGTCGCCAGACCGATGTGCACCATCGAGAATGTGCGTTCAAGCCCGTGGTGCCCCGTGCGATGGAGCCAATACGAGGCCCCAATGGAAAGAGCCGTCGCTCCCACCTCGACTCCTGCGAACAAAGCGTGACGATACACAACCCAGTTGCTCAACAGAATCTCCTGTCGGCCTCGGCGGCGCATATTGAGCGTCGAAAAATAATCCAGCGTTCGCGAGGCTCCCACCCCCGCGAATAGCCAAATGTTTTCCCGGTCAAAGAAGCGATGCTCTCCATTCGGATATGAGTTTGTCGGCGAGACGGGGGCTGTTGTGGCGCCCACCGAAGACGATTTCTGTGCAAATAATTGCTGAGCAAATACCGTGCTGCCAACCGCAAAATCGCAGAGCAGAACGAGTAGAGCGATGCCTCGCAGCGCCCAAGCGAGCTTTCTCAAATCTTTGCATTTCGCCATCGCACGGGAATACACACTGGCGATCGCAAGTCAGATACCAATTTATTTTTATTGAGGGCATCTAACACCGAAATACAGGCCCTGATTATTCGACCGAGGTGCGCAGCTTCGTGGAGAGAGTGGAACGGAATTACCGGCTGCGGCTTGCGTGGAGCAATCTTGATAAGTGAAGAGAGTGTGAAAAATGGAAAGTCCGGGCATAGCCCACTGCCTCATAAACAGCGATGGCAATCATCGCCATTCCGGCAATCGTGAGTACGGCAGCCAAAGCGCTCACCACGAAGAGCGTATACGAAGCAACCATCTGTATTGAGCCGGCGGCAGCAGAAGTCATATGCCCTCCCTCACGATATGCACGGTAGCCCCAAAGCTCGCAGGCATCAATACAAAGAACCCCCTACTTCAGCATTGCATTCCGTTTACGCAATGGATTGGACTTCGACGGAACATTTTTCGCACCGCCCGTTTCGATTTGACACGAGTTACAGACCACGATATGTTTTGCCCGACTTGAACAAGAATTAGAACTAGGACTCCCGGGACCGACCGAACGCAAGAAGGACGGCCATGAACAAAGCAGGAACTTTGTCCAAGCTCCATACTCTCATCCTCATTCTGTTCGTCTGGGTGACTTCGCACAGCCCCGTTCGCGCAGGCGCGGTTTCCGGAGCCGAAGTCTACCAGGGTCACTGTGCGGTGTGTCACGATCAGGGTCTAAACCAGGCTCCTCCGAAGGATGCTCTGCAGAAAATGTCGGCGGCTCGTGTCCTGAAGACGATGGACTTCGGTCTCATGATGGGAATTGCCTACCCGCTGACGCGCGAAGAGCGTGACGCGGTGGCGAAATTTCTCGGAACCGCGGCGGACGACACAGCCCTTCCGCCTGCCGCTTTTTGTCCCGCGGGGCAGCGTTTGATGTCGGGACAAGCGGCTGGAAGTTGGAATGGATGGAGCCCGTCTCTCGCCAACACTCGCTATCAGACCGAGCAAGCCGGTCTCACAGCGGAAAATGTTGGCCACCTGAAGCTGAAATGGGCCTTTGGTTATCCGGGCGACGTGACCGCTTTTGCCGCGCCCACCGTTTTGAAAGGGACTCTTTTCGTGGGTAGCGCCGGCGGTGCCGTTCAGGCCATCGACATGAAGACCGGCTGCATCCACTGGATATTTCAAGCGAACGGGCCCGTGCGTTCCGCCATTCTGGCTGTTCCCAAAGGCTCTCGTTATTCGCTGCTGTTCGGCGACCAGATCGGCTGGTTCTATTCCATCGATGCGGCCACGGGCAAGGCGCTCTGGAAACGAAAAGTGGAGGAGCAGGAAGCCTCTCGGCTCACCGGCTCTCCGGTGGCGAAGGACGGCGTCGTGTTTGTTCCGGCTGCGTCGTGGGAGGAAACCCGCTCGGTCGATGCAAATTATCCTTGTTGCACCTTCCGCGGCAGCGTAACCGCGTTGCGCGTCCGCGACGGTTCCGTGGTTTGGAAATCGTACATGGTGGATCCGCCCAAACAGACCGGCGTCAACACCGCGGGAGCAATCCAATCCGCGCCATCGGGTGCCGGCATCTGGTCAACTCCAACCATTGACGCGAAGCGCGGACTTCTCTACGTCACAACGGGCGACAATTATTCTTTGCCCGCTACCTCCACCAGTGATGCTCTCGTCGCCATCGAGATTAAGACCGGCCGCATCGCATGGTCGCAACAAACAATCGCGGGCGACGCGTACACTTCCGCCTGCCGCAATCGCGCACCCAACTGCCCTGCTGAAAGGGGACCCGATTACGATTTCGGATCATCGGCTCTGCTGCTGAAGTCTCCGAGCGGTCGGGACGTTCTCGTCGCCGGACAAAAGTCCGGCATCGTTTACGCCTTCGATCCCGATAACCGCGGCAAAATTCTGTGGCAAACGCGCGTTGGAAAAGGCGGCACCAACGGCGGTGTTCAATGGGGAATGGCCAGCGATGGCCGGGAAATCTACGCAGCCGTTTCCGACCTGTCTGGTGTGATGAACCTGGGCGGGCCTGTTGGCAGCGCGAAGCTCGACGCCAACCAGGGTGGCGGCCTCGCGGCGTTGCGGTTGGAGGACGGGCAGAAAACTTGGTCAGTGCCGGGACATCCTTGTGATCCGCCGCGCCCGGGTTGCAGTCCCGCTCAGCCGCAGGCAGTGAGCATGATTCCAGGAGTCGTTTTCTCGGGCTCAATGGATGGACACCTGCGCGCGTATGCCACCGGCGACGGCAAGGTTCTCTGGGATTTCGATACGGCCAAAGAGTATGGCGCGGTGGATGGGGTTCCGGCCCGAGGAGGCTCGCTCGACGGAGCCGGTCCGGTGATCGCCGGCGGCATGATTTTCGTTAATTCCGGCTATCCCCGAAACGGCGGCATGCCCGGAAATGTTTTGCTGGCCTTCGGTGTGGAGTAATCGCTGCTCGGCCTTCGCTGCCATTGCGGCCGCGTCCAAATTCCCTCCAAGAGATCATTGCCTGAACATCGAAATGTCGTTGCCTGTTTTTCTCCTGCGGAAAGGAGTCGCTTTGTTGACTGATGCTGAGGATTTTTCGACAACTCAAGAGTTGTGTGCGCGTTTCGAGCGGGGCGCCGAGAAACTGAATTCCGACTCCAATCTTGTCTGGCGCGGACGGCAACTCACGGCGGATTACTTAATTCAAATCGGCGATGTCCCATTTTTGCTGCGAATGGAACGAGGGCGGCTCCTCGAATGTCGAAGAGACCTTCCTTTGCTCTGTTCGTGGACGTTTGCGATTCGAGGTTCCGCGCGAGCATGGTCCGCTTTGTGGCAGGACCCGCCGCCGCCGGGCCGGCACGATATCTTCGCGTTAACGAAGCGCGGCGAGATGTCGCTCGAAGGCAATCTTCAACCTTTGATGGCGAACCTTCAATTCATCAAAGATGTTTTGAATTTGCCGCGCGAGAGAAAGGGGAATCCAGGGGTAAGTGCGGGTGACGCAAGAAAAAGTGCGAGCGCAATCGAGCCCATCGTTGGCCGTTACATCAACATTCCGGTCTCCGGCAATGATTGCCGCATTTATTTTGAAGAGGCGGGCTCGGGAATTCCGCTCGTTTGTCTCCATACGGCCGGCGCGGATTCGCGGCAGTTCCGGCATCTTCTTTGCGACGAAGCAATCTCGCGAAATTTCCGCGTGATCGCGTTCGACTATCCCTGGCACGGCAAATCCTATCCGCCCGCTGGATATCAGCGCACGAAATACGAATTGACCACCGAACTTTACGTTGCCACGGTCCGCGCCTTCTGTCGCGCTCTAGCTCTGGACCGCCCTGTCGTGATGGGTTGCTCGATTGGCGGCCGAATCGTCCTTCAACTCGCGCACGCCTACGCCGCGGAGTTCAGAGCTCTGATCGGACTTGAATCCGCCGACTATCAACAACCGTGGTACGACACGAGTTGGCTTCACCGCGCCGACGTGCATGGCGGCGAAGTCTGCGCCGCGCTTTGTTCGGGACTTGTGTCGCCGACGAGCCCCGATGAATACCGTCACGAAACGCTCTGGCAATACATGCAGGGCGGACCGGGTGTATTCAAGGGCGATCTCCATTTTTATCGAGTCGATTCGGACTTGAGGGGCGAGCTCGACCGGATCGACACCGCTGCCTGCCCGCTCTACCTGCTCACGGGCGAGTACGACTTTTCATGCACTCCGGAAGACACGAAGCGCACGGCCGCGGCGATTCCCGGAGCGAAAGTTACGGTTATGAAAGATGTCGGGCATTTCCCCATGAGCGAGAATCCCGCCCGGTTCAGGGAATATTTGCTTCCAGTTCTGGACGAAATTCAAAACGCCGATGCGGCGCGCTAGCAGCCAAGAGAAAAGTAGAATTGGTAAACGGCGTCGTGCGACAGCCACAAGGCGTCGCCGTGTTTCGTGGCTTGACTTCCGGATTTGGCGCCGACCGCTTTTCATCCGGAATGAATAAGGCCGCGTAGTAAAATTGATTCGTCATGTCGACTCCCAAACCCGCCGGCGCCGATCTGAAGATTCCGAGCTGGCAAAGCATTGCAAAGATCATCGACCACACCAACCTCCGTCCGGAAGCTACGCCGAGTCAAATCATCCGCCTTTGCGATGAAGCAAAAGAATTTGAGCTTGGAGCCGTGATGGTGAACTCGTCTCACGTCGAGCTTGCTTATTCGCGGCTGCGGGACACCAACGTGAAGATTGGAGCCGTGGCCGGTTTTCCGCTGGGAGCGACGCTGACAAGCGTGAAGCGTTTTGAAACCGCTGGTGCGTTGAAGCTGGGCGCGCATGAAATCGACATGGTCATCAACATCGGCGCGTTCAAGGCCGGCGATCTCGCATTCGTTCAATCGGAAATCGAGGCTCTATCGGAGATCGTGCACAAACAAAGCGCCCTGCTGAAAGTAATCATCGAAACGTGCCTGCTTACCGACGACGAAAAGCGAGTCGCTTGCGAAATCGCCGAAAAGGCGGGAGCCGATTTCGTCAAGACCTCGACTGGATTCCTCGGCGGGGTTGCCACGATAGCAGACGTGGCGCTCATGCGCCGCGCTGTGAAAATCGGAGTCAAGGCGTCCGGCGGGATTCGAATCGCAAGCGATGCCATAGCCATGATTCAGGCGGGCGCAAATCGCCTCGGCACCAGCAGCGGAGCCAACATCATCCGAGAACTGCGCAGCGAGTCCACCTCAAATGCCGCGACCTGATTCGCGGCGCCGAAGAGAGATTCTTCGCGCAAAACCGGCGCTCGGAATGACGAACAAGTGCGGCACGTCAACGCCTCACGTCAATGAGGCGCTTCATTAGCCGATTCAAAAGCGCGGAAACGGCGCTCGAGTTCCCATTGCTGCTGGGCCTTCGCGCTGCCTTTGAGAAAGAGAGCGCAGGCTGAGGAGGGTTTCTCGGCGCCGCGCGTTTCGCTCGAACACGCGGAGACGGCGCGCGTGAAATCGTCAGCAGCGCCCCATAAACTCGCACCCGGCAGAAAACTGTGTTCAAGTCCGGCGCGGACCATTTTCTTGAGATCGTCGTAGCGCAGGCCGTAGGTCTCCACGGCGCGAACGTACTCGTGCGTAAGATTGATTCGCGATACGCCTTCATCGTCGGTCGATAACGCAACCGGCACTCCGAAGCGCAGGTATGTCGGAAGCGGGTGAGCTTTCCCGCTGACGCCGAGAATCACATCGTTGCTGGTAAGGTTGATCTCGGCTATCACATGGCGTGCCGCCATTTCTTTCAGCAGCTCGTAAGGGTGGTCTTCATACAACACATCCACGCCGTGTCCGACGCGCTCGGCGTGCGCCGACTCGACGACGAGCCGAATATGGCAACAAAGCCCCTCGTACGGAACCAAGCCCGGCGCAAGCTCTCCCGCATGAAGGCTGATGTGAACTTTGGGATAGAGCCCGTGCAGGAAACCCACGATGCGCATGTGCGGTGCGTAATCGGACATGGAAATGTAGCCGTCTTCGGGCATCACGTAATTAATTCCGACGACGCGCGGATCAGCGGCGGCCGTTTCGAAGCCAAGGAGGGTTTGCGCGAAAACTCGCTCTTTGGGAAAGCCGCGGAGAACCAGGTAGAGATAACGGACTTGGACGCGGCGAGCGTCCACATCAGTTCGAGGTACTGTTCATTCTGCGACGCGGCGCGGGCGGCAACCTCATGGAGCCATTCTCCCATGTGGCGAGGATCCAGCGTGCCGTTGTCAAAATGGTCGAAGGCGTCGAAGAAGTGATCGTGGCCGGTGACTCCGGGAGTCGCAAACCCGCCGAGGACGCGGCACTCGAAAGTACAAAAACGGGGCGAGTGGATCGGATTCCGGGTACTTCACGACTGCTCGCGGCTGGTGGTGATTTTTCATCGTGACGAAATACCGTAGCAATGACGAACAGCGGGTTCAAGTACCTACCGTCGGCTGTGTGTTAGCTCCATAATTCTGTCACCCCTTAACGGCAACGTGAAAATGTCACCCTGCGAGACAGCGGACAGTCCCGTTGAATCAGCAAGAACTGAACGACGGGAAGTCATTCCCCGAATCGACGACTTCGTGGGCTTGTTCTCCTCGCCTTCCAACGAATTGTTGTGATACGACTCTCGCGATAGGGGTAATATCTGGCTGGTTTTTGACGGGTAGCAGCACGGTCTCGGTTTGTTTTTTTGCCATCGTTTGCAATTTATGCAGCGCAAAGCCCGAAGAGCAGGGAGGAGCACAATGAAAAAACTGTTGATAGTAGTCCTCACGTTGATGGCGTGGCCGGCGTTTTCGCAGCAGGCCATTCCCGTGCCGGAAATCAAATTCGAATCGGTGCCGTTTTTGAAGCTGACATACGATCGAAATCTCGGAGAGGTGCTCAGCGTGGCCGTCAACTCCAAGGGCCACGTGGTCGTGCTGAACCATCCCGGAACCGGCGACGTGGGCGCGCCCGTCTACGGCGAAGCCACCACGCAATTGCTCGAATTCGACGAGAAGGGCAACTTTGTTCGGCAGCTTGGCAAAGGAGTGTATAGCCTTGCGTACGCGCATTCCGTGAGATTCGACAAGTACGACAATATGTGGGTGGTCGACAAAGCGGCGATGTCCGTGATGAAGTTCAATCCCGACGGCATTGTGGTGATGAACCTCGGACGCCGAGACGAGG